>ENA-UEOI01000028-UEOI01000028.1-human-gut-metagenome-genome-assembly--contig:-NODE-28-length-180586-cov-18.874682_pt1 | contig 180586 bp, 136 predicted proteins | sample MGYA00242883_ERZ507882 | MGnify/ENA primary metagenome ERZ507882 (study PRJEB26167, sample SAMN06115502) | human gut metagenome | host: Homo sapiens | place: China:Chongqing | collected 2015-07-29...
TGGATGCACTTGCCGCAGGCGATGCACTTGTCGGCATCCACCACGCGGGCGGGCTTGGGGCTGCGGGAGACGAACACGCAGTCCCCGCGCGTGATGAGCACGGAAACCCCGTCGTAGGCGGTGCACTCTTCAAGCGCCTTCCGGACGGCGGCGAGATCGAAGGCATCCGCGGTGAGCACCTTTTCCACGCCGCAGGCGCGGCACAGCCCGGCGATGTCCACAGGCGCCACGGTGCCGAGGGACAGGGTCGCCTCGATGCCGGGGTTGTCCTGATGCCCGGTCATGGCGGTGGTGCGGTTGTCCATGATGATGACCGTGCCCTTGCCCTTGTTGTGGACCATGTTCAGCAACGGCGCGACGCCCGCATGGAAGAACGTGCCGTCGCCGATGGTGCACACGGCGGGCTCGGGCAGCCCGGAAAGGCCCATGCCGTGCAGCACGCCCACGCTCGCGCCCATGGCCCCCATGGTGTGCTGGGCATTGAAGGGCGGCAGGGTGCCGAGGTTGTAGCAGCCGATGTCGCCCGCCACCGGCACCTTCATCTGGGAAAGGTTGTAGAACGTGGAGCGGTGCGGGCAGCCGGAGCACAGCAGCGGGCTGCGGCTGGGGAGGGATTCGGACGTGTCGCTGAACGCGGGGGCCGTATCTTTAAGGATGCCCGCCTTGCGGCAGCTTTCGGCGATGTCCTCCGGCAGCAGTTCGCCGCAGATGGAGAAAATGTCCTTGCCGCGCGCGGGGATGCCCATAGCCCTGACCTGCTCTTCGATGAAGGGGTCAAGCTCCTCGACCACGATGACGTTGCGCACGCCGTCCGCGAACTCCCGGATCAGCTTCTTCGGCAGGGGGTAGCACATGCCGAGCTTGAGGATGGAGGCTTCGGGGAAGACCTGCTTCACGTATTCGTAGATGATGCCCCCGGCGATGAAGCCGTATTCGCGGTCGCCCCATTCGATGCGGTTGCCGGGCCACGTGTTGCTCCATTCCTCGATGTCCAGCAGGCGCTGTTCAAGGATGTAGTGCCGCTTGCGCGCCCACGTGCACATGGAGTTGTACTTCTCGATGTTGCGGGGGAAGGGGCCGACCTCGTGCCCGTAGGAGCCGGGGGCGCCGAGCTCCACCACGGACTTGGAATGTGAGGTGCGCATGGTCGTGCGGATGACCACGGGCGTGTCGAAGCGTTCGCTCATGTCCACGGCTTCGATCATGAAATCCTTGCATTCCTGGCTGTCGCAGGGTTCCAGCATGGGGAACTTGCCGAGCTTGGCGTAGTGGCGGTTGTCCTGCTCGTTCTGGGAGCTGAACAGGCCCGGATCGTCGGCGGTGACGACCACGAGCGCGGCCTCCGCGCCGGTGTAGGCGGTATAGAACAGCGAATCGGACATGACGTTCATGCCCACCTGCTTGGTGGTCACGAGCGCGCGGCGCCCGGAATAGGCCGCGCCCGCGGCGGCGTCCATCGCCACCTTCTCGTTTACCGACCATTCTGAGTATATTTCTTTGTACTTGCTGACGTTTTCAAGGATTTCCGAGCTGGGTGTCCCCGGATAGCCGCAGGCGATCTCTATGCGCGCTTCCAGCGCTCCCCGTGCGAGGGCCTCGTTGCCGGACAGAAGTTTCTTCATCGGCTTTTCTCCATCAAGATTAGTCGGTTTCCCCGCAATGCCGTGCCGGAGCCACCTGCATCACGATGTCCACAATGCGTACGCCTTCCCCTTCCGGCAGCACCATGACCGGGTTCAGGTCGAGCGAAACGAGCCTGTCGCCCAGCGCGCAGCACATGGCTGCCACCCGGACGAGCACATCGGAGAGGGCTTCCACGTCGGACGCGGCGCGCCCTCGGAAGCCGGTAAGCAACTTGGCGGCCTTGAGCCTGCCGATCATGGCGCGGGCGCCTTCGGGTGAGAGCGGGGCCAGCTCAAGCGAAACGTCGCGCAGCAGCTCCACGAACACGCCGCCGAGCCCCACCATGACCGCCGATCCGAACCCGCCGTCACGGTTCACGCCGACAATGGTTTCCACCACGTCGCCGGATTTGCCGCCCGCGCTCCGCACCATGCCTTGCACGAGCATCCCCTCGCGCCGCGCGTCCGCGTGGTGCAGGGCAAGGATGCCTTCAAGCTCGCGCCATGCCGCCGCGAATTCCGCGCCGGTGCGGAGGTTGAGCTTGACGAGGCCTGTCTCGGTCTTGTGCGCGATGTCGGGGGAGGCGGCTTTCAGGGCGACGGGATAGCCGATGCGCCCGGCTGCCGCCATGCCTTCCTCAAGCGAAACCGCAAGCTCCTCGTGATCTATGGCGATCCCGAAATGGCGCAGCAGGCGGGCGGAAAGCGCGTAGGGCAATACGCCCGAACTGGCGTCGAGTTCCGAAGCCAGTTCGGGGGGGAGTATGGAAGGAGTGGGGGAATCCTTCCGGGGGTAGGGAGATGCCGTTTTCGCCGCGCGCGCGGCGCACCAGTCTATCCAGCGCCGGATGGCGGGGATGCCCGCGCCGCTGCCCTGCACCACGGGGACGTTGCCTTGTGCGAGGATATCGCCGATGGCCGGATCGATGCCGCCGGAGATATTGGAAACGACGATGACCGGCTTGCCGGAGGCGGCGCGCACGGCGACGGCGGCGCGGGCCACGTCCGAGAACTGCTCCACCTGTTCGGGGGCCATGTTGCCGGGGATGTCCTGCGAGACGATGAGCGTTTCCACATCCTCCTCGGCGGCGAGGATGCCGAGGCTGGCGGGGTAGGCCTCGCGCAGATCGCCGCTGCCCCACGCGTCGAGGGGGTTGGCGATGGGGGCGTAGGGCGGGAGCACCTTGCGGAGCCGTTCCTTCCCGGCCTCGGAAACGGGCGGGAAGACGAGGCCGCTGTCCGCGCACACGTCCGCCAACATGCCCATTTCGCCGCCGGAAACCGTGGCCATCCCCACCTTCGGCGAACCGGCGGAAAGGCCGCGTAGCCCGCTGAACAGGACGGCGGTTTCGAGCAGGTCGTCGAGGGTGTTGACCCGCATGACGTTGGCACGGCGGAAAAAGGCGTCGAGTATCCGGTCGCTTCCCGCGATGGCCCCGGTATGGGTGGCCGCCACGCGGCAGGCGAGTTCCGAGCGCCCGACCTTGAGCGCGATGACGGGCTTGCCCTTTTCCGCGGCGCGGGAGCACGCGGCGGCGAAGGCTTCCGGGTCGCGGATGGTTTCGATGAAGAGGGCGATCACATGCGTGGCGTCGTCGTCGACCAGATAGTCCATGTAGTCGGCGAGCCCGAGGGCCGCTTCGTTGCCGGAGGAAATGAGGCGGGAGAACCCGGCCATGCGGTTGGCGTTGCCGAGCGCCAGCAGCACCGCGCCGCTCTGGGCGATGACGCCGATGTCGCCGGGGCGGAACGCCTGCGGGAGCGGGGCGCTGTACATGCAGGTCTTGTCGGTGATGTTGGCATAGCCCACGCAGTTGGGGCCGCAGAACAGCAGGCCGGACTCATGGCAGAAATCGTGGATGCGCCGCTGCATGGCCCGGCCTTCCCCGCCCGTTTCGGCAAATCCGCTGGCAAAACCCCAGACCCCCTTGACGCCTGCGGCGTGCGCCTCCTCAAGCATGGGCAGCAGCGAACGGCTGCCCAGCAGCACGGCGGCGCAGTCCGCCGGGGCGGGGAGATCGCGCAGGGACGCGTAGCAGGGGTACCCAAAGATTTCCTTATACTTTGGGTTGATGGGATACACCGTGCCCGTATAGCCGAGGCGCTGCATGTTCCTGAGGACGATGGAACCCGCCCCGCCGTTGGGGGATGCGCCGATCACCGCGATGGAGCGTGGCGTGAACAAGGGATCCAGTTTCCAAGGGGATTTTTTCACGGGAGACTCCTTTGTCCGGCGGTCAGGGGAGTGCCTTGCGGCGTTCTGGTTTGGGACACCGGCTGTTTTTTGTTGTTCACTATATGAACTGAAATTCATAATGCGAAAATATGAGGTTCGCCAAAAGAAGTCAAGCGGCAGGGCCGAAAAAGGGGAGCCTTGCCGAAAGATTTTTGCTTTTTTCTTATCATATGCAGTTCAAAGCGTTTTTTGCTTGGAAGGCGGGATGTGGGCAGGCTGCCTGCTGCCGCCGCGCTTGGCGTGGGGGGAAAGGCGGCCCGGCCTTCCTGCAGGATAGGCACCGTTGGCGGGAAAGCCGGTGCGGGCAGGAAGGCGGGGGAGGCGCCGCGGCGCAATGAGGATGCGCGCGGATGGGCCGGTTTCTGTGGAAAGGTCCTTTGTCACGTATCCACGCATGGATAGGAACAAGTTGCGTTCGGCGTCGTGGGCGTCGTTGCCTTCACCCGTATCACCGTGGGGATAGGCGCAAGGGGAGGCCCGTTGACGCATGGCCCGCCGGGCTTGCTTCTTTCGAAACATCCAATCCGGAAGCAGGGCGGCAGGAGGCAGGCGGGACGGAAAAGCGCTTGCGGGGGGATTGAAGAAAAAAGCTGTAAACTGTAATATTATTAAATAGATATGATCTTATATCGCCAACTTGATAATGTGTTCCGCGCGTTCCCCGCCTGCCAGGGCTGTATGGGGATCGTTTCTTTGCCGGTTTTCTTCCGTTCGCCCGTGTGGGCGTATCAATGGGCGGCGTTGAGGAGCGCCCTGCAAAAGGTTTCCGGGCTTCCGGCAAAGCGATGGAGGAGGCGAGGCGGTACAGGCAATCCCTTTTGGGTTTTCCCTATGCCCATGAAGGCTTGGGGAACCGGCACACCGCAGCCGCCAGCCGCAAACAGGCCGCTTGCCAGGGCGATACATGCCGGATGGCATCCGTCCCCGTTGGGGGGGGCGCCGCCGTACGGTACCCTCTGAAAACCCGTATGAAATTTTGTATGGCAATAAATTGGCTATGGTCAGGTGGCGGAAAATGTCCGCCATGCTTCGTTGTGTTTTTCCATTGAAATTTTCGTGATGGATACGGTGCCGCCCCTCTTGACATCACGTGAGGAACCAGTTTAGTTTTATATTACAAAATGAATTTCATATAGTGAACTAAAAAACGCCACGGCAAACACCAGCAAGCGGGCCTTCCCATTGCCTCGGGAAGCGGCCCGCACAAGGAACGGGGAAACGCGAAAGCGCCTCCATATGCGGTTGATGCAAGCCGGAAACCCTGGGGTTTCCCGGTGCGAGAGAACCCTCAACAGAGGAGTCACAGTATGAACCGGTTACATGTTCTTGTCTTGTTGGCTGCAATGGCCTGTACGGGGCTCGTGATGGGGACGGTGAAGGCCGAAGCCGCCGATTCCGGCAAGGAACTGCGTGCCGCGGTCAACGCCACGGCCCCGCCTTTCGCCTTCATGGAAAACGGGAAACTGGTGGGATTCGAGGTGGATCTGCACGCGGAAGTGGCCAAGCGCATGGGCAAACAGCTTGTGATGACGAACATTCCTTTCGCCGGGCTCGCCCCGGGGCTCCAGGCCAAGAAGTGGGATGCCGCCGGGAATACGTGGATCAACAAGGAACGCCTTGTCATGATGGACTTTTCCGATCCGTGGGTTGACGCTCAGCTCGCCTTCGTGACCCGGAAGAACGACGCCATCACCAGCCCGGAACAGCTCAAGGGCAAGACCGTGGGCGCCGAGGCGGGCACCGCCGAACAGCGCTGGCTTGACGCCAACCAGGAAAAGTACGGCCCGTACACCATCCGCACCTACGACCGCTCCATCGACATCCTCATGGATCTCATGAACAAGCGGCTCGACGCCTACCTGCGCGAACAGACCCGCGCCCTCTATCAGATCAAGAATTACCCCATGCTCGGCGTGGCCTTCCCCGTGGGCGACGTGTTCGTTCAGGGCGTGGCCTTCCGCAAGGGCGATCCCCTGCGCGACGAATACAACACGATCCTCAACAGCATGAAGCGGGACGGGACGCTCGCCGCCCTGTACGAAAAGTGGCTCGGCACGAAGCCCGGCCCCGATTCTTCCACTGTGCACGTGTACACGACCCCCTGGCAGCCGAAATAACCTTTTTGGGGCGGCGTTCCAGCGCCGCCCTTCCCGGCGGAGGACGCAATGCAGGCAGAGAACACACACTCGCGGCAGAAGCGGCAACGGCTCTGGTATCAGCGTGACGGATTCCTGTGGGGGCTGGTGGTCGCCCTCATCGCGGCCGCGTGGGGCCTTCTCCCACCGGCGGGAACCTCGCTCGGCATCGGCGGCTGGCTTGGCATGGGCCTGTATATGCTGCTCGCGGCCGTCCCCATGATTGTGACCACAATGGACAAAAGGCGCCCGCAACTGGCGGGGACGGCTGCCGCGCTCGGCTTCCTCGGTTTGCTCGGGCTGGTGTTTTACCGGTACTCCGGGGCACAGTGGGATATGCTCGGCATGATGTTCTTCAACAGGGAACTCATCGTCGAAACGTGGCCCATCCTGCTCGGCGGGCTTGAGAATACGCTGCTGATCTTCATCTGTTCGGCCGTGCTGTCCGTGACCATCGCGCCGATCATCGCGATCATCCGCACCCTGAACAACCCGATCTTCAACTGTGCCATCGACGCGTTCGTGGATGTGTTCCGCTCGCTGCCCATCCTCGTGCTGGTCATCTTCATCTACTATGCGCTGCCGTTCCTTGAAATCCACAGCACGCCCTTTGCGGCGGGCGTGTGCGGGCTTTTCCTCAGCGCGCTGGCCTTCATGATCGAATACTTCCGGGCCGGGATCGAATCCGTGAGCCGGGGGCATGTGGAGGCGGCCCGTTCCCTCGGGCTCGGCGTGATCCAGACCATGCGCTTCGTCATCCTGCCGCTTGCGATCCGCGTGGTGCTGCCGCCGCTCACGGGGCATCTGGTGGGGCTGCTCAAGGCCACGGCCTTCGTCTCCGTGGTGGGTATGCCCGAACTGCTCAAGCGGGCCATGGAAATCGTGGAATGGAAGGCCAACCCGACCCCCCTCGTCACCATCACCATCATGTATCTGATACTGCTTCTGCCGCTCATGTACGGAAGCACGTTGCTCGAAAGGAGACTCGCGAGATGGACAACACCGCATCGTGCATGATCGAAGTCTGCGACCTGCATAAGCATTATAAGGATGTTCATGTCCTGCGCGGCATCAGCACCACCGTCGCCAAGGGTGAGGTCTGCGCGGTCATCGGCCCCTCGGGATCGGGCAAGAGCACGTTCCTGCGATGTCTGAACAGGCTGGAGGAAGCCAGCTCCGGCGAGATTTTCATCAACGCCCAGGAGATCACCGACCCCCACCTGAACCTCAACAAGATGCGCGAGAACATCGGCATGGTGTTTCAGGGGTTCAACCTGTTCCCGCACATGACCGCCATCCAGAACATCATGCTGGCCCCGGTCAACGTGCGCGGCCTCTCCCATAAGGAGGCCGAAGCGTACGGCATGGAGCTGCTCTCCAGAGTCGGGCTCGCCGACAAGCACGCCTCCTACCCCGACATGCTTTCGGGCGGGCAGCAGCAGCGCGTGGCCATCGCCCGCGCGCTCGCCATGCGCCCCGAAGTCATGCTCTTCGACGAGCCTACCAGCGCCCTTGACCCGGAAATGATCGGGGAAGTCCTTGAAGTCATGATTGATCTGGCGAAGCAGGGCATGACGATGGTGGTGGTGAGCCATGAAATGTCCTTTATCCGCGAAGTGGCGGATAAGGTGCTCGTGCTGGCCGACGGCGTGATCATCGAGGAAGGATCGCCGCAAGAGGTCTTCACCAACCCCCGGCACGAACGCTGCAGAAGTTTTCTCAGCAAGATCCTGTGAGGCCTGCCATGTCCAGAGATCCGCATCCGGCAGAGGCCGGAGGGGTTCCGCGTCCGCGCCGCCGCGCACGTGTCGCCGGCCCCTGGTACCATTCGCCGAAAGCCGCCCTGTCCGGGCTTGCCGTCCTGATCGCGTGGGGGCTCCTCCTGCCCGGCGCGACGCCCGTGGGCGGCGGCATGAGCACGCTGGGGAGCCTTTCGCTGTTCGGCTATGCCCTCTTTTCCATCGTCGGCGGCATCGTCTTCCTGTCCAACAGGAACCTGGGGCGGGTGCTTTCCTCCTGCGCCGCCGTGGGGCTCCTCCTGCTCTGGGGCTGGCTCTTCGTCCGTTATTCCGGCGCGGACTGGTCGCGGCTGGCCTACGTGTTCTTCAATTTCGAGATCCTCGGCGAAAGCGGGATGAAGGCACTGGCGGGCGGGTTCATGACCACGCTTGAGGTGGGGATCATCGCCACGCTGTGCGCCTTCTGGCTCGGCGTTTTCCTGACCCTCGTGCGCTTCTTCGAGAACAAGGTCATGACCGGGTTCGTCAAGGTGTACGTGGATGTGTTCCGTGCCCTGCCCACCATCGTGCTGGTGTCCCTTATCCACTACGGCGCGCCGTTCATCGGCATCTACCTGCCGCTGATGGTATCCGGCATCCTGACCCTCACCCTGAACCACAGCGCGTTTTTCAGCGAAATCCTGCGTTCGGGCGTCAGCGCCGTGGGGCATGGGCAGCTTGAGGCGGCGCGCTCCCTCGGGCTCGGCACCTTCAAGACCTTCCGGCTCATCGTTTTCCCGCAGGCCTTCAAGACCGCCATGCCGCCGCTGACCGGGCAGTTCGTGGCGCTGCTCAAGGAAACCGTCATCTGTTCCGTGGTCGGCATCCCGGAACTGCTGCGCGAGGCGCTTGTGGTGCAGTCATGGACGGCCAACCCGACGCCGCTGATCATCGCCACCATCGGCTACCTGCTCCTGCTGGTGCCGCTGACCCGGCTCTCCCGCTACCTTGAGGTACGCATGTCCACCGTCCGCCAGGCCTGTTGACGGGGGCAGCGGGATTTCGTGAAAGGCGGCAGCCGCCGCGCAACAGGCAATACTGTGTGAACACAAGGAGTATACATGCAAGCATCCATTCAATCCCGGCTCGCCGGAGCCATGCGGGAGCAGGGTATGCGGAGCCTCCTGCTGGCCGATCCCGAAAATTTCGGGTACGTGGCCGGCCCCATGCTCCCCTATGTCAAACAGACCCCGGACAGGGCCGTCCTCGCCCTGTTCGAGCCCGGAACGGACGAGGCGGCCTGCACCTGCTGGCTGTATCCCGATCTGGCCCAGCCCGCCGAAGCGCAGCTTGCCAAGGAACCCTCCGCCGTCTGCGTGGCCGTGGCGGAAGATGCCGTGGGCGCGGATTGCCTTATCCGCCGCCTCAAGGAAAGCCGCTCCGATCTGGACGGCGTGGTCGGCGTTGATTTCAGCCAGACCGCCGCTTCCGTATTCGACGCCCTGCGCGCGGCCTTCCCCGGCTGTTCGTTCAAGGATGCGGGCCCCATGCTGCGCGGCCTGCGCCTTGTGAAGCTCCCCGAGGAAATCGACCGCATCGAAATGGCCTGCCGCCAGGTGGATACCGGCATCATCGGCGCGATCAACCACATGGAGGGCGCGCATTCGGGCAGCGCCTACCGCAAGGGCTTTTACACCGTGCCCGAATTCATCGAGCGGGTACGCATCCACGCCTATGAGGGCGGCACAAGCATGAGCGGCAACATGGCGGCGGTGGCTGGGGAAGCCATCGGCGCCAACTATATGCCGCAGCGCGGTTTCCTTCCCTCGGAAGGGCTCTGCCGGATCGAATATGCCTGCTGCCACGGCGGGTACTGGGGCGTCACCGCGCGCATGATCCACATAGGCGAGGACATGGACCCGCGCGTCCGCAGCGCCTGCGCCGACAACCTGAGCCTCAAAATGCTGGCGCTCGACATGCTCCGCCCCGGCGTTGCCTGTTCGGATATCCACGGCGCGGTGGTGAAGGAAGCCGCAAAGCGGGGCATCCCGCTTTCCAGCGCTTCCGGCATAGGCCACGGCGTCGGGCGCGGGGAGATCGAAGGGCCGTACCTCGCCGCCGACGATCCGACCGTGCTCTGCGAGAACATGGTCATCGCCCTTGATGTGGCGACACTGGGCCCGGAAGGGGAACTCCTCCGCTCCATCGACATCTATGCCGTGGAAAAGGATGGGCCGCGCCTCCTGAGCTGGCATCGGAACTGGGACATGCCCTACATGATCACAGGGTTCCGCAGCGCCCACTAAGGGAGCACGCGCCCGTGGAAGATCGAACCGCCATCCCCGCCCTCCCCGCAACAGGGAAAGGCACCGCTACACGACCGCCCGGCCGGGCGGGAATGGCCGGCTTCCGGCTTTTGATGCCGGGAAACGGCAAGCCATTGCCGACAGAGCCAAGGAGAAGAACTTGAATACGACCGTACTTGAAAAGATCCAGTCGGAACTGGAGCGCTCGGGCTGCGATGCGTTCCTTTTGTCCGGCGGGGACAACATGCGTTACGCGGCGCAGGTGCACCTCCCGTTCACGGACGAGCATCCGGGCCTCGCATTCGTCCTGTTCGCCAAAGGCAGGCTCCCCCTTGTCCTGAGCCCGTCCCTCTGGGCCAGAAGCTGGGAACGGGGCATCATTTCGGATGTCCGCGCCTATCCGGGAAGCCTTGATGCCACGCACGCCGCTGCGGAACTGGCGGCTTTCCTCCGCCCGCTGGGGCTGGCCTCCATAGGGCTGGACATGAACCGCGCCAGCGTGGCCCTGCGCGATGCCCTGGGCGAATGGGCGCTCACGGACATTTCCGCCGCGATCAGCGCCATACGCCAGATCAAGAGCGCGGAGGAGGCGGCTTTCCTTGGGGATCTCGCCTACCGCGCCGACCATGCCATCCTGGGGGCCGCCCATCACAGCCTCGCCTGTGACGCCCGTGCGGAAAAGGGGCAGGCGGAGCTCATCCGTATGCACGCCCTTGAACGGGGCTTTGAGGCCGTCGGCTACAACGGGATTTCCCAGTCCGCCACCGGAGCCCATGCCAAAGACTATTGGGCCGAGTCGCCCAAGTTCGGCATCGGGCAGGGCAAGAAGACGGCCCGCGACGAAATGAACCGCCTTGACCTTCAGGCGTCGCTGAACGGCTATTGGGCGTTCGGCTCGCGGCTCATGACGATGGGCTGGCCCCTGCCGGAACAGACGAAAGCGTATGAAGGGCTTGTCGCCATGCGCAAGGCCGCCCTCGCCGCCGTGCGGCCCGGCGCGACCTGCGCGGATCTCTACGCCGCCATGCTGGACGCGGCGGAGCGGGCGGGCGTCACCCCCGTCACCGGCGTCCACTGGGGGCACGGCATCGGCGTCGCCTCGCAGGAGGCCCCGTGGATCGCACCGGGCGATGCCACCGTGCTCAAGGAAGGCATGGTGCTGGTGCTGAACCCGCATGTGCAGGGCCCCGGCGGAACCATCCTGTACTCCCGCGACACGGTGCTGTTGGATTTCAACGGCTGCAAGATCCTCGGCTGGTACAAGGACTGGCGCGAGCCGTACGTCGCGTCCGACTCCTATTACAGCGGCGGCGGTTGATATGGGCACGGTTACGCGTATCGGGCGCGGCCCCGCAGGGCTCCCGTTCTCGCGCATGACCCTCAAGGACGGCCGGTTCTTCCTGTCCGGGCAGGTGGCCCAGAACCCCGAAACGGGGCGCATCGACCACCCCGGCTGCTATGAGCAGTCCCTCACCGTGCTCGGGAATATCCGCGGGATCCTTGCCGAAGCCGGGTTTGCCCCGGAACAGGTGGCGAAGATGACCGTCTTCCTCACGGACATGGGCCAGAAGGATGCGTTCGACCGGGCGTTCGAGCGGGTTTTCCGCCGCGTTCCGGAGGAAGGGGCTGCCCCCGGCTCCCCTGAAGGTCCCGGTACCGGGGAAGGCGGCGCGGGGCTGTCCTGCGCCCCGGCCTGCACCTGCGTCGGCGTGGCCGCGCTTCCGAACCCCGCCGCCGTGGTTGAAGTGGAACTTGAAGGTTTTGCCGGATGACGGCCGTTCGTGGCAGCTCCCCCCGCCCGAACGCATCCGGCTTCCCGCCCGCAGCGGTTTTTTGGGAACCGCTGCGGGCGGGCCTCCTGATCTCCAATGCGCCTCTTTCCGACGTCTGTGGAGGGCCTTTTTCCGCGCCTCCCTTGTGAGGGGAAGGTTGCCCGCAGAGGCTGCCTCCGGGCGCGATGCTCCGTGGGCCGGGTTTCCGCCCGTGCCCCGTATGAAGGCTGTCCCCGCGCGGCGCTTCCCATCCAAGCCAACCTGACGTGCGGCGCCGTTCCGGCCGCCGTGCGCCCCTCCTCCATCAACAGCCGTAACAGGCTGCCTCTGAAGGATATGTTATGCCCAATTGCACCTTTCACATCGTGGATGCGTTTACTGCGGTGCCATTTACCGGCAACCCCTGCGCCGTGGTGACGGACGCCGACGGCATCGAGCCCGCCGACATGCTGCGCATCGCGCGCGAGACCAACGCCCCGGAAACGGCGTTCGTGTTGGCCTCCGACAAGGCGGACGTGCGTGTCCGCTATTTCATGCCGCGCGGGGAAATCCCCTTTGCGGGGCATCCCACCATTGCCACGGGGCACCTTTTGCGGGAACTGGGCGTGCTCAAGCCGGGCACCGCGCGGTTCGAGTTCGCCATCGGCGTGCTGCCCGTGGACATCCGCCCCGACAGGGTGATCATGACCCAGCCCCCCGCCGTCCCGGACACGTGCGCCGACGCCGGGACAACGGCCCAAGCGCTCGGGCTTCAGGCTTCCGATCTCCGGGAAGGGCTTCCGTGCCAGCTCATGCGGGGGGGCGTCAGCTTCCTGATGGTTCCCGTCCGGGAGCTTGCGGCGCTCCGGCGGATCAACATGGACAGGCCCGCCCTCAAAGCTGTTTTGGCGCCCCTCGGCGTGTCGGCGGCGTACGTGTTCGCCCCCGAAGGCGTGGAGCCTGAAACGGATGTGCACGCCCGGCTTATCGATCCGGACAACGCCGGGGAAGATCCTTTCACCGGATCGGCCGCCGGGTGCATGGCTTCCTACATGCACGCGCACGGGCTGTGTTCCGGGACGCGCATCCGGCTTGAGCAGGGCCATATCCTCGACCGCCCGGGAACCGGGGAACTGGAACTGATCCTTGCTTCCGATAGCGGGAAGCTCGATGCCGTGCGCCTCGGCGGAACGGCGGTGAGCTCCGCCAGCGGCACGCTCCGCTGGTAAAGGCACGAAGCCAAAGGCGCCATCCGAAAGGCACGATAACGCATCAGGGGAGCTTCCTTCAGGAAAGCTCCCCTTCATTATGCCTGCCTGCGGGGAGGCCATCCCTTCTTTTTCGTGCCCGCCTCCCACGACCAAAGCTGTTTTAAGGGCATCAGCCTTTGCGCCATGCGCCGATCAGCCTTTCAAAAGGCCCCATGAGGCTGGCGAAGCGGGTTTCGGCATCCGCGCCGAAGGAACCGGGGCGGATGCTGGCGAGGATGAGGATGGCGTGCAGGCCCTGCTCCGTATAGAACGGTTTGGCGAAATAGGAGCGGATGCCGTGGGGGGCGAACAGCACCCAGTCGATGGACTTGATGCTGTCCAGCGTATCCTCCACGGTGAGCGAGCGCAGGCCGAAGCGTTCGATGTCCTGTGCGATGGTGCCTTCGTAGGCGTGTTCCGCCCCCCAGCGCAGCTCGCGGAAGGCGGGGCCCGCGCCGTACACGACGACCTGCCCCTTGTGGGACTGGATGTCGGAAAAAAGGAGGCCGTCCAGCTCTCCGGCGTAGGGGGCGAAAAGGCTTTCCAGCCCCTCGCGGAGCGGGCGGGGCGCGGTTTGGGCGTCTTCCTCGGAAGGCGGACAGGCCGCGCTTTTCCGGTTTTCGGGGATGTTCAGGAGCGCCACGCGCACGACCCGCCCTTCCCCCGCGCCGCCGCAGGGGGTGAGGCGTACCTTGGCGCTGAACAGGCCGCGCTGGGCGTTGCTGAACGTGAGCGTGCCCGCCCACGCGTCGTTGGCAAGGGCTTTGTTCCCGGCTTCAAGCAGCTTTTCGGCAAGCCCGCCGGGGGCGATATCGGCGAGGCCCAGGGTGTTGGGATCGCGGGATGCCGCCGCGAACAGGCTGCGGGCCGCGTCGTTGATGATCAGCAGCCCGCGCGTGGGGATGTCGAGCGCGAAGACGGGATAGCCGATGCCGCCGATGTCCATCTGGCAGGTCCCGGGCCGCCCGTCCGCCGAATACGCCGCCGGGAGGAAGGCTTCCTTGAGGAACCCGTAATAAAGCGAGTCGTTTTCGCCGGGCCAGCCTTGCAGGATGTACGTCCCGTTGCCGTTCGTCAGCCGGAAGGTGACGGCGGCGGGGCGGCGGGCGGTGAGCATGTCCCAGAATTCCATGAGCAGGGCGTGATCCTCGCGCCGTACGGCTTTTTTCCGGTAACGGGCGTCCTTGAGCAGGCGCGGCACGTCGAGGCCGGGGATGCTCCAGCGGTTGAAGACCTTGAGGCGGGAATGGGGGATGTCGATGCTCCAGATCAGGCCGGGAAATCCGGCGATCCACGGGGAAAACTGCTGCATGCGAAGCTCCGGTGTTTGGGGCATTGTGATGGATTTCGAAAGAAAGGCAAGAGCTGGCCGAGGGGGGATCGGGGCGCCGGGCTTCCCGGGGAGCTGCCGGTGGGGAAGGAAGAGGTGGGAGGCCGGATAGTATTGGTTCATCCAATTGGGCGCATACCCGGCAAAAAGGCCTGTTAGAGCCCGAAAAGGAGGCCTTCCGGTAGGCAAAAGGGGCCGCATGGCCGTCTTTTTTGGTTTCCAGCGGCTATCTGGTCCAACCACTTTTACCGTTGAAGGCATGTAAAAACAATGCGTTGTATGCATGTAGCGCAATTTTGAAAAAAGAGTTGATCGGATTTGCCGGGGGCCCGTATGCTGAAGGCATGAGAATCATTCCATAGCCGTTCCCACAACAGCGGGCAAGGACTGCATGGACAAGCAGGAATGCATAGAACGACAGCTGGAAAGCGCTCTCTTGGAAGGCCGCTGGGGGGTGTTTGAGCGCCTCCCGTCCGAACGCGGCCTCGCCGAGGCTTTCGGCGTGAACCGGGCCACGGTGCGCGCGGCGCTGCGGGCGCTGGCGGGCCGGGGCATCCTTGAAACGCGGCGCGGCAGCGGGACCGTGGTCCGGGCCCTGCCGGGCGATGCGCGCCATGCCGCCGGGACGTTCGCGGATTATCTCGCCGCGTTCCGCATCCTCATGCCGCCTCTGGTGGCCGCGTCCCTGCCCGCCGTGTCCCCGTCCGTGATTCTCGAACTGGAGCGTTTGCTCCCCTCCGCCGGAGCCTCGCTCCGCAACGGAGACATGAAGACCTTTATCCAAGCGCAGATCCGCTTTTTTTCCATATTGATCCGAGTATTGGGCAATCCGCGCCTCGAGGACGCGGCCAGCCGCGTCCTGCCTGACGGTCTGGCGCTGGCGCGGCTGCTGCAGGAGTGCACGCTGCCCCAGTGCGAGAACGTGTTCGCGCAGCTGGCGCGGCTGTTGAGCGCCCTGCGCCACGCCGACGCCGGGGCCGCAGCCAAGGCCGTGGAGGGGTATGCCACCATCCTGCTGGCCTTGCAGGAGGCGCGATGAGCCGTATGAGCCGCCGTGCCTTTCTCGGGTTCCGGTTCTCCGAGGAGGATGCCGGGACGCGGGACGTGCCGGGAGGGGTTCCCCCGGAAACGCTCCTGCCCCCGGAATTCAGCCCGGCGATGCTGCGGGCCGAGGCCGAGCGGCTCGGGCTGGACCCGGATCGGATAGGAGCCGGGGAACTTGCCTCGGCGGTTATGCGCGCCATGTATGCCCGCGCTCCGGAAGGGGCAGGGCGGACCGGATAAGGGAGCTCCGCAAGGGCGGGGCGCAAGTCATGCATCCGAGGAGGATAACGATGTCAGGACAGCAACAGATTCCCTATCTTGAGGAACGCAAGCTCATCAAGCGATGGAGCGGCCCGTGGCCCATGTTGGCGAACATGGCGTTCACCCTGCTGATTTTCGCCGTGACGTGGTGGGTGTTTCAGGACCCGCGCGGGATCATGCGTTTCTACACGCCGTATGTCGGCTACAACTATTGCCGCTGGTGGCTGATCATCCTGATCTGGATGGCCTACATTTTCGACTTCTGGCCGTTCCGGCGCGACTGGGTACGCAGCGCCCACCCGCTCCAGAAGGGGCTCGTGCTGGCGCTGGTGTCCGTAGGCATCATGATCGCCATGATCCACGGCTTCTTCGAGGGCGTGCTCGGCAACCTCGCCTTCGCCTATTTCAACCCGGCGCAGCTCCAGAAGCTCGGCCTCACCGACTTCTACTCGACGGAATACGCGGCGCAGGCCTGCATGATGTTCGCGGTCATCGCCTCGTGGATCAGCCCGGCGTGGCTCGTGGCGCTCGAGGGCCAGCCGTGGGCGGGGCTTTCCCAGCCCGTGCGCGGGTTCAGCATCTGGCTCGGCACGTTCTGCCTCAGCCTGCTCATCTATTTCATGACCATGCACAACCACATGGGCATCCTGTATTACCCGTGGCAGTACTTCACCGCCATCTGCCCGCCGTATTGGGAGCATTTCGCGGAAACCGTGTCCGCCAACTTCCACGTGGCGTGGATCATGTGCTGCACCGTGGTGGTGTGGTTCATGGAAGGCATCTGGGAGCGCTTCCCGTTCACCATGATCAAGACCCCGTGGCTGCGCCGTCTGGCCCTGTTCTTCGGGATCATCGCCATCTCGTGGGCGCTGTGCATGTTCTTCTGGTACATGCAGGAACTCGTGTGGGGCGACGCCATCCGCGGACACCGCCGCGACGCGGCCCCCGACTGGCGCTGGCTGCATGTGGGCGAGACGGCTATCTTCTTCCTCGTCCCGGCCCTGTTCCTCCAGTTCTACTGCGGCAACTGGCCCAACCGCTTCAGCACGCCGATCAACGTGCTCGTCCGTTCCCTGCTGGTGACGCTCGGCGGCATCGCGATCTACTGCCTCTACTACAAGTACGCCCATTTCGTGCTCGGCACCCAGAAGGGCTTCTCGCACCCGCAGCAGTTCCCCATGATCCCCATGATCTGGCTGATCAACATCTGGCTGATCAACTGGTGGTTCATGGACGGCTGGCCGGGCTGGCGGCGCGAATTCAAGACCGCCGAAGACTTCGCCGCCGAGGAGCGCCATCTGGCCGCCAACGCCGCTTGGAACCCCGCCATGCTGCCCGGCGTGATCATCGGCCTCGTCGTGGGCGTGATCGCCTACTTCGCCATCGTGGCCCTGCTGCCTCTGGCGAGCGCAACTTTCACTCTGGTTCAATAGGAGGGACGATATGGACAGACGCGAATTCATGAAGGGCGCCGCGCTCGGCGTGGGCGCGGGCGTGCTCGGCTCCATGGGTCTGTACTCGTATTCGCCGCTCCGCAGGGCCTTCCTTCCCGAAGTGAAGCGCGGCACGGCGGACATCGGGGTGTGCAAGTCGGTCAAGGTCACCAACATCTCCGAGACGAGCTGGTTCGACAACGGCATCTTTATGAACGACGTGACCGGCGCGGGCGGGCTGCTCGTGGACCAGTACACCTTCAACTGGGCGCCCTTCGGCAACGGCAAGGGCGTGGGCAAGGGGACGTTCGAGGAGGGCCTCAAGCGGATCAAGCACCTCCTGCCGCACAAGATCGACGAGGCGTGGGCCATCGCCAAGGAAAACTGCGTCCATGCCGACAACGCGGGCGGCTACTCCTGCCTCGTCGAGATCGAGAGCATGGAAGGCGAGACAACCCGTTACCTGTTCGATACCGGGTGGAATTACGACTGGATGGACACGTGCTTCAAGCGCGAGGGCATCGACGTCATGCTTGCCGACAACAAGATCGACGCCTTCATCCAGACCCATGAGCACATGGACCACTACTGGGGCTTCCCCGTGGTCACCAAGTACAATCCCAACATCCACGTCTACACGCCCAACACCTTCTACCCGGCGGGCAAGGAATACCTGAAGGCCTGCGGGCATGTGGGCAAGTGGACGGAAGTGCCGAAGGGCCTGCACACGCTCCAGCCCGGCGTGGCGCTCTATCAGTTCGACTGCCCGATCATCTTCAAGGTGTTCGGCGAGATGTCGCTGTACTGCAACGTCAAGGACGTGGGCTTGGTGAGCATCACCGGCTGCTGCCATCAGGGGATCATCCTCTTCGCGGACACGGCCTACAAGGAGCTTGCCTACGAGAAGGATCAGTTCTACGGCCTGTACGGCGGGCTGCATATCTCGCCCTTCGACGACTGGGACCCGAAGTACGACGACCTCGTCATCGGGCTCAAGAAGTGGAACCTCCAGCAGGTCGGCTGCAACCACTGCACGGGCCTCATCACCGCCCAGAAGTTCGTGGACGCGGGCTATCCGGTGGTGAAGGGCACGGCCCGGTTCCGCTCCAAGACCACCAACTACCTCGGCAACGGCGACGTCATCAAGTTCCCCGCCTAAGATGAGAAGGTATTGGGGAAGGGAGGGAAAACGCCTCTGAAGAAAGGGCCGCGCTTTTCCCTCCCTTCCCCAAACCCGCCGGCGCGGAGCCCGTCCCTCCATTTCCCAAGGTTTTTTTGTGTATCGGCTCCCTGTTCGCGTGCGTTTTTACTTGCTGAAATGGTGTTCCTGTTCCGTTTTTCCATTCGGTTTGTGTCTGGTTGCTGCCTGTTTCATCCGCCGTTTTTTGGCGTGGATCGCCTTTGAAAGAATGCCGTTTCAAAACGGAACGGCTTAGCCCATGACGGGGCGGGGCCGTGTCCCACGGGACGGGCTCCGTCCCGGCCCCGGAGCCCGCGATGCGACTTGAAACACTCCTTCCCCGGCCCCTCGACCCCTGCGGCGGGTCCGAGTGCGCCACGCTCATGGGGGCACTCATCGCCGCCATCCATCTGGATCGCCGCCGCGCCCGCGCGCTGGGCTGGCGGGGGGTGCGCCCCTCCGGTTCGCTGCTGCCCGCATGGACCTGCCGCGTGGCCGGGAGCGGGCTCGTGTTCGGGCTGGTCTTCTTGGGCGAGGACGCGGACGGAGGCGCATTGCGCGGCACGTTCGCGGCCTACGCCTTCCCGCTCCCTGACGCCCCCCTTCTTGAGGTTTTTCCGCTGGAAGCCCTGCGCCTTGCCGTGGACCCCGGCTACGGCGACCGCATCCGGGCGCTTTCGGAGCACGCCGAAACGCTCTCCCCATTCCGGATCGGCACGGTTTCGCTGCGGGCCGCCGTCGACGGCTCCGGGCTGTCCCTGACCCTGTCCGCCCCGGCCCGCCTGCGCATGGCGGCGCTGGACGGCGTGGCGGCTTTTTCCGGCGGGCAGCGCTGGCTCGTGGAGCCGGGCGGCTGGGAAACGGACGTGCCCGCCTTCCGGCTGCTCCTGCGCCCGTTCGCGGCCTTGTCGGCCACGGCCGAAAGCCTGCTTGGGGACCCCGCCCGCGTGTCGTTGGACGGCGAGGCGGCCCCGATCCCCGGTTTCGACGCCGCCGGGAACATCCGGCACATCCCCGGCGGGACAGGGCGGGAACTCCGGCTCACGGCGGCGTTCGGCAGCGCCGGAGCCCAAGGGCGTCCCCTCGCCCGCCTGCCCCTGCGCCACAAGCCGCTTGAGGAGGAATCCGGCCTGCCCGTGCTGCACATCCTCACCGGCTTTCTCGGCTCGGGCAAAACCACATTCCTGCGGCAATGGCTGGATTTCCTGCACGGGCGTGAGCGCTATACGGGCGTCATCCAAAATGAATTCGGAGAAATCGGGCTTGACGCGGCGCTTCTGCGCGGCGAAACCCAGGTGGAGGCGCTTGATGAGGGGTGCGTGTGCTGTTCGCTGGCGGACAGCCTGCGTCCGGGGCTGCTGCGGCTCATCGGGGACATGCCCGCCGAGCAGTTCATATTGGAAACTACGGGGCTGGCGAACCCCGCCAACGTCATGGAAGCGCTGTCCGAGCTGCGCGACATCGTGCAGCCCGGCCTTGTGATCACGGTGGCGGACGCCCTTGATCTGTGCCGTTCGGAAGGGGACATTGCGGGCATCCGCCGGGCGCAGGCGGCACGGGCGGACGTGATCATCCTGAACAAGGCCGATACCGTGGAGCCCGCCGCGCTAGAGGCGTTGGCGGAACGGCTGCGGGCGCTGAACCGTCAGGCGCTGATCCTGCCCGCGCGCCACGGGGCCGTCGCCTTCGCGGAGCTGGACGCCTTCTATGCGGACTGGGCGGATCGCCGGGGCACGCCGCTGCCGTCGCATCGGCCAGCCCTGCCGCGTTTCGGCGAAACCGTGACCCACGCCGATGAGGGGTTTGTCTCGGCGGCGCTCCGCCTGTCCGCCCCGCTGGACGAGGCCGCGCTCCTGGCGTTGCTGGACAGTGCCGGGCCGGGGCTGTGCCGGGCCAAGGGCGTCGTGGATCTGCGGCTGGACGGCGGCGTGACGGTGCCCGCGACGGTGCAGTACGCCGCCGGGCGGCTGGGCTTCGAGCCCGCCCCGGAAGGCGAGGAACGCTATCTGGTGTTCATCGGCACGGATATTTCCCTGCCGGAAGCGCCGTCTTCGTAAAGGAGGAGCTTGTGGGGCTGATCGAATTGGGCGGCTGGATGATGTGGCCGCTGTTGGCCGTCTCGGTGGCGGCGCTGGCGATTGTCGTCGAGCGGGCGCTGGTGTTCATGGGATGTCCGTTCCCGGACTCCCGTTTTCCCGGCCTCGTGCTGGAGGCGATGCGCACGGGCGACGTGCGGCCTCTGGCGGCCCGGCTGGAGGCCGTCCCCTCCCTGCGGGACTTCGCGGCGCTTCTGGGCTCGCCCCTTCCGAACCGTGAAGCCGCCTTGCGCCTCGCCGGGGAGACGGTGCTGGAACGGCTGGAAGCGCGGCTTTCCCTGCTGTCCGTGCTGGCGCGGCTGGCCCCGCTCATGGGGCTGCTCGGGACCATCCTCGGGATGATCACGACCTTCTCGCGCATCGCCGAGGCCCGCTCGGGCGTGGACATGTCCCTGCTCGCCGGGGGGATCTGGCAGGCCCTGCTGACCACGGCGGCGGGGCTGTGCATCGCCATTCCCGCGCTGTTTTTCCTGTCCTGCTTTCAAGGCAAGGTGCGCTGCGTGGCCGACGCCCTGAACAAGGCCGGAAACGCGGCGTTGCTGGCCGACGGCGGACCGGGCATCACCGTTCGGGCCGGGGCGGAACCGCTTCAGCCCGGAGACATTCCCCGTGGGGGCGGCACGGCGGAAGGGGCCTCTTGCCCGGAATCGCCGGAACCTCGCGGCAGCGCTCCGGAGGGCCGGGAAGCCCCGCAATGCCGGGATAACGCCGGGGAAGGGCTGCCGGACGGAGGGCGATCATGCTGAACCTGCGGCCCAAGGCGGCGCGGGACGACGAGCCGGATCTCACGCCGCTCATCGATATGGTCTTCATCCTTTTGATTTTCTTCATCCTCGCCGCGTCGTTCGCGGTGCGGGGCATCGACCTCGACCTGCCTCCGGCGCACAGCGGGCAGGCGCTTTCCGGGCGCGTGGTGGAAATCCGGCTGCTCAGGGACGGCTCGTTCCTGTGCGAGGGCATACCCGTGGCCCGCGCCGACATCCGCGCGAAGCTGCAAAGCCTCGTGCGGGACTTCCGGGCGCGCCCCGGACAGCTTGTGCTCAAGGCCGCGCCCGACGCGCCGGTGGAGGCGCTGGTCTTCATTGTGGACGAGGTGCGGATGCAGGGCGGGGAAAAGCTGCTCATCGCCACGGCCCAGCCCGATGAGCCGGGGCGCCCATGACGGAAAAGGAATGCCTCGCCGCCGGGATCGCCGTGTCCCTGTTCGCGCATTTCGCGCTGCTGATCGTCCCGAGGCCGCCCGAGCCCGAGCCGTCCTTCACCACCGTTGTCCAGATGGACATGGCATCCCCGGCAGTGGCAACGAGCCGGGAGAAGGGCATCGGCATAGCCGCCGCCAGCCCGCGCGACATGGACAAGGCCGATGCCGCCGACCGCAAGCGGCAGGCCTTCCTGCGCTACCTCGACGACATCGACGAGGCCGTGCACGCCCGGCGTCTGGACGGCGGCGAAACCGGGCTCATCGGCGTTGCCGAATATATGTTCACCGTCCGGCCCGACGGGACGTTCACCGATCCCGTGCTCCGCGCATCCTCAGGATCGCCGCAGCTCGACGCCTCGGCGCGCCGGGCCGTCCTCGCCGCCAGCGGCAAAGTGCGCCGCCCCGCCATCATCGGAACGGAACCCATCCCCGTCATTCTGCACGTCAAATACCAATACGGCCTCCGCTGATCGCGCCACCGCCCGGCAATCCAGCAGGATCGCACGGAGAGGGCAGGGTGGGGTTGACGGTGTAATGCCGTTTTCAGGCACGCTCCAGCGCGGAGGCAGGCCGTTCCCGGGCCCGGCCACGGGCGGTTCCCGCGATGAGTCGGGTCTGCCCCGTCCCTTCCGGACGGGGCTTTTAGGAGCACCGGATAACGTTACGCCTGCAACATGCCCTGAATGGCCTTGACCAGAAAGGCCGTATCCGTACCTATGGCCGCGCCCTGATAGCCTTGTGCGAAGTATGCCCGGGCTTCCGGCATGGTGTTCGCGTAGATGAACGCCAGTTTGCCGGAAGCCCGGCAAGCCGCAATCACCCGGCCGAGAGCCTCGGCAAACCGCGGGGTGGCGAACCGCGCCGGAGCGCCCAGCGCCACGGAAAGATCATACGGCCCGACAAAAATGCCGTCGATGCCGTCCAGAGCGGCGATCTCCTCAATATGTTCCAGCGCTCCGGCGGTTTCGCACTGCGGCATGAGGATCGTGCGCTGGTTCGTGGCGGTGAAATAGTCGCCTATCTGCTTCAGCTCGGGCAGGAACCCGTATTTCGCGCTCCGCGAAAAAGCGAATCCGCGCGCTCCCAGAGGGTAATATTTCGCATATTCCACCAGCCTGCGCGCTTCTTCCACCGATTGCACGTCGGGGATGATGATGCCCCGCGCCCCGAGATCCAGCGCGTGGAGCACGGCGGCGCGCGAGGAATCACGCACGCGCACAAACGCCTCCGCGCTGTGGAGTTCGATGGCGCGGATCATTTCCCCCGTGCTCTCATCAGGGAAGGGCCCGTGTTCCGTATCGATGATGACATAATCCAGGCCGGACAGGCTCAGGCATTCCGCCACGGCGGGGCCGCCCAGATGGGAGAATGTGCCCACCACGCCCTCGCCGGCGGCAAGTTTCTGGTCAAAACGACTCACCGCGCCGCCCTCTTTTCCAGAACCTCACGCATGAGGATAACGGCCCGTTGCAGGTTTTCCATGGAATTGGCATAGGACACGCGCACAAAGCCGTCGCCCATGGTGCCGAAGACATGGCCCGGAGTCATGGATACGCCCGCCTCGTCGATCATCGTGCGGCAGAAGCCGTCGCTGTCCATGCCTGTCCCGGCGATGTTCACGAAAATATAGAACGCGCCGTCCGGTTTGCGGCAGCGGCAGCCCGGCATGGCGTTCAGCGCCTCGACCATGAAGTCCCGACGGCGGCGGTATTCGGCCAGCATGGCCTTTGAGGGCCCCTCGTCGCCTTCCAGCGCGGCGATGCCCGCCGACTGGATGAACGTGGTCGGGCACGCGATATTGTAGAAGCTCAGGCGCATGATGGGGTCCATGAGCTTTACCGGGCACAGCATGTAGCCGATGCGCCATCCTGTCATGGCGTAGTATTTGGAAAACCCGTTGAGGACGATGGTGCGTTCGCGCATCCCCGGAAGCGAGGCGATGCTGGGCGGCATGGGGCGGTCATAGGTCATGTCGGCATAGATTTCGTCGGAAAGCACCAGCAGGTTGTGGCGGATGGCAAGCTCGGCGACGGTGTCGAGCGAAGCCTGATCCAGCACGGAGCCGCAAGGGTTCGCGGGGCTGCAGATCAGGATGGCCTTGGTGCGCGGCGTGATGAGCGCTTCAAGCGTTTCCGCATCGAGCTGGAAGCCGTTCTCTTCGCGCAGCGGATAGGAAACCGGCTTGGCCTGCGCGATATGTGGGTCGGCAAAATAGATCAGATAACCGGGATCGGGGACCAGAATTTCGTCGCCGGGGTCCAGATAGGCGAGCATGGACAGGAAGACGCCGTGGACCACGCCGGTGGATACGAGGATTTCTTCCGGCGCGTACTCGAGGCCATACCGGGTGCAGTGCCTGGACAGGGCCTTGCGGAGTTCCACGGTCCCGGCAATGGGCCCGTAATGCACTTCCTGATTGTCCAGCGCCTTTTTGCAGGCGTCTATGATGTGGGCGGGCGTGCCGAAATCCGGTTCGCCGAGTTCCAGATGGATGATGGAACGCCCCTCCTGCTCCAGCTTGTCGGAGTAGGCGATGATGTTTCGTATGCTGGACAGCGGAGCGTTTTTCATCCGCTCGGACTGGCAAATGGCGCGGGTGGAACCGATGGACATGCGATGCCTCGCTTGGTTGGCAAAATGTGCATGGGAAAGCTCCCCGTCCAAGCCCGAAGGGTTTTGGCCCATGCCTTCGGCGGGCCGCGTGCGGGGAGCCGGGCCGGGCAAGGGAAAGCCGTCAAAGCCTCCCTTCCCCGGCGAACAGGCAATCAATCCACGTCAAGCTTGAGGACGCGGGCCATGTTTTTGTACAGCAGGTTCGGCAGGATGCTCCTGTCGAAGGGCATGGCGACGAACAGATCCACGGCCTGCTTCAGCGGGATGTAGGGGTAGCCGCTGCCAAACAGGAACCGGTCCCGCAGGAAGCCGTTCGCCGCGGTCACGTAGTCCGCCGCGCCGGGCATGTTGTACATGTACATATCGGGGGCGAGGTACATGTTGGGACGGCACATGCAGCTGAACAGGACCTGAGGGACCCACGGGTACGACCCATGCATGTTCACGACGACCAGCTTCGGAAAATCGCGGCAGACGCGGTCGATGTGCTCGGGGTTGCTGTAGGAGAGATCCGGCCCGTTGCCCCCGCCGCCCATCAGGAACATGGGGATGGAGCGGTCGGAGCAGTATTGATAGATGGGGTACAGCCGGGCATCGTCGACATACATGGGGATGGCGCCGCAGCCGGGTTCCATACCCGCGCCGCGCAGGTTCCCGTTTGCCACCGTGCGCTCGATTTCCGCAATAGCGGCAATGGGATCGCTGCCGTCCACACCGGCAATGCCCACGAAGCGGCTGGGCTGTTCGCGCACGACGTCCATGAGGTCGTCGTTGGAGACGTTGCCCATGTCGGGGCTCTGGCGTCCGGTCATCACGCCCAGCGTCACGCCCGCGTCGTCCATTTCCCGGTACAGCAAGTCCGCGTCGCGCTGTTCGACGGCGGGCGACACCTTCATCAGGAAATTGTTGCTCCAGCCCTGCGTCTTTTTCGGATCGCGGTACAGGTTGCAACGGAGGTAGTCTTTCAGCGGGGGACGCAGGCGGGCATCAATGATAGTCATAACGATCAAGCTCCTCTGGAGTGTTTTGCGCGGTTGGGCGGCATCGTGTGGGGAAGGGCCGCTGCCGGATATTTCCCCGGGGGGAATCCGGCAGCGGCGTGCGCCGGAAGATTGGGGCGGAGAACTACGGGTTGGACATCACCGCCCATGTTCCCGCGCGGGCTTGTTACGGGACAGTCAAGCCTTGTTCCTCCGGACGGCTATGGGAAGCGGGAGCCCGCCCGGAGGTGGGGCCGAAAGCCGGAAGGCGGGAATCCCCGGCTTCAGGCCGCGAAACTTGTCAGTTCATGTAGCCCTTTTCCTTGTAGTAGCGCGCGGCGCCGGGGTGCAGGGGATACACGGTGCCCTGCCATGCCTTCGCCGGATCGATGGACTTCCATGCAGGGTTGGCGAGGGCGATGTCGTCCCTGCCTTCGATGACGGCCTGCGTCAGGCGGTAGGCGCTTTCCTCATCCAGATTGTCGCGCACGATGATGGCGTTGGTATCCCAAAGGGTCGTGACGTCGGGGCCGACCTTGCCCTTGTAAAACTCGGCGGGCAAGGTTCCGACGTTGCAGCCGAGGGTAGCGGCGACCTTCTTGGCGATGCCGGATTCGATATTCAGGAACTTCAGGGGGACGCTGCCGGACACGTCGACGATGAACCACGCTTCGCCGGGGCCGATCCAGACGAACACGTCGATTTGGCCGTCCTTCACCATGTTGGCGATGTCGTCGAAGCCGTTGGTGACGACCTTTCCACCGTTCTTTTTGATGTCTTCATAGGTGATGCCGTATTCTTTCAGGATGTTGCGGAAGATCTTTTCCGTGGAACCACCCGTGGAGCCGACGCCGATGTTGACGTTCTTCATGGTCTTCAGATCGCGCAGATCCTTTACCGGCGAGCTGACGGGCGACACGATCTGATAGTTGATGCGGTCCCACAGGTTGGCGACCGTGGCGATGCCCTTGGGCGTGGGGGCCTTATAGGGTTCGAGGCCGGTCTTGAAGGCGTTCAGCATACTGTTTTCAGCCACCCCCATATCCGCGGCGCGGGAGGCCAGACGGGGCGCATTGGTCGCACCGCCGCCGGGGAGCATGGTCACATCCGTTCCGGGGTTCATGTTCGTGTACGCCTTGCCGACGGCTCCCATGCCGATGTACCAGGTGCCGCTGGGGTTCGCCGCCGATACGCAGCGCAGGGACTCCGCGGATTGGGAGGGCATGGCTCCGAGTGTGAGCAGCGCGCAGGACAGAAGCACTGTTTTGAGGAAGTGGTGCATACATGTTCTCCAAAAGGTTAGAGGTGGTCAAAAAACGCCTTTCAAACAGGCGGCCGCCGTTCGGGGACGGCTCAGGCCTGATTGAGATCGGGTTCGGGAAGTGCCTTGCCGCGGCGGAGGTACTGGAGCATACCGATGAAGAGTATGACGCCCAATCCGGCGAGGTCGCTGTATATTTCTGGGTAGAGCAGGGCTATGCCCGCCGCGAGCAGAAGCACACGTTCCCACAGGAAGCACCGGACCATCAGATAGCCCTGCATACCGCCGGCCAGCGTGATGACGCCGATGAACGACGTGACGAGGGCCTGCGCGACGTGGGAGAACTCGCCCGTCAGGAGCAGGGCGGGCTGGAAGACGAAGATGAAGGGGATGATGTAGGCGACGATCCCCAGACGGAACGCCCGCCAGCCCGTCTGCATGGCGTTGGCTCCCGCGATGGATGCCCCCGCGTAGGCGGACAGGCAGACGGGAGGGGTTATCTCCGAAAGGATGGCGTAATAGAGGACGAACATGTGCGCCGACAGGGTGGGGATGCCGAGCTTCATCAGGGCCGGAGCGCCCAGCGTCGCCACGATGATGTAGGCGGGGGTGGCGGGGACGCCGGTTCCGAGGACAAAGCAGGTGAACATCAGCAGGATCAGCAGCAACAGGATGTGGAACTGCCCCAGATCGGTGATGATGCTGATGAACTTGTAGCCGATGCCCGTTATGGAAACGATGGCGACGATGATGCCCGCGCAGGCGCTGCACGTGGAGATCATGAGCGCGTTGCGCGAGGAGAGTTCCAGCGTGTGGTAAAGGCTCTTCGGCGTGAACCGGGTTTCCGCGCTGAAACAGGAGACGACGATGACCGACGCGATGGAGATGAACGCGGAGGAAATGACGCTCCGCCCCGATACGAGCAGGCCGATCAGCACGATGATGGGCAGGATGTGGTAGGTGCGCCGCAGCACGCTGCGCGGATCGGGGATCTGGTCGGAGGGGATGATGCCGATGTTCTTGTTGACCGCTTCAAAGTGGATCATCATGAGCAGCGAGAAGTAGTACAGCAGGGAAGGGAGCAGGGCGGCCTTGGCGACGGCCAGATACCCGGCCCCGGTCACGTCCGCCATGACGAACGCCGTCGCGCCCATGATGGGGGGCATGAGCTGCCCGCCGGTGGAGGAGACCGCTTCCACTGCCCCGGCGAACGAAGGCGTGTAGCCCACGCGCTTCATGAGCGGGATGGTGAACGTCCCGGTGCTGTACACGTTGGCGACCGCGCTCCCGGAAATGGAGCCGAACAGCGCGGAAGCGAAAATCGAAACTTTGGCGGGCCCGCCCTTGGAGCGCCGGGTCAGCACGCAGGCGAGATCCAGAAAGACCTGCCCCAATCCCGCCCGCTGGAGGAAGCACCCGAACATGACGAAGGCGAAGATCATGGTGGAGGACACCGCCAGCGGAATGCCGTACAGCCCTTCGGTCACGAGATACAGCTGTTCGCAGAGCATCTTGTAGGTGACGCCGTCGTGCCGGAGGATGCCGGGCAGATACTGCCCGCCAAGGCCGTAGGCGAGGAACGCGCTCGCCACGATGACCAGCGGCAACCCCGCCACCCGGCGCGTCGCTTCCAGCACGAGCAGGACGGCGGCGGTCGCGCAGACGGTTTCCGCGTCCGACACGGGGTCCACATACCGGATGCGTTCCATGTAGTAGTCGATGTCGGAGGCGAGGAAATACGCGGTGGCGAAGGCCCCGCAGATCAGGACCAGATCCAGCGCCAGCCAGCCGGGGTGTTCCCGCTCGCCTTCCTGAAGCTTCTTGGGGGGGAAGTAGAGGAAGACCAGAGCGAGCACGATCCCCAGATGGATGGTGCGCAGCAACTGGGAGTCGATGATCCCGAACCCGGCGGTAAAATAGATCTGGAAGATGGCCAGACCGACAGCGATAACGCTGGTAATGCCCTTCAGTGAGTCTCGTGAAATCATGGTTCCCTCGTGCAATCTGAAGTGAGATTCTTTTCAAACAGCATGGTGCCGGTGCGGAGAACAGGGTGTTTCTTCAACTCGGGGGAGCATCCCCCTTCAACGGATGCCAGTACCGCAACGCTCCGCCCCTGGGGATGCCGCGTGCCCCTTCGCCGCATTCCGGAAGGCTCATCCTTAGAGGCATGGCGGGAACGCCCTTTCCGGAAACGGAACGGCGGATTACTCGGCAATGGTGTTTCCCGCGACGAATCCTTCGTAGATGGCCTTGACGTAATCTTTGGGGCCGGTCGCGTCGCCGCTCACAAGGAACGGGATGCCCAGCGCCTCGAGAGCGGGCCTCAGCCCCTGGTTGGCGCGCGCGCCCACGGCGAGGATGATGGTGTCCAGCCGGTCCACGACTTCGGTCTGCCCCTGACGCTCGAGCGTGATGCTTTCCGGCGTCACGGCGGTCACTTTCGCATTGGTGATCTGGTGCAGGGACGGAGTCTGTTCGAAGGCGTGAAGCAGGCAGATGCGCGCGTCCTGCGGCAAATCAACGGCAATGCCGTCCCGCATTTCGATGAGGTATACCTCCCTGTCCTCTTCCTCGACGAGCAGGTGCGCGGTTTCCGCACCGATGGCCCCGCCGCCGATGATGGCGACGCGCCGCCCGACCGGGGCTCTGCCCTCCAGAACGTCGTCGACCAGTACGGCCCCGCCGCCGGACAGCCCCTGAATGGGCGGGACAAAGGGGACGGAACCCGTGGCGAGGATGACCGCGTCGGGTTTCCGGCTGTCCAGTTCCACTTCGGTGACGGCGGCGTTCAGATGGATGTCCACGCCCAGTTTGCGGATTTCGCGCTCCAGATAGTCGCAGGCTTCGCCGTAACGTGCCTTGTGCGGCGGCACGGCGGCCAGACGCAGCCGCCCGCCCAGCCGGGGCCTGTCGTCCCACAGTTCCACGCGGTGCCCGCGCAGCGCCGCAACCCGGGCGGCCTCCATGCCGCTGGGCCCGCCGCCGATTACCATGATCCGGCGGGCTTCCCGGGCGGGGCGGATGGCGAAGGCGTCCAGCGTTTCCCGGCCCGTGCGGACATTCAGGGCGCACTTGACCTGCCGATCCTCGGCGGAACGGTCGTGGCAGCCTTTATTGCACGCGATGCAATGGATGATGTCGTCGAGGCGGCCCTCCCTGAGCTTGTCGGGATAGTCCGGATCGGCAATGAGCGTCCTGCCGATGCACAGGATGTCGGCCTTGCCGGTTTCCAGCGCGTGCAGCTGGATTTCGGGCCTGTCGATCTGGCCCGCCGCCATGACGGGAATCCGCACGGCTTCGCGGACGTTTTCCGCAAGATAGAGGTTCACGCCGTGTTTGTGGTACATGTTGGATACCGTGCGTACATACGGATACATCCCGGCGGAGACGCTCAGCGCGGCAACGCCCAGCGACTCGAGGTACCGCGCGATGCGGACGGAAAGCTCCATGTCGATGCCGCCCTCGCGCAGCTCATCCCCGACGATGCGGCAGGTGATGGGGTAGTCCTCGCCCACAAGCTGGCGGGCGCGGCCGATGATTTCCGTGACGAAGCGCATCCGGGCATGGAAACCGCCGCCGTAGCGGTCGCTCCGCTGATTGGTGAGCGGCGACATGAACGCGCAGATCAGATACCCATGCGCGCAGTGCAGCTCGCAGGCATCAAAGCCCGCTTCCTTGGCGCGGCGCACGGCCTGTGCGTAATATTCGACGTACTGTTCGACCTCGCGGGTTTCCAGCACCCGGGGCGCGTCGTATTCCGCCTTGAATACGGAATGGGTTTCCGGCTCGAAATAGGACGGCGCGACGGGCTGAAAACCGGATGTCCGGGCGTTGGTTTCCCGTCCGGCATGGTGCAGCTGCGCGGCGATGAGGCAATCGTGGCGGTGCACGGCCTCGGTGAGCCGACGAAGGCCGGGGATGCAGCCGTCGTCATGAATAAAAATCTGTCCGCCGAAGTTGCCGTCCGGCCAGATGCAGAGGGAACCGACGATAATCATCGACACCCCGCCCATGGCGCGGCGTTCGGTATAGGCGATTTCCGCGTCGCTGACGGAACCGTCTTCGGTCATGTGCACCGACATGGGCGCCATGACGAACCGGTTTTTAAGGCGGAGGGGGCCGACGGAAATGGGCTGGAACAATGGAGTGTAGTTCATGGGGGCGGCTCTCGGAAAAAGGGGGTGAGCGGGTTCCCTACGCTGCCGCGAGGGGTTCGCGCCGGGGGATTGCCGGGGCGGACGAACCCGTCCCGGCGGTTCCGCAGGCATCACGCCGTGAAACGGGACTTACAGCGCGTATGCGGCGGCCAATCCCTGATGCATGGCGTCCAGAATCTTGCCGGGCGCAACGCAGTCGCCGATGGCTTTGTAGGGCAGGCGCATGTGCTCCAGTTCGCGGGCCAGCATCTTTTCAGGCCGGTAGCCGACGCTGATCGCCGTGGTGTCGAACGGCTCCAGCCATTCCTCAACGCCGTAGGCGTCCCGGATGCGGATCCGTCCGGTATTGGCGGTTTCCATGACTTCCATGCCGGTCAGCAGCGTGACCCCGTAGCGCTCGAGCCGGGGCATCAAGGTGTGGCGTGCGCGCCATTCCATGTCCTGCGCCACTTCCGGGCGCATTTCGAGGATGGTCACCGCGTGCCCGCGCTCGCCGAGGAAGTCCGCCAGCTCGCAGCCGATCATGCCGCCCCCGATGATCAACACCCGATGTCCGGGCTTGATCGCTTCCAGCAGGATGTGTTCCGCCGTGGTCATGTTGGGCAGTTCGGCGGCGAAGCGCGGGATCACCGGACGCGAACCCGTCGCCAGCAAGGTCATGTCGAACGCCTGCGCCTGAAGCAGCTGGCCCGTGACGGTCACGCCGCAGCGGATATTCACGCCGAGCGCGTCCAGCTCATGGCGGAAGTAGCGCACAAGCTCCATCAGGCTGTCCTTGAACGGGGGCCGCGACGCGGGGTGGAGGAGGCCGCCGATGTCTTCGCCGCGCTCGAACAGCGTCACGCTGTGCCCGCGCTGCGCGGCGGTCAGCGCCGCCTGCAGTCCAGCCGGTCCAGCGCCGACCACGGCGACCTTGAGGGCCTTGTCCGCCTTGACGCCCAGAGGGTACTTCCCTTCATAGCCCGCGCGCGGATTGATGGCGCAGGTGATGTCGAGCAGCTTGCCGGTGTGCCCGGTGCAGCCTTCGTTGCAGCCGAGGCAGACCCTTACGGAATCCAGACGGTTTTCGGCATACTTGTTGATCAGTTCCGGCTCGGCGATGAGGGCGCGCCCGAAAGCGACCATGTCGGCCTTGCCGTCGCGGATGACCTGATCTGCAATGGCCGGATGCACATACCGCCCGACGGAAATGACCGGAACGCGGTTCCGGACGGCCTCTTTGACCTGCCTCGCGGCATCGGAAAGCCATGCTTCAGGCGTACAGGAGGGCGGAGAGATGAGGTGCTTGGTTTCGCCGATGCCCGCCGAAATATGGAGCGCGTCGACCCCGGCGTCGACCAGCGGATTGACGAGTTGGAGCGTTTCTTCAAGCGTCATGCCGCCGGGAAGCCCGTCTTCGGCATTGTGCCGGTAAGAGATGGGGAAGTCGTCGCCGACCGCCTTGCGGATGGCCCGGATGACCGCGAGAGGCATACGCAGGCGGTTTTCCAGGCTTCCCCCGTAGGCGTCCTCCCGATGGTTCGTCAGCGGGGACACGAACTGGCTGATCAGGTAGCCGTGCGCGCCGTGGATCTCCAGCATGTCGAAACCGGCCTCCCGGACGCGGCGGGCGACCTGCGCGTGGGCGTCAATGATGTATTCGATGTCCTCGACATCCAGCACCACGCTTTCGGCATGGTTGCAGAAGCGCGGCACATACGAAACCATGGGCGTGGCGAACCCGGAAATGGCCGGATTGACGCAGCGACCGCCGTGGATGAGCTGCAACGAAGCCCGCGCGCCGTGCGCTTTGATGGCTTTCGCCAGCTTGGAAAGCCCCTTGATCTTGCTGTCGTCCGCCGCGCTGATGCCCCGGATGAAGGCGGTCCCTCGCGGCTCCACGGCGGTTCCTTCGATGCTCACCAAGCCGACGCCGCCCTTGGCGCGCTCCGCGTAATAATGGATCAGCCGTTCGGTGACGTCGCCGCCCTTGGTGGCGAAGTTGGTCAGCATGGACGGCATGACGGTACGATTGCGGACAACCAGCGTATTGATTGTGATGGGACTCAACAGACCTGATGTTGACATGATGTCTCCCGAATAGGTGGCGTCTGCGTGTCAGCACGGCGGACGCGAACGGTACGCGCCGGACACGCCGCAACGCCGTTGTATGAAATGAAAAAAGGACGAAGGCTTCGGTGTTTCACCGGGGACGGATGCCCGGGGGAAGGCGGCTTGGAGCCGACGGCGCATCCCCAAGGAGAGGGGCATCCCATGCGTATGAGAACAGCAAGGACCGCGCCAAAATGACCGTTTGTGCTTTTTGGCTCAAATACCGTGCTGTTTCATGGTGTTATAAAAACAGGCCCCAAAGACAAGAAATCATGTCTTGTAGTATAATCGGACATGAATGATCGGACATGTCCGATCATAGGACATCAGCTTGCCTCCTCCGGGCAAATCGACTACGCTTTTCCCGGCGGGGGGGAAAACTGCGCTCCTTGGCCCGCCTTTGATGCCGTCCGGCGGAAAAGGCCCGCCGGATGGGGATGCTCTGATCGAGCCGAGAGGGAACCCTATGGAAAACGCGGCGCCGGACAGCATGTTCGTCCAATGGCAACGCTTCATGGCGGGGCAGGAGGTTGATCGGCGAATAGTCAAGCCGATGGTGTACGACTCGTGGGTCCGTTCCCGTGCCTACGGGGTCCGGCATGACCGGCGTCCCGAAGGCCGCGTGGACGACGCGCGCCTCGCCGAACTGCTCGCCGCGAACAGCGAATTCATCGAAAGCTCCAAAGTCATCATGGCGAAGCTCTTCACCGCCGTGGAGGACGCGAACAGTGTGATTTCCCTGACGGACAGCCAGGGTGTGGTGCTGCATACGCATGTCCACACCAACAGGGGGCATCGCCTTCCCGGCCATATGCCGGGCTTCATTTTTTCCGAGCGCATCTGCGGGACTAACGGCATCGGAACCTGCCTGCACTGCGCGGCCCCCGTTGAGCTTGTCGGCGCGGAACACTACTGCGCCCACGATCATGTCTGGTATTGTTCCGCCGCGCCCATTTTCGATTCCAAGGCCAATCTCCTCGGCGTCTTCAACATTTCCATCTCGCGCGAAAGTTTTCACCACCATACACGCGGCATGGTGGAGGCCGCCGCCCACGCCATCACCGAGCAGGTCTGCCTGCGCGAACTGCTGAGCGAACAGGCCGCGATCATGGAGCTGCTGGACGAAGGGCTGATCGTGGTGAACCACGAAGGGCTCCTGAAATCCATCAGCCAGAAGGCCTGTGCCATTCTGGGCATCCCCTCGCCGCAGGGTTCCGTCCACATCAGCCAGATCATCCCCGCCGCCGACATGCTGCACACGGCGTTGAACCGGCAAGTCGGCTTCCACGATCAGGAAGTGCTGCTCGATCTGCCGCAGGGAACCACGTCATGCCTGATCTCCGCCGCGCCGACGCCGCAGAAAGGAGTGGTTTTCACGCTGCGGGAAGGGAAACGGATGCGCGAGCTGGCGACGCGGGCACTGGGCGCCAAGGCGACGTATACGTTCGATCGGATCATCGGCGAATCGGATTTGCTCAAGGAGACGATCCGGCAGGGCAAGCTCGCGGCGCACAGCGACATCACGACGCTCATCATCGGCGAATCCGGCACGGGCAAGGAATTGTTCGCCCAGGCCATACACAACGCGAGCAGCCGCGCCAACCAGCCGTTCGTCGTGGTCAACTGCGGCGCCCTGCCCCGCAATCTCGTGCAATCGGAGCTGTTCGGCTATGACGAGGGCGCGTTCACGGGCGCGAGCCGTCAGGGAAAACCCGGCAAATTCGAACTGGCCGACGGCGGCACCGTCTTTCTTGACGAGATAGGGGAAATGCCGCTCGAGGCGCAGGTCAGCCTGTTGCGGCTGCTGCAAAACCGCGAGGTCACCCGCGTGGGCGGAAAGAGCGCCCGGCGGATCAATATCCGCGTCATCGCCGCGACAAACCGCAATCTGGAAGAAGCCGTGCGGCAGAATGTGTTCCGGCATGACCTGTATTACCGGCTGAATGCGTTTCTCCTGAGCATCCCGCCCCTTGCCGCCCGGCGCGGCGACGTGGAACTTCTGGCGAACCATTTCCTGCACAAGTTTTCGGCGGCGCTCGGCAAGCGCGTGCAGGCCATCAATGCCGAAGCGCGGGACCTGCTCTACCGATACCCGTGGCCCGGCAACGTCCGCGAACTGGAAAACGCCATCGAGCGCGCCGTGAACGTCTGCGGCGGGCAAGAGCTGATGCCGTGCGATTTCCCCTCGGCCATGCTTGAGCATGAGGCCGTCTCCGGTCCCGGCCGGAAAAACGGCTGGCTGTGGGCGCAGGAAACCGAAACCATCCGGAAGGCGATCCGCGAAACCAACGGGAACCTGAGGCAGGCCGCAATCCTCCTCGGAATTTCGCGCAGCACACTGTATTTAAAGATAAAAAAATCAAAACTGAGCCGCGAGGAGCTTCTCGGCCCCTCCCCTGACTGAAGACAATCTCCGCCCTCGGTGCCTGTGCGCCATGATTGGCCCTTGCAACGTGTCCGGCGGGTAACATCAGCCGGGCACGCCGCACGGGACGGTTTTCCTGCCGATCCGTTTTGCCGCCGCTTGAGCACCGCGTTCGTCCCGGGCCGGAGACAGGCATCCCGCAGGCGGGCGATGGCGGTCCGGAAGATGGCGTGGTTGATGCGCCGCATCGGGAATGCTCAAGGGCTGGCTGGAGTTCCGCAGGGGATAAGGCCCGGCTTCCCCTTTCGCGTGCCCGGCTGTTCGCTATTAAGAGCGTCTGGTCGCCCCAAAAGGCGTCTCCCTAAAAATTTCTTCACAATTTTTTACAAAAAACCCATACGCGCTTTACACTCGTACGCTATCTTCCCTTCAACAGGCATCTTGCATTGACTCATAATCCTTCGGAGTTTCATCATGAAAAAGCTTATGTCCTTTGTGTGCGCGGCCTTGTTCGCCTTTTCGTTTTGCGCGGTTATGCCTTCCAATGCGTTCAGCGCCGATCCTAACCGGCAGGAAGTGGAAAAACGTTTTGAGCTGAACAGCGCCACCGCCGAGGAGCTGGCCGGGACCGGCGCGGTTTCCCTTGAGGTTGCCAAGAAGATCGTCGAACTGCGCGATCAGCTCGGTTCGTTCCAGAGCTACGATGATCTCAACGAACTGGAACTCCCCAAGGATCAGATGGACAAGCTGCGTTGGAACACCACCATTCAGGGCATCGCCAGCGACTGCAACTGCTAGGGCGTGTGATTTGTAAGACGGCATAGAGGGAGGTTGGGGAAGGGGGACTTTTCTGAAGAAAGGGGCGAGTGCCCCTCTTTCCCTTCCCCGGACCTGCCTGCGCGGGGCCCCTCCCTTCCCAAACGCTTTCGGTGCCGTCGAATCCCTGCTCACAGCCTTTTCCAACCCAGATATTTGGAAGAAGCCACGTTATGGAAATGCCACGGCCTCCAGCGGTGCGGACGGCCTATCCGCCGCTGGCCGGGTCCCGCCCGGTGCGGGCCTCCCCAAGCCGTTTTCCGGGAACCGCTTCATGGCCCGATGCGCGGGGGTGCTTCCCGGAGGCCTGCCCATAATGTTGCCGGCAGGAAACATGCGGCCACGCGACGCGAACACTTTTATCCGAGAGGGGCATCCCATGCCTGACAGCTATTCCAGACGCCATTTCCTGAAATTGAGCGCGGCCCTGCTGGCTGGCGGCGCGGCGATCGCCGCGGCACCCGACGCGCGGGGCATGGGCTTCTCCGGAGTCCCGGACGTCGGCCCCGTGACCGAGATGAAAGGGTACTGTCCGTTCTGCCAGGTACGCTGCACTTACCGGGCGCGGGTGTCCGGGGGCAAGGTGCTGAGCCTCACCGGGGAAAAGGGCAATTACTGGACCGGCGGGGCCATGTGCCCCAAGGGGATGTCCATCGTCGAGCTGATAGGGAGCCCTTACCGCATCACCGAACCCATGCGGCGCAAGGAAAACGGCGAGTGGGAGCGCGTCACCTACGCGCAGGCCGTGGACATGGTCGCGGAACGCATGGCCGAGGTCATCAAAAAACACGGCAAGGCCGCCGCCAACCGCGTCGGCATGACCATGCCCCTGTGGGACTGCCGCGAGAGCGAGATCGCCGCGCTCATGACCCTGCGCATCGCGGGCAGCGTGCACGCCATGCCTCCGGGCGAATCGTGCGTGTCCAGCGCCTCCAACATGCTCGGGATGATGATCGGCGTGAACAGCGGCTCCACCAAGGTGGACGAGCTGCTCAACACGAAAACCATCGTCCTGTGGGGGGCCAACGTCTGCGATCTCTATCCCCCGTACAGCCGCTGGCTGGAAATGGCCCGCGAAAAGGGCGTGAAGATCGTCTATCTCGATCCGCGCCGGACCCGGACGAGCCTGCTTGCCGACATGCAGCTGCGCCCCTTGCCGGGCACGGACGGCGTTCTGGCCATCGGCGCGATCCGGTACATGCTGGAGACGGGCGCGTATGACGAGGAGCGGGCCAGATTCCAGATCGAGGGATTCGACGAGCTGGCCGCCGAAACCGAGAGCTTTACCGTGGAGAAGGTCGCCTCCGCCACCGGGCTGAGCCCGGAAGCGATCACGGCCTTTTACGGGACGCTGGCCCAGAGCCCGCGCACCGTGGTCTGGCTCGGCGGCTCGCTGTCCCGCTACTCCAACGGGATCATCGGCCTGCGGGCCATCATCCTGCTGCAGGCGCTGTGCGACAACCTCATCGGGGAAGGGAAGGGCATTCTCACCTTCCAGAGCGGCAAGCCCGAAGGGGACGACGAGTTCGTCGATCATTTCTTCGGCGAGACCAAAACGCCGAAGATGAATTTCCGCCGCCTGCGCAATGCGATGGAAAAGGGGACGCTGGACATCCTGTTCCTGAACTCCAGCTACCGCCGCTATCCCGACAGCAAGGGCGTGCGCAAGGCCATCGACAAGGTGCCGTTCGTCGTGCACTGCGGGTTCTTCCTGACCGAGGAGACCGAAGCGGCGGATCTGTTCGTGCCCGCCACCTTCGGCCCGGAAAGCCAGGGGTCGGGCTACGGCAACGAGCAGCAGGTGGTCTGGCGCGAGAAGATGGTGCAGGCCCCCGGCTCCTGCGCCCCGTCATGGCAGTTCTACCGCGATGTGGGCCGCAAGCTCGATCCCGGGCGCTACCCGGACTTCAAGGACCCGGAGGATCTGTACCGCCGCTTCTCGGCGCTTGTCCCTTCATGGAAGGGGATGACCCTGGAACGCCTGCGGGAATCCCCCGACGGTCTGGTGTGGCCCCTCTATTCATTGGAGGACAAGGAACGGACGGGCAGCGTGTTCGCGGAAGGGAAACTGCTCACGCCGTCCGGCAAGATGAAGGCGGTGGATACCCTCTTCGGGCGCTTCCCCCAGTGGGACTATCCCAAGGGCAGCCCGCTGGGCAAGGACCGCTCCGACGACTTTCCGCTGGTCCTCACGCAGGGCAAGCAGCTGTGGCACTGGCAGCAGACGCTGACCAACTTTTCCAAGGCCGTCGCACAGTTCTCGAACGGGCGTTTCATCTGCCTGCACCCCGAGACGGCGCAGGGGCTCGGACTGGCGCAGGGGGATCGGGTCATGCTGGAGACGTCCGTGGGCGGCATCGAGGGCTGGGTGGACATTACGGAAAACGTCCTGCCCGGAACCATCTTCACGCCGTCGAACTGCAACGCCACCACGCCGCTGCCGGAGAACCGGAGCGAGCACATCAGCAGCATACTCCCCAATTACTGGGACCGCATTTCCTGCCAGCACAACGGCGTAGGCTGCCGGCTGCGCAAGCTGGGGTGAGGGCGTCCATGACGGCGTGAAAACCGGCGGGGGGACCGCCGCATCCCGTGGAGAATCCGATGTCCCGTTATATCATGGCGATAGACGCCAACAAATGTATCAACTGCAAGGCCTGCGTTCTGGCCTGCCAGCAGCGTAACGGCACGCCGTACGGCCACTCCCGCAACTGGGTCCGCGAGACGCCGGACAAGCTTTCCCTGCTCGGGACGGCCTATCAGCCCGGCGCGTGTATGCACTGCGACCATCCCCTGTGCGTGGAGGCGTGCCCGACCCACGCGACCTACAAGGCCGACGACGGAAGCGTGGGCATCGATCCCGAACGCTGCATCGGCTGCGGCGGGTGCATCGAAGCCTGTCCTTACGGCGCGCGCTACAAGCATCCGGTGACCGGAAGGGCGGACAAGTGCGACTACTGCCGCCGCGCCACGCCGGGGCAGGTTCCGGCCTGTGTGCAGGTGTGCCCCGTCCGCTGCCGCGTCTTCGGGGATGCGGACAACCCGGACGATCCCGTGGCACGGGCGCTCGCGGGCAACCGGCACGTGTATGTGGTCCCTCCCGACTTCGACGCGAAACCCACGCTCGCCTATCTGAACGGCACGACGCCCACGGACTGGCCGCGCAGGAAGGATGTGCCCCCGGCGCTGGCCGCCATCGGGCCGCTGTCCTCCGTGGTCAAGGCCTTCGGCGGCCTGGCCCTGTTCGGGGTCATCGGCGTGTTCGTCAAACAGTTGTTCTGGCCTTCCGATTCCGGCAAGCCGTCCGACAAAGGAGATCGGCCATGATCAGACGCCATTCGGCCACCGCCATTTTCATGCATTGGTACAACGCGGCCTGCTGGCTGCTTCTGCTGTTCACGGGGTTCGCCCTGCTGGCGAATCCGCTCATGCAGCCGGTGGGGGACTGGTGGAGCTCCTTGTGGACCGGGGCGTTCGGCGCGCTGGGGCTGCTCAGGCTGCACGTCGTCGTGGGCATGGCGTGGATCGTCCTGTATGCCGCCTACCTGCTCGTCCGGGCGCGGGCGGAGGCCCTGCCGTTCCTGAAGGAAATCACCGATCTGCACATCGGTTCCGATCTGGTGTGGTGCTTGAGGAAAGGCTTGTGGCTGGTGCTCGGGGAACGGCTCATGCGCCGCCTCGGGCTCGATCCCGAACTGCCCCCGCAAGGCTTTTACAACGCCGGGCAGAAGCTCGTGGCGATCATCGCCGTTCTGTGCAGCCTTGGGCTCGCCCTGACCGGGCTGATCCTCGTGTTCGCCTCCGGCAGGCCGGGGACGGAGGGGCTCCTGCAGATCTGCCTGCTCGCGCATTTCTGCTGCGCCGGGCTGATGGCTGTTTTCCTGCCCGTGCACATCTACATGGCGGCCTTCGCACCCGGAGAGGCCCCGGCGCTGCGGTCCATGTTCACCGGATACGTGCCGCTCGAGCACATCAGGCACCACAACCCGCTGTGGTTCCGCAAGCTGGCGGAACCGGAAAAGGAATAGGGCCCGTTTCTTTTGAAACGGCAGGGAGGCATCGGGGAAGGGGGACCCTTCTGGAGACTACGCTTTTCCCTCCCCAAACCCGCCAATGCGGAGTCCATTCCTCCCTTTTCAAAGGCGTTTGTGTTGATTGAATCCCTGTTCCCGGCGTTCCCTGAAACGGATTTTCCTTTGAGGGGCCGTTCAACCGGGAAACTAACCGTGCTGGCGGGGCGCACCGTCCGGGAATCCTCCAGCGCTGCGGAACCCTTTGCCCTCCCAGTCCACCCGCCGATCCCCGAGAACGGCGGCGCGTGTTGCCGGGACCATGCCTGATGAGGAGCTTATGAACCGTTTGTGCGCGGCCGTCCTGCTGTTCGCCGTGCTGTTTTGCCTTCCCCGATCCGCCGGGGCGGGGGAACCGCTGGCGGCGGTTTCCGAATCCGAGCTTGCCCGCATCGTCCATGAAGGCGACGGCAGGCCGCTTGTGCTTGTCTATTGGGCGTCGTGGTGCGTCCCCTGCCGCCATTTCCGGGAAAAGCTGGAAAAGATCCGGGCCGGATACCCCGAGAGCGAGCTGCGTATGCTCGCCGTTTCGCTGGACAGGGACCCCGGACCGGCTATGGCCTACCTTGCCCGGAGCCCGTTGCCGTATCCGGCCCGGATCGGGGATGCGGAGCTGATCAAAGCCCGCTCGGGAATGCCCGTGCCCACGACCATCCTGTACCGCCGGGACGGGAGCGTGGAGCGCGAGCTTGTGGGCGACGTTTCGGAAAAGCGGCTGGGGCATTACGTGGGGCGGATCGTGCGCCGCTGAGTGCCGGGAGGCACCGCGTTCCCGAGCGGGGCGGCGCGTCCTCCGCCGCAGGAAAGAGCGTGTTCCCGGCGGGATGGAAAGGAGTGTGTTCCCGCGCGTACCCGGTTCCCTTTTGAGCGGGCAACCGTCCGGAAAAATTGACAGCCGTTGGAGGAACGCTCTATAACATGAGAAAGCGCCGGATTGCACAAGCTTCCCGGCGCGGGGACATCCGGGGACGGCCCCGGCAAGAGCGGGCGGCGGTTGGGCGTCGGAAGGAGCGGGGACATGGATGGTTATGCGGGAAAGGGGCATCAGGTGCTGCTCATCGATGACGACAGCGAATTTTGTGAGCTGATGACGGATTACCTCGACGTGCACTCGTTCGCCGTGTCCTCCGTGCACACGGGGACGGCGGGGATCGAGGCCGCCAGACGTCAGGAATACGACGTCATCCTGCTGGACATGCTGCTGCCGGACATTTCGGGGATTGAGGTGCTGCGGCACCTGCGCACGGAAACGCGCGCGCCGGTCGTCATCCTGTCCGCCCACAACGAGGAGACGGACCGCATCGTCACCCTTGAGCTCGGCGCGGACGACTATGTGCCGAAAACCTTCTCCGCGCGGGAACTGCTCGCCCGCATCCGGGTTGTCCTGCGGCGCATGGAAAACGCCGGGCTTCCGGAAGGCTCGGACAGGCAGGACGGTATGCTCTGTATGCACGGGCTGTGCATGAACCCCCAGACCCTGAAAGTCACGCTGAACAACGAGCCGCTGGACCTGACCAGCATGGAATTCCAGCTCCTGTACCATCTGGCGCGGGGGGCGGGCCGGATCTTCTCCCGCGAGGATCTGCTCAACCTGTTCGCCGAAAAGGAATGGAACAAGTTCGACCGCTGCGTGGACGTGCACATCTCGTCCCTGCGCAAGAAGCTCGGGGACAATTCCCGGTGCCCCACCTACCTGAAAACGGTCCGCGGGCTCGGGTACATGTTTATCAAGCAGAGCGACGCATGGCCCTGAAAAACATGACGTACAGCCTCTATTCCAAGATCGCGCTCTGGCTGGTGCTCAATCTGGTGCTGCTGGCGGTGCTCGGCTTCGGGATCGGCTGGTACGTGCTGCTGGGCAACGGCCTTGTCCCCGCCCATTTTTTCAGCTCGAACATCGAAAACTCGTTCCGCCTCGTCAGCGTGAACCTGCAATACCGTTCCGTCTTCACATGGCAAAAGCTGCTGAAGCAGTACGATCGCGGCGAGGCGCTCCGTTTCCACCTGCGCAGCCTTGAGACGGGCGTGCTGTACGACGACTGCATCCCCGAGAAAGTCATTCAGGCGGCGATGGCCATCCCCAAAAGCAGCTTTACCCTGTGCCCCGATCCCGACATGCAGCTTTGGGACTCCCTGCGCGGCGGCTTCTTCGACACCCAGCAGCGGAACATGGAGGCGGGGCTGCCGCCCATCCCGCCCGCCATCTTTGTGCGCACGCATTCCCCGGCGCGGTATTGGTACGGCCGCGTGCTGTACATCCCGGACAAGAACCATCAGCTCCATTACGTGCTTCTGGCGCTGGAGACGGATTCCTTTTACGGCTACGGGCTGTTTTTCGAATTCCGGGGCGTCCTCTTGGTGATCCTCGCCGTGCTCGGGGTGTCCTGCCTGTGGTGGTGGCCCTTCGTGCGCCACCTTTCCCGGCCCTTGTTGAAAATGGTTCACTATGCCGAACGGGTGGAGATGGACAATTTCGTCTGCCTCGACAAAGCGCTGAGCGACACCAGGACGTTCTCCGGCGAACGGCGGGACGAGATCGGGCGGCTCGGACATGCGTTCATGACCATGACGCGGCGGGTGGGGCTGCTCATTTCGGGGCAGAGCCAGTTCATCCGGCACATCGCCCACGAGCTGAACTCGCCGCTTGCGCGCACGCAGATCGGCCTCGCCATCCTTGAGGAACGGCTGGAAGGCAACCCCAAGGCGCGCGTGCAGCGGATCATGCAGGATATCAACAGGCTGTCCATGCTCACGGACGAGGTTCTTTCCTATCTCCAGGCCAAGGCGTCTCTGGGGACCCCGAAAAACGAGCGGATCTACCTGTGCCCGTTCCTGTCCTCCATCGTGCGCAGCGAAGCGCCGGAGGCCGACGTCAACGTCTTCGCGGACAAGGACGCGTGGCTGTGGACGGACAAGGACTACCTGCGCCGGGCGGTGTGCAACGTGCTGCGCAACGCCATCATCTACGCGGGGGAGGCGGGGCCCATCGTCGTGGAAGTGGGCGAGGAGCATGGGGAAATGCGCATTTCGGTCCGCGACAAGGGGCCGGGCGCGCCCGAACAGGATTTGCCCCTGCTGCTGGAGCCCTTCTACCGGGGCAAGGCATCTCTGACGCATCCCGGCGGCTCGGGGCTCGGCCTGTCCATCGTCAAATACTGCATGGAAGCATGTGGCGGGCGGCTCGAATACGCGAACGCCGAACCGTCGGGATTTTGCGTTTCCCTGTTTTTCCCCAAGAGCAAAGGTCCCGTGTTCGGTTAGCGGAGATGGAGAAGCATTGAGGAAGGGAGGAAAAACGTTTCTGAAGAAACGTTTTTCCTCCCTTCCTCAAACCTGCCGGCGCGGCTCGCCCCCCTCCTTTTCCAAAGACTTTCGACGGTATCGAATCCCCGTTCGCAGCTTTTCCAAATTCAAATGGCCGTTGGAACAACGTTCAAAATAAAACGGAACCGGTAGCCGCACTGCCCCTTCCTATTCCGTTTCCCCATCACCTGGAACGCTCCGGATAAAGGACTGGGTAAGGGCAAAAGTCTTTGAAGGAGGAGGGGGGTGAAGGGGGGAGGAGGGGACTTTCTCCAGAAAGTCCCCTCCTCCCCCCTTCGATCTTCCTCCCCCGCTCACCATCCGGCCCCAAGCGATTGTAAAGGGTGCCTTAACAATTTTTTACATCGGACGGCGCAAAGTTCATATCCGGTTAACATTAGCCGCCTATCATGCCTTCAAATGAACAAGGATGCCAACCTTGCCGTAGTGGCAGGGTGTTCCATAACCCGTAGCAGAAGGAGCATACGATGCCCAGTTCTCGCAGGGAGTTCATGAAGGCCGCGGCCCTTACCGGCGCCCTTGCCGTGTCTGGCCGCCTGTTGGAAGGCGAAGCCGGAGCCGCGACGCCTCCCATCGACAAGGATCTCGACGGCGTGATCGAAATGCACGTACATGCCGATCCCGATGTCCGGGCCCGCTGCATCGACCAGCTGACGCTGACCCGGCAGTGCAAGCAGAACGGCTATCGCGGGATCATGTACAAGTGCCATGATTTCATCACCAACGACATCGCCTATCTGCTGCGGGCCACGGTGCCCGGCATCGAGGTATTCGGCGGGATCGCGCTCAACAGGAACTACGGCGACACGGTCAACGTGCAGGCCGCCAAGATGGCTACGCGGGTCACCGGCCATTACTGCCGCTGCATCTGGATGCCGACCTACCAGTCGGCGTTCGACATGCGGAAGAAGGGCGGCGGCGGCGTGCCCGTGCTCGACGCGCAGGGGAAGGTGTTGCCCGAGGTCGTCAAGGTCATGGAAATCTGCGCCGACGCCGACATCATTTTCGCCACGGGGCACTCCTCTCCCGACGAATGCGTCCTGCTCACCGCCAAGGCCAAGGAAGTGGGCGTCAAGAAGGCTGTCGTCACGCACGCGAGCCAGGCCCCGTGGAAACTGTCGGTGGATCAGGCCAAGGCCTGTATCGACAACGGCGCATACCTGGAACACAGCGTGCTGCCGTACTTCAAGGGCCCTCATGCGGTGATTCCGGGGTACCGGGAACAGCCGCAGGTCACGATGGAGGAATTCGCCTCGTACATCGCCCTCGCCCCGGATCGGCAGTTCATCAGCACGGACCTCGGGCAGGCGCTCAACCCCAACCCCGTCGACGGGATGCGCACGTTCATCACCGGGCTGCGCAAGGCCGGGGTGAAGGACGACGTGCTGAACGCCGTTACCCGGAAGACCCCGGCCATGCTGCTGGGGCTGGACTAGCCTTCCGGCGCGCAGGGGATCACAAAGTCTGTAAGGGAGCTCCGGCACCAGGCCGGATCAGAAGAATGTACCTTTAACCCAGGAGAAAGCTATGCTTACGTATTTGAAGCATATGGCTCTCGCGGCGGCTGCCGCCCTCTGTGCGGCACCGGCGGCGCAGGCAGCCGATCAGCCGCAGGAATGGGAGCTCATCAATCCCACCGGCGAGATCGAAAAGGTCGCCGTGGAACCGGCCAAGCGGATCACGGCGCTTGAGGGCAAGACCATCGCCTTGCGCTGGAACGGCAAGAACAACGGCGATCTGGTGCTCGACCGCCTTGCCGAACTGCTGGCCAAGAAGTATCCCACCGCCAAGGTCGTGAAGACGTACCGCGACATGGCCGATCAGAACCTGAACAAGATTTCCGCCACGCAGGACGAGTCCATGCGTATCGTGAAGGCTGTAGCCAGCGTGAGGCCCGACATCGTCATCGCCTCACAGGCCGACTGAGGCAGCTGTACCTCATGGCTGGTAGTTGACCAGTCCAATCTTGAAAAGTCCGGCATTCCCACTGTCACCATCGTTACCGACCCCTTCCTGACCCTTTCGCGCGGCACCCAGAAGAGCCAGGGCCTCACCGACATGTGCTTTGTGACGGTCCCCCATCCTCTGGGCATGATCTCCAAGGAAGAAGTCAACGCCAAGGTCGACGCGGCGTTTGACGACATCGTGAAGGCGGCCACCGCCTGGACCCCGTCCAAGGAAAAGCAAGACGCCCAGGTCAAGCCCTATCCCGCCAAGCGGTTCAAGTTCTCCGGCACCTACGCCGATGTGAACGACATGTTCCAGAAGCGCAAGTGGTCCCTCAGCCTGCCCATCGTCCCGCCCACCGTGGACAAGGTGGCGGCCATGCTCAAGGGCACCAAGCGCAATCCCGCCGAAGTCCTTTGGGTCGTGCCTCCCCGTCAGGGCATGTTGACCGTCGAGCTTGTCGCCGCCCTCGGCGTCATGGCCGGAGCCAAGCCCGAACACATGCCGCTGCTCATCGCCACGGTGGAAGCCATGGCCGATCCCGTCGCCGCGTGGCGCGGCCCGACGACCACCACCGCCGCCACCGTGCCCGTGTTCTTCATCAGCGGACCCATCATCGAAAAGCTGAAGCTCAACCCCGGCACCGGCACCGCCGGAGGCGAAAACCCGGTGACCAACGCCCTCGGCTATTTCGTCAACCTCGTCGGCGACGTGGTGGGCGGCTCCGTGCCCCCGAACTTCGACAAGAGCACGCACGGCTCCTCTGCCGACCTCGTAGCCATGGTATTCACGGAAAACGCCAAGGAAAACCCGTGGAAGACGACCTACGCCGAAGAAGCGGGCTTCAAGCCGGGCGACAGCATCGTGACGCATTTTAGCGCCTATCTCGGCAACGCCAACATCGACCATGACAGCAAGACCGGCCAGCGCCTCCTGACCACCCTGTCCACCGGCCTGCTCGGATCGGCTTCCGGCCTCGCCTCCTGCCTTGCCGACTACGATGCCACCTATGCCATCAACAACAAGGTTTCCTTCGCGTTCATCGTCCTGTGCCCCGAGCACGCGGCGACCATCGCCAAGGACTTTCCGGACCAGCGGGCCGCCCGCGACTTCATGCGGGAAACGGCGGCCATGCCGTACAAGTTCTACTCGCAGGAAACCTGCGTTCCGGGCAAGGACTTCGGTCCCTATGACGAAAACACCTTCATCCCCCGCTTCAAGAAGACCGAATCCATCAAGTTCTTCGTCTCGGGCGGGCCGGGCAAGCAGTCCCAGATCTGGGTACCCTTCCCGCAGGTGTTCAAGCCCGTTTCCAAGAAGATAGCCGAATAGCCGTCCACCCTCAAACACAGCCGGATCTTTCCCCCCAAAGATCCGGCTGTCCCTTATTCGCCCCGCTGCCCGCACGGAAAGATCATGGTCACGGAGAACCCGCGCGGCTTCTCGTTGGCACAGAAAACCGAACCGCCGCACTGTTCGATGCTGTTCCTGATGATGGCCAGTCCGAGGCCCGAGCCGCCCGGATGTTTGCGCTGCGCCTCGGCTCCCCGGAAGAAAGGCTCGGTCAGCGAAGGGAGCTCGGCTTCGGGCACGCCGTCGCCCGAGTCGACCACCCGTAGCAGCACAGCGTTGTCCACGGGGCGGAACCCGGTCCGCACCCGGATGGGCCCTTTGGAGCCCGCGTAGGTCACGGCGTTGCGCAAGGCGTTGCTTACGGCGCGGCGGATGCAGCCCTTGTCCCCCCAGACCACGAGATTTTCGGGGATGTCCATGCGGATGTCTGCATCCGCCGGGAAGTTGCGCCGCAGATCCGCGAGCAGGGGCAGGAGGAGCACTTCCTCACAGGATGCGGGCTGCGGCGCGGACTGGGCGCGCAAAAACTCCAGCACGTCGTCGGTCAGCTGCGTCAGGTTGTCCAGCTCCCTCATGACGCGGCGAACGCGCTCCCGGTATTCTCCCTCGGATTTCTTTTCCAGCACGGCAAGGCCGAGGTCGCAGTGCCCGAGCGACGTATTGAGCTCGTGGGCGATGTGCCGGATGAACTGGCGCTGGCCCGCCATCTGCTGGTTCAGGCGGCGGGTCATGGTGCCGAGCGCCCGGCTCAGGCGGCCTATCTCATCCTGCCGCGCGGCATTGACGGGCAGGGGCGGGACGCCGCCCGGATTCCCCTCGGCGGCGATGCGTTCGGCATAGTCGGCCATGCCCAGGAGGGGCCTCGCAAGGTGCCAGACGAAAGGGGCCCACCACAGGCAGGACAGGCCGATGATCCCGAGCGCCACAAACAGCGCCAGCCTGAAGTTGAAGAAAAGCCCCTGCCCGGTGAAGTCGTCGGATTCCACCGCCAGCAGCAGGTAATGGGCCTCATGGTTGGCGTCGGGGACAAAGAGGGTCCGGGCGTACCAATACCCCGTCGGGCTCCCCTGCCGGGCGAAGATGGCCGGAGGGGTGGGGGCGAGACCGGTTTCGGTCTGGTAGTCCTCGCTGCCCCTGAAGACCTTGGAGGGATCGGGGCAGAGGGTGAAGGGCGTGCGCGGGATGCGCTGGGCCGTTTCGAGGATGGCGAGGGGGACGAAATCCCCGGCGAAGTACAGCCACGGATCGTCGAGGCTGACCAGATGGAATTGCAGGCCCGGCCTGTCGTAAGCCTTGACGATGGCACTCCATTCCTGCGTGGAGCGGTATTGCAGCTCGGTGCTGAGCACCCGGAACACGTTTTCCACATTGGAGCTGAACAGCGAGGCGGGCACGAGCCCGTAGGTGTTGCTGAACAGCACGAAGAAAACGAACCCGCCGCCCACCAGCGCGATGAGCAGCAGGTTGAGCAGAAGCCACGCCAGCATTTTGGAGTAGAGCGACTTCAACATGGCTCTCCCCGGCTACCGGATGAGGGAATAGCCGACGCCTCGCAGCGTCCGGATATACTGCGGCGATCCGGTGTCCTCGCGCAGTTTGCGCCGCAGCGAGGAAATGTGCACGTCGATGGAGCGGTCGTATTTGTTGAAGTCCCGTTCGGCGGTGATGCGCAGGAGATCCTCGCGGGAAAAGACGCTTCCCGGTTCGGAAATGAGCGTGAAGAGGATCTGGAATTCCGAAACGGTCAGGTTGAGCGGTTCGCCGTGAAGGAAGGCTTCCTTGGTGTGGTTGTTCACGGTGAGGTCGCGCACGCGGAGGATATCCCTGCCGTCCGTTTTTTCCGGCGGCGCGCTTTCCTGCTCCGGAGCGCAGCGCCGCAGCACGGCCCGGATGCGCGCCAGCAGTTCCCGAGAGGAAAACGCCTTGGGCACATAGTCGTCCGCGCCGATTTCCAGCGCGATGATGCGGTCGGTTTCCTCATTGTGCGCCGAGAGCATGACCACGGGCGGGGACTGCATCCTCCGGATGCGGCGCAGCACGTCCAGCCCGTTGATGTCGGGCAGGAACATGTCGAGCAGGATCAGATCGAAGGCGCGCCTGTCCAGAATGTCGAGGCCGGATTGCCCGTCATGGGCGCAGGTGAGGCTTATGGAGTTCAGTTCCAGATAATCGTTCAAAAGGGAACAAAATTCCGGATCGTCATCGATGAGGAGAATCCTGACGCCTGAAATCGCAATGTCGCCGGGCATATGGGGCTCCTTGTACGGAACGCTGTGGATGGCATGGGCTAAACGCTAGTCTTTTTCCCGGCGTTTGTCATGTCCGGCACGGGAATGGCTCAACAAAAGGGAAGAAAAAGCCATCATCCCGCTGTGGGTGCAGGCATGGGTGAACCCATGCGGGAGCGCTTGCGGAGGCGGGAGAAGGCCGCTGACCGGGGCGGAAACACGTCTCGGGAGCAGGTGATGCACGGATAACCGTCATGGATTAAATGTGATTTTCTTGATGACGGGTGTGCTTCCAGCGCTGCCCGCGCAGCGCCGGGACAGGCGCCGCATCCGGGCCTTTGCCCGCCTCACCGCAGGGCAATGCCCCTTGCCGGGGGAGGGCCGCCGCGCCGGGAGGCTGTCCGATGGTTCCTGGTATCTTAACAAAACTTTACATTGCCCGAATGTAAAAATTACAAAAAGCACAAACTGGGTTTACAGCGCTTCTTCATAATGGCTCCAGTCAAGCCCGGCAGCCGGTCGGGCGGAGATAGAGAAAAGGAGTAGGACTATGCAAAGGACGTTCAGAGGACTGATCCTGTCCGCTGCCGCGGCGTGCCTCGTGATGCCCGCAATCGCGGCTCCGGGGGCGCAGGCGGCGGAGAAGCCACAGGAGTGGGAACTGGTCAACCCGGCGGGCATCATCGAGAAGGCGTCGGTCCATCCGGCCAAGCGGATAGCCTCGCTCGACGGCAAGACGATCGCCTTGCGCTGGAACAGCAAGCACAACGGCGACGTGGTGCTGAACCGTCTGGCCGAGCTGCTGGCGAAGAAGTACCCCAGCGCCACGATCGTCAAGACCTATGAAACCGACAAGAGCCTGAACGCGATCTCCGGGACGGCCGCCGAATCCGAACGCATCGCCAAGGCCGTGGCCTCGGTGAAGCCGGATCTGGTCATCGCCTCCCAATGCGACTGAGGCAGCTGCACCTCATGGCTGGTAGTTGACCAGTGCAATCTCGAAAAGATGGGCGTCCCCACGGTGACAATCGTAACCGACCAGTTCGTAACCCTCGCCCGGGGCACGCAAAAGAGCCAGGGGCTGACGGACATGTGCTTCGTCACGGTGCCGCATCCCATTGGTATGCTCCCCAAGGAGCAGGTCGACGCCAAGGTCGACGCCGCCTTCGGCGACATCGTCAAGGCCGCGACCCAGTGGCAGCCCGTCAAGGAAAAGGAAGCCGCCCAGGAGTCCCCGTATCCTGCCAAGACCTTCAAGTTCACCGGAACCTACGCCGACGTGAACAAGCTGTTCGCCAAGCGCAAGTGGTCGCTTTCGCTTCCCATCATCCCTCCCACCGTTGATCGGGTGCGGGAAATGCTCAAGGGCACCAAGCACGCCCCCTCCGAAGTTCTGTGGGTCGTCCCGCCCCGCCAGGGTATGCTGACTGTCGAGCTTGTGGCCGTCCTCGGCGTCATGGCCGGGGCCCAGCCCGAGCACATGCCCCTGCTGCTCGCCACGATCGACGCCATGAAGGCCCCTGAGGCGGCATGGCGCGGCACCTCCACCACCACCGCGCCCACGAGCCCCCTGATCGTCATCAGTGGCCCCATCGTCGAAAAGCTCAAGCTCAACGCGGGCACCGGCACAGCCGGAGGCGAAAACCCGGTGACCAACGCCCTCGGCTACTTCGTCAACCTCGTCGGCGACGTGGTGGGCGGCTCCGTGCCCCCGAACTTCGACAAGAGCACGCAAGGCAGTTCCTTCGATCTGGTCGCCAACGTCATCTGCGAAAACGCCAAGGAAACCCCGTGGGACAAGACGTTCGCCGAGGAGCAGGGCTTTACCCGCGACGACAGCGTCGTCACCATCTCCACGTCCTACCTCGCCAACGCCAACATCGATCATGACAGCGTGGCCAGCGAGGATCTGCTGAATACGTTCAGCGCGGGCATCGCCGGATCGGCCTCCGGCATCGCAAGCTGCCTGACCGTCACCGTCCCCGACGAGAAGAGCCCCTACAACAAGCCGCTCAGCGCGTGGAGCAATTCCGTGAGCTACGCGGTGCTGGTCATCTCGCCCGAGCACGCGGCCACCATGTACCGGGACATGAAGTCCAAGGACGCCATCAGGGACTATCTGGTGAAGAACACCGTCCTCCCCTACAAGTTCTACACCAAGGCGACCTGCGTGCCACCGGAGGCCTTCGGCCCCTACGACGCCAACACCCTGATCCCCCGCTTCACCCAGCGGGAATCCATCAAGATGATCGTCTCCGGCGGGCCGGGCAAGCAGTCCCAGTTCTGGGTGCCTTTCCCGCAGGTCCTGAAGCCCGTTTCCGCGAAGATCGCCGAATAACCCTCAACGCCGGGGCCCTCTTCAGGGGGCTCCGGCCCTGTTTTCGGAACGTGCGCAAGCCGTTCGCCAACAGCCCGGATCGCCTCTTGCCGTGGGCGTTTTCGCGTATCCGGGACCGCTCCCGGCGTCCGGGCGGAGCGGTTCGTCCTCGCGGGAAGCGCCGTTGAGGGCATTGGGGACGATGCCGAAACGCGCCTCGACAAACGCCCACAGAAACCTTTCGGAAGGAACCGTCATGCGCATCATCCTTTCTTTTTTGTTCGCGGCGGGGTTGTTCCTCATGCCTCCGGCGCAGGCGGCAAGCCTCACGGTCTGCAATCCGGCGGGGCAGAGCGAGGACGGCGTGTATGTCGATACCATCCTCGCCTCATCGTCCGGCACCGCCGTGGACTTCCCCCGCGCGGACACCGAAACCATCGAAGCCGCAGGCGACGGACTTGAGGCGTTCAACGCCCTGTTCCTCGCCCGGGGCTGGGGCGACGGGCTGCCGCTCGTGCCGCCCACCCCGGAACGCGTCAAAGCCATGCTCGCCGGATACGACCTGCCGGACGACTTCCCCATCGCCACACTCCCGCCGCTGGACGGGGTGGCCACAGTGGGGAAGATCGCGGTCAACGCCGTCATGGCGGGATGCGAGCCGAGGCACATGCCCTTGCTCGTGGCGGCGGTGGAAGCCGTCAGCCAGCCGGAATTCGACCTGCGCGGCGTAGCCACCACGACCAACCCCGACTCCGTGCTCGTCATCGTGAGCGGGCCCATCGTCAAGCGGCTCGGCATCAACGCCGGGACCAACACCTTCGGCAGGGGCAACCGGGCCAACGCCTGCATCGGCAGGGCCCTGCACCTCATCATCAGCAACGTGGGCGGAAGCCGGCCCGGCATCACCGACATGTCCACCCTCGGCCAGCCGGGCGATTTCGCCATGTTTCTGGCCGAGAACGCCGACGCCAGCCCATGGCCGTCCTTTCACACCGAATACGGCTTCCTGCCCGAGCGGAACGTGGTGACCGTGGCTGCGGTGGAGGGGTACTCCGGCATCATGGGCATCGGCTACAGCCGCCCTGAATATCTGGATCTCATCGCGGCATGGCTGCGCGGACACGACCGGCCCTACCGCCGGAGCATCATTCTGCTCGTCGCGCAGGACACCGCGCAGATGCTCGCACGGGAAGGCTGGACGCGGGAGGCCATGCGCCAGTACATCCGGGAACGGGCCCGCATCCCCTTCGGCGAGTGGAACCGGCAGTACCACGGCGCGAAGGAGGCAAGAAAGGGCGTCCCCGAGGAAGTGTTCTCCATCGCCGATCCGAATGAGCTGGTGGACAAGCCGTTTTTCGATTCCATGCCCATCATCGTGGCGGGCGGCACGGGCGAAAAGAGCATGCTGCTGCCCTGCTGGGCCTCGGGGAAGATGGTCAGCCAAGAAATCCGCCTGCCCGCGAGCTGGGGCGAGGGCGTGCGCTGATCCCCTTTCTCCAGCAAGGCTTGGGAGCGCGTATTCCACAGCGAAGCACGCAACGGTCCGGCATGGCACGTGAGCTTCACTCCGCGTCCCCGTTCTAACGGGCAATCAATTGCCGGCTATTCGCGGGAGGCGGAAAACCGTTCCCCGCCTCCCGCGCCTTGCGCACGCAAAAGGCCACGGATCGTTTCCGATCCGCAGCCTTGGGGATTCCGGGCTGGAGGCGGCCCGGCTTTCTGGGAGCCGGAATCAGGCGCGGCTTTCCGCACTCCTGTTCTGGCGGGTCATCAATCCGATCATGACGGAATCCGCGGCGCTGAAAATCTTCTCGTTGAATTCCCGCAGGGTGATGCCAAGCTCGTGGATATCCGGGCTGATGATGCCCTGCGTGTTGCGGATGCCCCGGTTTTCGAGGGCCAGCATGGCGGCTGACCATGCCTCGCTGGCGGCGTTGCTCACCTTGAGCCCGCAGGACTCCTTGGCTCCGTCGCAGATCATGCCGAGGAGCGTCCCCACAAGGGTGATGGCGGCAAGCTCCGCCTGACGCGGGGTTCCGCCGTGCAGCCGGACGATGCCCGCCGCCGCTCCGGCTCCCGCCGCCACCGCGCAGCCGCAGGTGGGGGTCAGGCGTCCGGTATAGGCCTTGATGTAGCCGCACACCAGATGGCTGAGGGCCAGCGCTTCGGCCAGCTTGCGGTCGTCCGCGCCAAGCTCGCGGGCCGTCATGGCCACGGGGATGACCGCCACGATGCCGTGGTTCCCCGAACCCGCGCTGCTCATGACCGCCACGTCACCGCCGCTCATCCGCAGATCCGACGCGGCTCCGGCGACTTCCTTGATCTTGTCCGACAGCGAGCCGTGCCCGTTGTGCTTCGCAAGGGCGCTTCCGATGCCCGCCTGCTCCGTCCCGGCATGGTCGAGGATCGCCATGTTCATCCGCGCGCCTTCGAGCATCTGCCGCACGATGGCGTCGTCGATGCCGAGCGCGAGGTTCCACAGCTCCTCAAAATGCATGGCCGTAAGCTCATCCGTCCAGTCCGTGCCGCCGCTTTGCGCTTCCAGCGGCTGCTCGACGAGGACCGCCCCGTCCGCCACAAGCCGTTCGACATGGTCGTGCTTGCGGGCCACCGTGCAGGAGACGGTATGCCCGCCGCCCGAAAGCGTCACCCGCGCCCACATGGAAGGCGTGCCCTGTACGACCTCTTCCGCCATTTTTCCGGCATCAATGAAGGCCTGCGCCTGTTCCACAGTGTCCGCCGGGATGTCCTCAAGCGCCATCAGCCCCTTGTCGGGATTGCCGCCGAGCGCGCCGAGCACGCACGCCAGCGTCAGCCCCCGCAGGCCGTTCGTCCCCGGGATGCCCACGGAACGCCCGTTCTTATAGATGGCTACGGACATCTCCAGCCGGATGCCTTCCGGCTGCGTGGGAAGGTGGCGGGCGGCGACGGCGGCGGCATAGGCAACGGCCCCCGGCTCGGTGCAGCCGATGGTGGGCTTTACTTCACTCTGAAAAAAAGCATACAGATCCATGATTCCTCCAAATGGCGCGAAACAATATGCCTCCCGCTTTTCAAGAAGCGTTCCAACCCGCTGAGGGCGCTACCCTGCCGTTTTCCAAGGGCAAAAAAGGTGCGGCTGCTTTTTTCGCATTTCACGCCCGTCTTTTTCTCACACGGATGAGAAAAATGTAAGAAATGAGAAACGACGTTTTCTCAAGATCGCCTTTTGGGAGAAAAGCGTATGCGCACGGCCTCCACTTCGATCCCGCGCTGGATCGATCTCCCCTTGAACCCCCGTTGCCCCCGGATTCACCGATCCTCGCCCGCTGGAGCGCGGTGCGGAACTGCCTGCCGCCGCTGGCCGAGCTGCTGGATGTGGAAATCGTGCTCATGAGCGCCGAGGGCTATTGCGTCGGCGGGACAGGCACGCACCCGGGCGGCGGCTGCAAGATGCCCGAGGACACCGCGCTCACGTACAGCCTGCGGAGCGGGCAGAGCACGATGGTCCTGTCGCCGGGCGAGGATGCGGTCTGCCGTGCTGTCCGGGCCGGGGGCCTGCACGGATATGGCGAATTTCACCGGCCCGGTGCCCGAGGGCGGGAACGTCGCGGTCGTGGCGCAGATTGTGGCGTTCACGGACGACCGGCGCATGGAATTGCTCATGAAGGCTGAGAAGGCGAGCTGATCAGCCGGGTGTCCTGGTTCGCGCGGACGCGTGCGCGCAGGGTGGAAGCCCTGCCGGAGCACCCTGCGGCAGCCGTTTCCCCGGCATCACCGGGGAAAGCGAAGCGATGCTCCGCCTCAAGGCTTCCATCCTGAAAGCGGCGGCACACGGAAGGGAAAAAGGCGGCGGCGAGCGAACCGGGCATCAGCCTTGCCACGCTCTGCCGCCGCATGGGACAGCTTGGGCTGCTCCCCGGAAAGCGGGGGGAACCCGGATGGGCGAACCTATACGCGGGTGGAGGGAAACGCCCGGGCGGCCTGAATGGCGGTAAGCGCGATCATCTTGCAGCGCGGCAACACGGTGTCCACCGACAGGTATTCGCTGGGGGAGTGGAGTTCCGCCCCTTCGGGGCCCATGCTGCAGATGGAGGGGATGCCCAGCACGCTGGCGGTGAATCCGGCTTCGGACGCCCCGAGCGCCCGGTTGCGCCGGATGGTGTAGCCGCCCATAGCTGCGCAGGCCCGTTCCGCCATGCCGAACAGTGTTTCCACGTCCGCCGTGTATTCCAGCGGGTGCAACCGGATGCCGCCGCTGATCCGCGTGGTGGTCCGGGGCACAAAGGTGCGTGCCGCCACGGCCCGGACGTTCTCCACAAGCCGCTCCGCCGCATCGACCGTATTGAAGGTGATATGGATGCGGGCGTCCGCCCACGGGGCCACGGCATTGGCGGAGTTCCCGCCGCTGATGAGCCCGGTGTTGACGATGGTCTGCGCCTGCGCGTCGACAAAGGCGTCGAGGGCCACGATCTTGTGTGCCAGCTCCAGAATGGCGGAGGCCCCGTCTTCGTAGCAGCGCCCGGCATGGGCGGAAATCCCCGAAATCCGCATGTGGAAATGCCCCGAGCCCCGGCGCTCGGTGGTCACGCCGCCGTCCGGGAACCCCGGTTCCGCGCAGATGACGGCGCGCGCCCCGCTGATCCGCTCACGGTAGACGCGGGTAGCCGTGGGTGCCCCCAGCTCCTCGTCGGGCGAGAACATGAGCGTCATGGGAACGTCGATGAGCCCGAGATCCTTCAAGGCGCGGGCGGCGAACATGTTGGCGACCACCCCGGCCTTCATGTCGGCCACGCCGGGGCCGTAGGCGCGGCCCCCCTCCACCCGGAAGGGGCGGGCCGCCGCCGTTCCGGCGGGGAACACCGTGTCCATGTGCCCCAGAAAAACGATGCCCGGCCCGGCTTCCCGCTCGTGGGTACGGGCGGAAAACACGTTGCCGAGCTTCTCCATCCAGCTTTCGTCGGGGTCGATGGCGGGCTTGGCGATCTTTTCCGTATGGAATCCCGCCTCCCGCATCCAGCCGGAAACGGTTTCCCCGACCTTGTTCACGTCCTCCCCGTCTTCGGAAAAGGAATCCATGTTTACCAGCCGCTCGATCATGCCCATGATCTCCGGCTGGCGCCCGTCAAAGTAGGCATTGAGTTTCCCGGTCGCGCTCTCCAGTTCCATGAAAGGCTCCTTCTCCGGCTGACCGCCGGACGGATACACGGTTGAGGACGGAATGGGGCGGGCCGCCTGCGGTTACGGGAGGAACCCGCCCCGCAAGGCGGCCTGACGTGATGTTCCTTGAAAAGGGATACGGAGTCCGGCTTATTTTGGCAATGCCTCCGCCATGTTCCGCGTTCGCCCAAACCGGGGAAAGGCAGAAACGGGAGGCGTCCCTCAATCAGCCCGCTGCGGGCAACCCTTTTTCGCCACAGGCGCTTTCCGGCGGAAAAATCGCTTGATGGAAAAAGGACAACAACATACTGTGATCTCACGATTTCGTTAAACGGAATAGCATTCCGTACTACGGAATAAAAGAGAGGGCAGCATGTCGGCTTCCATCCAAGTTCTGACCCGTGCCATACAGCCTCTGGAGATCCTGACCCGGAAGGACGCACCCATGTACCTTGCGGAGATCGCCGAGGCGTCCGGCCTGCCCAAAAGCAGCGCCTATCCGGTCAGCAAGGCCGGGCTCATCATGTTTACCAAGTGCCTCGCCGTCGAGTACGCGGCTGAAGGCATCCGGGCCAACGCCCTCTGCCCCGGCGATCCTTACGGATATGAAATGAACGTGAAGCGGTACGCCCGCGAAGCCGCTGCCGAAGGCTGCATGCCCGAGGAAACCATGCGGCGGGCCATTGCCACCGTCCCGCTCGGACGCTTCCGCCTACATGACCGGGCAGGCGCTGAACGTCACCGGGGGGCAAATCACCGAGCTCTAGCGTTTCCCCCTCTCCCAAGCTTTCGGATGGCCTTTCCCCGGAGGCCGCTTTCCCCGTTTTTCTCGGCTTTTCTTTCCGTCTTCCGTGCATCCTCCACCAGCAAACGGAGAGCCGCCCAATGAAGCCTCATGAAACAGCCTTCCCCTGCGAAACCCCTCGCCTGTCTTTCCGTATGGCAGGCCCGTCCTGTACGGAAGGCATGGTTACGTATTGGCCACATTCCGCCGCCGTAACGGAGGCCGGGGCTTGCGGCGGCCCTTGTCAGGGGATGCACGAAGGGATCAACGGCGGCGGACGGAAAGCGGGCTCCCAGTCTCAGGAAAAGGGGCTCTTCCGCTTCGCCATTCTTTCCAAGGAAACCGGGAACGCCGTCGGCACCCTTGAATGCTCCTCCGCAACCGAAGGGAATGACTCCGCAAAGACCATGCGAATCGGGCTTGCCGGACAACACGATTCCGAAAGCTATCTTGAGGAAGCGCTCCGGTTTGCCGTCCTGACGCTTATCCCCGCCCATGCGCTCCGTGGGTTGCGCGTCATCGTCCCCCATGCCCATGAGCGCGTATCTTTGCTGAAACAATACGGTTTCGAACCTTCAGAAGAGGGCGGCCCTGCCTTGTTCCAAAGGGCGGACCGGACGTATTTCGACGCGGGAAAGGGCATGGCCCTCTGCGGGCTGGCGTGCTGCGTGTGCAGCGAGAACCCCACATGCGCGGGGTGCAGGAATGAGGGATGCAAGGACAGGTCATGCTGCCAGCCCTTCAACTGCTGCAAACAAAAAAAGCTCAACGGTTGCTGGGAGTGCCCGGCATTCCCCTGCGACAACCCCATGTTCAACAAGCAGCGCGTGCGGGCGTTCGCCGCCTTTGTCCTCGAACACGGGGAAGCCGCGTTGATCCGGGCTTTGCAAAAGAACGAAGCGGACGGCGTGCTCTACCATTATCCGGGGCGGCTCGTCGGAGACTATGATCTGCCCGAAAACGGGAGCGCTATCCGCGCCATGCTGCTGAGAGGGCTGGAGGCGGCTCAAGAGTCCCGTTCCTGAGCCACACGCCGGAACAAAAACCGGGGCCGCTCCCGGCGCTCCTGCAAAAAGGGGGGGAGATGGCTCTCCCCCCTTTTTTATGGGAATGCGTTGCGGCCTTTTTCCGGCGGAAGCGGGCCTACTGCTTGTTCAGATCCCTGAGCCACTGGATGATGCCGAAGAACACCCACACGCCGCAGACGATATTCAGGAAGAAAGACAGATAGAACAGGTATTTCGTCAGTTGAAGCCACATGGTGACGCCTCCGGCGGTTAGTTGAGGTCGGGGAGGAAGGGGCCTTCGGGCTTGTGGCCCTTCATCTTCTGGTGGACGAAGAACAGTACGAGGCAGTTCATGCCGATGCCGATGAAGTTGGCGGGGATGCCGAAGGGTTCCCCAAGCACCTTGTCGCTCCACAGGAAGAAGCTCAAGCCGCCCGCGATGACGGCTGGAGCGCCCGCGTAGGGGGAGATCTTGCCCCAGAGCAGGCCGCACATCAAGGGGGGAAGGATGGCGGAAGGCCACAGCTTGAACATGTAGATCATCAGCCCGAACACGTCCTGGAAGATGATGGCCACGCCGATGGAGATGCCGCCCACGACCAGCGTGGACAGGCGGGACTGGCGCAGGAGCTGGGCCTGCGTAGCGGCCGTGTTGATGAACTTGTTGTAGATGTCGCGGGTGTAGATGACCGCGGACGTGTTGATCATGGCCGCGCCGGTGGACATGACGGCGGCGAGCAGCGCTCCGAACACGAGCCCGGTGATGCCGGGAGGCAGGATGTCGCGGATAAGGTTGGTGAAGGCCAGATCGGGCTTCACGTCGGGCTGGATCGCCATGGACGCCAGGCCGATGGCGGCGGTGGTGGCCATGAAGAAGATCCAGTGCACGCCGAAAATGAGCAGCCCGTTCTTGCTGTCCTTGGCGGACTTGGTGGAGGCGTAACGCTGGATGTAGTACGGCGCGCAGAACTCGCCGAGCAGGAAGCTGAAAAACAGGCCAAGGAACTGGACAAGGGACCAGTTGGCCAGGGGTTTCATGTTCGTCTCAAAGCGCGGGTTGGAGTAGAGGATCGACATCATGGCGTCGAACCCGCCGAGGTGATCGATGGCGAGATAGGCGCAGAGCGTAACCCCGATGACGATGATGACGTACTGCACGGCGTCGGTGAGGGTTACGGCGAGGATGCCGCCCGACCACGTATAGGCCAGCGTCACGATCGAGGCGATCAGCGCGGCGGGGATGAGGCTGATGCCCGTGGCGGTCTGGAGGATGGCGCCCATCGCCAGGATCTGTACCCCGAACGCCCCTACGCAGAACAGGAATCCGAACACACTGGAAAGCAAGCGACCGGAACGCCCATAGTAAATCCCATACAGGTCCCCGAGGCTGTAGACATTTTTCCCGGCGTTGTGGACGCGCCCGGAGATGAACAACCCGGAGAAAATCTGGTTGATGACGACGCCGGTAAGCGCGAAGAACACGATGATCCCTGTAGTATGCATAAAAGAGATACGCCCGATGGTTGCGCCTCCGCCGCACAAGGTGGCGGCGATGGCGGCGAAAAAGATCGGAAGCGGCATACTGCGTCCGGCGACGGCGTAGTCGTCGAAGTTTGAGACCTTTTTCATCGAGTAATAGCCGAGGTACATGACCAGCGCGAAATAGCCGGCGATGACGAAGTAGTCGACAATGTGCATGGGATGTCCTTGTAGCGGGGAGATTCACGGTTGCGGGAATGGGTTACTTCGTTTCGGGAAGCCGCAGGAGGGCGGAAAGCGGCACGGGCCGCAGGGGGGAGCGGACATGCAGGCGCCCCATGTCGGGTATGGCCCTGCCCGCGGTTTCCGCCGCAATGGCCGCCAGAGCCGGGCCGCAGGTCCTGCCCTGGCAATTGCCCATGCCCGCCCGCGTGCGCAGCTTTACTTCGTTGATGTCGGTCAGGCCGTCGCGGACGGCTTCCCGGATATCCGCCGCGCTGACGTTCTCGCAGCGGCACACGGCTACGTCGTCCGGCACGGCATACAGATCCTTGCGCGGCGAGAACCATGCGTCCAGAAAAGCCTTGGATGCCGTCTGTACGGCAAGGGAACGCAGCAGGGGTGCGCTGCGCCGCCTGAATTCCTCCGGCCCGATGCCTTCCTGCCGCTCCGCCACGGCCAGACCCGCCAGTTCTCCCGCTATCCCAGCGACGGCGGCACCGCGTACGCGGCTGCAGTCCCCGGCGACATACACGCCTTCCCGCGCCGTCCTGCCGCAGCCGTCGCAGGCCACGGTCCAGCACTGCTGGCGCGCATCCCAATGGTGGGGCAGATCCAGCGCGTTCGCCATGTGCGTACGCGGGATGACCCCGCCGTGGTACAGCAGGGTCGCGGCTTCCAGCGTGTACGCCGTCCCCTTGGAAAAGAAGGAAACGCGCTCAAGGCGATCCGCACCCTGCGCCTCGATGCCGCTGACGTCACGGTACACGGGCGTCCCGCTCTTCCGCACGTCGTTGAGCATGGACAGGCCCCGGAGCAGCAGGGGCAGGCCGAGCAGCCCCGCCGGGAGGTGCGGCGCGGCCTTGAGCATGTTGCTGGGCGGCGTCTGATCCAGCACGGCGGCGAGGGGGTGCCCTTTGCGGATCAGATGGCTCGCCACAAGGTAGAGCAGGGGGCCGCTGCCCGCGAGCACCACCGGCGTTTCCGGAAGCAGGCCCGCCGTCTTGAGGAGGATGTCGCCCGCCCCGGCGTTCATGACCCCGGGAAGCGTCCAGCCCCGGAAGGGGACCGGGCGCTCCATCGCGCCCACGGCGATGATGACGTTTCTGGCCCGCAGATCGAGGACTTCCTCACCACGGGAGGCCAGAATGCGATCCTGTTCCAAGAACCAGACCGTCGTTTCCGGCAGGTATTCCGCGCCGGAACGCCTGAAGCGCCGGACGAGCTCCGTGCCGTCGCGGTAATCGGCGGCCTCGGCAAAACGCTCCTCCGCGCCCGGAGCCGTGACATGGCGGTAGATCTGGCCGCCGGGAAAAGCCTGTTCGTCCACAAGGACGACTTCAAGCCCGGATTCGGCTATGACGCTGGCGGCGCGCAGCCCGGCCGGACCCGCGCCGATGACGAGGGCATCCCACTGGCGGCTCATCGCTCCTGCTCCTTGTCGGGGTATTGGCGTTTGATGTCCATGCCCTCACGGACAATCGTGAGGCAGGCCTGACGGTTGGGCTGGCCGTCGATTTCCACGAGGCATTCGAAACAGGTGCCCATCATGCAGAAGGGTGCCCGGCGCTCCCCGGTCAGAGGATGGATGCTCGTATATCCGGCGTGCGCGTCCCCAAGAAGCGCCGCCGCCACGGTTTTCCCGGCGGGCACGGCGCAGGGCTTGCCCTCAAACGTAACATTGACCAGAGCGGCGTCCCCCGCCGCGGCTTGTGAAGCGGACATGGCCGTATTCCTTGAAAAAGAGTTGAAGGCGGTCACTTGTTCGGAGCCTCGGCATGGGGTGACGAGGCCGCCGATCCCTGAAATCCCGAGCCGCCTCCGGCGAACCGGGACAGCCCGAAGATGGCCCCGTCCGGCGGCAGCGGCTTGCCCATGACATAGTCGGGCAGGGCCTGCTCCAGAATGGCGGCAAGGGACACCGCGCTGTGCATGGCGAAGACGAAGGCGTTCTCGTGCCCCGGAATCCTGTCGTAAATGGGGTAGGCGTCCTTCGGCCACACGCGCAGCCCGGTCCAGAACCGCAGGATGCGCTTGCGTTCCAGCTCGGGCCAGACACGGACGGCCCATTGCGCATTGGCGGCGAGCACTTCGGGGGTGAGCCTCCTGTCCATGCCCATGTTCTCGTGGGCCGCGCCGATCATTACCGTGCCCCCGAAGGTGCGGGCGATGCCGAGCAGGGGGATGGGGAGGACATCGGCGGGGATGCGCTCCAGGAGCATCACCTGGCTCTTGTTGGGGAAGACGGGGATGTCCGTGCCGAGCTGCGCCGCGAGCTTGCGGACGCCGAGCCCGGCGGCGAGCACGACCTTGCCGCATTCCAGCGTCCGGCCTCCGCAGACGAGGGTATAGCCCTTGCCGGAGGGCTTCACTTCCGAAACCCGTTCCCCGGCGAACAGCGTGCCGCCGAGCCTGACGAAGCTTTTACGGAACGCGAACATCAGGTGCAGGGGATCGACGTAGCCGTCCATGTCGGACCAGATCCCGCCGGAAACTTCCGGGCCGAAGGGGACCTTGGGCAACATGCCTTCAAGTTCCCTGCGGGAAAGCACGGAGGCCGGGTATGTGCCGTCCTCGGTTTCGGCCCGGAGCTTTTCGATGAACTGGGCGCGCGCCTCAAGCTCGGCTTCCCCGAGGCAGGGGATGATCCCGCCCGTGGGCGCGTAGCCCGTATCGATGCCGGACAATTCCTTCAACTCCGCCGCCAGCTTGCCGTAGGCCCGCGAGGAGGCGAAGCCCCAGCGCACGAACTGCGGGCAGCCGAGCGCCTTGGACTGGCACCAGATCAGGCCCATGTTGGCCCGGGAAGCGCGGGAGAAGGTGGGGACGGCATCCACAAGGCAGGTCTTCACGCCCCGTTTCGCCAGCCCGTACCCGACGGCGGCCCCGGTTACGCCGCCGCCCACGATGACGACGTCGAATGAGGCGTTCATCGGGGTTCCTTCCAGGCCACGCAGTCCATCTCGACCTTGAAATCGTTCATCATATGCCCCTGCACGGTCACGCGGGCCGGGGCGTGTTCGATGGAGAAATACTGGCTGTAGATGCGGTTGAAGATGGCGAAATCGCGGGGATCGTCCAGCCAGACGTTGACTTTGACCACATCCTCGGGGCCGTAGCCTGCCTGACGGAGGGTCTTCATGAGGTTGTCCAGCGTCTGCCGGGCCTGTTCCGCGATGCCGCCGACCACAAATTCCCCTTCGGCGTTTTTCGGGACCTGACCGGCGACGAACAGCCAGCCGTCCGCCTTCACCGCCTGCGAAGCGGGCACGCCGCCCTGCTTGGGCAAACCAAAACGCTCAATGCCTCCCATAAATTCCTCCTCTCAAGTTTGGGGCGGGCGGTTGCCCGTCACACCCACTGGTTCCGCCGCACGCAAAAGGCCGCGTAGGCGATCAGGGAATTGATATCGTAAACCGGGACGGAAACCGCCTCCTGCACGGTCCGGGCGAATACGCTCAGGTCCGTGCATTCGAGCAGCAGGGCGTCCAGCGGCTGCCCGTCCGTCATGGCGGCCGCGGCGGCCCCGATCTCCGCGCCCACGGCGTCCGTGTCCATGACGGGCGCGGCCCCTTCCAGAATGGTCTTCCGGAAAACCGGGAAATTCTCCATGCCCGCGATGACCAAGGCGTCGATCTGCGCGTCGGGAACGCCCGCCTGCCGGAAATGCTCGGGCGTCAGCGAACCGGAATGCGCGGTGAGCACGCCGATGCGGCAGCCCGGGCCGTGCAAGGTATGGATGAGCGGGATCTGGACAAGGCTGGACATGAGCACGGGGACGGAAACGGCGCTGGCCACGGCCTTCTGAAACAGGGCCATGAAGCCGCAGCTTCCGGCGATGGCTCTGACCCCGTCCCGCTCAAGTTCGCGGGCGGCGTCGACGAACAGCGTTTCGAGCTGCGCCGAGGTGCTGGACAGGATTTCTTTGGCCCCGACGCCGCGCAAGACCCGGCAGACAACGGGGAAATCGAAGGTAAGGGGATTTCTGAGCTGCCCCGGAGGTTTGGGGAACAGCGTATCAAGGCAGAGGATGCCGATTGGGGTGTCGTAGTACAGGTAGCCGCTGGGTATCCGCATAGTGCACTCCCGTGGGCGCTGGCGCCGGATGAAGGGCCGGATGATTTATCATAATATGATAAAGGTGTTACAATATGATTTGAGTAGCGGTTTTATAAGCCTTCGTCAAGGCGCGCGGCGGCGGGAAAAGAAGAAAAAAATATCATGAACCCGTTACCAATAAAGCATTTTTCTCTTTTTCCTCCCTCTAATACGCTTGCTTGTATCGTTATTTTTATAATGCCCCACCAATGCTCAAAAAGGAACGATCCGATACGGCGGGACTCCAAAAGCAGGGCGGAAGCGGAGTGGCGGCACGCGGCGGGAACGCCGCGCCCTGAAAGGCGAAATCGGCCCGAAAGTGCGGATGGAGCGGGATGACAGGGTAACGGAGAAAGGAATGGGCGGGGGCGGGACGAACCAGAAACCGGAAGGCGGAGAGCGGAAGGGGGCCGGCACCGGGAGTTGCGGCCCCTGCGGAGATCGGGCACCCGGCCCGGGGCGATAATGCCCGCCCCCGGAAGGAAGGGGACGCGCAAGCGCCGGGGATGCGGGTTACCTTCCAGCCGCACACTGGAGGGGGACAGAGCGGCGGACACCGCAAATGGGCCCGGCGTGGGGGGATCAGGACAGGGCGCTTTGCAGTTCTTGAATGATTTTCGGTTGATCCTTGTCCCATTGCTCGGAACGGACGGCGTCTATGGCAATGCTCCCCACGGCCTCATTCCCCATGCGCAGGACATGGGAAACGCCAATGGTCCCTTCAAGCAGCATCCCTTGGGCCGAGGCATACCCCTTCCGGCGGGCTTCGGCCAGGAAACCGCGCAATGCCGAGAAATCCGTCTTGAGCACGAACCGGATTTCCTGCTCGTTGTGGGTAAGGATCATTTCCGCCTCATCTTCCGGCATGGCGGCTAAAATGGAAAGGGTGGCCGATCCCATGCCGAGCGGGCGGCGGTCGCCTGTTTTATTGAGAAAAACCTGTATGGGATGCCAGCCGTCGAGACGCTCCACGCACACGGCGTCGTAGCCGCTCCGGGCATAGAGGATGGTCGAATAGCCGAAGCGGCGGGATATGCGTTCCGCCAGCGGCAGAAACCGGGCGCGGATAAAGGCGGCGACGTCCATGCGCGGGCTGATGAGGCAGGAATCCCCGATGTGGTATTTCTTGGTGGCCGGGTCGCAGGCCACAAAATTTTTCTGGCGCAGCACCATCAACAGCCTGTGGACGGTGGCAACGGGGATATCGAGGGACGCGCTCAGCTCTTTGGGGGTTATCATGCGGTCGCCGCAGAGGATCACCTCTTCCAGAATGTTCAGCACGCGATAGACGCTCTGCGCGCCTTTGATGGTCTTTTGGTTGGAATCCATAACCATTCTTGCCGATTGAAGGTTGCAGATACGATGCGCCGTTGGAAAAAGGCGGCCAAAAGGAAACGCGCCGCCCCCGTCCGGGACGGCGTGTGAAGACGGCCGCAACGTTTGAGGAGCCGGTACGGATATCCCGGAAGCCCGCGAGGGCGGCTTCGACGGCACTCCGCCGGGCCGGGGTTCCCGCCGGGGAAGGTCTCGCCGTACTCCAGCGACACCCCCGCAGGCACCCTTGCGGAAACCGCCGCCCCATTTTCCAGTGCGCGGGGTGTCCGCCTCTTTTCCGGGCATTCCCTATGCCATTTCTTGCAATAACTTGTTTGTACTGTCAATATTACCGCATGATAGAATGCTTCAACGCCGATTGGCCTTGAGGCGGCAGGAAAGCATTGCGGGGATCCCCTTCCCAAAACCTGACGGCCTGCGCGCCTGTTCCCCTTCTCCTCATCTTTTTGTTTCTCCAGACCCCATACCGGATGCCGCCCACGCTTTCCCGTCCCCCCACGCCTTCACGCGGCAGCCTCAACGTACTACACGGAACCTCTTCATTTCTTTTCATATATCGCTTGTGTGAAATGTGTATTTTTCTCTTGCCTTTTGCTCACGGCCGGAGTATCAGAAAATTATAATTCAATATTAAACTTTTTAATATAAAATTATGGAGGTCCGCATGGCCGCACAACTGCTGTTGCAGCATGTGAAAACACCGTCCGGCGTTTGTGCCGACATACTCGTCGAGGCGGGACGGATTGTCCGGATCGCGCCCGATCTGCCTCCGTCCCTCGCGGACACCCGCCTGGATGCCGAAGGGCACATGGCGGCGCCCGGTTTCGTCAACGCCCATATCCATCCGGCACAGACATTTGTGGGCGGACCGTGGGTCGACTACGACTATGCGGATACGGTCCCGGGGCGTGCGAAGGCGGAAGCCGAATACCTCGCCAAACACGGCCGCATGAACAGCCTGAGGAATTGTTACGTGCAGTTCCGGGAAGCGATCCGCCGCGGTACGACCCATGTGCGGGGCCACATCGACGTGGGCGTGTTCGGGCTTGCGGAGCTTGAAGACGCGGCCCGCGCCCGGGAAGCCTTCCGGGACGTGCTGGACATCGAGTATGTCGCCATGCCCTCAAACGGCATCCTGAACATGAAGACCGATCCCGAACAGACCATTGCCGCGGCCCTGCGCGCGGGAGCCTCCAGTATCGGCGGGGCCGACCCCTGCGACCGGGACCGCGATCCCGTGCGCTCCGTGGAGCTGACCCTGCGTCTGGCCGCCGAACACGGTGCCAAAGTGGATCTGCACCTGCATGAGTTCGGTTCGATGGGCCTTTTCTCGCTCGATCTGCTCTTCAAGAAAATCCGGGAATACGATCTCCGCGACCGCGTGACCATCAGCCACGCGTGGTGCCTCGCCAACCTCCCTGACACCCGGTACCAGCCCATAGCCGAAGCCTTTCAGGAACTCGGCATCGGCATCATCACCCACGTCCCCGGCCATGTCCCCTTCCCCTCCCTCAAGCAGGCCCGGCGCTGGCAGGTCCGTTACGGCGTCGGTACGGACAACATGCGCAACCTCTGGGGGCCCTACGGCATGAACGACATGCGCGAGCGGGTCATGCTGCTGGCCTACCTCAGCGACTTCCGCCGCCGTGAGGATCTGGAACTGGCTTACGACGCGGGCACATACGGTAGCGCGTCCGTGCTGGGCCTGCCCGACTACGGGCTGTCGGAAGGCTGTTGGGCGGATATGGTCGTGTTCCCCGTCGAAAACAGGGCCTGCGCCCTGCTCGAAGGCCCCATGCCCCGGTTTGTGATCAAGCGCGGCGTCCTTGTCGCACGGGACGGCGAGTTGACGGACGCCGTCCCGCCGTGCCCGGAATAACCCTCGGTTCCTTCCACATCAGGAGAACGCGTATGAAGCCCTTTTTCGACATGTCCTTACTGATCGCATTCGGATTCTTGTCTCTGCTTCTCCTCCTCGGCGTCCTGCTTCGGGCCAAGATCAAGTTTCTCCAGAATTTTATGGTTCCCGCCTGTCTCACGGGCGGGGTGATCGGCTTTTTCATCCTCAACACCACGGGCTTTCCGCAGGTCCAGCCCGAACTGTACCCGGCGCTGGCCTACCACTTCTTCACCATTTCCTTCGTCTGCATCGGCTTGAGGGGCATGAGCAAGGTCGACCAGAGCAAGGGCTCCGCGACCAAGGAAATGGTGCGCGGTTCGATCTGGCAGGCGCAGATGTTCCACATGGGCCTCTGTTCGCAGCTCATCCTCGCGACGGGCATCGTCTATCTGCTCAACGCGCTGACCGGGCGGGATTATCTTGAGTCCATCGGCTTCCTCGCGGCGCAGGGGTTCGCGGCGGGGCCGGGGCAGGCCATTTCCACCGGGCTGGTCTGGGAAAAGTTCGGACATTCCGGCATGGGGCAGCTCGGGATGACCTTCGCCGGGGTCGGCTTCATCGTGGCGTTCGCCATCGGCGTGCCGCTGGTGCGCTGGGGCGTGCGGAAGGGGCTGAACACCTACCCCGTGGGCAGCGTCCCGGAAGAAGTGAAGACCGGCCTGCTCGCACCGGAGAACCGGCCCTGCGGCCTGCGCCAGGTCACGCAGAACTCCAACGTCGATTCGCTGGCCCTCCAGCTGGCGCTGGTGCTGGGCGCATGGATGCTGGCCTATTACGCCGTCGAGGCCGTGGCTACGCGCGTCCCCCCGAGCATCGGGGGGACCATGTGGGGGCTGTTCTTCTTCATCAACATGCTGTCCGGGATGCTGGTGCGCTTCGCGATGCGCAAGCTCGGCATCGTCCACCTCATCGACGGCGACTCCATGACCCGCCTGACCGGGTGGATGATGGAATTCCTGCTGCTCAGCACCCTCATCGGCATCAAGTTCGCGGTGGTGAAGGAATACATCATCCCCATCGTGGCCCTTTCCCTCATCCTCGCCGTGTTCACGCTGTTCTTCATCCTGTACTTCGGACGCCGCGTCCCCGGCTATTCCTTCGAGCGGACGGTCATGATGTTCGGGACCTGCACGGGGACCATCCCCACCGGGCTCATCCTGCTGCGCATGGTGGACAGCGAGCTGAAGACCACGGTTTCCGTGGAGGCGGGCATGTGGAACATGGCCGTGTTCATCTTCTTCTACGTCAATTTCATTTTCCACGGCTACGTCGTCTACGACTGGGGGATGCCCGCCACGCTCGGGCTCTTTGCGCTGACGTTCCTCGCCAACTACATCATCCTGAGGGTGTTCAAGCTGATCGGGCCTAAGCAGTTCTAGATCCGGCAGCACCTATGGCAAAGCCCCCGGAAAACGCTTTCCGGGGGCTTTTTTCAATGGATGCCCTCACCGGGCCTTGCGGGGACGCGGCCTAGACTTCCCCGCGCTCTTCCAGATCCAGCAGGATGCGCTTCAAGAGCGTCCGGAGCTGCTCCTTTTCTTCCGGGGAAAGCATGGTAAGCAGCCGCTTTTCCATGTCCGTCTGGGCGAGGAACGACTCGCGGGCCATCTCCAGCCCCTCCGGGGTCAATTCCACAAGGACGTTCCGACGGTTCTCCCGATCCGCATTGCGCCGGATCAGCCCCTTTTCCTCAAGGTGATCCATGACGTTGGTGATCGCCCCCGGAGTCCTGTAGGCCTGTTTCGTGATGTCTTTCGGATTGAGCGTATACGGTGGCCCGGCATGAAGCAGCGCCGACAGCACGTCGGCCTCTCCGTTCTTGATGCCGAAGGGCTTCATTGTTTCCGTACTTTTATGGTTATGATAGCGCGCGATACGGAGAATCCTGCCGAGGATGCTTTCAAGCCCGATGCCGGGAAACACCGTTTCCCATCGCTCGTTGCGGCGTTGCGTATAATCTTTGGGCATGAACTCCCTCATAAGATAAAAAGATTTTCAACCGGCAAGCAGACCATACCCCAGAACACCACGCGCGGGCAAACAAAAACAGCGCCGGAGAATGCCGCGTCCTCCGTGATCCCACCTTTCCGGAACGCAAGCGATATACTGCATCCTCCGTATCGGGCGTGGCGGCCTCAGCCGTCACGCCTCACCGCAGTGGCGCGGAAGGAAACCGATGCCGGGGATTCCGCCAGCCCAGACGCCTGAGCCAATGGCCGTGGAGGAAAGCATTCGTATTCAGAAGCGGCCCGGGGACGGAACGCTTCAGATTGTTCCTTCAAATTTCCGTTTTAAGGCATTTTAAAAAAATCTTTGACTCGTATTTCATGGAAGACCTAAAGAAGCGTAAACGGCGCGCTGGACGCCTGAACAGGAAAACAGCTTTTGGGGCGGTTTGCTATTTATCTTAATAAGTGTTAAGTTAAATAGAGAATCAACCGGAACCCTAGGGCTTGGCATGGCAACGCTCCCTGAAGTCATCTCCAACGGAGAACTCCCTGTCTTGGACGACTGGGAGCCTCTTAGCAGAAAACGGATACTGCGGTACTTTGACCGAAGCCTCGAATACGCGGACGTCTCGGCCTACGTATCCGCACAAGGTGAACTGCTTCCCGACGAGCGCATCATCCTTGTTTTCCTCAATGCCGTTTACACGCAATCGCTGGCGACCGTGGAACTGTATTGCCGCTATGTCGTCGAGCTGTTGAACTACGCCCGGAAGCCTTCGTTCTCCGTTACGGCCCGTGATGTCGAAAGCTATATCAGGCAATGCAGGATGAAAGGCCTCAAGCCCCGTTCGGTGAATACGATTATCGGAGCTCTGAAAAGTTACTTCAAACGGCTGGCAGACACGGGCGCCATTGCCCTGAACCCCACGGCATTCATTAAAAAACGGAAGGACGGCGCGGGGATTTCACTCCCCGGGAACCTCACGCACAGCCTTTCTGAATCGGAGATGCTGCTCCTGTTCGACCGCCTTGCGGAACACGGAGCCCCGCGGCGGGACATTCTCCTTCTGAAGACTCTCTTTATGACCGGATTGCGCGGCGAAGAGGCCGTTTCCCTCTGCTGGAAAGACGTCACCGTCTGGCAGGGGCAACGCTATTTCAATGTCCTGGGCAAGGGCTCAAAGGAAAGGCGCATTTATCTTCCTGATGAAATTGACGAAGGCCTTAACGAATATGGAGAACTGACCGGGACGTCTCCAAATCAGCCCATCTTTGGGAACCTCAGGAAACCATCCCGGCGGATCGGACGCCACGCCCTGTACCATATGGTCAAGAAATGGCTGACAACACTCATGAACAGGCCGGATGTCTCCCCGCACTGGTTCCGCCACTCCTGTTTTACCTATCTCGCCAGCAAGGGGGTCCGCCTTGAAAGCATACAGGCGCTTGCGGGACATGCTTCCATCGACACGACCATGCTGTACAACGAAGCGGCGCAGCTGATGGTCCCGGCGGGGACCGCCTTCAATAAATCCCATTCATATGAACCAATAAAAAGAATAGAATAAGGCTGGGCAGCTCCCAGATCCACTGGGTTCAGGCTTCACATGGTTCGGGAGATTCCTCTTCCCAAAACCAATGGGAGGGGAACCGCCCAGTGGTCCATCCTTTCGGGAACATGCGCCATCGCCATAGCAGAGGCCCGCTCGAAGTTCCGGGCAGGGCCTCTTTGCGCATGTTCATCTGATATGTTCACCATAGCGAGGCGCGTCCTTTTGTACACGGAATAGCCTAACGGATCGAAAGCAAACGCTTCTTTCGGATGAAGCCTTTCCCCTTATCCACAAAAGTATCCCCCTTCATGCCGGATGAAGGAGGACGCGGGAAACGTCAGGAAACCACGGCGGCGCCCGGCTACTGCAACAGTCCGAAGAGGAAAACCCGCTGTTTTCCCTCCATACGGCAAACGCCGCCCTTTCTGTTTTGCCCGCGATCCGCAAAACCGCAGGCAAACCACGACGTATCGCCTTTACCCGTTTCGCCGCCAGGCGATGCGCTCCCTTGCCGTGGAACACCGCGCTGGCTGTCTTTGCCTGCCATAGCCCGAACCTGCCAGTTCAGGCCTGTGGCAGGTTTTTTATTTGCCCGGCTGGAAAACGCGGGAAGCCTGCAGCGCCGTCAGGGCGATGAGCTTGCACCGCTTCATGATGGAAGAAGGGACAAGGTATTCGTTGAGGGAGTGGATATGTTCCCCTTCCGGGCCCATGTTGCAGATGGTGGGGACGCCGAGGCTGGAGCTGAAGCCGGCTTCGGACGCGCTGTCGTAATGCTGGCCCTTGATGGACATGCCGAGGAGCTCCCCGGCGTCCTTGACGAGCCCGAAGAGCTTGTCGCCCGCTTCGCAGCGCTCGAAGGGATAGAGGCGCAGCCCGCCGCTGATGGAGGCCGACGTTCCGGGGATCACGGTGCGGGAAACGGCGTCACGGATGCCCGCGACGACCTTTTGCCCGTCCTCGAGGGTCCTGTAGGTCAGATGGATGCGGGATTCGGCCCACGGAGCCACGGAGTTGGCGGAAGCCCCGCCGCTGATCAGGCCCGTATTGACGGTGAGCCCACGGTCCAGATCCAAAAAAGTGTCGATCGCCAGCGTCTTGTGCGCGATTTCAAGGATGGCCGAAGCCCCGTCCGCATAACAGCGCCCCGCGTGGGACGCCTTGCCCTGTACTTTCAGGAACATATGGCCTGAACCTTTGCGGGATACGGTGACAAGTCCGCCGGGGCCGCCGGGTTCCGAGTTGATGGCGGCGCGTGCGCCGGGCAAGACCTGCGCCAGGGTCCGGGAAGCCGAGGGGGAGCCCAGCTCCTCATCGGGCGAGAACATGAGGGTCATGGGGCAATCGATCAGGCCGAGCCGCTTCAGGGCCCGCGCCGCGAACAGGTTGGCCACAAGCCCCGCCTTCATGTCGGCCACGCCGGGCCCGGTGGCCCGATCGCCCTCTATCTTGAAGGGCCGCGCCTGCGCCGTACCCTTGGGGAAAACCGTATCCATATGCCCGAGGAACACGATCCCCGGCTCCGCTTCGCGCCCGTGCGTCTTGGCCATGAAGACGTGGCCAAGATCCGCCTGCCACGGCTCGTCGGCGGGCGCTTCCGTCTTGGGCATCATGAACGTCTGGAAACCCGCCTCGCGCAACCAATCCGTCAGGACGGTCCCCAATTGGTCCACATCCTGCGCGTCGGTCGTGAAGGAATCCATGTTGACGATCCGCTCCAGCAAACGGAGCATGTCGCCTTCCTGAGGGTCGAGATACGCATCAAGCTTGTCTTTCCATAACGTAAGGTCCATGCGGGGTTCTCCAATCGGCAAAAAATTACGCTGAGGAGGAAAGTCGCCTTTCCGTGCCGTTGACACATCAACCGTCTCTTTCCAATGCATTGGCATTGAAAAGCACTTTGGGGCCGAAGGCGCGGGTCATCGCGCATGGGGGAAGATTGCGGGAACGCCGCCGGAAAAACGGGGGAAAGGGAATGGCAAGAAAGCCGGAAAGAGGGAAGTGGGTGAAGAGGCTGGAGGGGCCGCCGGATGCGGCGCGGCGGTGGCGGTCAACATGCGCTCCCCCTTTCCCGGGACTGCGCCAGAAAATGCTTTTCCGCCACGGCATGGAGATGGCGCGCCATCGCGTCGGAGCAGGCGTCCGCATCCTTGCGTTCAAGGGCATCGATGATCATCAGATGCTCGTTGATGGCTTCTTCCATCCGCCTCTTCAGACGGACATCGTCCGCGCGGTTGTGGGAAAAGAGCTCGTTCAGATGGCTGACAATGTCGACGAAAACCGGGTTTCCGGTCGCCGCCGCCAAGAGGGTATGGAATTGGGCGTCCAATTCGCCGTCGTTCTCCCCGTGCAGGAGTTTTAACTGCTGATCGCAGACAATGATCTTGAGCTGATGGAGCTGCTCGGCGGAATGCCGTGCCGTGGCTATCCGGGCTATGGACGGCTCGATGACGAGCCTGAACTCCATAATATGGTCAAATGACTTTCCTTCCGTGTCGACGGCATTGAGCAGGGCGGCGGTCAGCGGCGCGAGATCGGAACCGCAGATGTACGTCCCGTCGCCGTGGCGGCTCTTGAGGATGCCCTGCTCCGAGAGCGTGCGGATGGCTTCCCTGACGCTGTTCCGCGAAACGCCGAACGTTTCGGCAAGCGCCCGCTCGGGGGGCAGCTTATCCCCCACCTTGAGCCCGCCCTTTTCGATAGCATCCTGTATTTTCTCGGAAAGCCTTTGATATGCCTTGAGGGGTTCCCGTGTTTCGGGAAGAGGTTCAGCCTTTTGAGATTGGTCTGGAGTCTCTTGTGAATGCGTCATGCGAGGTTCTCCCTTTCTCTTTTGGTAGAACCACTATTGCAACCTTCAACCAATCTTGTCAAGCATCATGTGAAAAAAACAATGATTCACCCGGTAAAAAACGGGAAAAAGCTCTTCTATAACCATAATACAGCTAATTTTCATGAGTTATATAATTCACTATTGTGACGATACTCCATCAGGAATACACAGCGTTCCATTTCCATTCAAATACAACGTCAGAGAGAGCCTCTACGAGTTACAAACATAATCGCCCGTCAATACGTTAAAGCAAAGGGTGCCCTCCTGAGATAACGGGGGGCATCCCTTGCGTTCCGCCATACGGTACCTGCGGAGAGCCGGGTTGTACGCATCCCGATGCCGGGAAAACGTTCGTGGCGCAGGAAACCAGTCCGTCCCATGTGTACTTTCCGGTTTGCGGCTGAAATCCCTATCTATGTTGCGCTGCTGGAATGTTTACTTCCGTGGCGGAGGCCAACGAAACCAGGACCTGCTGGAGAGCGGGCATACGATAACCCCTGCCGCCAAGAACTCTCTGCCGCACCCTTGTCCTTGTGCGGTGGAAGACATGCCCGCCGCGGACTCCGACGGGCTAACCACGCTTCCCTGAGGATAGAAAAGAACAGGGATAACGCAACGGCATCTCAGGCAATGCGTTCCATGACCCCCTGGATCGCCAGGCGCACCCCTCCCTCCGTATAAAAATTGCCGTTGATGAGGGTCCGGCATTTCAAAACTTTCTCGAAATGCCGCAGGGTTTCGGGGCACGGCTTCTGCGGGTTGCTCCAAAAATCGTCCAGATCCTGCTCTTCCTGCGACGAAGCCAACCCGCGCACCGCATAAATGGACGTGCCAACGCAATAGACGGGTATCCCCCGCTGAAGCCCGGAAATGCCGATCGTGCTGTTGAGGACCACCATCCCCTCGCTGCGGTCCATCATAAGCGCGGCCCTGCCCGACTCCACGAAATGAACCCGGCCTTCCAGCCCGCAGGCATGGCTGAACCGGCGGATGTACCTCCGGTAATTGATGAGCCCGTTATCAAGAGGATGGTTGCGGATCAGCAAATGCATGGACTTGGGCGCGGAGTGCGCAAAAGAAGCCAGTACATGCGCAATGGCTTCCTTCATCCCGCTGAACGGCGAATAACGGCGGACTTGGGAATCCGAATCAAGCTGGAGAGGAAACAGGAAATAGGGAGCACGCGACCGGTAGATTTCCCGGACGCTCTCCGCCGAACGCCTTTCCCATGTGCGGCGGGTCAGGACGCGAAGGAACCATCCCCAGACTTCGCTCACGGCGCTCTGCGGGCGATGCGTCCGGAAACAGGGGAAAAACGGGCGCAAAAAAATGGTCCCCGCATAATAGGCAATAGCCTTCCATACGCGTGCCGAAAGAGGATTCTGTACGGCAACCGGTGACGGCGGGGCCGGATGGGATTCCGCAAGTTCCCGCAAAAGGGCCGGCGAATGGGGAAGCATCGAGTTGCCGTTGACCCCGCCCTCTTCCATCGTGATATAATGGGGCCGCAAATACCCTTCCTCAAATGCCCACACCCGGATATTCCGCAGTTTTGCCACCAGAATGGCTTCACGGTGCAGAGGCCGCCAGTCCCCAAAGGCCAGCAGATCCGTAACGCCTTCGCGCCGCATGAGATCGCCGATCCAACCGCTCCAGTCCGTGGTCCGCCCCTGATACCACACGGCCTCTCGCGAGTGCCAATCCACCACGTCACCGCCGCAGATATTGACGCGCAATACACGATGCCCGGCCCGCTGTAACGCCAGCCCCAGCTCACGGAAAAAACTCCCGTGCGGGCCTTGAAGAAACAAGTAGGTACGCATGATCAGAATACGTTCCTTATCTTTTCCCTGAGCGCCGCAAAGGTGCGCATAAAAAACTTGCCGCGCATTTGCCCTTTTGGCTGGGTAAGCCGGTAACAGATGTCCTCGGGCGTGCAGAATCCCTTCGTCTGCCAATCGTAATACGAAGGATAGAGTATCAGCGTCCCTGCGATAAGCTCCTCAAGCGAAAGCCCGGCTTTCCGGCGGGGGAAATCAATCCGATCATGGGTCAGCCCCCACCCCGCGTAGAAAGGCCCCCCATAAGCGTGGACCTCTATTCCCCTCAGCAATGCCTCGAACCCCGTCAGCGACGTGAGCGTGTGCACTTCGTCGACAATGCCAAGCAGGACATCCATACGCACGTTGCGGACAACACGATCCGCGTACCGTAACGCCTCTCCATCGGGTATGCGCCCTTTCCGGTTCCGGCTTTCCACGTCAGGATGCGGCTTATAGATGATGAAAGCATCCGGATGGCGTTCCCGCACGGCCTTGAGCAAATCCACATTGGAAAACAGCCCGCATCCGCCCAGCCGCACGGAAGCGTCGTCCTCCACCTGTCCGGGGACAAGGAGCAAACGTCCCTTTGCAGAAAAATCACCACGGGTTACTGCGTCAACACCCGTGTTGTATTTGGTAATTCCCTTCTCGACGATAAAACCACGCAAGGCGGAAGCCCGGCTGCACAATTCGGCCCGCTCCGGATGTGCAGGCAAGGCATTCAAAATGTCTTCCAGCCCACTCGGGCGGGATGGATCATAGTAGATGCCCTTCTCATCCAACACCAACGAATACGGCCAATTAAAATCGGAACCCAACCCCACCGAACGTATGAAGCCGTCCTCCATGCGTATCAGCCGGACGCCCATAGTCTGGCAGGAACTCTCAAGTCCTATTGTGCATTTGGACGCCCATACCACGACATCGCCGCCGTTTGCTTGCGCCCATTTGATGGCTTTCCACCAATCAGAAAAAAAACGGATGCTTCCCGTGGTCGATTGCAAAAAGGCCCGGGCATGAGGACGTTTCCATCTGGAAAAGCCAACACATGCGTGGAACCCCTTATTCCGCTCATTCTGAAAACGCTGGGCGGCCAGAATCCGAATGGCTTCATGGATGTCACAACGCTTGGCGGCCACGGGATTCACATAACGCGCATACAACATATACGCCGCGGCAAAGATCTCTTCCGCCGTACGGCGTTTTGCCCTCCGCGGGCAAGTAAGCCGATCATGCGTTGCCCCCCATCCCGCATAGAACGGCATGCCGAAACAGTGCACTTCCTTACCAAGCAGCAAGGCCTCAAAGCCCATCTGGGAGGTGACTGTGTACACAACATCAGCTTGAGCAAGAAGGGAAAGCGGCGAAACATCCTGTGCGATGATCGCAATGCCTCTTCGCTTCGCCGCCTCGGTCAGATAGCCCTGCTTTTTCCCCGCAAGCACATCGGGATGCGTCTTGACGAACAACCGGGCGGTGGGAAACCGCATCTGCGCGTCGTCCAGCATAGCTGTGAAACTTTCAGCATCGGCACGGCCAAGCGTAACGCTGGTATCCCCCTTTGTCTGATCAAGGATAAGAACACGCGGGCACGAAGCATCACCAAGCAATTTTTCAGCAGCACGCGGCGCATGATTATACTTGCTCAGATCGTGACGCTTGATAGCTTCAATGGCATGCTGGGCGGAATGCAACTGCCCTTCCGAATCCCCTCCGAAGCCGTTCAGCAGATTCTCCAAATCGGATGGCTCAGTGGCGTCGTAGTAGATGCCGGTATGGTCAACTACAAGGGAAAGAGGCTGCGCCCCCTTGCATCCGAGATCAAGGGAGCGCAGGAAGCCGTCTTCAAGCGCGATATAGGGAAGGTTATGTTTTGTCGCATAATCACGGGCTTTGTCTGCCGTGGGCTTGTGGCCCCAGCCTACTATCGCCGTGCGGGCAAGTTGTCTTTCCCGTATCAAAAAGGGATGGAGGGAGGGGTTACGCTTTAATGTAGGGGAAAAATACTTGAGCATACCTCCTCCCAGAGTGGGACAATAAAAAACGTTAGGAGTAAAAACTTTCATCATGTAGTATTGTTAAATGTGCATGGCAAATGGTATTAGAAGGAATTTTCTTTACGTATACGGCTCCTGTATCGCTTGCTTCAACTATCTGATAACCATATTGTGGCCAGAATTCTGCAACTAAAGAGTTTTTTTGTGTAGCCAGATATTCTGATTTCAGAGTTGTAATACCTAAAGGTACAAGTCTCTGTTCTATTTTATTCAAAAAAGCAACTTCGACTTCTCTTCCCATAACGCGGCAACTCATGAGAAAGGTATCCACTCGTGCTATATGCTCTTGTTGATGCACAATACAAAGAATAATTTTTCCGTACTTACCAAAGCGATCTTCCAGCTCTCCAATCCAGAGATGCCAGTCAGAAGATTGCATCATCTGTCGTATATCTGCCTCGGTATAGCGGCGGGTCGTTAGATTGAACTGGTTTGTTTTCTGGGTGAGCTGCGCCGCACGGGCAACGTCCTCCTCATTAACTTCGCGGATATACAGTTTCATGTCCAGTGATTTCAAATACTCGCCAAGATTGGTAAACTTTTGTTTTTCTTCAAGTCGAAGATGCTCTGTCCTGTACTGTTCGGATTTCTTTAGGTCTTCGGATGTAAGACGCAAGGTCGGGAAGAATTCACGGGCAACATCCAAAATGAATGATTCCAACTGGACAGGGTTTTGCGGAAAATCTGGCACGGCAACAGTTGGTAAGGCTATTTTTACAGCTTCGCGTTCTACTGGATTGTCGTCAATAAACACAAAAGAATCCAAACCAAGATTTAGCTCTGTTGCCAAACTAGCAATATTGACCGGCTTGGGATCCCAATTGGCCTTGATCGTAACGAAATCTTCTTCTCTGAGAATCATATCGGGATGCTTCTGGATGGCTTCCAGCGCATCTTCACGATTATTTTTGGAAACAACAGTCAGCAGTACGCCCAACTTCTTCAGTTCAAGAATAAAGCGCTGGAAGTCTTGATAAATGGCACCTTCTTTTGTCGGAGCAAGGGTAATACCTCCAACACCATCTTCACCAATAACACCACCCCACAAAGTGTTATCTAAATCAAGAACTAGGCATTTTTTACGTTTCCCATTGAGGGCCTTCCAACAACGGAAGCATTCTGCTGCCAAGGCTTTTTCGCCAACCATAGAGAAAGGAAGACTGCCAAAATACCACATTTTTGAACTGTAGAACTGCTTACGCCCCATGTCAGCTGCTATTTCAGCAAGTTCGCATATGGGCAAACCCAGTGTGTCCAGTTGCTCCCGCCAAAAAGCCATTGCTCTCGTTTCGCTGCGTGGTCCCACGAGCGGCAAAATCTGCCGCTGCGGAATATCCAGCGTGGAAACAAAAAGCGGGACTCCGGGGTGTGCTGTGACGAATTGCTCTAGCAAGGCAAGATGAGGCTGCAAGCTTTGTACATAATCGACACCGAGTGGAGAGGTTCGCCCCACCAGCTCTGAACCGTCAAGAATCAGGAATACGGCCTCAGAGCTCAATAGCGCGCTGTCAGGATTCAGTAGGGCCTGCGCCCAAGTATTGTACCCGTCGGGGATGTTGACTTGAGCTCCCGACAGCTGGCTCAGCGTCTTGCTGAACCAAGGCCCAGACATCGTTACATTGGATAAGATAGTAATCATGATCTGCTCGCATCACCAAAAATCAGGTTGATGATATCATTAACAGTAAAAATATGTTGGAAGTCCAAGGGCGAAAGGTCCCGGCCATTGATTTCATCAGCCAGCGATATGACCCCCAACACAGCAACAGAATCCCAAGCGGGGATATCTTGAAGCTGCTGATCTCCTCTCAGAGAGTCGGCAGGGAGGTCAAAAAGGCTTTCAAGTTCAGTCAGTAGTTGTTCTCGGTTCATAATACCTCCTAAGCATGAGGGGAAAGTTCTGAATAGGTTTGAAATTTTATGTAATTATCCCTTATACAAAATCATACAGCACAAACGAAAAGAACAGTATCAAGCTAGTTATTTTAATATTAAATATTTTTACTGACAATAAATGCACTTTTATGACAATGGGTCGCTATGAGTTGCTTTAGTGGGTTTTTGTATCACTGATATAAAAACGATTTTTATTGTTATTACAAGATATATATATATATATTGAGTTTTTCTTGTGGCGTAGAGCATGACTGTATTTTTTTTATAAACTCATCAATATTAATCGTCATATCATCCTTTAGATAAATAAATTTTGAATTATTATTTGTTGAATGAACGCATATTTCCGTATCAGTCCAAGTATGGGTACTTTGGTGTTCAAAAAAAACACCTTTCTTGACAATTTTCGCCGGAGAACCAGCAAGCATACTATTTGAAGGTACAATTCGATTAGGAACCAGACTCCGTGAAGCTATGATTGTTCCTGAGCCAATCTGAGATCCTTTTAATATAACAGACTCCATACCAAGCCACACATGATCTCCGATAAAAACAGATTTTGGATAGTTAATTCTCTGTGTTGTTTCAATATCATAAACAGCATGTGCATCACTATTACGCAAAACAACATTTAATGCGATTAAGCAGTCGTTTCCAATAAATATACTTTGTCCTTCGGTTGATAATATTTTTACAGGTGAAGACATATAGCAGTTTTTACCTATATATACTGCACAATTATTGTGAACGGCAGTAGAAATTCTATATTCATATTTATTACTGGATAAATAAATAATACTGTTATTTCCTAAAAAAGAGATGGTGGAATTTTTTAACTGAACCCCATCTTCCAAGAAAAGAATATTTCCTGTTCCTTTGAAAATTATTTTTGAACTAGCAAGTTTAGCTTCTTTTTTGATTATTATATTATTCCTATCAAGAAAATGATACCCAGGTTTTTCCTGTTCCTCTGTAAAGCTGGTAATGCTCTCCAAAATAGCTCCTTGTTTATCTCAAAATAAAATTAACAGCAGCATGGTAAACATATAATAAAACTATGGTCATTACCTACTGTATATAATTAAAAATATTGCTAACCTACCGCATCAACAACTTCGATCATACCAAGATAGGGGTGAAGAAAAAAAACAACTTTTTTGTTATCAAAAGCAATAGCTGGCTCTAGATCAGTAATTTTGATATATTTATTTCTTTTTAAGGACTTCATATCATCATCTATATTAAATGATTCGTAACAAATATGGTAAGGAGAATTTTTATGTGTTTTTATCAAATTGCTAACAATGGAATTATCTTTTGATGGCGAAATAAGTTCTATGACATAACCATCTTTTTCCATAAAAATAATATATATACCACGAAGTTCGTCACTGAATAGTTGAGTGCTTTCCGTAAAGCCCAGTTCTTTAAACTGGGCTTGTGCTTTCTCAATATTCTGCACAAGGTAACCAATATGGTGAATTTTCATCATAAATACTCTCTTATTTAATGATGCTATTTAAATTAAGAATTATCTGAAGATGGTGTGAACATTTTTTTTGCGGGATTTCCAATCATGGTACACGATTTTCTAACATGTGAAAAAATAGTGGAACCAACAGCAGTAATAACGTCATCAACTATGGATATCCCTTGGAGTATGGTTGTATTCGATCCAATCGTGCATCGATTTCCTATTGATATGGATCCGTTAATACAGGAAGCAGGGTTTATTTGGCAAAACTCGCCAATTTTTACATCATGAGCAAGCGTGCTACCAAAGTTAACATATGTACATTTATCTAGTGTTGTATTGGGGCCAATGATAACCCGTGGTGCAACAATGCAACCTTCGTTCAGTACAGCACTTTTGGCCACAACACTTGTTGCATGCACAAAATGCGGGAAACAAAATCCTCGCTGTGCGTAGAATTGGTACAGAATTTCTTTCAGAGCGGGAGAACCAACAGCCAAAATAGCGTTAGGTGTTCCGGCACTTTCTGTCGTCATATCCGAGGATAGAAGTTGCCCTGGTAAATTGTACTTGTAGAATTCATCAGCATTCTTTGTTGAAAAACCACAAATAGTAATAACGTCTTCAAACCATGTGCAAAATTCTCTGGCAAGACCACCGGAGCCAATGATGACCACTTTCATATATGTTCCTCTTTTCTGTACTGCCCGGAAACCTGGCAGCTGCCTATCCATTGTAACATTCGAAAAACGTTTTCATGAGCAGCCCTCTAAGGGGATAATTCGCAACAATATCAGCAATGTTTTGTGCTGTGTGGGGCTTGTCCAATGGGTTTGGCGTCGTCTGAGCTAGCTGCTGCGTTTCGACTTGTAGCATGGTGTTTAAAGCCACGGTAATTTCTTTTTCATTTAGATCGGCATGGAGGACTGAAGCCGCCCGCTCACGTCCTTTTTGGCGATTACCAATATCCAAAACGGGTACCCCAAGGCTTGGCACTTCTCCTATACCGCTCGAAGAGTTGCCAAAGACACCTTTACTGTAGCGCACTGCGTTAATATAGCGTTCAACGCCAAGTGACATGAAAAAGCGGAAATTCGGATGGGAAGCAACATAGGCCTGTAGGAGAGCATTAACTTCCTGCCCACCTGCATCAGCATTAGCACCGGTAAATACCGTGACAATATCCTTTTGGGCGGAAAGTATCTTCAGCAGCATTTCCACTTCATGGGTAACTTGCTCTCGTTCCAGTGTCACAGGGTGGTATGTCGCTACAAGGTACGGTCTATCGTAGGGAAGATTCAAATAGGCTCTGACATCATCTTCGGAGTGTACCGGAAGCAAGTGAACATTTTCTACTCCTAGTGACCCCACGCACCATACCCTTTCAGGCTTCTCTCCCATCTGGATAACACGACGCCGATAGCGCTCACAGGCTGTAAAGTGTAAATGCGACATTTTAGTTATAGCGTGCCGTAAAACATCGTCGACGGCCCCTTCTGTAGCTTCGCCTCCAAAAAGATGAGCAATGGGGATACGCAATATAGACGCAGAAGCTGCTGCACAGAAGGTCTCATAGCGATCTCCCAGCACTAGCAATATATCTGGAGCGACTTGCTGCATGACATCTGCATAACCAGGTAGGCTTTTCCCCATGCTGTGGCAAACCCCAACAGAATCATTCCTGTCCAGATCCATGGCAACCACATGTATAGGAGCAAGGTTATCCCGCTCGATTTCTCCCAGTGTAAAACCGTACTGAGGGGACAAATGGGTTCCGCTTACCAGGAGGTGCAGGTCAACCTGCTCATTCTTGGCAAGAATGCGTATGACGTTTCTAAAAAGTCCATACTCGGCTCTGGAGCCTGTAAAAACAAGGATACGGCGTTTCATATCAATTCATCCACATTGTAGTCCCGTTCTGCTTTTTGCCCACAAAATTCGTCCCACCGTAGTGCAGATATCCCCGAACCTGGGCGCTTGACAGTCATATTGTGTTCTCCAAGAAGTTCTCCTTTGCAGATAGCAGTGGAAGCAACGAGACTTTTACGCGCAACGATACGGTTTTGCATTTCTATGGCTGTGGGTTTCTTTATACCGTCTCCCAACGCCGTGCAGACGTGGCGCACACCCGTCACTAGTGCAGTCAGTTCTTGTGGGTCAAGACTCGCTTTATGATCTGGCCCTTCCATCTTCTTATCAAGCGTAAAATGCTTCTCGATAAGCTGTGCGCCCATGGCAACAGCCGCAAGCGCTATTTCTATGCCTTCGGTGTGATCGGAATAGCCTACCCCACGTATCCCAGGGAAAGCGTTCCGTACCGTTTGCATGGCGTGTAAATTCACGTCCTCCAGAGGTGCTGGGTATTCCGTCGTGCAATGCAGCAGCATGATGCTCTTACGCTGGGTCCCCGCATGTTCAAGAATGGAAAGCGCAGTTTCAATATCGCCGAGGGTCGCCATACCCGTCGAAAGAACGATTTCATCCTGATATTGTCCGATTTTGCGCAGATAGGGCAGATTGGTGATTTCTCCTGAGGGAATTTTCCATAATTTCAGTCCTAGTTTATGCAAAAAGTCTACCGAGGCCAAGTCAAACGCCGTAGACCAAAAAACAATGCCTCGTTCGTCGCAATGCTTCTTCAGCGCGACAAAATCTTCCTCTGGAAGCTCAAGTTTTCGCACCATATCAAGCTGCGACTCGTCCGCTTCTGTTGTCTTCTGCTGATAGGCAGCTTTGGGCGCACAAGCAGAAATGACTGATTCGGCGTGGAAGGTTTGAAACTTGACGATATCAGCACCAGCTTCTGCAGCAACATCAATCAACTTATGAGCCAAGTTGGTATCACCATTATGATTGACGCCCGCTTCTGCCACAACCAGAACGTGGTCTTGTTCTCTATTCATAGGAATCCCTCATTTCGTATGGGTCTAGTTTTATTTTACCCCTGAGCAGAACTTAAAAAGAGCGCGGAAGTATCAAAACCTTCAAGAATTTGGTCGACAATATGTTCAATGTGGGGATCTCCTTCAGCAAAGTAACGTTCGACCGCAGCATCATCGTAGTATGGGATGCTTCGAAAGTCGTTACTGGCGCTGAAGAAGCTATACGGATATGGGGTAACCATATGTCCCTCTTTTGAAAACTTGATCATACCTGCGGCCATATCCTGCTCCTCCTGCGTAGGGGCCGGGCAAGACGCAGTCCTAAGCATATGCGCATAATCTTCCCTGTCTTTGAACGTTTTCACGTCAAAGGGCGTATCCGTTATACCTGCATAGGAGCAGACGACAACAGGAACCCCTAGAGCAGTCAATTCGCTGATCGCTGTGCCGAGCCAAAGTGCTACCATATCGACAAGCCCTAGTAGCTGCGGCGTCTTCAGCTCACGAGGATGCAACAAAAGAACGTTATCTGGCAAAGCTGGAAGAATATCCTGAAGTTTTTCTACGGGCAAAGCCGCAAATTCTGGTTCCTCTTCATGCGGATGCGGTTTGATAACAAGAAAAATATCCTTATTTTCCGCTGCAATCTGTATGGAGTGACGTAACCAGTCTTCCATATTTGCGTGGCCGGAACCACCGTCCGCTGTACGCAGACTCAAATCATAGAGCAAGCGACTATAACAGAAGATTATCTTTTTCCCCGCAGCTTTTTCCCTCAGGAGTCGCTCGTAGACCGGGGAATCCGCAGGCGCGGGGCAAAGCAACTTAGAGCGCAATTCAGCCAGAATTTGACCAGAAGCAGGATCTTTGCGAAAATCTTTATACCAAGCTTGGAATTTTTCTCTGGTCGGCAAGAATGGCAATCTCTGTTCTGGATGATTTGCCATATCCATGGCACAAATCGAGACGTCTTCCATGAAAACGCCTTCCTCCATCTTTTGGGTCAAAGCAGTTCTGCAAAAAATATTTCTGAAATGAACATCATTTTTTGTATTCATGAAGTCGAGCCATATGACCTGAGGAAGCACTAGCAAATACGATGACAACAAGCCACACTGAACACCCGTTTTTTTATGAAACTGATAAACTTCATTACATAATTTTAGATGTGCATCTGCTTGGTACATAAACTGCTGAAGGTAGCTACGTTGAATGGGGTTATTAAAATCTATGGTAAATATGCGTAAGTGCATACGAATAAATTCAACAAATCTTTCATAAAAATTTATTCCAAAGACGCTAATTTTTTGATTTTTAAGATCAACTTCCCAGGGACACGATAAGCGTAACGGTCTATCAACAACTGAATAGGCAAATTTATAAAATTTGTTTTGATTGTCATTGTTAATAAATAAATGATTAATACCTAAAATAATAGAAGCGTAGCCACGCCGTGCAAGAGAACAGACAACCAAGGGTAGAATGGCTGTTTGAAATAAGCCAAAATGAGGTATAAAAATATAACCACGCGGATTTTGGGGTTGAGGTACCTTGGCAATGATCTCTGAACTCTTCAAATAAAATTCTTCGATGGCAGCACGCCATGAATAATCATAAACATCCTGTAAAGCTGTCTTTTTCAGGCAGGCTTGGTAGCTTGCCTGCATATTTCTTTCAATCTGTTGCTTCCTTTTGGCGGAAGTCATACCCGTTGGAATGAATCCATCCGCAATTTTTCTCAGGCGTTTCCACTGATTGAAATATGTCTTTCGCTCTAATTCAGACTTAGAGAGGATACGCAAAAAGAGTTCTGCTTCTGTATAATAGCAACGTTGAATATATGCACTAAGAAGAAAAGAGAAGAGAGAAGCAACAGCGGGTGTCACTCTTTTGCCATTATCTTGTTCTTCAAGCACGGCATTTGCATACTTTTGAATTTGCGCCAAATCCTCAGTAAGACTGTAACGTATAAGAAGGATGCTATTTTCTGAAATGGCTATTTTTTCATTACTTATAACGCCTTCAAGAAACGCGCTGAAAATTTTTTGTCGCAAATCGATTCGTGTCCAAATATCTCTTTCCCTTGAACCATAGGGATACTCCATCAAATACGAAAGGAGAGAAGAATAATAGCTCGTGGGCATTTCTGGAAGAGAGTCAAAAAACGTGTAAAGTTCTTCATAATGGCATGAATATATAGCTATCCTTGCATAAATTTGGTATGTTGCAGTACCATGTTCTGGAAGCTCTTTGAATTCAGGAAAAGCAAGTTCTCTGTATCTGTTACTCTTCTGTAAAAAGAAATACAAAGCATAAAATGAGTATACTTCTTGAGCACTAAATGTATTTTTTGAAAACCACTCGACATATTGCTTGGTAATATCGGATAACATATCAAAAAGTGAGTTAACCCTACAATAAGTAACTATCGCAACAAGCAATTTGAAAAGTGATTCGTTCGGCAGTGAGGCAAATAGTTTATCCAATCCATAGCATGCATAGCGAAAATTAAATAAGCTGTGCAACAAAAGACCAAAATTTGAACCAGATAAATTTTCCAGGATATACTGTGTCGTTGAAGGATCGATCGTATGATAATATTTGCGACGCAAATCAAGATTTGGATATCTTTCATCTTTGCCCAATTTATGTGCCATTTGTTCAAAAAAATAGGAAAAATCAGAACGCAACCACAAATGGTGGAGTGCAAGCGCCTGATCGGGAGAAAGAGTTTCTCCTGTATAGGGAGCAGTGAGGTTATTTCCGAACAGCGCAATTAAAGCAGCATATTGAAAATCTTGCTCACAAATCGGTGCGGACAAAGTCAGATCTTTTGTCCAACCAAAGCCTGCGTAGAACGGTTGGCCATGGGTAACCACGGGGCGACCAACCAGAAGTGCTTCAAAACCATAGAATGAACCCACAACGTGCACTTCCGTGGCATACGGACAAAGGCTGTCAAAATCTTCAGCATGCCGTAAAAAGGCTGTACGAAAACGGAGATTCCCAGCTAGACAGGCTCTCTTATCTGTGGCTTTTCCCTTGGCAAGTGCAAGGCAAACGATATTTTCCTGTTTTATATTCTCCGAAATTATTGTGATGAATGTTTCAAAAGAGAGTTCTTGGGCTTCTTCTTCATGCCACACCGCCAGCACAAAATGTTCTTTTTGCAAGTCAGTAACAGTTTGGTCGGGAGCTTTTCGTCCTTTAAGTAGCAAGGCATGCAAGGCTCTCATGCGTTTAAGCAGCGCGTCTCCATCCAGAATGGTATACTTCTTATCCAGCCACGACATGAATGTCGTTCTATCGGGCAACCCAAGGTTGTTGGGTTTATCCTGTGACACTGTAACGAAAAGGGGATTTTTAAAAGGCTTCCTGTAGTAAAGTTTTCCCAAGACAGACTCATGGAGGTGATAGACTGGAATAGCATTTTCTTCAGCCAGAATACGGATTTGGTCTGGCATAGTAGATTCATAGTCAAAAAAGGTAAAAGAATACTTTTTTGCCAAAATATTCAGTGCGCCACAAAAAGTATCGTGAGAAACTATGGGATTCAGCTTGAGAACTGTATAGTCGGACAAGGAAGGGCTGACACGTGAGCTGTCATATTTAGAAATATTCCAGATAAGAGCAAATGATGTTTTCTTGTCGAGCTCCAGAACTTTATTAAGTACAGGCTGAAATATCTTTTGGATAAGAATTTTTTCTGAAATAACCGATATGGTAATATTTTTTTGTTTACAAAATATTCTTAAATCTGGTAAAACATTCTGTTCATCAAGAGTATAAATATCACTTATATTTGAATATTTATCCAATTCTTGAGTGAGATTATCAAATCCATGTTTAGAAAATATATTAATAAAAATATTTCTCTGCCCTTTTGTTTCTTCTGCAATGGTATCGATAATATTTTCTGGAATATTAATGTATATAACGCTACTAGGAAAACAATCTTGCTCTACAGTGATAGCATTATCAATAACTTGTATTTCTTTATCTACAGATATATAAAATTGTTGTAAGGCAACTACTGCTTGTTGTGTGTCTGCAGAGTGAATGATACGAGTACGTTGTTCGGCCAGAAACTCGGCGATTTCAGGGGAAAGTTGGATACGCGGAGACGTAAGGACAACGATAGAAGGGACATTATTTTTAAAAAAAGCAAGTTGACGCTGAGGATTCGTCTTCCCAAAGGCAAAGGCACATCTGTATTCGGGCAGTGCGGAGGCAATTTTTACTCGCAAAGCAGAACGAACACCAAAAAAGACGGCAATAGCTTTACACTGTGGTTCCTGCCATGCCCTACCTAATTTAGCAAAGGGGTCTCCTCCTTTTTTTAATTTAAATTTTTTAGCCAAAAAAGTTTTCGCCAACTGCAAAATCATCATCATATCATTCTTAGATGTTCCCATTTTCAGAGATCTCCATATCAGATAGAATATTTTATTCAACATAATACTGTCTTTACTGGAATCTCTTATTCATGAAATATTCTGCCAATTCAAAGTCTATAGGTTCATCAATATCAATACCGCTGACTCTGTCTACCATAACAGCCCTAACACGACCGTCCCACATTCTGCTCTTTTCAAGAATAAATGTAGGAGTCGTAACATATGCAGTCGCTGTCATATCATACACGGTAGGTGCATCTTGACGGCGGAAAAAGGGCGTTCCGTTATTTGTATTGACAATACTGGCGTATCCCTTGTCATCGATTTTAATCATATTAAAATAGGGCGAATGGCTAGCTTCAGTGCAGCTGACTACGATGTCGCATTCTCCTTTTCTAAATACGGAGACGCATCGCTGAATATCCTCCACCTTACGGAGAGGAACCGTACTCGGCAGCGAAATAAACGTGTCAAAATTATCCCCCCGTTCTTGCAGAAAGCGAACGGCGTGTTGCCAAGCGAGCCATTCAGGAGAGTTGTCTGCAGCCAGTTCGGCAGGCCGTAGAAAAGGTACTTCTGCCCCGTACTCCTGCGCGACTTTTGCAATGGCCTCATTGTCTGTCGACACGATCATCTTTTCAACACAGCCGCTGGCAAGCCCTGCTTCAATTGCATAGGCAATCAACGGCTTACCGCATAGAGGACGGATGTTTTTATGAGGAACCCCTTTCGAACCGCCTCTTGCAAAGACAAATCCATATATTTTCATTCTTTGGCCTGTATTACTAATTCTGATTTGGGTGAGTCAGCAAATTCTATACATGCGTTTTATAAAATTCCTAATTTCTCCAGGCTCATAAACCTCTTTCCACCCCACTGGGTAAATTTACTAACCTAGCAGCAATATCCATAGCCGTGAAAAGCTCTCCACGACGACTATTCCGATACATGGGTAATGTGTGCAAAGGTTCCCAAGCGGGGCGAGTTCCGAGACCTGATGCATTAGCTTCTTCAAGGAAAGTGTTTCTTTCGGTAACCGTGTTAGTTAACACGGCACACAGCCAATAATTAGAACGGGAGTATTCAGGCTCCAGCATAAACTCCCATTCTGAGCCATAGAAGATATCTGCATACGCTGCCGCACGATTACGTTTGATATCGATGAACCTCTCAAGCTGTTCCAGCTGAGCGCAGCCAAGAGCAGCGTTGAGGTTGGGCAGGCGAAAATTCCAAGCTACGGCGTCATGACGGTATTCCCAACGGTGCGGAATTTTGGCCGTGGTGGTCAGGCGCTTGGCGGTTGCAGCTAGTTCGTCGCTGTTAGTCAGAATAGCTCCGCCGCCGCCTGTGGTGACGGTTTTATTGCCATTAAATGACAACACCCCAAGTTGCCCCATAGTGCCGCAATATCGCCCCTTGTAACTGCTCCCCAACGCCTCGGCGGCATCTTCTACTACGGGTACATTCCACTCATCACAAACGGCTAACAGTTCGTCCATGCGGACTGGCAACCCAAAGCTGTGCATAGGAACGCAGGCAGCCACGCGCTGCCCAGTGTCCGCCAGACGACATACTCCCTGACCGCGCAGGCACCGAGCTTCCAGAAATTTTCGGACAGCGTCGGGCGAAAGCCCTAGCGTACTCCTTTCTACATCCAGAAACACAGGTTCCGCGCCAGCGTGAACGATGGCGTTAGCAGTGGCAACGAACGACAGAGGCTGGGTCAGGACCACATCGCCGCTCTGAACCCCTGCAAGCCGCAGAGCCATTTCCAAGGCGGAGGTGCCGTTGCAGCAAGCCACGGCATACCGTGCGCCGGTCAGAGTGCAAAGCATTTCCTCAAACCGAGTCACGTATTCACCCACACTGGACACGAAGGTGGACTCAATGGCATCCATCACATAGCGTTTCTCGTTTCCCGCAAAAACAGGGGCGTGCAGGGCCACGGGACCATCCGGAAAATTCTGCACTTCGCGAATACGCCGCAATAACTCTTCGAACATGATGCAGTCCTATATGTTGTAGATTCCGGCCTTGTAGTTCCGTACATTTTCAGGCTTAGAAAACCAGCAGATGGTTTCCTCCAAGCCACGCCTAAAGCCATCAAGTCCACCGAAGGCTGGTTGCCAATCCGTGAGCAGGCGCAGACGGGAATTGTCGGCCCACAGCCGTTCCACTTCACTTTTTTCCGGGCGCAGCCGCTGTTCATCGCATTCAATGGATAAAGAAACACCCATAATGTCCGCAATCAAACGTGCGGTATCCCCAATGCTGATCTCATAGTTCGACCCTGCATTGAGCACCTGGCCCACGCTTTGGTCCGCCTGAAGCACAGCTTCAAAAGCGCGGACCGTATCCAGCACGTAATTGAAATCCCGAGTGGGGCTCAGCGCACCCAATTTGATGCTGCGCGCTCCTGCCGCAAGCTGGGTAATGACGGTGGGGATGACTGCCCTAGCCGACTGCCTAGGCCCATAGGTATTAAAAGGGCGGATGACCGCCACTGGAGTGGCGAAGGAGCGGTAAAAGGACAGGGCCAGTTGATCCGCCGCCACCTTGGTTGCCGAATAGGGAGACTGGGCATGCAACGGATGCTCTTCCGTAATGGGCACGAACTGGGCTGTACCATATACCTCGCTGGTGGAAGTATGGACCACCTTGCCAACCCCCAGAGCACGAGCCGCCTGCAGAACATGTAGAGTACCCTTGATGTTGGTATCCACATACGTATCGGGGGAATGGTAGGAATAGGGAATCGCTATCAGGGCCGCCAGATGCAACACAGCGTCGCATTTAGCCATTGCGGTGCGAACGCCCTCCGGATCGCGGATGTCGCCTGTGAACACCTCGACATCCTTCATGACATCCGGCGGCAGGCTGTCCAACCATCCCCAGCTGTTGAAAGAGTTGTACAGCACAAAGGCCTTGACGGAATAACCTTGACGGACCAGATGTTCCACTAAGTGTGAACCGATAAAACCATCTGCTCCGGTTACTAACACTTTTTTATATTGCATGGGATTCCTCGTATTGCTGTAGGTGTTTTGACACATATTAAATCATCTGCTGTGCGGACCTGTAATCAGATTCCCGCCCTATATCTATCCAATTTTCGCATATCGGACATACACTTACCTGCTCTCCCCTGCTCTTTGCATTGAGAAGTAACGTTGGCATATCGATAAAGACATCTCGGGGAATAGTTTCAAGAAGACGCGGTTCTATAATGTAAATTCCTGCATTAATAAACCATGATTCCGTAGGTTTTTCATCAATACCTAACAGTGTCGTACCTTCATGTCTAACAACTCCATAGGGGTTCTGGTAACGGTATTCCACAATACCCATCGTAGCTATGGGATTGGCCATACCATGAAAATCAAGAAGGTGGCGAATATTGAATTCTGTGAGGATATCACCGTTCATGACCAATATGGGGTGAGAGGGTATATAAGGTAAGAGACTGAGTGCTCCGCCTGTGCCCATCCGTTTTTTTTCTTTCAGATATCGAATCTGCACACCCCATTTTTCACCATTGCCGAAATAGCTCTCAATCTTCTCTCTTAAATAATTTGTAGCGAAGAAAAAACGTGAAATTCCACACTGGATAATGCTACACATGATCCGCTCAAGAATGGGCTTGCCGCCTACTTTCAGCATAGGTTTGGGACAATCGTGGGTCAAATTGCCCAAGCGCGATCCCAATCCTCCACACATAATCACAGCTTCGTTTGGCAACAATGCTGTAGAAACAGATCCTTGAAGTATCTCAATCCCAAGCAACAGCCCCTTGTCATCTACCACAGGCAAATGGCGCACCCCTCGTGAATGCATAAGGGCCAACCTCTCATCCAACGTATTATTAACGTGCGCCACCAAAGGATTGGAATGCATGGCATGGCTCACAGAATCTTCTATTCGTACTCCCCGTAGCAGAGCCCGACGTACATCACCGTCTGTCATCGTACCCATCAATCTATTGTTAGTATCGACAACAAGAAGCGCTGCTCCTGTATTAGAGTTGAGCCTCTCTAGTCCTTGTAACAGTGTGGCATCCCGACAAATGATGAGTGATTCTATATCATTTCTAATCTTCATATTTATGAATACCCTGCATAGCGTTTTCATCAATAATTATTCATAAAAAATAAAACATTCCGCTCGCCGATAAGTAATCACCATCAACGCCATCCGTATGTCACCGTCGAGAACCTCAGGTCTTTCCAGTAGTGCTGGATAATTCACGAGACGGTTCTTCCTGCTCTGTTTCCGTATAAACCGCATCCAGAATGACCGAAGACTGAGGGCCCTTCTCTTCCCAAGCAAAACCGTAGAACTCGTAAGCGTCGTTTAATTGGGTGATATGAGTCTCAGACACGTCAGAACTGTCCTGCTCTTGGCTGGCCCACCTCCCTGAAAGGCTCGTCATCTAAAGAAGCAGATAGGGGGAGTGAACGACCTCCGAGCAGCAATAGACGCCCCTTGCCTCGGCAGGTGACCTCTAATGCCGTATTTTTCAGGCCGGTCAGTTCCCGCCAGCATGCCCGATGGAATAAGTTCACATATGTGCCCGTCTCGTAGCGGAGCCCTCCGTCGGACAACGAACGGCAACGGATGTAAAGTGCCTCCGCACCCAACACACCATCCTCCTGTGGCACCACATGCTGCAGTATTTGGCGGGAACCAGAAGGCGGGTGAAGGATAAAAATAGGGTTAACCATAGCTTCGTAGCCTCCTTAAAAAAACAATGCCAAAAATATGTTCAATAAATTTTAGCAAAAATAACGCTTCATCCAATATGTACAATAGACAGAATAGTAATATACTTTTGCAAAATATGCGGTAAAAATACACAACATGCTAACTTCAGAAATACATTTTTTACCAGATACTGTGGATATACAGATAATGATTGTTATATTTATATAGACTATAAATCTGTTTGTATTTTTATATTAATTATTGTGCTGTTTATTGAACAATATTTTTTAGCATAGACAAAATAACCATATAACAGATTAGCTTCTCTTATTGTAATGCAGCTCACAGAACTTATTTATAATCCCACAGCAACCTTCGTCGCCACGGCAATCTGGTACAAAATCTGGGTGAAATCCTTAGCCAGCTGCATATTCTTGGAATCAAACCGGGGCATGACCAAGATACGGTCGCCCGGCGCTATGCCCATATTTTGGACTTTGCCCACTTCACCATTCTGCTTGGCGACAAGGATATTGTCCTTGTCCGCACGATCCGAAAGGCCGCCCGCGCTCTCGAGGTATTCGTGGAGGGACATACCCTTTTCATAGGTGATGGCCTTGGGTATCAAGACTTCCCCCGATACATGGACGACATCCGTTTTCTGCGGGATAACAATGACGTCGTTGTCCTCAAGCAGGAGATCCTTGACTGTGCCCCCGCGCGAAACGACGACTACGCCGTCAGGCTCCAGCGTTGCGGCACGACGCACAAAATCCTGAATCAGCTCCGCTTCCCGAACCCGGATGTTGGCTTCATCCACGGACGAAGACGTTGACGTGAGCGCGCTCTGTTCAAGCCTGCGCAGCGAATCGGCAATAATCGCCTTTTGCTGTGCGGCTACACTTTGGCGGCGGATATAGATCGCGGACGTATCAGCAATGGCCGGCTCAATTTCCACGTATTGCAACAACGATTTGAGGGTCGTGTCTTTGCGGACGGGGAACCGGGAAGCTCCCTGAATGGCCCCTGTAACTGCGGCCATGATGGTGCGCCCACGCTTATCGGCCACGAAATCGACAGTGTCCCCGTCCGCAAGCTGAAACTGCGCGAATTCGGCAATGGGGATGTATACGTTGAACGGCGCTCGGTTGCGTATCCCGCTGATGCTGACGTGCGAAGCGCTGTTCAACGGCGTAGCGAGATCGAGAAGGTGCGCCCCGGTCGCCGTGCCCATGAATTCATAACGGGCCTGTTGGCGAAGCAGACCGAGAGCGGCGACACTGCTCCCACGTTCATCCACCAAAATCACGTCCCCATCCTTGAGCCGGATGGAAGGCATTTCCCCGCGCAGGGCGAAATCATACAAATCGACCGTCCCGATAAGGGATTTTCCCCGCATCACCTTGATGTGCCGATAACTTCCCCGCTCGGGCGTGATGCCGCCCGCCCTGTCCAGATACGACATGACGGAATCCATCGGCCCACCCGCGTATCTTCCGGGATGGTTCACGAAGCCCGCCACGTAAACGGCTACGGGTTGAGAGCTTTGAAGATTGACGTAAATATTGACGTTGTCGGTGAAGACGGAGGCAAGGCTTGACCGGACGGCTCCCAGAAGCTGCCCCTGCTTCAGCCCGGCCACCCGGATCGGGCCTACTTCCGGTAAAAAGACATTCCCCTGCTGATCGACCATCAGGACATCGTCATACGTCTTGGCTCCCCAAATACGGACCACAATGCGGTCTCCCGGAAGGATGACGTAATCGGCGTTCACACTTTCCGAATAGGTGGAGGCAAAATTCCCCTGAAACAAATTGGCGCCGAAGGGAGGCAGCGTCGCCGAAGCCGGACCGCGCAGAGGCGATTGCGCCCAGGCTGGCGGGGCATCGAGGACGGTAGGGACCGGCGAACTTTCGCGGCTGCCCCATACGGAGCCCTGCGAAGGGAGGCGGTATGTCCCCGGAGCTTGCTGCGCGGGCATGGAAGAAGGAACGCCGGGAATACCTCCCGAACTCGCCGGAACGGGATTGGAAGATCGACCGAGCGGCTGTCCATAAGCACTTCCGCCTGTTTGCTGGACGGTATTCTGCGCCCCCGCCGCATACGGCGGAAGGCTTAGCAAAAGAAGGCTTCCGGTCGCAAAAGCCAGATATGTTTTCCAGTGCATCATATGGTTCATCGGTTAAAACCCTGCGTGTTCTCGGATAGAAGCGGTGATGAGCGAACCCAGCCCGAGAAGAAGCAGGGCGCCGACAAAGACATAGGCCGTGAAAAGGAAAGGACGCGGATAGAGGGACTCATCCGGCAACGTAGGCTGCTGGAACGCGACGACATATCGGGATTTGGCCACTTCGTGGACTCTTGCGGACTCAAGCGCGGACATGGCTGTTACAAGCTGTTTCTGGGCGAACTCGGCTTCGATGGTGAGATCCTCATACTCGCCTACCACAGCGTTGAGATTGCCCTCCTGCGAGCGGAGGCCCGCCAATCGCTGCTTTTCCTGATCAAGTTGGCTCTCCACAGCTTTCAACCGCGTTTGCAGCGCTTTTGTCGCCGGAGCGCTGGAACGCATGAACGACTGGGCTTCCGCCAGCTGCGCACGCAGTTTGACGGCTTCACCTTCCAGTTCCGTCACCACCCCCTGCAGACCAGCGGCCGTCACCCTGGGGTCGAGGAGGGTATGCGCATCCCGGAAGTTACGCATAGCTTCCTGTGCCTTCCTGACGCGCGCCTCCGCCCTCTGGACTTCCGATTGCGCCAGTGAAACGGCGTCCTCCCGGGCACGGAGGTTCATGGTATTCACAAGGGCTTCGCTGCGGGCCAGTACGGCGGCGGCGATCTTCTGCGCCATTTCCGGGGAGTAGGCTTTCGTTTCCAAGGTGATGATGCCCGTATCCTGATCGAGGGCGGGAATGACCGCCCATTTCCAATACCGGAGCTGCTCATCCTGAGTCGGATTATTCGTCAGGCGTGAAAAGACGTCGTGGCCCTTGTCGGAAAAATGCAGATCAACGCCGAGTTCTTTATCAATATCATGAATGATATCTAGCGATTGAATGTACTCAACTACGATATGCGCGTCCGCCCCCGTCGAAGACGAGGAGCGGAGCAGTGCGGAGGCGATATCCAACCCGCCTCCAGACGAATCAGCGCTGCGAATAGCGAAACGCGTCTGGGAAACGTACATGGGCGAAGCCCACAGCAGGTAATAAAGGAACACCGCTACTGTGGGCAGCAGTACAACACACGCAAAAATCTTCCCTTTTCGCGGCAGCCTGCCCCAGCAGGCACGCGCACTGGAAAAAGATCGACGGCCTGACTGTACGGCCAGGGTGAGAGGCGGCGGATTATCGCTTTTGAGCATCACAAATTTCCTGATAGCGAGTAAGCGCGTCCTCCAGGTTGGCAAAGCACATCAGCTTGCCCCCAAAGAGAACCGCAGCGTTATCGCAGTTTTTACGTATTGTTGAAACGCTATGTGAAACGACGATGAGTGTTGAACTGGCTTTGCGTTCCTGAAAAACGCGCTCGCCTTTGGCTTGAAAGGCCGCGTCGCCCACGGAATAGGCTTCGTCGATGAGATAAAAATCGAAACCGATGGCCATGCTGAGGCCGAACGCCAGCTTGGATTTCATACCTGACGAGTACGTGCGCACCGGCATATCCATATATGGGCCCAGCTCCGAAAAATCTTCCACGAACTCAGTTACTTTCCGGATATCGGAACCATAGATGCGGGAAGTGAAGCGCAAATTCTCCCGACCCGTGAGGCTCCCGTGGAAACCTCCCGCAAAGCCGATGGGCCACGACACCCGGCTTTTGCGGACGACCTTTCCGCTGTCGGGGAGTTCCGCGCCGCCGATGATCCGCATGAGCGTCGACTTCCCAGCCCCATTGAGGCCGAGAATCCCCATGTTCTCACCGGGATGGAAGGTTATGTTCACATCATCGAGCACAACCTTTTTCCCTCGGGGGAGGGGATAGGACTTGGCAATATTATGCAACGCAATCATTGCTCGGCCCTCTTGCGCGCATAACGCTCCAACAATCCGCCAAGGCACAACGAAACCACGCAGAACGCCACAATGTAGAGGTAATCGTAAGTGGGAGCCACGTATCCGCGCGATAAGCTCTGACGCAGCAATTCAATGAGCTGCATGACCGGGTTGAGCAGCAGGATGTCCGCAATGTTCTTTGGAAACATCGAAACGGAAAAGAAAATGCCCGATGCAAAGAACAAGATGCGCAGTATCATGGGCACGATTTTCTCCAGCGTCGGCCAAAAGACCGCCAATGAAGCGCACAGCATCCCGCAGCCGAGCCCGAGCAAAGGCGTCAGAAGGAATGCGGCGAAAAGCCCCGTCCAGTCGGAGACATAAAGGGATGTGCCACAAAAGGCCGCAATGCCTGTAATCACGCATCCGGAAGAAAGCTGCGTCCCCCACACGACAACGGTCCGGGAGAGCATCAAATCAAGCGGCGTTACCTGCGGAAAGGTTAAAAGCGCCTTGTTGCCGCTGACCGCACTCATACATTTGGTAAGCGTTTCGCTGAATGTGGCCCAGAGGCCAAACCCCGCAAGCAGGAACATCAAAACGGACATGCCGTGCGGAGCCCGCGCCCCGGCTATCTCCCGTATCCCCCAGAATATCCCGATGCCGAACATCGTCTGGATCACAGCCCACAGATACCCGAGCCGCGACGAGCCATAGAGCGTATGCACTTCACGGAGGATCAGGGCCATAATCACCCTTCCCTGCACAATCCAACCCGACGACATGGATTACCTCGGCAGCGGCTCAAAAATCGGTTCCACAAGCGTCCACTCTTCCGAAGGCCGGCGGCAAACGGCAACCGTCATTTCCCTGTGGGGATCCGTCAATGTGGCCCTGCGGCACAGCATCCGGAGCCCGGAAACATACGGACGCCCCACTGAAACCTCAGCGGGCCCTCCAAAAGGCGTTTTCTCGACGGAGGCAATGGTTCCTTCCATCTGTTCCCCAAGCTGGCTGGCGAATCCGGCATACCTGGTTTCCTGCGCCGCAACCCCGCTCTTTTCCCCGCGTCCGCCCTGCTGCACAGCGCATCCGCAAACGACCGTCAGGCATCCCACCATCAGGCAACGCAACATCGTAGACATCAATTAACCCCCGCCCGCAGGCAGTCATGAACATTCAAAATGCCGACGGGCTCTCCGCTCCGCACGACATACAAACTCGTGATTTTGCTGGACTGCATGATCCCCAGCGCCTTGGCGGCAAGGCAATGTTCATCGACCGTGATCGGATTCCGGCTCATGACCCGTTCGGCGGTCAGCCCCAACAGACCGCCGTCCATATGCCGCCTCAGGTCTCCATCGGTAATGATGCCGACAAGGATGCCTTTCTCCATAATGCCGACACAGCCGAACCCTTTGCCTGTCATGATGCAGAGGATTTCCGTCATCGGACTGTCGAGGGACGCTAAAGGGAGAGCTTCTCCAACGTGCATGATCTCGCGCACGGTCATGAGCTTCCTGCCAAGCCTTCCCCCCGGATGGAACCGATGGAAATCCTCCGCGCCGAATCCCCTTGCCTTGAGCAGGGAAAGGGCAATGGCATCTCCGAGCGCCATTTGAAGCGTCGTCGACGTAGTGGGAGCGCATCCGATAGGGCACGCTTCCGGCTCATTGGGGAGTAAAAGGACATGATCGGCGTGGCGGGCCAAAAAACTATCGCCCCGCTTCGTCACACCCGTAATCGGGACTCCATGCCGCGACGCGAACAAAATGATATCGCTCAGTTCGGCCGTTTCACCTGAGTTGGAAAAGGCGATGACGGCGTCATGCCGCGACACCATGCCCAAATCCCCGTGGCTGGCCTCAGCGGGATGGATAAAATAGGCGGGCGAACCAGTGGAAGCGAGGGTCGCAGCCACTTTACGGGCTACATGCCCGCTCTTCCCCATGCCCGTGACCGCGATGCGCCCGGAAATGGACAAGAGACAACGGATGACCTCGTCGAATGAGTCATCCAAATCCTCCGCCATGTGCCAAAGCGATTCCGCCTGCTTTTTGAGGGTATCCCCGGCAAAGGGCACAAAACTCCCCGCTTCTTTACCTTCAAAAAAAGAAACCATAATGCTAGTGCCCCCATCAATTCAATGAGCGGATAAAAAACAAAAACCGTTCTGAAGCCGGAATGATCCGGCTTCAGAACGGTTTCTTTTTATAGTATAACATCAGGTAATTACACGCAAAAAGAGAGAGCATATGAATCTTCCGTATTTTTAAATGTAACTCGCAAAAATAAATCAACTATACCAAGTGCTAATTACTCTAACACAAAGGTTTTTTGGATGCAACGAGGGGAAAATTTCTTCATCATGGAGAAAATCTACTTATGAATATCAAAAAGTATTCTTTCACAACCTTTGTAAATTCAACGAAAAATAATGTAATGCTACTCTTCATTGCCTGTCTCTAGCCCACTTTTTTAAGGAAACCGCCATGCCGGTTTCCCTTCTCGGGTCCGGCGAGCGAATTCAAAAAATAAAAAACGTTCCGGAGCCGGGATGAAACGGCTCTGGAACGTTTTTCTTTTATACTATAAAATAAGCTAATTACGCGCTGAGAGAGAGAGAGAGAGAGAGAGAGAGAGAGAGAGAGAGAGCATACGGATCACCTCTATTTGCAAAATGCAATCAACTGAAATAACAAGATAAACTTCAATCTATAAGCACTCTAACATAAAGGTTTTCCCGATGCAACGGCGGAAAATTTCTCTCTCGTAGAGAAAGGCTGTTCGCGAATACTGGAAAGGGGCTTTTTCAGTCTATGCATACGACCCAAGGGACGGCACGATACTCTTGTCTCGGCCTCACCCTTTTTATCAGTTTCTAGAAGAAGCGGCGGAGGATTGGGGAAACGCGGGTAGAAGCCTCGGGCTCTCGCAACACCTTTCCAAGGCTCTCCAGCAAGGCGGCGTTTACAGCCCTCTGCCCTTCCTGCCAGCCGCGCAGAGCTTGCGGATCGCAGGGCTCCTGCCCGTCGAGGCGGCTCAGGAACCGCTTGAAGGGGCTCGCGTATTCGTAACCCGACACGTCACCGCAGACATCCGCGCCGATCACCCTGCCCGCGCAGGCGGCAAGCACGGCCTCGGTATGGCTGAGCCGGAAGACGCCCTGATCCCAATTGGTCTTCACCACGTCTTCCGCGAATACGTCCTTGTCGATGGAAAGATAGATGTTCCCGGCATCCGCCAGTGCCGGGAGCAGCCCGCGCACCAGTTCGTCCGCCGATCCGAATGATCTGCAGCACTCCGCCCGCCCGATCAGGCGCAGCCACGCCGCGTCCGTGCCGACGCTCCAATACGTCAGCTTGCGCCGCAGGAAGGGCGTCAAGCGGTTCTCCCACGCGTGGGCAAGGCCGATGTCCCCCGAGGTGATGCCGATGACATGGACGCGCCGGACGCTCGGCTGCAAGGCGGCGTGCGACACCCACGAACCGCAATGGATGCCGAAGGGATAGCGCATGTTGTCCGGGTGGTTGTCGAAAACGACCACATCAAGGGACGCGGGCGGCAGGCGGCGGCACAGGCGGCGCAGCGGGATCAGCGTGACGTGGTGGAAATCGCCGCTGCCCATGAACGCACAGCCGCAATCCACAGACAACACGCCTTCCAGATGGGCTTCCAGCGCACTGAACGCCCGGCGCGTGCAGCCGAAGCGTATGGCCTCCTGCCACGGGCCCAGCGGGATGCGGCGTTCGCCCTCCGCCACAGGCAGGACCGAGCCGTCGAAATCGAGGATCACCGGCGGGGATGGCCGGAAGGATTCGCGGGGGTCATGCATGATCCGTATCCTTATCAGCCGCCTTCGCGCCCACGGCCTTTGCGTCGGACTCAAACCAATGCCGGAACATGTACAGGATGCGGCGCAGGATCGGGTTGCGCACCCAGACCAGATGCCGGGTGAACGTGAACCGCGCCCCGAGGCCGGCTTTGACTTCAGGATCGGTCCAGCCAGCCACGTAGAAGCGCAGGCCGCGCTCCAGCGCGTGCTCGAGGTTCACGAACCAGCTCACGAAATAGAGGTCGAGCTCCCGTGCCTGCGGGTAGCGCAGCCCGATGTACTTGTCGATGAGCATCCCGCCGTGCTCAAGGCAGATGTTGTAGCCCACGAGTTCCCCGTCATGGCGGTAACAGAATACCACGCCGCCGATCTCCCGGCTTTGCAGCAGCCCCGCGAAGAAATCCCGCGTCAGCAGGTCGAAATGGATTTCGCTCTGGGCGTAGACGCCGAGGTAGAGGCCGTACAGCTCCTCCAGCACATCAAGGCTGCCGAACCGGGCGTCCCCCAACGGCACGGCTTCGATGTCCAGCCGTTCGCGCGACTTCAGCTTGCGGCGCAGGTTCTTGCGGCGGCTCTTGGAGAGGCGCGACAGGTATTCGTCTGTACTGGAAAAATCAATGGGAACGTAGGCCAGCGCCTGCCCTTCCACGACGATGAACCCCTTGTCCGGCGCAATCCGGGCCAGCCGCATGGCGGCCTCGTTGTCCCCTGCACCCAGCAGCGGGGAAACTTCCGGCACGTCCTTGACGATCAGCAGGGATTGCCCGGCGGCACAGCGCTCGCGGAAGCCGTCCAGAAGCGCGCCCGGCTCCAAGCCCTTCGGGAGCGGCGCGTATTCGGTGGCCGTGGTCCCGGCGAAACGGGCCGGGAAACGTAGCAGGCGCGACCACAGCCCGAACAGGGGAAGCCTGCGGATCTTCGCCAGAATCGCGGGTTCCAGCGTGGTCAGCAGATCGAAATCGGTTCCGAAGACGGGCAGATCCGCTTCGGAAGCGGCGGCAAAGCCCTGCGGCGGGTGGCGCAGGAACAGCTCCACCAACGCCTCGGGTTCGAGCAGATTGGCATGGCGGGCATCAGGCATGGCATATCTCCCCGGCAAGACGGGCGAACGCGGCATCGTCCAGCCAGTGCGTATTGGTGACGGTCAGCATCCTGCCCGCCAAATCCCGCGCCGCCGGGCAGGGCCCGCCCTCGACGGCACCCGCCAGATACGGATAGTCCGGCAAGGCCCGGACGAACAGCTTGGAAACCCCGAGCCCCGACCGCCACAGCGCGCCGAGCGCCCGGTCCCGCCGGTCCCGATCCGGCATGAGGACCATAAAGAAAGGCCATATCCCCTCCCCGCCCGGATCGTCGCGCAGGACTTCCGCGCCCGCCCGCTCCAGCATCCCGGCGCGGCGCACGGCCCGGTCACGTCCGGCCTCAAGGAACGCCGGGAGCCGCTCCAGCGCGTTCGCCGCCACGCGCAGGCGCAGCGGGTCCATGCGGTGCAGGGGGATGTCGTCCAGCGTGAAGGCGTCGCCCACCGCCGCGATCTCGTCGCCCCGGTCAAGCCCGCGCCGCAGCGGGCGCCCATAGGCCAAGGGCAGCAGCGCCGGGTTGTAGGCCACGGCGTAGCCGAGCAGTTCAAGGACGCGCCGGGCGTTCCAGAGCAGGCCGGGCCGCAAGACGCGAGAGGCCGTCCCTTGAAGCTCGGCGTGCAGGTCCGGATCGCGGCTGAACAGCACGCCGCCCTCGTACGTGGTAAGCCCCTTGCCCACGGCAAGGCTGAAAAAGCCGATGTCGCCGGACAGCCCCACGCTCCGGCCTCCGAAAGACGCGCCGAGTGCTTGCGCGGCGTCCTCGATCACGACGGCTCCATAGGCATGGGCCACGGTGGAGACGGCGGAAATGTCCGAAGCCCTGCCGCCCAGATGCGCGGGGACCACGGCGAGCGCGGTTTCATCGCAGCAGCGCCCGAGCGCGCCGGGATCGATTCCAAACCCTCCGGGCAGCGTGTCGCACGCCACGGCCCGCAAACCGGCAAGCCGCACGGCCAGCGGGACGAGCGGGCAGGTGTAGGCCGGGACGACGACGCGGCTCCGGCCCGGATTGCGGCGGGCCAGCGTCCGCAGGGCCACCACGAAGGCGGCGGTGCCGGAGCAGGCCATGATCGGTTCGGGGATGCCGAGCCAGTCCCGCAGCCCCGCCGTGAACGGCTTTTCCGGCGCACGGAAGCAATCCCCCATGTGCATGGGCAGTCCTGCGGTGGGCGGCAGCTCGCGCATCCTGAAGCGAGTTCTTTTTAACATGGCAGAGAGGCGTTGGGGAAGGGAGGGAAAACCTTTCTGAAGAAAGGCTTTTCCCTCCCTTCCCCAAACCCCATCCCTCCTTTTCCAAAGACGTTTGTGTTTATCGAATCCTTGTCCGCAGTGTTTCTGGATACGTTTCAAAGAGAACGTCCTACTCTCCGGCCCGGACGGGGGCGGCTTCCGCCTCATCTTCGTCGTCCTTTTCGTCTTTCGCCAGGCACAGGACGCCGAGCAGGATGAGCACCCCGCCGAGGATTTTATAGGCGTTCAGAGGCTCGTTGAACAGCCACACGGAAAACAGGGTCACGCTGATGAGTTCAAGGTGCGAAGCCGCGAACGACGGCCCCACCGGGGCATAGCGCAGGAGCGTCATCCACGTCACGAACGCGCCGAGGTAGCCCGCGATGGCCCCGTACAGCCACGGGTTCAGGAACAGGCGCATGAGCCAGTCAGGGCTCAGCTCCAGCGGCAGGGCCTGCGTGGAAGCGTATTTGAAGCTGATCTGGCTCAACGTATCGAACGACATCAGGATGAGGAAGCCGATGATGTAAAAACGCTTCATCCGCCCACCCCCACAATGGCCACCCCGAGCGTAATCAGGGAAATGCCGGTCACGCGCCAGCGGGTCAGCTTCTCCTTGAAGAACAGCCGCCCCGCAAGCATGATCACCACGATGTTGAACGAGCCGAGCATGACGCCCACGGAAAGCTCAACCTGCGAAAGGAACGCCATCCACACGAAAAACTCGAGCACGTAGCAGCAGATGCCGAACCACAGCCAAGGCCGGGAAGCCATGCGCTTCCAGTGCGCGAGGCCGCCCGCCCCGGCGGTATGCTCGCTGGCCGCCGCCTTGAAGAAAAGCTGCCCGCCCGTGTCCACGAGCATGTTGGCGATCCACAGGAAGACGATCAGCGCGGTCATCGCCCCGCCCCCTCCGCCGCTTTTTCCATCCCTTCCGCAACCGAGGAAGCGGGAGATGGCGCGGCGGGGACAGGCTCGCGGGCCACGGCGGCGAGGCGTTCGCGCTCCGCGTCGGAAAGCAGATTCCAGGCGAAACGCGCCGTGGCGTCGCCCACCACGTTGCGCTCCTGATCGATGGTGACCATATGGTAGCTTCTGTCGAGCAGGAGCAGTTCCGTGGGCCCGCCGATGTGGTCGCGCACATACAGGGCGTTGCTGCGCGCGCTGGCGATGTCGTCGTTGCCGGCGTGCACGATGAGCGTGGGCGTCTTGATGCTCGGCAGATCGCGTTTCACCGCCGCCACCAGCCCCCAGAGCTGTTTCAGCGACGCGCCGGGCGTGGCCGTAAAGCCCGCCGCAGCAGCGTCCCCGCTCTGCATCTGCGCGAGGATGCGCCCGCGCAGCTTGTCGTCCATGATGCCGTAGGGGAAGGCTTCCTCAAAACGGTAGCGCTTGCCGAAATAGGGCGTCTTGAGGATGAGCGGCAGAAGGAAGCTCAGCTTGGGGATGGTCCAGCCGTCGTACCGCAGGGTCGTGGAATAGAGGGCCAGCCCCCGCGCCCGCCCCGGATAACGCTGGGCGTGGCGCAGCGAGAGCACGGCCCCGGCGGAAAGCCCGCCCACGAACACCGCGTCCATGTGCCGCGAGAGCGCGTCGAAGGCGTCCTCGACGCTCCGCGACCAGTCCGACCAGCAGGTGGTGATGAGCTCCTCTTCCGAGGCGCAATGCCCGGCAAGCTGCGGGCACAGGACGGTGAAGCCGTATCTGTTCAGGCGCTTGCCGAGGATCTTCATTTCGGCGGGCGTCCCGGCAAGGCCGTGCACCAGCAAAAAGCCGATGCGCCCCCCCGGGAAGAAAGGGCCGAGTCGTTCAAGGCTCTGCATAGAAGGGAAAATCCTTGTCGTCGGGCCGGGGTTTCCCCCGGCCCGGCAAAAGTCAGTTTTTCGTCACGCGGCGCAGGATTTCATCCAGCAGGCGCATGGCAAGATCGACCTCTTCGCGCGTGATGTTCAACGACGGCGCAAGGGTGATCACATTCTTATAGTAGCCGCCCACGTCAAGGACAAGGCCGTACCGCTTGCCGTCGACCATGAGGTCGCCCTTGATGCCCTCGTCCACGATGCGGTCCATCATGGCCTTGTCGGGGGTGAAGCCGTCCGCCGCGCAGATTTCGGCGCGCAGGGCAAGGCCGAGGCCGTCCACGTCGCCGATGATGGCGTAGCGGGACTTCAGCTCGCGCAGGCCCTCAAGGAAGTAGGCGCCCATCTCGCGCACGCGGGTTTCGTAGTCCTCTTCCGCCAGCATCCGCATGGTTTCGAGGGCCACCGCCGTGCCGAGGGGGTTGCTGGCAAAGGTCGAGTGCGTGGAGCCGCAGGGGAACACCTGCGGATTGATATACCGTTCCTTGGCCCAGATGCCCGCGAGGGGGTTCAGGCCGTTGGTCATGGCCTTGCCGAAGACCACCACGTCCGGGGTGATGCCGAAGTTCTGGAGGCCCCAGAGCTTGCCGGTACGGTAGAAGCCCATCTGGATTTCGTCGTCCACGAGCATGATCTTGCGCTCGTCGAGGACCTTCTTGAGGCGCGGGTAATAGCCGTCCGGCGGGACCACATAGCCGCCCGTGCCCTGGATGCATTCCACATAGAACGCGGCGTATTCGGCTTCCCCGGCCTTGGGGTCCCACACGCCGTAATATTCGGTTTCGAACAGGCGCTCGAACTGGTCGGCGCAGAACATGCCGCAGTCGTCGCGGCGCTTGCCGTAGGGGCAGCGGAAGCAGTACGGGAAGGGCACGAACAGCGCGCGTTCCCCGAAGTGCCCGTAACGGCGGCGGTAGCGGTAGGAGGAGGTGATGGACGACGCGCCGAGCGTGCGCCCGTGGTAGCCGCCCTCGAAGGCGATCATGAGGCTCTTGCCGCCGCAGGCGTTGCGCACGAGCTTGAGGGAGTCCTCAATGGCCTGCGAGCCGCCAACGTTGAAGTGTACGCGGCCCTCTTCGCCCCACGCGTCCCTGATGGATTCGCAGAGCATGGCGGCGAGTTCGATCTTTTCCTTGTGCAGGTACTGGGAGGCGACCTGCGGCAGCGTGTCGATCTGGTGCTTCAGGGCATCGTTCAGGCGCGGGTTGGCATAGCCGAAGTTGACGGCGGAATACCACATCTGGAGGTCGAGATAGGGCTTGTCCTCGTAATCGTACAGGAACGAGCCGTTACAGCCCGCGAACAGCTTCGCCGGCTCCAGATAGTGCACGGTGTCGCCGTAGGAGCAATACCGGGATTCGGCTTCGAGAAGCGCCTTTTCGTCTGCTTTCGTGGTCTTCAAGACATTCTCCACAGGTTGGGGGTGAAATGTGAAAGGGGCCGGAGATCTTGGGGAAGGGAGGGATGCAGGTTCAAACAATCCCCTTCGAAATGGGATTTGTTCCAAAGGCAAAGCTCTCCGCCCTAGGCAGCCGGAGCCGCGGCGGGCGCGGCGATGGGCTTCGGCAGGGGTGCGCCGAACGCCTCAAGGATGTCGAAGAAATCAAGATAGGTGAAATACGGATACCCTTCGGCGGCACAGCGGCGGTGCAGGGCCTTGCCCTGCCGGGCCAGCGTGAACGAGGCCGAGCGCGCCAGACAGCAGTCGGAAAGCCCGTCTCCGATGAGCAAGGTCTTGCCGTCCCCCGAGACGGCCTCGGCAACGCCGCACTTGCACACCCCGGAAGCGCAGCCCTCGCGTCCGTAGGGGAATTCGAGGCGGTAGGCCCCTTCCCTGTAGACCATGCGGTTGGCGACCACGGGGACATGGCGCAGGCCGTGCCTGTTCAAGATGCGCTTGATGGGGTAGTCCATGCCGTCGCTCACGATGCCGAGGGGGATGCCTTTCGAGCGGCTGTACCGCACGAACTCCACGAACCCGCCGGTGACGGGGACCGTGTCCAGAAAGGCGTCCAGCCGCTCCAGCGGAGCCTCGATGAGCGGGATCTGCCGCTCCATGCATTGGCGGGCCGAGATGGCACCCCGCACCCATTCGTCCTCGATGGTTTTCCAGGCTGGCCGGGCGAACCGTTCGAGGATCGCGTCGGTCACGTCGAACGGCGTGACGGTGCCGTCGAAATCGCAGATGACGGAATACGGCCCCGCCGCGAAATCGGGCAACTGGAACACGTCTTGCTTCTCCGTGAAGGGGTGATCGGTATGCATGTGGAAACTCCGGGCTGTTTCCCCAAAATAAGCAAACAGCGTGCCACGGCGCCGGAAATCCGGGGAATGCCATTGCTTCCCCTATGATTGCAAAAAAAGGCGCGAGGCGGCGAAAACCGCGGGGATCGAGAGGAAGCAACATAAAATGAAGGAAACGAGCTACAAAAAATGGAGCTTGCTACAGGAAATGGTGTTAGACCCCGCCCAGCGGCTGCGCTATGCTGGGCCACACAACATGCGGTAGTCTCCGTCCCCCGGTTATCCTTAATAATATACGCTGTTCAGGGCGGGTTATGAAGTATTTTCGCGGATTGAAGATATCGCTCGTCGCCAAGCTGGTGCTGGCCTTCGTCCTGGTGGCGGTCATACCCATGCTGGTGGCGAGCAAGATCACCACGGAGCTCATCGCCGATGTGGTGAACAGGAACATCGAGCGCTGGCTCGGGGAAGCCACGACCTACATGCGCCACAGCGTCGAGGAAACGCACGAGCGCCTCAAGGCCGTGAGCCGCCTCCTCGATACCCGCTTCGACGGCAAGACGACCCTCAACAAAAGGGAAGCCGCGGCCCTTTCCTTTATGGATATCGACGCGCTGTGGCTCCGGGACGCGGAGGGGGGGCTGCTCTACGCCACCCTGCCCGAAGGCCGGATCGCGGAGCCGCTGTATCCCGGCGCCCTGTTCAGCTGGGTCCTCATGGCCGACGGTACGCGGCGGGTCGCCGTCACGAGCGAACGGGCATTCACGGCGGACGACGGCAAGGTCCGTACCCTCCAGCTTGCCAGCTGGTTCAGCATCGACTACTCGGACAGCAGCGCCAGCGGCCCGGTGATCCTGCGTATCTTCCTGCCGGAGGGCGACACATTCCGGCAGGTCTATTCTTCGGCCTCGGACAAGCGTTTCCACATCCCGCGCAGCGCCTTGGAAGAGATCGGGAAAGGGGCCTCAACCGTCTTCATCCCCGAACCCGACTGGACCGACGACACCCCCGGCGCGCATTCCCTGATCGCCGTGGCGCGCGGCGAAAACGGCGAGGTCCAGGCGCTGTTCGTCACCTCCGCCCTCCTGCTCCCCTTCCGGGGCTGGCTGGCGAGCCCGGTGCTGTTCTGGGGCTTTTTCATCTTCGGGACCCTGCTCTCGGCGGGGATCGGGTACGTGCTGGCCCGCAGGCTGATAAGCCCCCTCCGCCAGCTCAACGAAGGCGCGCGCGACATCGCCGCCGGAAAGCTCGACTGCCAGCTTCCCGTCCGGGGGAACGACGAGATCGCCGAGCTGACCGCCGGTTTCAACGTCATGGCGCGGCAGCTGGAAATCATGCGGCACGAGAGCATCAAGTCCGCCCGGCAGGAGCGTTCGCGTATGCTCGGCGAAATAGCCCTCGGCTTCGCCCACGAGATCCGCAACCCCCTCGTGGTCATCAAGACCTCCGCCGAAGTGGTGCTCGCGTCCCTCGCCGTCAAGTCGCGGGAAGTCCGGCTGCTCGGCTTCGTGGTTGAAGAAGTGGCCCGCATCAACAACCTGATTTCCGAGTTTCTGGCCTTCGCCAAGCCCTCGCCGCTGAAACTCGAATATTTCCCGCTGTCCCCGCTGATACAGGAAATCGCGGAACTGAGCTCCGCCGAAATGGACAAGCGCGGCATCCGGTACAGCTTCTCCAACGAGGCGGAGGACGACCGGGTCCTCGGCGAGCGGAGCCAGATCCGGCAGGTCCTGCTCAACCTCGGGCTGAACGCGATGGACGCCATGCCGCAAGGCGGCACCCTCTCCGTGCGCCTGTACGCGGAAGGCGGGCAGATCCGCATCGAACTCAAGGACACGGGCTGCGGCATCCCCCCGAATCTGCTGTCCACAATCCATATGCCCTTCATCTCGACCAAAAAGAACGGGCTTGGCCTCGGCCTGTCAAAAGCCTATGCCATTATTGAAGAACACGGCGGCAGCATTTCCTGCTCAAGCACGGTCGGGGAAGGGACCGTATTTACCGTGTGCCTGAACAGGTAAGGCGGCTTCCTTTTGAAAGCCATACGGTTTCAGGGGAAGGGAGGGGTTCCGTTCCGGCGGGGTTGAGGAGGGAGGAGCTTTTCCGGGAAAGGCGCTTCCCCCCAACACCCCAATATCATTTCACAAGCAATGCTGTCCCAGCAAACGGCGGAATCATGTATACAATCCTCATCGTCGACGACGAAGCGAACCTTTTGGAAGTGCTGGCCGTAGCCCTCGAAAACATGGGCTACGGCACGGTCACGGCGGAAACGGCCGAGGAAGCGCTGGCCGTACTCGAAGAACGGGAAGTGCACCTCGTCCTGAGCGATCTCCGGCTTCCGGGGCTGAGCGGGCGCGAGCTGATGGAAAAGGTCAAGGCCGCCAACCCGGATCTGCCCGTGGTGATCATGACCGCCTACGCCTCGCTCAAGGAGGCTGTGGAGATCATCAAGGAAGGGGCGTTCGACTACACGGTGAAGCCGTTCGAGCTCGACGCCCTCGAAGCCACCATCGCCAGCGCGCTGCGGTATTACGCGCTCGGGCGGGACAACCGGGATCTGCGCGAACAGCTCCAGACCGCCTCGGCCGGGCAATTCGTCGGGCAAAGCCCGGCCTACCTCGCCCTGCTGCGCAACGTCAGGGAAGTCTCGGCGAGCAGCGCCAACGTGCTCATCACCGGCGAATCCGGCACCGGCAAGGAAGTCGTGGCCAAGGCCATCCACTACGGCGGCCCGAGGGCCAAAGCCCCCCTCGTGACCATCAACTGCGCCGCCATCCCCGAACAGCTCCTCGAAAGCGAGCTGTTCGGCCACGCCAGAGGCGCGTTCACGGGCGCCACCAGCAACCGCAAGGGGCGCTTCGCACAGGCCGACGGCGGCACGCTGTTCCTCGACGAAATCGGGGACATGCCGCTGGCGCTCCAGGCGAAGATCCTGCGCTGCATCCAGGAGAAGGCCATTGAGCCCGTCGGCTCCAACACCACGCAAAAGGTCGACGTGCGCATCATCGCCGCGACCAACCAAAACCTCCTCGAAGCCATTGAAAAAGGGAAGTTCCGCCGCGATCTGTATTACCGGCTCAACGTCTACCCGATCATCATGCCGTCGCTCAGGGAACGCAAGGAAGACATCCCCCTCCTCGCCGAGCACTTCGCCCTCCGCGCCGCCGGGGAGATGGGCAAAGTCCCGGTGACGTTCACGGAGGCGGCCCTTGAGATCCTCAAGAACCATACGTGGCCGGGCAACATCCGCGAACTGGAGAACTGCATCGAGCGGCTCACGATCATCGCCTCCGGCACCGCCATCACCCCGGAACGGCTGGCCTCCTGCGCCGTGCCCGGCGGCGGGGACGCAAGCCGCCCCTCCGCGCCCGGCTCCGCCTTCCCGCTCGATCTCGATCGGCAGCTCGCGGAAACGGAACGCGACCTCATCCTGCGGGCGCTCGAAGAAACCGGGGGCGTGCAAGTCAAGGCGGCGGAACTGCTTAACATTTCAGAGCGGAGCATGTGGCACCGCATCAAAAAGCTCGGCATCAACATCATCAATAAAAAGGAAATGATATGACGCCCTTTCCGAACGGAACCGGCCCCGCCAACGCGGACACGGGCCCACCCGCTCCCCATGCCGCCGCTGGTACCGGGGGCACCAGCGCCATCGGCGGCGCACACGGGCGGCCATGCCTTTCCGGGGCGGCCTTCCGCCGTTTCACCCTGCCCACCCTGCTGGGCCTGCTCCTGCTCGCCGCGCCCCTCCACGCCGCGTACGGGACGGAATCCGGCACCCCACCCTCCGGAGACATGGAATGGAAAGGCGAAGCGTCCACCCCCTCCAGGCGCTGCCCAACCCTCCCCTTCGACGGGGAACTCACCCTCGGCGCGGGCGGCAGCGTGAGCAGCTCCCCCTACAAGGGCTACGGCCCGGACTGGCTGCCGTTCCCCATGATCACCTATGAGGGGGAACGGTTCTTCATCCGGGGGTATACGGCGGGCGTCAAGATCATCAACCTGCCCTACTTGGAGCTTTCCGCCTTCGCCGGATACGACAGCACCTCTTTCGAGGCTTCCGAATCCTCCAACCGGCGGCTGCGCAGGCTTGAGGACCGTTCCCCGTCCGCCCAGGCCGGGATGGAACTGCGCCTGCTCTCGCCTTACGGCATGTTCCATGTCAGCGGGGCCGGGGACGTACTCAGCCGCAGCAACGGCTTCAACGGCGACATCGGCTTCATCCAGTCCATAGAATTCGGGCCGCTGGAACTGCTCCCCGCCGTCGGCGCCTACTGGAGCGACGCCCGCTACAACAGCTATTACTACGGCGTGACCCGGAAGGAAGCCCGCAAGAGCGGCCTCGGCGCCTATGCGCCGGGCTCGGGCTTTGCCCCGTATGTAAGCTTCGCCATCGACTACAGCCTCACGGAGCAGTGGGAACTGTTCTGCCAGGGGGAGGTGACGTTCCTGAGCGGCGCGGTCAAAGACAGCCCCATGGTCGGGGAAACGCACACGCAAAGCCTCACCCTTGGCCTGACCTACACGTTCTGACCGGGCGCGGAGGCGGGGAACCATACGCGAGGGAAAAATGCTTCTCCTGTTCCTCACGTTCGGGCTGTTTTTCCGGGGGCTGGGCAAGCTTGTCCAGCCCGGCGCGCTGCCGGGCCCCCGGATGCTTCTCTTTCTCGCCGCCTCCGCACCGTTTGCGGCGCTGCGGAATCCGCGAAAGGCTTTGACAACCATCCATAAAAGAACGATACTCTCCCATAAACGGAGTTTACCGCTCTATGTTGAACGATTATCTGAAAAGCCCGCGCGACGTGCGGCTCGAGCTGGCGGGACGGGCCAAGGCCGAACGGCTGCGCCAGAACCTCACGCAGGAAGCCTTGGCCCATGCCGCCGGGATCAGCCTGTCCACGCTCCGGCGCTTTGAAAAGACCGGGGACATCGCGCTGGCCTCGTTCGTGGAAATCGCGTTCGCCCTGCGCCGCATGGACGGGTTCGACGCCCTGTTCCCCGAACCCCCGGTGCACAGCCTGTTTGAAGCCGCGCCCCGCGAACGCAAGCGCGCGAGGAGGCCCGATGCGTCTTGAAGTATATCTGAATGCCCGGGGCGAAAGGCGGTTCGTGGGCTTATTGGAGGAGCGCGGCGGGGACATCCTGTTCGAGTACGACAAGCGCTTCCTCGATTCGGGCATTGAACTCTCGCCTTTCCTGCTTCCCCTGCGGCCCGGGGTGGCGTCCGATCCGAAACGGACGTTCGACGGGCTGTTCGGCGTCTTCAACGACAGCCTGCCCGACGGCTGGGGGCTGCTCCTGCTGGACCGCCTGCTGCGGCGCAGCGGCCTGCCGCTGGAACGGATCACGCCCCTGTCCCGGCTCTCGCTGGTGGGGAGCGGCGGCATGGGCGCGCTGGAATATGAGCCCGTGACCCCGGACCCCGACCCGCTGCCCGAACGCATCGATCTGGACGGCGTGGCCGAAGAGGCGTGGCGCACCCTCAATGAGGACCCGCTGCCCGTGGAGACGCTGCGCACGCTCATGGCCCTGAACGGCTCCTCCTGCGGGGCGCGGCCCAAGATCATGGTCCGGGTGTCCGGCGACAGGCGGCTCATCGTGCCCGACGCCGTCGCCGAGCCCGGCTGCGATCCGTGGCTGATCAAGTTCCCGGCACGCCATGACGATCCCGCCATCGGCAGGATGGAATACGCCTGTTCCCTCGCCGCGAAGCGGGCGGGGATAGAGATGCCGGAGACCGCCCTTTTCCCCGGCAGGGACGGGGCCGCCTACTTCGGCGTCCGGCGCTTCGACCGTGAGGACGGCGGCAAGGTGCATGTGCATACCGCCTGCGGGCTGCTGCACGCCTCGCACCGGTACGCCTCCCTCGACTACGAAAACCTGTTCCGGCTGGGAAAATCCCTCACCCGCAATCCCGAGGACGTGGAAAAGCTGGTCCGGCTCATGGCGTTCAACGTCCGGCTCGGCAATCAGGACGACCATTCCAAGAACTTCTCCTTCCTCCTCGACGCGAAAGGGCGCTGGCGGCTGGCCCCGGCCTATGACCTCACCCCCTCGCGGGGCGTGGGCGGGGAACAGACCTGCATGGTCAACGGCAAGGGGCGGGACATCACGGACAAGGACATGATCGCCGCTGCTTCGGTCGTGGACGTGCCCGCCCGCACGGTAAAGGCGATCCTCGAGCAGGTCGGCGAGGCCGTAGCCGCGCTCCCGTCCATCCTCGCGGAGGTTTCCGGCTGACGGAGCCTCGCCTTCCGCATTCCCGGACATCGGCCTCTCCGCCGATCCGATCAAGAGGCCCATGCCGCGCCCGCGGGCGGCTTCCCGGATACCGCCCCGCTTCCACGCGCCGGGAAACGCCCCATAATGCCCCGTATTCTCTCACGTTAGGCTACCAGCCACCTCAACACGCCGGGGCTCCCGTGGAAGAGCCGCGAGCCCGGCGGCATTGGGCGGAGCGTACCCGGGGCACACGGGAAAAACGTTGGCACCGCCTCTATTGATGGAGGCGATCTCCAGCCCATGCGCGGCCCCGCCCCGGATGGCCCGGCGCAGGCCATCCCCGCCCGGAAGCGCGGCCTCCTGTCCGGATGTTTTCCCGCATCCCCCGGAAAAGCGGGAACAGCAGGCACGGCCCTCATCGTCCGGGGAACCGCCTTTTCCGCATCCGGAGAGGGTGTTGCGGGAACGGCTTCGGCTGGTTATGACTTCTCTGAGCACGGATCTTGCTTGAGCCTTTTGCATGAAGCGCACGCACGGAAATCCCGGCAACGTCGTTGGCAGGCCCGTGCGGCATGTTCCGCCGTTTTGCGGCATGACAAGGAGTCGGACAATGGACGCTACCATACAGGGATTGCGGCTGCCGGAAGGGTTTGCGGGGATGCTTGAAGACAACGGCCTGCCGTTGCCTCCCCTGCCTCTGGAGGCCATCAACGAACTGGAACAGACCGACGAATGGTTTTTCGCCACGGACGGGCGCGAGCCGCTCTCCGGGCTTGCCGGGCTTTACCTTGAGGATCTGGACGCCGTCTTCGACAGCCCCGAAGCGCCGCAAAGCCTCAGGGACGGCCCCGTCCGCTATCTTGGCTGCGGGCTCCTCGGCGGGGGGCTCCAGAGTTGGCAGTTCCGCTATCTGCTGGATGCGGGCCGTCTGCGCCTCGGGCTGTCGCTTCCGTGGGGGGGCGCATGGAACGATCCCGAAACGGAACGCCTGTCCCTTGAGGCGGCATGCAGCTTTATCGAGGCCTGCCAAGCCTGCCTGCCCCAATCGGGCGTGCTGAACGTCGTCCTCGACGCCGAGCGCTGCGCATGGCGTCTGGACACCCCGGAAGGCGACGTGCAGCAACAGGGCGAAGGCCTGTATGCCCTGCTGGATCTGATGCAGGGGCTCGATTCCGGGCTTGTCGGCATGTCCAACGTCAACTGGATGCGCGTCTAGCGCACGGAGGCCACCATGAGCTCCACGATTTTCTCCGCGACGTCCGGAACTTCCATCAGCGTCGATCCCCATGCGGACGTCGAAGGCGCCGGGCAGCAAAACCCCGTAGTTCCCCACGACGCCCAGAACGAGGCGCCGGCCCCCGGAAACCCGCCCAATGAGGATCTCGTCCAGGCCGAGGCGCGGCTGCACCAGATGCTGGACACAGCCCTTGACCGTTCCGGCGGGCTGCGGGGCATCGGCGGGGATCTGTACGACGCCATCAAAACCGAAATCCCCCGCCCCAAAGTCTTCCACGGCGGCTTCCGCATCCACTCCGCCATGCTGAAGGCCGCCAACGCCTGCGACGTGGCGGCGGCGAACCTGCGCCGCATCCCCATTGCGGACTTCCACGCCAATCCGCTTCCCGATGCCGCCTTCGCGGCTCTGGAAGCGTTCGTCGGCGCGCAGAACGAGCTCTACACCCAGATCGGCGCATTCCAGAAGGCCAGCGGCGTCAGCGCCGCCCTGCTCGATTCGCTGGCGCAGGCCACCCAGTTCCGGGCTTCCGAGGCGCTGAATTTCGCCGCCACCATGCAGCTCACGGCGATGCCCGCCGAACGGCGGCAGCAGATAGCCCCCGGCGTCGCGGATCCGCAGGCGCCCACGGCGGGGAAAGCCATGCAGGACATGGCGCACTTCATGCATGGCAGCGGTGACGTCGCCGGGGCATTCAAGGCTGACGCGGCGCGGCTTTTCGGGAGCATCGACGCGCTGGAAGGCCGCAAGGGGCAGATGCCGCTGGCCGAATTCCGGGATACGGTCACCCGGTTGCGCGCCGATCTCGAAGCCCTGCGCGGCCGCATCGACGGGGCGATACACCCCAATGCCGATCCCGGGGGCGGCCCCGTCCTCATCCCCGACCGCACCCTGTTCGCCCCCGCCGAGGCCATGCTCGCCCGTTCCGCCGAGCGGCTGGACGCCCTTGCCTCCGCCGATCCCAGAGCGGGCGTCAAATCCGCCGTGCGCGCGATCCTGCCGCCCGTGGACCAGTCCCTGTTTCCCTCGGCCTCGGCCCTGCCCGGCGGCCTCGGCACGCCGCTCGCCACGGGGCTCGCCCGCTACAACGACAAAGTCAGCGAGATCATGACCCGCCTCGATGCCGGGGCGCTCCCGCCCGAGCGGCTGGCCCACGAAATGGAAGACGCCGTGCGCATCCTGCGGGCCCCGGAGACTCGCCGGGCCTGCGGCACGCTCCTGACCATGATGGCAATCGCGGAGCACCCTACCATCGGCGCAAAGGAAATCGGCGGCTACTATCAGCATTTCTGCGGCGAACGCATCCCGCGCGGCATGGCGGACCTGTTGCGCCGGAGCGTGGGGCAAAACGGCTTCGTGCTCGTGCCGTCCGAGATGAAAAGGCTTGCGGCCCAGATCGAAAACACGCCCCTGCTCACGCGCGATGGTATCCTCGTTTCCGAGTTTCAGGAGGCCGCCGGGATGCTGCGCTCGACCGGGGCCAACCCGCAGGCGCGGGGCGAATACATCCAGGCCGCGCTGGATCACCATGTGGACATGAATACCATCCTCGAAGCCTCCCTGCGCGGCATCATGGCCGACCAGCTTGAACTCCGGGCGGGCGACGCCATCCTGACCGACACCCGCAAGCTCGGACAGGGTGCGGCCAATACCGTGCATCTGTGCACGTACCGGGGCAGAGACGGCGAAGACATGAAGCTTGTGTTCAAGCCCGAAGTGGGCGCGCGGCGCGGCCTCGACCACCTGTGCGCGTCCGGCCTCGGCTACCGCAACGGGGCGCGCGTCATGCAGCTCAACGTGGCGGCCTCCCGCGTGGCGGACGCCATCGGCTGCGGCGGAACCATCGCCCGCTCAAGCATCGGCAGCCATGACGGGCAGCTCGGCCTGTTCATGGAGGCCGCCCCCGGCAAGACCTTCTTCGATATCGCCAGAGGCAAGCCCGTCTGCCGGATGCCTGACGGCAAGGAACTCAATTTCCCCGAAACCTGCCGCGTCCTGCGCTCCAACGGGAAACTCGACGCCATGCGCGCCAACCTGATGCGCGAACTGTCCAAAATGGAATGGGCCGATGTCCTTTCCGGGCAGGTGGACCGCCACGGCGACAACTACCTCATCGACATCAATCCGCAAACCGGAGCCGTAAAGATCACGGGCATCGACAACGACGCCAGCTTCGGGACCCGCAAGGCGGGCATGACCGTCGTTGACCTGAGCCGCCCCACCCCGCGCCAGCAGGATTTCCTGAGCAAGCTGCGCAGAGAGGGGTACACGATACCGCCGGACGGGCGCATTGACCTTTCGAAGCTCCCCGACAGGCTGCTGAGCGAGACGCGGCAGCAGTTCGGTTTCAACCAGCTGTTCCGGCCCGTGTTCATCGACCGCGATACCTTCGACAAGCTCACAGCCATCCGGGAAGACGACTACCGGGCCATGCTCGCCCCCTGCATGGACAACGAAGCCGTAGATGCCGCGGTATCCCGGCTCAAGGACGCTCAGCGCCACGCCGCCCGGCTCGAAAGGGAGCACCGCGTCGTGGAGGACTGGGCCGCCCCGGGCATCAAGGAAACGTATGCCCGGCATAAGGTCGGCGCGAAGGGTTCGTTCGGGGAGCGCATCCAGAACGGTTTCTTCACCCGGGACTTTCTGACGAAGTTCAGCGCCATCCTCTGATCCGAGGGTGCCGCGAAACGCCTCCGGACGCCGCATTTCCTTGGGGATGCGGCGTCTTTTTTTACGGTGCCGCATCCTCCAGGCATGAAAGGGAACGGGAGATATCCCAGATACCGGAGGGAGCCCGATCCGCTTCCTCCGGCATTTGAAGGAAATGGCAGGCCCGGCTGTACAGGGAATCATACCGTACCCCTCCCTTATTGAGAGTCCATTTTGCATGTCCATTATATAAGTATAACATGAGCGTCCGATTAAGAAGGACAATGTGAGCGTCCATTTTGAAAGCCTGTCTTTAAGCAGGTGAGAACGGATATTTTGAGTGTCCATTTTATGCGTCCATAAAGACGGGAAACTATGAATGTCCACAGGTGCTTTACAGTATCTATCTTATTGCAAAAACGGAAGAATAAAATTGACATAATAAAAAGATTATGCGCTACTATATTTCTGCGGATAATGCGCGCTCCCACCAGCGCACTTCTCCAATGCACAAAAAGGCCGCAGCGATTCGCTGCGGCCAAGGCTTGCCGGAAAATCTCCGCACAAACGCTTTAAGGAAATCCCTCGGCTTTTGCCCTCTGAAAGGTATCCATTCCAAAGGCGATCCCCGTGCCGTGAAAGCACAGGGCTTCGCAATACGAGCAGCCTTGGAAAGAGAAGGAAAGAGAAGGAAGGAAGGAAGGAAGGAAGGAAGGAAGGAAGGAAGGCCGTACTGACTGGTTTGGGGAAAGGGAAACCTTCTTCAGAAAAAGCCCCCTTCCCCAGCGTTACCCCTCCCCTTTCAAGGCCCGTCCATGAAAATCAACCAGTCTGCCCGGCCTCCGGTTCTGCCAGCAATTCCAACAACTGGCCGAGCGTCTTCTTGCCGAACGCCACTTTCGCCTTGTTGATGATGAGGCAAGGCACGCTCATGATCTTATACCGTTCCCGCAGTTCCGGGAAGTGGTTCACGTCGTAGACCTTGGCGGTCACCAGCGGATTGGAGGCGGCGATCTTCTGCGCGGCTATGACCAGTTCCGGGCACATGGTGCAGGACAGGGCAACCACGATTTGCAGATCCAGCGGCCTGTCGATGGCGGCGATGGCCTCGGCAAGGGCGGGATCGATGCTCTGCCCGGGGCCCGCCGCGTTGTACAGGCCCACGACGAACGAATTGAACTCATGCCCGCCGGGGACGCCGTGGAAGGCAATGCCGGTATCGGTCCCGTCCGCCCGCAAAACCCGCACGCAGGGGCGTTCCGGCCCGTCAGACGGCGGCGTCCACTCCACGGTCAGCTTATCCGTCAAAGCCGCGAGCTCCATGAGCATCCGGCGCAGATCTTCCGAAACCGGGCGGCTGTCCGGTTCCGCCTTCAGGATGAGCGGGCGTTCCATGCGGGCGAAGACTCCCGCAAGCTGTTCCCGCTGCTCCGCCGTGAGGAACCCGCCTTCTGTCTCGCGGGCATTCCCGGAAGGGGCTGAGGCTTTCGAGGCTCCGGAAGACGCCTGGGCGGTTGCCGGGCGCTGCGGGCGCAAACCCGTCTTGCGCTGCATGTCCGCCGCATAGCGCTCGATGGAGGTAGCGGCAACGGCCCCGTCGGAAACGGCGGTGACCACCTGACGCAGCCGCTTGTCGCACACGTCCCCGGCGGCGTAGACGCCTTCCGTCCTCGTCCGTTGTTCCCTATCGGTAACGATGTTCCCCTGCCCGGTCAGCTCCGCAAGGCCTTCGGCCAGCCGCGACGCGGGCTCGTACCCCGCGAAGACGAATACCCCGAAGGTCTCGCCCTCGGGCGGCGCATACGTTTCCAGCCGCCCGGTCACGGTGTCGCGGAACACGGCGCGGCGCAGGGCCGTGTCGCCTTCCACCGCTTCCAGAACGGTATTGAAGCGCACCCGGACGGATTCGTGGGCGAGCACCTGCTCGGCGATGCTTTCGGCGCAGGACAGCGTGCTCCGGCGCACGAGCATGGTCACGGAACGGGCGTATCGGGTGAGGAACATGGCTTCCTCGGCGGCGGCGAATCCGCCGCCCACCACAAAGACATCCCTGTCCGTGAAGAACCCGCCGTCGCACGTGGCGCAGTAGGCCACGCCCCGTCCCCGGAACGTTTCCTCGCCCTCAAAACCCACCTTGCGGGGATGAGCCCCGGTGGCGAGCAGTACGGCGAAGCACCGGAAAGCCCCCCGGCTCGTACGCACGATGCGGAAATCCCCGTCCACGTCGATCCCTTGCGCTTCGGCCAGCAGGAACTCCGCGCCGAAATGCAGGGCCTGACGGCGCATGGTTTCGGTGAGCGAATGGCCTTCGGTCTTTTCCACGCCGGGATAATTCACCACTTCGGCGGTGATCGTTATCTGCCCACCGAAGGTGTCCTTTTCCACGACAAGCACCCTGTACCGGGCGCGGGCAAGGTAGAGGGCGGCGGCCAGCCCGGCCGGGCCGCCCCCCACCACCACCGCGTCGTACAGGTCGGCGGCCCGACCGGCATCCATTACAGCAGGCCCACGAGGTCGAGGCTGGGCTTCAGGGTTTCCGCGCCGGGACGCCACTTGGCAGGGCACACCTGATCGTCGTGCGAGGCCACGAACTGGGAAGCCTGCACCCGGCGGAACAGTTCGTCCGCGTTGCGGCCCACGTTCCCGGCGATGACTTCATAAGCCACGATGCGCCCTTCGGGGTTGACGATGAAACTGCCCCGCTCGGCCATGCCTTCCGATTCGATCATCACGTCGAAATCCCGGGCCAGCGCGCCGGTGGGATCGGCGAGCATGGGGTACTTGATTTTCTGTATGGTCTTCGAGGCATCGTGCCACGCCTTGTGGACGAAATGGCTGTCGCACGAAACCGAATAGATCTCGCATCCGATGGATTTGAAATCTTCATATTTTTCAGCGAGATCCTCAAGCTCCGTGGGGCACACGAACGTAAAGTCCGCCGGATAGAAGAAAAACACGGACCACTTCCCGAGGATATCGGCCTTGGTCACGGTCTTGAAGGCGTTGTCCTGAAAAGCCTGAACGCTGAATTCGCTTACTTCCTTATTGATCAGGGACATAACTATCTCCTTTGGTTTTCGTTGGTGTGTCCGCACGGCCATGCCGCTGTGCTTCGTTAATTGAATACGAAATTCATTACCATTTAGGACTCCCTTGTCAAGGCTGCGGGAACATGATTTTCCTGAGCGCGCCCGCCCCGGCACGTATCCCCCGCATAGCCCTTCACGCCCACGTACCGCTTTTACCCGCAAGGATACATTACTTTTTCCGTTCCATCCCCACCCGTGCCGCACTCTCATCACGGCATGGGGCATTGCCGTGAGCTTCGCCCATCCACGCGGCGGCATGAAAAAACCTCGATATGAGCCTGTCCGGTTTTAGTCTTCGCCCCGCCTGCATGGGGCATTTGCCACCCGCATGGCCGTTTCCGCATCTTCGGGATGCTTCGCCCCGCCTGCGCGGGGCATCTGCTGCACTCCCGGGGCGATTATCAGCAAAGCCCCCGCACCACGCGCCGCTGCATTCCTCACGGCATTACTGGTATCTCTTCCTCAACTTCGCCCCACACGTACTGCGGCATTCCTGAAAGGGATCGGTGCCCCCCGCTCCATGCCCCGGCCCGGTGACCAACACGGCCCTCCCCGCCCGGCGGATCGCCCCGCATCCCATACGCCGAAGCGCCTTCCGGCCCTCGACAGGTCCGCAGGAAATCTGGTATCCGGTAAGGGACCGTTTCCGCAAAACCGGGAGGACGCCATGCCCGATCTTGCCTCAGTCCTTGAACAGGCCCGCGTGCCCGAGCATTCCGCGCCGTTCATGCAGGCCATGTCGCAAGGGACGGCCTTTCTGGAGGGGGAGTACCTCTTTCTGACGGCTGACGATTGGCTCATGGCCATCGGGTACCCGCTGTCCGGCGAGTATGCCCACGACTCCTTTGAGCGGGCGCTCGCGGCGGCCCTGCGGCGTGTCCCCAAGCGGCTCGAAGGCGTGGACTGCTGGGCCATCGGCCCGGACCTGCCCGCCCGCCTCGCGGGGCACGTCACGGACAGGGACACGTTCTACATCCTGCCGTGCGACGCGTCCGTGCCCGCCCGCCTGCGCCGCCCGGTGGAAATCGCCGCTGAAAAGCTGACCGTGCGCGAGGGCCGCGACTTCACCCCGGCGCACCGCCGCCTGTGGGCCGAGTTCATGAACCGGGCCGTCCTGCCGCCCAACGTGCGCGGGCTGTTCGCCCGCACCGGGGCCGTGCTGGATACGCCGGGGCTGCGCCTGCTCGACGCCGTGGACGCCGAGGGCAACCTCGCGGCGAGCCTCCTCCTCGACGACGCGCCCCGCCGCTTTTGCAGCTACCTCATCGGCGCGCACTCCCGCACGCACTACACGCCCCACGCGGCGGACCTGCTTTTCGCGCACATGCTCCGCTCCGCTAGGGAAGCGGACAAGGAATACGTCCACCTCGGCCTCGGCGTGAACGACGGCATCCGGCGCTTCAAGACCAAGTGGGGAGGCCGCCCCGCCCTGCCCTACGTCATGGCGAGCTGGCGGGAAACGCCCTGCGAGACGGGCAGCGAAACCATAAGCAGCCTCGTCCGCATCCTCCTCGAATCGCCGTCGGATCTCTCCAAGCGCCAGATTTTCGACTCGCTGCCCCAGCAGCGGCCCTTCGCCATGCTCTGGGAACTGACGAAAAACGGCAGGACCTCATGGATAGGCGGCACGGCGCACTTTTTCTGCTATTCGTTCGAGGCGGCTTTCCGCAATCTGTTCGAGCGGGTGGACACCGTACTGTTCGAGGGCCCGCTCGACGCGGACTCGCTGGACGAGGTGGCCCGCATCGGCAAGACGCCCGACGGCAGGCACCCGCCCCTGATCGATCTGCTTGAGGAGCCGGAAATCAGGCTGCTCGAACGGGTCGTGCAGGGCCCCACCGGAAAGCTCGCCCGCTTCTTCAACGCGGCGAACCCCAACCCCGCCGACGTGCGGGGACTGCTCGCAACCACCCGGCACTGGTATGCATTCTTCTCGCTGTGGACGGCGTATCTCGAACGGCAGGGCTGGAACCAGTCCGTGGATCTCTGCGCGTGGCACACCGCGCTCGAAATGGGCAAATCCGTCATCGGCATGGAAAGCCTTGAAGAACAGGTGGCGTCCCTGGAGTCCGTTCCCCTCGGACGGGTGACCGCCTTCTTCAGAGGCTGCCGCTCATGGAAGGGCTACGCCCGGCGCAACATCCATTCGTACCTCGACGGGGATCTTGAGGGGATGCTCGGCACGAGCACCGAATTCCCCTCGCGCACGGAACAGATCATCGACGGCAGGAACCAGCGTTTCCGCGAGCGTATGCGCCCGTTCCTCGAAGAAGGCCGCGCGGCGGTTTTCGTGGGGTCGGCCCACATGCTGCAACTGCGGGATATGCTCGCCGAGGACGGCTTCACGGTCCGGCAGGCGTACCCCACGTGGCGGCACAGGCTCCGCGCCGCGATCAGGGGCAGGAATGGCGGTTAGCCGGGGAAATCCGGGGTTCGGCCACGGGCCCCGAAAGCCATTCCCCCCCCCGGACCCCCTCGAAATGGGGGAACGCCATTTTCCGCCATTTGGTGAAATCGAGCCCTCGGAATGGGTAAAGGGGCTGAAAAAGGGCTCCCGCAGGCCACAGTCTTTGAAGAAGATCGGGGTCGTGAATGAAATCGGTTCCCTCCGCAGGGGGGATAGTCATAAAAAGTTTTTCGTCCCGGCGGAGTGCGATAACGCCGGCGGGCCCTGCCTGTTTCCCCATCAACCTTTTCCCTGAGCGCGCGGCGCGCGGGTTCCCGGAGAATGCCATGCCACCATCACGTTGGGCGTCGTTTGCCGCCGAGGCAGCCGTGCCCGAGCAGCTTGTCCCATACGTGCGCGCCGTTTCCGATCTCGAGCCGCTGGAATGCGGGGGCTTCCTCGCGTGGCGCAGCGGCCCGGCGCTGGTGCTTGTCGGGCATGACGCCGGGTTGAAGCAAGGCGGGGCGGAACAGGAGCGCAGCCGCCCGGAAGCGGCCCGCCTCGACGCGGCGGTGGGTGAAGCCTCCTCCCTGCGCGGCATCGAGTCCCTGACCGTCCTCGCACCCTTCCGGCCCGATGCCGCCCCGGAATGGGCTGTTTCCACCAGACCCGACGCCTATTGGGGCATCCCCCTCCCCACGGATGCGGCGGACATGGCCTATGGCCAAAAGCTCCGCAACCAGCTCCGGCGCGCCCGCCGGGACATTCTCATTGCGCGGGAGGGCTGGAAACCGGATCATGCCGAACTGGTGGAACAGTATATCCGTTCGCGGCCCTTCGCGCCGGGGACGCGGCATCTTTTCCGGCACATCGGCCCGTATGTGGAGGCCGTGCCCGACGCCCTGCTGTTCGCGGCGCGGGACTGTGAAGGCGCGTTGCAGGGCTTCGCCGTGGGCGATTACACGGCGCTCGGAACCGTTTTCTACCTGTTCGCCTTCCGCGCCCCGGAAAGCCCGCCCGGTACGGCGGACGCCCTTTTGGACGCCCTTGCCGCAGAAGGCATCCGGCGCGGGCATACGCTCCTGAACCTTGGCCTCGGCATCAATCCGGGCATCGTGTTCTTCAAACGCAAGTGGAACGCGACGATCCTCCGGCCCCACGTGGAAACGTCATGGGCGGTGCAACGGCCCCAGGAAGCCGGCCTGCTCGGGTCCCTGAAAAAACTGTTCGGCATGTAGGAGAACCCCATGGCAAAAGACGGCGGCGCGACCGATCCGCTGCACAACCCCCGTTTTCAGGAACCTTCGGTTTGGCAGCTGTTCCGGGAAAGCCTGTTCGGCAAACCCCGCCTGCTTGACTGCATACAGGTGGAAGTCACCTCCGTTTGCCCGGGGCGCTGCGTCTATTGCCCGCATACCACGCAGGCCGGATACTGGCGCTCGCGGCACATGGAAGCCGCGACCTTCGCCCGCCTGTGGCCGCTCATGCAGGAGAGCGGGCGCGTGCACCTGCAAGGCTGGGGCGAACCGTTCCTGCACCCACGGTTCATGGATTTCGCGGCGCTGGCGCGCAAGGCGGGCTGCCGGGTCTCCACAACCACCTGCGGGCTGCGCATGGACGAAACGCTTGCCGGGCAAATCGTGGAGAGCGGCATCGACATTGTGGCCTTTTCCCTCGTGGGCACCGACGAGGCCAGCAATGCCCCGCGCGCGGGCGTGCCGTTCAGCCGCGTCCGTGAGGCCGTGCGCACGCTCCAGCGCGTCCGCAAAGCCAAAATGGGCGTGCATCTTGAGCTGCATTTCGCCTACCTCATGCTCGCCTCGCAGATGGAAGCCGTGGAAGGCCTGCCCGATCTTATGGACGAACTGGACGTACACGCGGCGGTGATCAGCACGCTGGACTACATCGCGGCGCCGGGGCTGGAGGCGGAAGCCTTTTCCCCGCACGAGGCCGGGAAACTGGACGCCGCCCGGGACATACTCGAACGCGTCGCCGAAGAAACCGCCAAACGCGGGCGCGGCCTCTACTACAGCCTGCCCTCCCCTCGGCCCGATGACGGCTGCGGCCTGTTCCCCTGCCGGGAAAACGCAGCCCGGACGCTCTACGTGGACGCGGAAGGGCGCATGTCCCCCTGCATCTACCTGAACCTTCCGGTGGATGCGCCCGCCTCTTCGCCCGAGGCCGTGAACCGCCGCGTGTTCGGGTCCGCCGTAGAGGAAGACCCCCTCGGCATCTGGCAAAGCGGCCCTTTCCGCATGTTCCGCGATGCGCTGCAAAGCCCGCTTCCGGATATCCCCTGCCGCACCTGCCCCAAACGTTTCGAAACGGGGAACTGACGCCTACCCCCTCCCGGTAAAACGATGCCCCGGAAACTTTAAATTCCGGGGTTCTTCTTTTGGGCTTTCAGGCGGGTAACGCACGTCCATGACATCGTGGAGACAGGCCATAGTTTCGCTTAAATTCGGGCCCCCGATTTTTTATTGAACGCCCTACCCTACCGCAATCCGTATGAGCCATAGGCAGGAAGAAGGCTCGATAGCGCGTCCCCCCTATTGATAGTGAGGACCCCGTAAAAGATCGGGAAGGGCTTGAAGGAATGTTTCCTTCACACAGCGTCGCATAGAAACGACGTGCTTTGGGAAACCCTTTTGGGGATGTGTTTACTTGAAATAGGGAACAGCTTGAAGCGTTTTTTCCTGCTTTGAAATCAAGAACAGAAAGATCTGACTTTTTCTTTCTTTCTATCATGTGGGGTAAAACGGAAAAAAGGCCGTCCAATATGGACGCGCAGAATATCCGTCCATTTCGTCCTCTCTTGTATGTATATATTGTTTTTATTATCTATTTTTGAATAGGGACATTTCTTTTCGTCATAAATATGATTGTCCGCGAAGAGCGGCCATTCTGTCCTTGCATGTTGGACAGGCATACTGTCCCGGGACACGCTGGGCGTCCAGACTGCAAGGACAGCGTGTCCTGACATGCTATCCCCGCTCATTGGACTTCCAAAATGTCCCTACTTCCCGGCGATCTGCATGTCCTTTCAGTGTGTCCGATCTGAATATCCTCACAAAAAGGACATACGTTTTGTCCGGACAGTTTGTTTGAGCACAATGGCCGATCAAAATATGCATAGCCGTTTTTCCGGTCAAAATATCCTGCCATACTAGACGCTCGAAAAGGACTCCCATATGTTCCACCCAAAATGGACACTCATAATGTCCATGCAAACCGTATATGGTTGCCTGTCTCCGCCAGAGCGATTGGGAATGCTCCGGTGGGGAGCAACAGCTCTGGACCTGCAGTGATACCTTCCGTTTCTGAGGGAGGAACGATGGTTGGGGAAAGGAGCATATGGGGAAAACGGTCCCTCAGGCCTCTTCTTTTGGTGACCGGTGGAGGATAGCCGATTGTTGTAAGGACGGTGGCCAACCGGAGAGGCGGGGGGACGTTCCTGATGATGGGACGGCTTATGGATAATGTGGGTGTCCACTAAGGGAGTCCATATTGGATGCTTTCAGGGCGACGGGCGGATACTCAAAAAATTTGCAGTTCCTCCCTGTATGTTGGAAGAATGCAATATGATATGAGCGCGTCCATTTGAGCGTCCATTATGATAGTCCGTTTTGAGTGGATATTTTGCTGTAAAAATTCAGCTTTTTCATATTTAAAGAATGAGAAAAAACATTCATCTTATAAACATGCTATCAGAATATCTCTGCGTGTTTTTTGAAATATAAAAATATGGACATACAAAAATGGACACTCAAAAAAATGGATCAACATGTACTCTCAAAATGGCCTCTCAGAAAGTCCGCGCAGAAAGGAGGGATGCAACAACGCTACGTAGAGAAGAATACCATAAGCTCGGGTACGTGGTTACATGTGGGGAATAATCAGGTTCGTCATGGCCTCACGAACTTGGGGCTAAAATGAATACGCATTGGAGCATGTCGGCATCAGCAATGGTACTGGTGCAATAGGGGAGGGTAGATGTTCCGCCGTAGAGTTTGTTTTCCTGCGCCGTTGAAACGTTCGTTTTGTCCAGGGATGGGCCCATGCTGACATCGTTCAATCTTTTTGAAATCGTGTTTCGCCCTATGGTGAATAAAGGCATGGCTCGTGGAGTAAGCGCTATCCTCCAACGGGCTCCGGGGCTGAAAGATTTTTGAGTGGGCGGTCTAAGGGCTGGGAGGATGGCTCCCCTGAAGGCAATGGAAAAGGAATATGATAACAGCCGATGATTTCCGTGTGGCGTATCCCTGAGTGGGTGGATACTCGCAAAAACATATTTGATATACGAATTTTTTCGGGTAACCATCCGTCCTTCAAGCATTCTTTTTTTGTATGTCCGCTTGTCTGAAAAATAACAGGTATGGATTTGTAATATGCTGAAATAAAATGATTTTATCTCAAACAAAAAATCCATCAAGGGAACCGCTCTTGATGCGCGAGCCCATCCGCTGCGTAAGGGCGAACATTCATCGAAAGAAATATAGAAAAAAAATAGACTAAAAATGTTGTGCTTCAACGTTTTTTATTCTATCTGAAAACCAAGTCGTTCACTAAAAGGAGATTCCGATGGGCAAGATCATTTCGGTCGTCAACAACAAGGGTGGTGTGGGGAAGACGACGATCACCGTCAATCTCGCACATGCCCTGGCCATGCAAGGGAAAAAGGTGTTGATCGTCGATGTGGACAGCCAGTGCAACTCCACTTCCTTTTTCAACCTCGCTCCCGGCTGTGCTTCGCTTTACGAGCTGCTTGCCTCGGTTTATGACGAAGAAGCCCCCGAAATCAAACCTGAATCTTGCATCTATCCCACAGAGATCGGTTGCAGCATCCTCCCGAACGTTGAGGAGATGGCCTTCATCGAAGCCGAATTCTATAAGAACGAGTCATACATCGTCGCCCTCCGTGAACGGCTGAGAGAGTATGCGACCAAAGAGTTTGACATCACCCTCATCGACTGCCCGCCTTCAATGGGGGCTTTCGTGTATATGGCGATGATCGCCTCCGACTTTATCATTGTGCCCATCCGTGCGGGGTCGCGTTTCTCGCTCGACGGTATCACGAAAACCATCAATGCTATCAACCAGATCCGCCGCACGAAGCTGAACGAAGGGCTTGTCCTGCTTAAGTTCCTGTACAATATGGCTGACTTGCGGCGGCTTGCGGACAAGCACTCGCTGACCATCCTGAACAACCGCTATCCCGGACAGGTCCTCACCGAGTACATCAGTGAGGCGACCATGCTCCGATCCTCCGAGATGCTTTCCGAAACGGTGTTCCAATCTTCACCCCGCAGTAAGGTGGCGGCGAAATTCCGCTCCGTCGCCCGTGAAATCCTCGCCGCCCTCGGCATGTAAACAGGAGCCTCTGATGACCCCCGGACAGACGCATCCCCGCAGACGCGGCCTCAACGAACTGATGGAATCCGTCGCGGCCAAGCTGGCAGAGCGCCCAGATCACATCGCGGCGGCCAGAGTCCTTGAGGAGATGCAGGCTGACGCCGCGAAAATCTCGCATAAGGCGGATGGTGTGGACGTGCAGAATGGACAGTCTGAAATGTCCTCCTCCTCCTCCTCCTCCTCCTCCTCCTCCTCCTCCTCCTCCTCTGTGGACGCGCAAATTGATTCTCCTGAGTGTCCTGACAAAGTGGACGATCAGAACGGACTTGCAAGTGGACTCGCCACGGAGGCACGATCTGGCGTCTCTGTGAAGACAGAAGCTGAGGACATGCAAAATGGACAGCCTGATATCACTGTCAAAGTGGACGCTCAGGCGTCTCAGCACTCCCCTTCGCAACGAGAAGCAACGGGAAAATATTCTGAAACTTCAAGCCTTGATTCCCTGAGCGCGCCCTCTACGTGGACGCCGATAGTGGACACTCTACATGGACATTCAAAGGCATCTCCGGCTGTTTCCCGTCCCGATGGACGGAAACGTCCTTATCAAGTGGATGTTCAGAATGGACACTCAGAATATCCTGACAAAAGATCCTCTCACCATGAAGAGCTGCCTGAGCGGAATCCAGAGCTACCGGTGGAAAACAGACAAGAGGCGGGGACTTCCACGGAGCAGGGGACGTCTGCCTCGCGTAAGCATGATCAGAAAGAAGCCGTACCTGTCCAGGCCGCTGCGATGACATTGCGTTCGCCCACATCAGACGCTCTGAATGGCCGCTCACGCCGGACAGCCAAAGTTGACGTGCAGGCAGGGGCCCGGTGCAAACCCAAGAGGGTCGGAGAAGGGCAGATCAGCCTCCTCAGGCCTCTGGCTCCAGTGCATGGGGCCAATCCGACGAAGCTCTTCAAGTGGCTTTACGGGATCGGCAAGAAAGAAACCATCGACCTGACCCTCCCCATCATTGAGGAGACCATCGGTATCGATGCGCGCACCTGCCGTCGGATCATCGCTACATGGGCGGAAACGGGCGTGTGCGAGAAAACGGTCCATCGGCGGGGGATGCGTATCAGGCTTCTTATGGATGAAAAGGAGGCACTCGGCGCGCCGCGTGCCGCTTCCCCTTCCGTGTCGGCTTCTCCGGCGGATGAGCTGGAGAGGGCGCTGCCCGAGCTGTGCCCGAGGCTGATGGAGGTCGGTTTCACCGCCAAGCACCTGCGCCGGATCAAAGAGCTCCTCGCCGTGCAGAACATTGACCCCGGTTCCCTCACGGACGCCCTCCGGTATGCGGAGTACGAGCTGGAACACGGCCAGATGGTGGACAGCAAGGGCCAGCCCGTTTCGCGTCCGGTGGATTGGGTCTTTCGCTGCCTGTCCAAGGACGGGACCTACCGTATCCCCACGGGGTATGTTTCCCCGGCGGAATTACGCCGCCGGGAACGCGAAGAGGCCGTGCGCCGGGAACGCGAGGCATTGGAGGCCGAGCGGAGGCTGCTCGAAGAAGAGGCCGCCCTTGCCCTTGAAAAAGAGGTCGAAGCGATGTTCCGTCAGATGCTCGATGAACCCGACGGCCCGTTTGCCGCACAGATCCTGGAGAAGGTTCCCGCCGTCCTGCGTTCGCGCGGGGGGTTGGAAAACCCGCTGGTGCAGAAGGCCTGCCGGATGCAGATCAGCTATATGCTCCAGGACGCCGTCGGAGCGGGGCAGTAGGGCTATTCTGTGTGTCCATTCTGTAAGGATACGCAGCATGGACATTTTGGGCGGATAATGTGCCCGTCCGGGATGCGTGCGGTTGCGCATGGACAGGCAGCCCGTCCGGAAGGCCCGGACAGCGTGTCAGGGCAGGATGTCCGGACATGCTGGACGCCCAATCCGTCCGAGGATGTTGTGAGCGGCCTGTGAGGCAGGACAGAATGGCCGCACACGCCGGACAGTCTTATTGGCGATGTCCCGGACACTCTGACAGGAAGAAAAGGCTGTAAAAACAGTGTAGACTCTCGTGAAGGGACAACTTGATCGTCCATTTTGATCGGATAATCTGATCTGACATTCCCTTCGCCTATAGAAAGAGAGAAAGAAAAACTCTTTCTCTCCCCAACGATTCAAGACAGAAGGTGCTGCTGCGAATGGCTTCCAAATCGACCAAAAAAGATCTTGTCCAACACATAGCGAAGGCTCTGGAAGTGAGCCCTGTGGAAGCCGAACGGGTTATGCTCGTGGTTATGCGGTACGTCCGGCGGCAATTGCTTGAAGATACGTCGGTGATCCTGCCGGGCATCGGGACGCTGGCCGTGACGGAAACCGCGGCCCGTCTGGGGCGCAATCCCCACACGGGGCAGCCGGTGCCCATTCCCCCGCGCAAGACGATCAAGCTCAAGGTGTCCAAAGACCTCAAGGAAGCGATGGAGCCTTCCGAAACCGTGCGCACGGGCGGGGCCGATTTTGACGCCCAATAGCTCCGCCGTTCCGGAGCACGCCTGAAGGCGGGGCCTGGCCGGAAGGGGCTTATCCCTCGAAAAGGACGATCCGGTTTCTGCCGGACGTCTTGGCTTCATACAGCGCCTGATCCGCATGGGTCAGCACTTCGCAGATGTCCGCATCTTCCCCGAACGAGCGGTGCGCAATGCCGATGCTGACCGTCAGCTTGCCCGTCCGGGAATCGGGATGGACAAGGTCCAGTGCGGCCACTTCTTCCAGGATGCGCTGTGCCACGGTCATGGCCGAATACTGTCCGGCCCCGGCAAGAATGATGGTGAATTCTTCGCCGCCGTACCGGAATATCCTGTCCGAATCCCGCAGGAGCGCTTTTTGCGTGGCCTGCGCCACGGCTTTCAGGGCGGCGTCCCCGGCCTGATGCCCGAACCGGTCATTGTAGTTCTTGAAGAAGTCGAGGTCGAGCATCAGCAGGGCGAGCGGCGTGCGCGCCGGGATGCGCTCCATCGTTTCCTCAAGCGCCCGGCGGTTGTATACGCCGGTCAGCGCATCCCGGAAGCTGAGGTCAGCATACTGGTCCCGTTCCTGCGCGAGCTGGCCGGAACGGGTGTTCAGTTCGTCCATATGGCGGCTGATGTCGGGCAAAACGTCGAGTACGTCCTGCAATTCCCGGATGCGTACCCGGGGAAGTTCCGAGATGGAGTGCCCGGAACGGATGGTCCGCAGCGCCTGAGAGAGCAGGGACAGGGGGCGGAGGATCTGAAGGTGGATGAGCAGCAGCGTGGCCAGCAGCCCCGCGAGCAACGCGGTCCCCATGATCGGGAACAGTTCCTCGATGCGTGAAACTTCCTCGTTGATGTGGGACATGCTCCGGTAAATCCATTCGGCCTCGTGGGTCGAAACGGCGTCGCTGAGCTCGCGCAGTTTGCCGTCGAGGGTGTTCCAGAGCTGTTTGGCTTCCACGTGGCCTCGCGCGAGCTGCGTCCAATTGGACACGATGCCGTCCCAGTTCGTCCGGAATTCCCCGCAGTCCTTGAGCAGCGTCCGTTCAGGGGTTTCGGCCTGTTCCGCCTTGGCGCACATGTCCATCAGCGGGCGCAGGCTTTCCTCCAGGCCCTGCTTGTTGGCCGTGTTTCTGGAGAAATCCTTGTCCAGGTGCCGCGCACTGTGCCTGAGGGGATAGCTGTATTCCATCCCCGCCCGCATAAGCAGCCGCCCGAGCACGTTCGAAAAAAAGATTTCCGCATGATGGAGCCGATCCTCGGCCAGATAGCTCTGCTGCCTCAGCTCAATGAGACGGAGGAGTTGCGGCCTGATCTCATCCATTTTGCTGGAGAAGTCCACCGACGTCTCCTCAAAGACCGATTCCGCGATCAGCGCTTGGGCGGTGATGCCCGCGTTCCGGCTGATCGTGGGGTCGGACGCGCTGTACACCAGCGCGATGTTGCGGCGCATGTTTTCGACGTTGAGGAGCATCTGCTGCTTGGCAAGGATCTGCGGCAGATGGCTGTTGCTGGTGGAGAGCGCCAGATTTTTGATCCGTTGAAGGTCATTGGTGAAGATAAAAGAGACGAAGGCCAGCAGCGCCAGCAGGGGCACTGAGACGAGCACGGGGAAAAGGTTGATGCCGAGTTGTCGTTTCCGCTTCGGCTCCGCGTTTCGGGAAGGCTTGCAGTACATGAACGCGCTCAATAAATGCTGAAGGGGAAATATTTGCGTACGATGCGGTCGTACTCGCCGTTCAGTTTGATATGGACGATGGCTTCGTTGATCGCCTCGATCAGTTCGGAATTGTTTTTCCGGACGCCGATGTGGGCATAGGCGAGGTCTTCGTCGGGCGGGAGGGGATCATCCAGTATGGCGAAAGGCTGGCCGCGCTCGCTCTGGAGGAATTCGTACCCGGACAGCCCGTCCACGAGGATGGCGTCCAGCTGTCCGGCGCAGAAGGCGTCGATCAGTTGCCCATAGGTAGGAAAACGGATGATTTCAGCCACGTTGACCCAGTGACTCCGGAGGAAGATCTCCTGCTGCGTATGATCCTGGACGCCAACGCGTTTCCCTTTCAGGCCTTCGGCGCTGACGGCCACGCTGCCCGGAAGCCCCAGATAGATGGAACGGGAGTGGTAGTAGCTGTTGGTGAAATCCATATACGCCAGCCGTTGTTCGTTTTTGGCAAGCCCGGCAACGATCATGTCCAGCTCGCCCCGGCGCATTTTTTCGAGCAGCGTGCCGAAAGCAAGGGGTTCGACCGTGCAGGAACGGCGCATGGCCTTGCACAACGCCTCAGCGATCTCCGGGTCGAATCCGGCCTGCGTGCCCTCGGCGGGAAAGGAGAAGGGCGCATAATCGTCTTCCACGCCGATGCGGAGGATTTCCTCGGCTCCGCTGCGGGGCGGGAACCCCGCGAACAGCAGCGCGAGGAGGAACCCAGCCAGAAGAACGGGCCGGAGTGAAGAAAAAGACGGTATCGTGATTCTCAAGGGAAACTCTCTCGGGGGGCAACCCGCAGCCCCTGCGCCGTTTTCGGCGGGGCTCGCGGGACGCTTCAATGTGATGCTCTCGTTTTCAAGGAGGAAAAAGCGTTCCTCAGGCCTTAACGTCGGGAAGTTCCCCAACAACCAAATCGGGAAAACGACGGAGCGGTGGGAACCCCGGAGGAGCCGGGATAAAGCCGTGCGGCGGAACTGGCGGCGGGTAGCGTCAGTTCCCGAAACCGCTCGATACGCGGCGTCGGGACCGGACAGCCGGATGGGGTTGGCCGCTTTTCCTGAGGTGCGGCCTGTCCTTTTCTAAAGGATATTTCGGCCCGTTGCAATCAGTGTTTGGGGAGGAATAACGCTTTATTATGATAAATTGCCCCGCTTTATGGCGAAGTGGGGGATGGACGTGAAAGCGGCCCCGGGCCTGAGGGGAACGCCTCCGGATGCCGCGGTTTTCGGAACAAAGGACCGGTGCGGGCAAGATATCTGCACATAATCATATGGAATGGCTATAAAATTGCAGGGAAGGCCCCTTACCCGCTGGGGATACCACAGCGGCGAATGCCGGGGAGAAGCGGGCGGGGAGAGCGGGCACGGGAGCAATCATGCGGGGGAGAGGCTGGCGTGCTGTATTTTGTTTTTTCTCCGCAATCCTGTGGCGTGTTCCCCGTTTTTTGGGCGATCGGTTTTCCGTTCCGCACGGAGACTCTGTCCGGCATCCGTTTGGGATACGGGGCCGGGCGGAGCCCGCCGGTGCCTGCGCTCCGCCAACAGGCGGGGAGGGCACTATTTTATCGCATAATCTTTTAAATTATGTCAATTTTATACCACGGAAAGTAGCTGCGAAATCCTTCCCCCCAATGCCCGGCATATGCGCGATCCGCTGCAACCGAGTGCCGCGCATTCGTAATCAAAAAAGATTATAACACAGTAGAATTATAAAAATAAATCCATCACCGTTTCTGGACGAGGCGGGATTTGGAGCCAAAGGCGCTCACAAAAGGGGAGAAGGGAGGGGCCGCTGTCTATTCCGCGAAAGACTTCCGGCGCAATCGGGGAAAAGCGTAGCCACCCCTCGTAATGAGAAATACCTGTTTATAAATACATGATAGTCTGTTAGAGATCTACAATTTGTTGGCTTTCAAATCTGTCAGAGGCGAAAAAAAGGACGTTTTCAGGGAAGCCCTACCGCGTTTCCGGCGTGAAAAACCCAAGTTTCCGCAGGAACCCGCTTGCGGCACCCTCCCGGGGCTTCGGGAGGCGCGGCTGCCTGCCTTATACATAAATCCCTTATTTTTCCGGCAGGATAATGTCGAGGTAGGCGATATACAGTTCCTTCACGTCGAGCGGGGCCTTGTCCTTGAACATCCCTTGCCAGAGCAGCCCCTGCATGATCGGCGAGACGAGAAGCTGCGGGAACCGCTGGAGCGCCGGGTGCGGGTGCTCATGCGCGGCGAGGCGCAGGTTCTCCCGGTGCAGCTCGAGGATCGGGGCGACGAGCCCGTGGTAGAACGGCGCGACGAGCTTGGGGTTGTGCAGCCCTTCTGCCCACACCAGCCTGATGATCCGCGCCGTCCTTGAGCAGCCTTGTTCATCCAGCATCGGCCCGCAGAAACGGAGCAGCCTTTCGCGCAGGGTCGGCGTCTTGTCGTCGAGGATCTCCTTGGCCAGCGCGTGCATGGGCGCGAACGCAGACTCCGCGAGGCCGTTGAACAGCCCCTCCTTATCCCCGAAATGCAGATACAACGTGCCCTTGGCGACCCCGGCCCGCCGGGCGATGTCTTCCATGCGCGCTCCGGCGTACCCCTTTGCGGCGAATTCTTCCAGTGCGGCGTCAAGGATGGCCTCCCGGCGCGCTTCCGTCTTTTTCCGGCATTTCGTTTGTTGTGCCATGCGTCCGCCTACCGGATTTTCTTGTTGATGGGTGTGGACAGCCAGACCAGCCCGGCCAGCCCGATGAAGGCTATGGACGCCAGCCAGAACAGCTCGTTGAACCCGAGCAGGAACCCTTGCCGCGTGATTTCGTTGGCGACCCAGACCTTGGCCTGTTCCGGCGAGAGGCCCATCTGCGTGAGCTGGTTGAGCCCGTGCTGCGCCGCCGGGTTGAACGGGTTGATGGACTCGGTGAGCCGGACGTGGTGCAGGGCTTCCTGCCGTTCCCACATGGTGGTGGCGAGGGACGACCCGATGGAGCCCGCCAGCACGCGGGTGCAGTTGGAGAGGCTGGAGGCGTTGGCGATGTCCTTGGCGTCGAGCCCCGAAATGATGATGCTCGTAAGCGGCATGAAGAACATGGCCACGCCGATCCCCTGTACGACCTGCGGCCAGAGGACGAAGGCGAAATCGACGTCCGGCGAGAACAGGGTGCGCAGGTAGAAGGCCGCCGAGAAAACCAGAAAGCTCATGGTGACGATGACCCGCATGTCGATGCGCTGCGCGAACCGCCCGATGAGCGGCGAGAGGAAGACCGGGAAAATCCCGATGGGCGCGAGGGAGAGCCCGGCCCACATGGAGGTGTAGCCGAGCCGCGTCTGGAGCATCATGGGCATCATGACCACCCCGGCGAAATAAAACAGGAACCCGAGGCTGATGCAGATTGTGCCCACGGTGAAGTTACGGTGCCGGAACAACGAGAGGTCGACCACGGGGTGCTTTTCGGTGAGCTCCCACGCCACAAGGAGCACCAGCCCCACGACCGTGAGGACGCCGAGGATCACGATGTAGCCGGAGGCGAACCAGTCCTTGTCCTTGCCCTCGTCGAGCATGAGCTGGAGGCAGCCCACGCCGATGATGAGGAGGATCAGCCCCACGGTGTCGATGGGGTTCTTGGCGGTGGCCGTCTCGCGCCCGGCCATGGGGATGCGCAGCGCGACGAGGCACACGGCCCCCACGGGTACGTTGACGAAAAAGATCCAGTTCCACGTATAGTTGTCGCAGATATACCCGCCGAGGATCGGCCCGAGGATGGGCGCGAGCACGATGGTCATGGACCACAGGGAAAGGGCGATGCCGCGTTTCTCGCGGGGATAGCAGGCCAGCAGGAGGCTTTGGGAAAGCGGGATGAGCGGCCCGGCGGCGGCCCCCTGCAAAATGCGGCAGATGATGAGCATCCCGAGGCTGCTGGATATGCCGCACAGGAACGAGGCCACGACGAACAGGAACGTGGACCAGAAATACAGCCGCACCTCGCCCATGCGCCGGGCGAGCCAGCCGGTGAGCGGGATGGCGATGGCGTTGGCGACCCCGAAGAAGGTGATGACCCACGTCCCCTGCGAAGACGCCACGCCGAGGTTGCCCGCGATGGTGGGCAGGGCGACGTTGGCGATGGTGGAGTCGAGCACGGTCATGGCCGTGACTACCGAAATCCCGATGGTGGCGATGACGAGCATCCCGCCCTGAAGCGGCGGCAGGGGCTGGGCGCGTCCGCTCATGGCTTGCCCTGGACGGGGCAGACGCCGGGCAGGGCGTTGTCCCGGATGATGCCGGAGATGGTCGCCTCGACGGGGGCGAAATCGACGGCGGGGGCCTGCGAGACGAGATCGCCGGGCACGGGTTCGGTGCGGGCCGAGGCGGCGAGGAGCCGCCCCGATGTATCGGACGTGTCGACCTTCACCACGGCGGACAGGCCCACCAGCAGGGGGTGTTCCCTGAGGTCGGCGGGGTCGATTTCAATGCGCACGGGCACGCGCTGGACGATCTTGATCCAGTTGCCGGTGGCGTTCTGGGGCGGCAGGAGGGAGAAGGCGCTGCCCGTCCCGGCGGAGAAGCCGGTCACGCGGCCATGATAGGTGACGTCGCCGCCGTACATGTCCACGCGGATCACGGCGGGCTGGCCGATGCGCATCTTGTGGAGCTGGACTTCCTTGAAATTGGCGTCGATCCACAGGCGGTGCAGGGGGATCACGGTCATGAGCGGGGTGCCGGGCGATACGACTTCGCCAGCCTGCACGCCGCGTTTGGCGATCTGCCCGGCGGCGGGGCTCAGGACGGTGGTGCGCTGGAGCGCGAGCCAGCAGTCGCGCACGTTGGCGGCGGCCTGGCGCACGGCGGGCTGCTCGGCGAGCCCGGTATCCAGCAGCACGGCGGCAAGCGCGTTGCGTTCCTCTTCGGCGGCGGCGAGCGCCACGGCGGCATTCTCGCGGTCGTCGCGGGCGTGCTTCAATTCTTCCGCGCCAATGGCTTTGGCCTTGCCCAGCGCCTCGCGCCGGGTCAGGTTGTCGGCTTTCTGGCGCAGATCCACCCGGCGCATCCGGATGGCGGCCTCGGTTTCCCGGAGCTGCGCCTGAAGGCGGCAGTTGTCGCGCACGGCGGAAGCCAGCGCCACGAGGGAGCGCTCATAGGCAAGGCGGGCGTCCACGGGATCAAGGCGCACGAGCGTCTGCCCGGCGGCGACCATGTCGTTGTCGTCCACATCCACGGCGACGACCTTGCCGCTCACCTGCGGCATGATGCGCAGCACATTGCCGGCGACATAGGCGTCGTCCGTGCTTTCCTCAAAACGCAGAAACAGATACCACCACGCGCCCGCGCCTATCCCCGCGAGCAGGAACAGCAAAAGCAGGAAGCCGACGATCGGGCCCTTGCGGGGGCGTTTGCGCCGCTGCGGAGCCTTGTCGTTGTCCGGGGTCATGGAAAGATTTTCGTCTGTCGTCATGAGAGGCTCCCGCGTGGTGCATGGTTCCCTGAACTGCCACTATTTTCACATGTTATGGGAGAAATTGAACTGACCGGTCAGTTTTATACCACGCCCCGCGCACCGTCAATCGGTTTTTGGCGCGCGGGGCGCCGTGCCGCGGCGGGTCCGCCTGCGCGGACGATGGAGGGGCGTCTTCGTGGCGGGCTGGCGCGGAACGCTCAGGCCAGTTCGGAGTCACGGCTTAGGGCATGTAAGCCGGGGCCTTTCAGGGTGTTCTTGCGCGGCCCTGTGCGCCGCGAGCCGGAGGGTACGTGGAGCCGTGGCGCGTCCCGTCCCGGCATACGGTTAAGGACGGCCTCTCGACATGGGAAACGATGGAAAAAACGCTGCGGGCTGTGAGGCTTGCTCTACGGGGTGCCCGCGCAACCGGGCGGGGGGCCTTTCCGGTCGGTGTGGGGGAGGAACGTTTGAGGGCACCGGGGTGCACCGCGTGTGCCTGTCCCGGGCGGGCCCGGCGGCATGGGGCATCCCATGCCCCGGCAAATCGGGATCAGGGCGACCCCGCCGTGGGGACCCGCCCGCGCCACGGCAAAAGGGGGCTCATCGGCCTTGCGGACGGAGCCGCGCGGCGCTCTCACGGGGAGGCTGTCCGGACGGGCAGGCCACGAGGATGAGGACGCTGCCGAAGATGAGGGCGATCCCCACGGCGGCGGACAGGGACAGCGGTTCATGGAGAAAGAAGATCCCGAGGCAGGCTGCGGAGAGGGGCTCCGCGAGGCTGAGGGTCGAGGCGGTGGCGGCGGGCGTCACCTTGAGCCCGGCGAGGGTGAGGGAAAAGGCGATGGCCGTGGTCACGACCCCGAGATGCAGGGCCACGAGCGCGCCCACGGGCGTCGCCAGCCACGCCGCCGGGTAGATCCAGAAGACGGGCAGCATACACAGCCCGCTCAGGAGGCACAGGACCATCATGACGGATCCGGGCGCGGCGTTCTGGGCCAGCGGCTTGCTGAACACGAAATAGCAGGCGTAGGAGAACCCCGCGAGCAGGGGGAAGGCCATGCCCGCGAAGCTGGCCCCGCCCACGGCGTCGGCGTTGAGCAGGATCAGCCCGATCAGGGCGAGCCCGGTGGCGGGATACCATGCCTTGGCGGGCTTTTCGCGCAGGAAGATCAACCCGAGCAGGGCCACGACGATGGGCGAGAAGCCAATGGCGACCACGGTGCCCACGGCGACCCCGGCTTCGAGCACGCCCCGGAAAAAGAAGAATTGGAAGCCGAGCAGGGCGAGGGTGGAAGGCACGACGCAGCGCATGGGCCAGCGCCAGAACCGGGGCAGCTCCCCCCGGAACGCGCACCAGAGGAGCAGGGCCAGGCCGCCGACGAGCATACGCAGCGCGCCGATGACGTAGGGCGTCGCCCCTTCCGGGGACAGGGCCTGGACGGTCCCCGTGGTGCTGAAACACAGGGCTCCCAGAAGGATCAGAAGGGGGCCTCTGGCAAAGGGTGTGCTCATGGCTGTTTTTCCTGCGGGGGGCCGGCTTCTCCGGCACGGAGGCCGCTGTGCAATACGTCTTGTCCCAAAGGCAACCCGCGCCGAAGCAAGGCCGCGAACAAGGATTCGATAAACGCAAAAGTCTTGGGAGAGAGAGGGGTGGGGTTTGGGGAGGGGAGAGGGAACCTTTCTCCAGAAAGGTTCCCTCTCCCCTCCCCAATATTTCTCTATACTACCCAATTACTTCTGCTGCTCCTTCAAGAGCTTCAGGTACTTGTCGGTCGCATACTTGCCGTCGGCAACCTTGGCGGCTTCATCGGCGGTGATGCGGCCCACGCCCGAGAAGAAGGCGGCGATGTCGGACTGGTGGAGCTGCGCCTGGCTCGGGCCCTTGGAGTCGTCGAAGATGGCGAGCTGTTCGTCGATGTTGCTGAGAGGATGCGTCTCAAGGTCGAGCAGGGCCTGATTGTAGTTGTATTCCTTGCCCACGAATTCCAGATAGAACTTCTGGTATTCCTCGACGAACTGCTTGGGCGGCGTATTCTTCATGAGATCCACGGCGCGCATGTACACGCTGAGGAACTTCGCGGCCACGTCCGGATGGGCTTCGGCATACTTGGTGTCGGCGATGAGCACGATGGGGTTGGACTTCTTGCAGTGCACGATGTCGCCTGCGAAGACCACGCCGCCCTTTTCCTGGACGATGAAGGTGTGCGGGGCCCAGATGGCGATGCCGTCGCCGATGTTGTTTTCAAACGCGCCCACGACCTGCGACTGGTCCATGTTCTTGATGACGACGTCGCTGTCCTTGAGGCCGAGGACGTTGAGCCACGTGCTGAGGGCATAGTGCGACGAGGTCAGCGTGGTGGCGAGGAAGGTCTTGCCGCGCACGGTCTCGGGGCTGCCGTACACTTCGGGGTAGTCCTTGTTCCAGCCCTTGACCTTGGCGATGGGGCTGTCGGCGCGGACGACGACGGAGGTGCAGAGCGCGGCCTCGTTGTTGGCCTGCGCGATGATGGAGGTGCCGTAGCGCAGGTTGCCGAGCATGGCGGGCAGGGCGCCCACGGCGGCGAAACGCCATTCCCCGGCGGGCAGGGCGTTGAGGATGTCCGGGCCGGAGTTGAACAGCTTCATCTCGATGTCGAGCCCGGCTTCCTTGTCCCAGCCCTTTTCCTTGGCGTACCACATCAGGAAGGTTTCGTGCTCGTCCAGCCACGCGGTGGGGACTTTGACGAGATCAGCCGAGAAGGCGCTGCCTACGGTCAGGTTCAGCACGCAAAGGGCCGCGGCCATGATGCCTAAAAAGCGCTTCCACATAAGGAACTCCTTGTTCATGGGGGACGCTTCCCATTCGCGGGGCGTCCTTTTTTCGGCAAGAGGGTTGTCTCACGATGAAAACCTGACTCTTCAAACGCTTCAAAACATTCGCCCATTCCTTTTCAGGGGAACAAGGGGGCCGCCGCGCCCGTTGCGGGGGATGCGGCGCGGCGGCCTCTAGAGGGATTCGTAACGCCGCATGATCCCGCGCACCTCGTCGAGCGGCAGCGCGTACATGCGCCGCCCGAGGATGCCGTCCGTGTCCGTCGCCGCGCACAGGGCGTTGACGATGGCCTCGTGCGTGGCTTCGACCGTGGCCCTGAAGAGGGGGTCCATGCACCCGTGCGAGAGGGTGCGCACGGTATGCTCCCGGGGGCCGCCCCCGGCGTTGCTGCCAAGCCGGTTGGCGGTGGAAAAGGCGATGAAAATGTCTCCCGATCCGTCGAAGGCGAGGCCCCCGGTGCGTCCGAGGCCGAGCCCGGCGCGGCGGGCCAGCCGCTTGCACTGGTCCGGGGTGAGCGGGGCGTCCGTGGCGACGACGATGATGATCGAGCCGTCCTCTTTGGGCGTGGGCTGGAGCGCCTGTTCCTTGCCGGGGATGCGCGAGGTGGGGATATGCCTGCCCACGGGCACGCCGTTGATGAGCAGATCCTCGCGCTTGCCGTAGTTGCCCTGGATGAGCACGCCCACGGTGTAGCCGCCGAGCTCCTCGGGGAGCACGCGGGAGCTGGTCCCGATGCCGCCCTTGAATTCATGGAGGATCATGCCGGTGCCGCCGCCGACGCAGCCTTCCGCCACCGGGCCGGACGCCGCCGAATCGAGCGCGGCGCACAAATGCTCGGGCCGCACGTGCATCCCGTTGATGTCGGAAAGCCAGCCGTCCCACGTCTCGCCCACGACCGGAAGCATCCAGTACGAGGAGCCGTCGGTCTTCCGGAGGCGGGCGTAATAGTCGATCATGGCGTCGCGCACGATGCCGAGGCTGTGCGTGTTGGTCAGGGCGATGGGCGTGGTGAGCAGGCCCGATTCCTCGATCCAGTGGCAGCCGGAAAGCTCGCCGTTCCCGTTCAGGCTGAACACACCGGCATACATGGCGTTTTCCACGATATCCCCGGCGGGGAGGACAACGGTGACGCCCGTACGGGCGATGCCTTCGACGGGGCCGGCCCCGTCCTTGATGACGGTGGAATGCCCCACGCGCACGCCCTTGACGTCGGTGACGGCGTTGTATTCCCCGCAGGGGAATCCGTCGATGCGCGCGATGTCTCTGATTCTCATGACTCGGTTCCTTGCTGCCAGTTGAAAGACCAATGGACCTGCGTGACGTAGCGGGAAAGCTCTTCGGCGGTTCCGGATTCGAACAGCTCGATGATCCGGCCGTGCTCGGCGTGGTTGACCGCGCAGAACGCCTTGCCCCAGTCCCTCAGGGAGAACTGGAACAGCCGGAGCCGGTTGATGCGCAGGAGCTTCTTGAGGAGGGAGCTGGTTTCCAGCTCAAGGTACGTCTCATGGAAGGCCAGATTGATGCGGTTGTACTCGTCGTTGGAAATGTCCTGGGTGCCGGGGTACATCCGGGCGTTGAGATCCTTCAGGCGGGCAACGTGCTCCGGCGTTACGCGGGGGAACACGTTGCGGATGACCTGCCCGTCAAGCACGCCGCACACCTCGTAAATCTCGCGCTTCTCCTCTTCGGAGAGGGCATTCACCATGACCCCGCGCTGCGGATAGAGGGTAACGAAGCCTTCCGCCTGAAGTTCCAACAGGGCGTCGCGCAGCGGCGTCTTGCTGATATTGAGGGTCTCGGCCAGCTTGTTGAGGCTGATGGTCTCGCCGGGGGCGATGGCCCCCTGCTGGAGATCCGAGAGGATCCGCTCGTAAACAGCCGTCCTCAAAAGGCCGGGATTCGTATTCAGTGTGATCATGCTGGTGTTCCTTACTGTTGAGATACTAGTATACTAATATATTACTCGGCACAAGGCTTGCGTTCCTTTTTTCCCAAAATATTTTTGGATTTCCCATCCATCTCTGTTTTTTGATGAAAAAACAGCTTCCTTGTCCACGGCCTTCCCCGGAAAACGCGAAAACCCCGCGAGAGGCGGGGCTTTCGGCTGGATCGGCTGGATTTCCTTGGGCGGTTTCCTGTCGGATCTTTCGGAAAAGGAGCCGGCGATATCCCAACGTCAAAACCTTCATGCCGGGCCAGGGGGCGCCCCTTGCGGAGTGCAGAGGCGGAGCCTCTGCCGGGGTATGGGGCACCCGTCCGAACGGACGGCAAAACGGGCCTCCCCGCTAGTGTGCGAACAGCGGCGCGACGTCCGGGCTGCGGAGTATCCGGGCGCAGGCGCTTTCCGCGTCGCGCAGGCATTCCCCGAGGTCGAGGGTCGCATACTTCCCGTCCCGGTACAGGAAAACGCCGTCGACCATGGTCGCCTCCACGTTCTCGTGCGTGGCCTGATAGACCACCTGCGCCACCGGGTCGCGCCCGATGCGGGGAGCCATGTTCAGCCTGTCCGGGTTGATGACGGCAAGGTCGGCCTTCTTGCCGGGTTCGAGGGAGCCGAGCTCATCCTCCTGCCCCAGAGCCCGCGCACCGCCGAGGGTGGCCATTTCCAGCGCCTGAAGCGGTGACAGGGCCGTGGGGCGGTTGGTGCGCACCTTCTGGAGGATGCCCGCCTGCCGCAGCTCCACGAGCGCGTCCATATGGTTGTGGGCCCCGTCGAGCCCGAGCGCCACACGGCACCCGGCGGCAAGCATCTCGTCGATGCGGGCGATGCCGGACGCAAGCTTCATATTGGAGGACGGGCAGTGCACGGCATGGGTGCCCGTGTCCGCGAGGATGCGGATCTCGTCGTCGTCGATCCAGATGCAGTGGGCGAGGATCACGTCCTCCCCGGTGTAGCCGATGGAGTGCAGGTAGCGGAGGTTGCGCATGTGGACGAGGCTTTCCACATAGGCGCACTCGCCCTTGTTCTCGGAGGCGTGGGTGTGCAGGCGCACGCCGTTGGCCCTCGCCATGTCCCGGGTGCGCGTGAGGAGCGTTTCCGTGCACGAGGGCACGAAGCGCGGCGCGAAGGCGTAACGGAGCCTGCCCCCCGCGCTCATGTGCCAGCGGTTCATGAGCCGTTCGCTTTCGCGGAGGCAGGTTTCGGTATCCTCCATGAGCGCGGCGGGAACGTCCGTGCCGCCCAGATCGAGCATGCACTTGCCGAACAGCCCGCGCATCCCCACGTCGCGCATGGTTTCGAAAATGGCGTCCTGACAATGGGCCGTGCCCATGTCGATGAAGGCCGTGACCCCGCTGCGCAGCCCTTCGGCGGCGGCGAGGCGGGCGGCCGCCGCGTTGGTTTCGGGCGTGTGCGCGCCTTCGAGGGGCCAGATTCGGCGCTGGAGCCAGTCCATGAGTTCCATTTCGTCGGCCAGCCCCCGGAACAGCGACTGCGTGACGTGCATATGGCTCTGGATGAGGCCCGGGATGACGATGCGCCCGGAAAGGTCGACCCGTTCCGCGCCGGCGTTTTCCGGGCGTCCGGCCAGCCCCGGCCCCATGTCCGCGATGACGCCGTTTTCGATGAGTATGTCCGTGTCCAGGACGTCCCGCGCGGGGTTCATGGTGATGACGGTTGCGTTGGCGAGCAGTGTGCGCATGTGTTTTCTCCTGTCGTGGATCGTAGCGTCACGTTGTGGTTGGCTGGTCTGATGAGTGGTGGTGGGGGATGCCCGGAGGCAGGAACTCAAGGCTCCCTCCCCGGATCCGCCGTACGGCGCCCCTCCCGCAAAAATTCCGGCTGGCGGGGAGTGCGGAAGGGGGCGGGGAGGACGCTTCCGGGGGGCCCTTACTCCGCATACTATGCCGTATCGTGTGATAACGGAATGTGCGTTCCGTTGCCATGCGGGGCCGGGCCCGTCCGTTTCCCGTGTTGGCATTCTGAGGCCGCCGCGCCCTTTTTCAGCTTGCGGCCCATCGCCTCCGCCGTGTACCGTGTGGTTATTCTTTCAGGATCGCTTGCGGCAAGCTCTCCGGAGCCGCAAGCCCGGGGGTTCGGCGTTGTGTTGGCTTTTTGAACGGCTCTCACGTGTTATCCTCAAGGAGTTCCTTATGCGGTGCATTGAAAAGACGCTGTACACGAATGGGCGGATCGTCACGATGGACGCCGCCGGGACCGTCGCCGAGGCGGTGCTTGTGGCCGGGAACGTCATCGAGGCCGTGGGCTCGAAGGACGGGCTGGCGGCGCTGGCCGGGCCCGGCTGCCGGACCGTCGACCTCAAGGGCGCGTCCCTCTACCCCGGCTTCATCGACACGCACAGCCACGCCTCGCTGTACGCCATGTGGAAAACGCACTGCCGCTGTCCGGGCATCGCGCACCTCGAGGACGTGTACCCCCTGATCCGCAGGCAGGCCGAACGGGTGCGGGACGGCGACGGGATCGTGGTCTACAATTTCGACGATACCGACATCCCGGAGCGGCGCGGCCCGACCAAGCGGGAGCTCGACGCGGTGATGCCCGACCGGCCCGTGCTGGTCTTCCACATTTCGGGGCATACCTGCTACGCCAACTCGAAGGCGCTGGAACGCATCGGCGTCAACCCGGACGCGCCTTTCGACGACGTGAACGTGTTCCTCGGCAAGGACGGCCTGCCCAACGGGTACATCGCGGAAGAGATGGCCTTCAAGGCCATGGGCGAACTCATGCCCGCGCTGGATCAGGAACGCCACAAGGCCCTCGTCCGCGAGTGCGTGGCGGAGTACAACGCACAGGGCTTCACCTCCGCGCACGACTCGGCGGTGGGCATCGGCAACCTGAGCGCCGAAACCGTGTACCGCACCTATAACCAGCTGTACGAATCCGGCGAGCTGAACATGCGCGTCTATCTGGCGACGATGGAGCAGCCTTTCCGCAGGCTGGAGCCCACGGGCCTCCTCGACGGGCCGGGCAACCGCTTCGTGCAGTACTCGGCGGTCAAGACGCTTGCGGACGGCTCCATCCAGGCCGGGACCGCCGCCATCCCCGAAGGGTATTTCTTCGCCCCCTCGCTCAGGCCGGGCATCATCGGCACGCAGGACTACTGGGACGAGATGGTCTACCACTGGCATTCGCGGGGCCGCCAGCTTTCCATCCACTGCAACGGCGTCGGGGCCATCGAAACCATCATCACGGCGGTGGAACGGGCGCAGGCCCGCTGCCCCCGCAAGGACGCCCGGCATCTGATCATCCATTGCCAGATGGCGACCGACGAACACGTCCGGCGCATGAAGGAGGCGGGCATCCTGCCCTCGTTCTACGGGCTGCACGTCTGGAACTGGGGCGACCGGCACCGGGACATCTTCCTCGGCCCGGATCGGGCGGCGCGCCTTGATCCCGCCGGAAGCGCGGTGCGGGAGGGGCTGCCTTTCTCGCTCCACGCCGACACGCCGGTGCTGCCGCAGATGACCATGCTCTCCATCCATACCGCCGTGAACCGCGAAACCAAGGGCGGCGCGGTGCTCGGCCCGGATCAGCGCATCTCCACGCTGGAGGCCGTGCGCGCCTACACCTCCTACGCGGCGCTGTTCAGCCACAGCGAGGCGTGGCGGGGCACCATCGAGCCCGGCAAGGTCGCGGACTTCGTGATCCCCTCGGAAGACATTCTGGAAGCCCCGGCCGGGCGGCTCAAGGGCATCGCCTTCGCCGCGGCCATCGTGGACAACAGGGTCGTGCACGGGCAGCTTCCTTAAAGCGGAAAACGGGGAAGAGGGGGGAAAGCTTTCTGAGGAAAGGCATTTCCCTCCCTTCCCCAAATCTGCCGGATCGGAGCCCATCCTACCCATTTTCAAAGATTTTTGACTTTATCGAATCCCTGTTCGCAGTATTCCCCGATTTCTTTTGAATCGGGGCGGCACATCGGAAAACGGACGCCCCCGCCAATGCGGAGGGCGTCCGTTTTTTGCGAGGGGGAAAGGGTGCTGTGCGGCCCCGCCCTTTTCATGGGGGCCGCGCGGGGGACGTGATTCTCAGCGCAGCCTGTTTTTCTCGTATTGCGGGCCGATGACCTTCATATACAGCACGGCGGAGAAGAACAGCATGATCAGGCCGAGGATGAACGCGTCGTCGAAGCTGGATATTTCCGCGATGAGCCCGCCGAGGAGCACGGCCGCGCCGATGCCCACGTCCCACGCGATGAGGTAGGTGGCGTTGGCCGTGCCGCGCCGGGTGGGTTCGGCAAGGTTGATGAACAGGGTCTGGTAGGAGGGCGACATCATCCCGAAGCCGAGCCCGAAGGCCACGGCTGAGCCGAAGAACACGGTTTCCGTGGGCACGAAGAGGAAGAGCAGGGAGGCCAGCAGGATGGTGCCCTTGCCGCCGAGGATGAGGCGGCCGATGTAGCCCTTGTCGATCATGCCGCCCGCGAAAAGGCGGCTGAGGATGAGCCCGAGGGACATGAGCAGGAAGAAGTAGCCGGGGTTCGCCATGACGTGGCGCTCCCGGGCGAAGACGGACAGGTAGTTGACGAGCAGCCCGTACACGAAGGCCATGAGCACCAGCCCGATGAAGGCATAGGTGCCTTTTTTCAGGAAAAAGCGATCCAGCGAGATTTTTTCGCCGCGGCTGGCGGTCACGCGCTGCTTTTTGACCAGCAGGCCGAGCAGGATGCCGCCCGCCGCGCAGCCCATCGCGGTGATGAACACGGCGTCGTATGATCCGGCCTCAAGGACGAGCATACCGATCATGGGGCCGAGGGCCATAGCGAGCGATCCCATCATCCCGTACAGGCCGATGCCCGTGCCGAGCTTGGCGATGGGGATGACGTCGACGGCGAGGGTGGCGGCGGAGGTGGAAAGCGCGCCGAAGCTCATGCCGTGCAGTGCCCGGACGATGCCCACGAGCGCCAGCGCGTTGAACAGCAGGTATCCCTCAAACTGGGCGGCGAACAGGATACCGCAGACGAGGAACAGTATCTTGCGCGGGAACTGGTCCGCCAGAAAGCCGGAAAGGGGGCGCATGACCAGCGCGCCGATCATGTACGCGGAGAGGATGATGCCCACGACGGATTTGGAGGCGTGCAGGCCGTCGAGCAAGTAGATCGGCAGGACGGGCACCATCATGAAGCTGGCGATGAAGAACAGCAGGTTCGCGGAACAAACGGCAATAAAGCTCGGCGTGAACAACGCCTCTTTGGGACAAAGGCGACGGCGCATCAGGGCTCCTTTGTGTTGTCCGCGAAAGGCGGAAAGCCCTCCCGGACTCTCCGGCCTGGCAACGCGCCAGCCGTGAAGGGATCTGCGGCCCCCCCGGAGGCGGCCTGCGATGACGTTACGTGTTTTGAAACGGAGCCGCAAGGCCGCAAAAAGGCGGGCGCAACCCGCCATAATCCGGCGTAAAGCCTAGTTCGGCGTCTATAAAGGACATTCTCCGGGAAGGCGTTGGATGGCGATTTTTCGAGGTGTGTGGAACATGGCGTTCAGCCCCGGCAAAGCGGTGTTCTGGAGGGCGAAACCCCTCCCCCATGCCCGGCAGCATGGGGGAGGGGCCCGCTGGAGCTGGCTCTGAGCCGGGCGTCAGCCCTTGGCCCGGTAGGTATGCAGCAGGTCCTTGCCGTCCTCGCGGATGATCTTCAACCAGCAGGCCGTGAGGAGGAGGGAGGGGAGCGCCATGAGCGCGCCGGAGAAATTGCCGAAAATCTTCGCCACCTCAAGGCCGCCCATTGCCAGCAGCCCGAGCGCCAGCAGGCCCTGCGCCACGGCCCAGAACGTGCAGTGATAGCGGTGGGGGTCCGCGTCCACGGGCATCCTTCGGGTTGCGGTGGCGGCGACCACGTAGCAGCCGGAATTGACCGTGGTGGCGAGGAAAATCGTGGAGAAGGCGCAGTAGATCAGCATGACGACCTTGCTGAACGGCAGCGTGTCGATGACGGCCATCATGGCGGCGGGCGCGCCCTGCGTCTTGAGGATGGATACGGCGTCGATGATGCCGTGGTATTGCGCCCACAGGGTATAGGAGCCGAACACGCCGTGGATCATGAAGCCGCCCGCCACCGTGCCGAACATCCCCCAGCCGATGACCTCGCGGACGGTGCGCCCCCGTGAGATGCGGGCGATGAACAGGCCCATGAACGGCCCGTACCCCGCCCAGAACAGGGCGTAGAAGATGGTCCAGTCGCGCGGGAAGGAGCCTTCGGAGAACGGGTTTGTCCAGAAGGTCATGCTCCAGAAGTTGCCGAGCATCTTGCCCACGGCGTTGGTGAAGATGTCGAACAGCGAGGACGTGGGGCCGACCAGCGCGCCGTAGGCCACCATGGCGAGCGCGATGACCACGTTGATGTCGCTGAGCCGCTTGATGCCCTTTTTGAGGCCGAGGTACACGGTGACGCCGGCCAGCAGGGCGCTCACGAACAGGATCGCTATCTCAAGCCCGAACGAGGGCGTGATGCCGAACACCCGCGCCAGCGCGGCCTCCACCGTGGGCAGGGAGATGCACATGGTCACGGCGGTACAGAACAGCAGGCCGAGGATGAAGAACACGTCCACGCAGCGCCCGAGGAGGCCGTCCTTCTGTTTGCCGATGATCATGTCGGCGGCGGAACTGATGCGCAGGAAGGGCTTGCGGCGGATGTGGAACATGTAGGCGATGGGCAGGGCGGTGATGAAATAGGTGCACCACGCGTTCGGCCCCCAGTGCAGCAGCAGGTAGGCGAGGGCCCAGTCATAGGCCTGCGTGCTCATGGGCGCTGCGTATTGCGGTGGCTGCACGATGTCCCACAGGGGCTCGATGATCGACCAGAACATGACCGCCCCGGCCACCCCGGAACAGAAGATCATGGCTATCCATGAAGACAGGGAGAATTCCGGCTTCTCGTCCGGGTCCCCGAACTTGATGTCGCCGTACCGGCTGCATGCGAAATAGACGCACAGGATGATCAGCCCCACCGTGATCCACAGGTAGAGCGTGCCGAAGTTCGCCGCGAACGGCTGGTAGATGGCGGAAACCACTTCTTCGGCGGCTTTGGGGTACAGGACGGCTGGAATGCTGATCAGGATGATGACCAATACGGAAGGGATGAAGATCCCCCACTCGGGACGCAGATCGATACCGTTGCCTTTCTCTGTCGCTTGGTTCATGCGCTCTCCTCAGCCCGGTCTGACTCGGGGCCGTAGTTTTGCCCGAGAGCGTTGCCAAGATTGTGCCAAAATGAACATTTTCTTTCAATACACTGAATTAGCATGAAAGATGCCTTTATATAGTCCGCATACGACATTTTTGTCGCTATTTGCGACAAACAATGTTTATCTTTGCCTATGCTGTTATTTAAGTATGTTATCAGCGAGATCGAAAGCTCTATGACAAGGTTGTCGCCTTCCTCGCCCCGATTTGGGGCCCGCGCACCATAGCGTATTGTCCAAAAAGTGGCAAAGCGGCCTCAATGCGGCTTTCCGGGACCCAAAAGGACGTCTGGCACGTATCTTGATACAGCCTTGTCAACGATACGCCGGGCCGTCTGGGGCCCTGAACCTTTGACCGCAACAGAAGGAGTCCGTGATGGCTGACAAAGCGAAGCGCGCCGCACTTATTGGGTATGACTGCCTCATCCCGAAACGTCTGGAAGCCATGCTGGCGCAGGGCGGGCTGGAACATTTCCGCGCCTTCATGAACGAAGGCAGCTTCATCCCCGAAGGCTACAACCTGCCCACCGTCACCCCGCCGTCCTGGGCGACCATCTGCACGGGCGCCTATCCCCGCACGCACGGCGTGGAGGACTATTACTACTACCATGAAGGCCGCAGCCTCGATTACAAGGAAACCACGCAGGCGTTCGGCTCCGACATCGTGACCGCCGAAACCATCTGGGACGCGTGGGACAAGAACGGCAAGAAGTGCATCGTGGTCAACTACCCCATGTCGTGGCCTTCCCGCATGAAGAACGGCGTCATGATCATGGGTCAGGGCCTCTCGCCCGCCGAAACCCGCTGGCCCCTGCACGGCAACGAACACAAGGAATTCCTCGCTTCCGAAAGCGTGATCTCCACGGAATTCTACCCGATGGGCGTTCAGGGGACCTTCGACGACGCCAAGGGCTGGAAGAACCTGCCCGAGTGCGACGAACCGCTCGAAATGGTCGTGAACATGGCCTTCAAGGAATGCGTCGAGCCGGTCGAAGGCCAGACGTGGTATTGCCTCGCCTGGGAAAGCGGCGACGACAGCTATGACCGCATCGCCCTGTGCCCCGAAAAGGACTACTCGAAGGCGTTCTTCACCATCAGGCTCGGCGAATGGAGTGAGCCGGTCCAGCATGACTTCACCATCAAGGCCGACGGGCGCACCGAAAAGGGCGTGTTCCGCTGCAAGCTGATGCAGCTCTCCGACGACGCCGAGGAATTCAAGCTGTACATCTCCGGCATCGCGGGCCGAATCGGTTTCATCGCACCTCCCGAGGCAGCCGATCAGATTGACTTTTCCAAGCACATCACCGCGAACGACATCGGGCTGGTGGCCTTCCTGCACGGCATCATCGACACCGATACCGTGTGCGAGCTGGTGGAGTTCCACAGCGCATGGCTCTGGAACACCGTCGAGTCCCTGCTCAAGGCCAACCCGGACTGGGATCTGTTCTACATGCACTCGCACCCCATCGACTGGTTCTATCACGGCTGGCTGAGCGAGCTGGACAGCAAGGACCCTGAAATCCGCGCCCGCGCCGAAAAGATGGAGCGTCACATTTACGAAGTGGAAGACCGCCTGCTTGGACGCCTCATGGACATCATGGGCGACGACACCCTGATGTGCGTGTGTTCCGACCACGGCGCGACCCCGATGGGCCCGATCCTGAACACCGCCCACGCCCTCAAGGAAGCGGGCCTGTGTTCCTACGAGCCCAAGAAGTCCGAGAACTACTGGGACATCTACGAAGAGACCGAAGGCTTCAACTACGTGCTCGACGTGAGCAAATCCCTTGCGGTCCCGCAGCGTTACATGTTCGTGTATGTGAATCTCAAGGGCAAGTATCCCGGCGGCATCGTCGAGCCCGAGGATTACGAGAAGGTGCGCGGCCGGATCATCGATGCCCTGCTCGACTACAAGCATCCCGAGACCGGCGAGCGGCCCGTGCTCCTCGCGGTACGCAAGGAAGACGCGCATGTCTTCGGCATGGGCGGCGCGCAGGCGGGCGACGTGGTGTACGTCCTCAAGCCCGAGTACATGGCGGAACACGGCTACGGCCTGCCCACCGGCGAATCCGGCTGCGGCAGCCTCAAGAACCTCCTCATGTTCCGCGGCCCGAACATCAGGAAGGGCTACCGTTACACCCGCCCGCGCTGGCTGGCGGACATCGTGCCCACCCTCTGCTACATGACCGGCGGCCCGGTGCCCGAGGACGCCGAAGGCGCGCCCATTTACCAGATCATGGAAGACCCCAATATGGTGAAGTAGGCTGAGTAGATGAAGAAACCGGGGGAGGGGAGAAGGGACCCTTTGGAAAGGGTCTCCTTCTCCCCTCCCCCGGACCCCCACCCCTCATCCCCCCAAACGTTTTGACTGGTGGGGAGGCCGCGCGGCGGGAGTTCCTGCTGGGCGGGGAAAGGGGATGTTATACCCCCTCTTTCGCGGTTGGCAGGGAGTTCCTGCCGCGCGGGAAGGGGGAAAAACAACAACGGGTTACTGCCCGTCGAATAAGGAATATCGTCATGGCTGAAAAGAAAGCCCTTCTCGTGTTGGCAGATGCGCTTGATCTCAACGGTTCCGGCGAGGCGCTGGACAAGCTGAAGAAAAAGGCCGCCGTGCTGTCCCATGCTGACGCCGCCGGGCTCAAGGATCTGGCCGTCGCCCTCGGCGGGGTTTGCGCCGGCGCATCCGGCATCGAAGCCGCGTTTGAAGCGGACGCCGCGCTGGTGATCGTCGAAGGTGCGGACGCCCTCGCCCCGGCTCTTGAAGCCGCCGACCGCCGCACGCTGGTCGTGGTCGTTTCCGCTTCCGGCACGGCCTTCTACGGGCTTGCCGTCAACCCCAAGGCGGGCATCGTCGGACGTGCCGTCAACGCGCAGGACATCGCCGTGACCATCGCCACCATCGCCGACCTGCCCATCGACGAGGACTGCACCGGCGCGATCATCTATCAGGTGATGAAGAATCCCAACCTCAAGCTGGAAGAAATCAAGAAACTCAAGGAAGCCCTCGTCCGTATGGAGTCCGTCATCCAGCGCGACAACCGCGAACCCTGGGACAAGCACGACTGCGCATAAGCAGCTCATTTGAAGCATTGGGGAAGGGAGGGAAAACTTTTCTGAAGAAAAGCTTTTCCCTCCCTTCCCCAAACCCCATCCCTCCCTTTCCAAAGACTTTTGTGTTTATCGAATCCCTGTTCGGTATTTTCCCGTGATATGGGAGTGTTCGCTCCGTGTGACGGGCTTCTTCAAAGATTTTCAGGCAAAAAAGACAAGGGGATATTTCCTCGTCTTTTCTGTTTTCATCTTCTTGTATTTTTTATCCATGTAGCCGGGAGACGTCCGCATCCGAAACGGCCTTACACGCCACCCGTCCCGCCGTCTCTTTCGGAACATTCCTTTCCTGAAAGGTGAGGGGGGGGGCGGCTTTCCCTGAGTTAAGGAGGATCTTGCCGCCCTATTGGTTATCTCCCCGCCTCACCTCCTAAAAAAAGGGTGCTGCGCCTTCCAAGCGGAACACCCTTTATCTATCTAAAAAGTTTTTAATCCCTGACTCATGCCACTTTCTCCAGAAAGGTTCCCTCTCCCCCTCCAAGTCTTCTCACTCCCCTATCTCCCCATGCCAAGCCGTTTCATCTTGCGCTGGAGGGTGCGCAGATTTAGGCCGAGAGCCTCGGCGGCGTCGCCCCTGCGCCAGCGGCAGCGCTCAAGAGCCTGCCGGATGAGCCGCTCCTCAAGCTGAAGCGTGGCGGTCTCAAGGGTAAGCCCCTCGTGATGCAGGGCGGGGAAAAGCAGCTCCGTCTTGCCCGCATCGCCGAGTGACTCAAGGGCCACATCCCCGAAAGCCGTGTAACGGTCGAGAAAATTGTGCAGCTCGCGCACGTTGCCGGGCCAGTCGTAATGTTCCATCGCCAAACGCACTTGGAGCGGCAGGGCGCAGCTGATGCCTTTGCGCTCCATGTAGGCCTCGACAAGCAGCGGGATGTCCCCGTGCCGCTCGCGCAGGGGCGGCAATGTGATGGAAAGCACATGTACGCGGTAATAAAAATCCGAGCGCATCTTTTTTTCCAAAACCATTTTTGAAAGGTCTTGGTTCGTGGCCGCGACCAGACGGAAAGACGAAACCTTGGGGGTGTTGCTGCCGACAGGGGTATACATCTTGTTTTCGATGGCCCGGAGCAGTTTTACTTGGAGATGAATGGGCAGTTCGCCGATCTCGTCAAGGAACAGCGTGCCGTTGTGGGCAGCGCCTATATAGCCTTCCTTGTTGGCGTGCGCTCCGGAGAAGGCCCCTTTGGTGTGCCCGAAGAATTCGCTTTCGAGAAGCTGCTCGGGGATGGCCCCGCAGTTGACCGGGACGTAGTTGCCCTTCCGGGCGCTGTACTCGTGGATGGCCTTGGCGACGAGATCCTTGCCCGAACCTGTCTCGCCGTAAATGATGACGTTGGTGTCCGTTTCGGCAGCCTTGAGGATGAGGCCGTATACCCGCCGCATGGCCTCGCTTTTGCCGACGATGTTCCCCAACCCGTAGAGATTGCTGACGGAAGCCTTGAGCTGGCGGTTTTCTTCCTTGAGCTCAAGCTCTTGGAACTTCTGTTCGCTGATGTCCATCATCAGCCCTTCGAGGTAGCGCAGTTCGCCGTCGGCGTCGAAAACCCCCTCGCCCTGATCCCATATCCATTTCAGCCGCCCGGACGGGAGTGAAACCCGGTACATCACCTGATAGGGCTGGTGCGCGACAATACTGTCATACATGTTCCGGCGCGTCTTCTGGAGATCGTCGGGATGCATCATGCGCTCGATGGTATTGTTGTTGTTCCGTACCATGTCCTCGGCGGGGATGCCGAGCAGATCATAACTGCCTTTGCTGACGAATTCCAACGTATATTCAAGGCGTTCCGATACAATGGGGTCGGTGCGGCCCACGCGGCAGCGGTAGGCGAGCCCCGGCAGGTGATTGAGCAATCTGACGTAACTTTCCTCCACGGCAAGGCCGGGAGCGGACGCGAACAGTTCCATCGGCTTCTCTCTTGAATGATTTGTCGCGTTTAACGACATTTTTGTCGCTCTCGTTGTGCAGTATTTCACGTTTCAGGGCGGACGGCAAGGCCAGACGCGGGGAAAAGCGGCTCATGCCGGCGGCTCGCTCTTTTTTTCCCAAGAAAGATGCCCGGATAGGGAAACGGGATTTTCCGGGGGGACAAAGCCGGGCGGAGGGGAGGGCGGCAAAGGCCCCGGATGGGGTTGGCATCCAAAATGCAAAAGAAAAGGCAGCCAAGGAAAGCCAAACGCGGCCAGCGCCGCCATGTTCCGTAATCCATCCGGGAGGATCTGCCCATGTCACACGAACTCAGCGTTTCCATCGCCCGCCGGGGCGCCAAAGTCGATCTGGATATGGAATCCGCCGCTTTCGGCGTCATTTCCATCGACGGGGAGCAGATCCCCGCCGAAGAACGGCCCGGCACGGCCAAGAAGCTGCTCGCCTCCTCCGCGCTTTACTGTTACTGCGCCGCGCTGGACAAGGCGCTCGAAACCCGCAGCGCCAAGTACCGCCGCATCGAAGGCAAGGCCACGGTGCGCACCGGCACGGACGACAAGGGCCGGGGCCGCGTGACCGGGATCGATCTGGACGTGACCGTGTTCATGGATCAGGAATACGAGTTCATTTTCGACCGCGTGGAAAAGATCATGAAGCAGGGCTGTCTGATCACGGGCTCGCTCGAAGCGGCCTTCCCGGTGAAATACAATCTGAATCTCGAATGCGACGAGGACTAGGAGGCGCGCCATGCCCATACGCCTGACCGTCATCGGGGGAGGCCCCGGCGGGTACACGGCCGCCTTTGCCGCCGCCCGCGCCGGGATGTCCGTGACCCTCGTGGAAAGCGGGAACCTCGGCGGAACCTGCCTGAACAACGGCTGCATCCCCACCAAGACGCTGAAAGCCTCCGCCGACGCGCTGGAGCTGGCCTTGCGCCTGTCCCAGTTCGGCATCACCGGGCAGGGGGCTCCGGCTGTGGACCCCGCCGCCGTGCTGGCCCGCAAGGAAAAGGTCTGCTCCACCCTGCGCGGCGGGCTCGAAAAGGCTTGCGCGAGCCTCGGCGTCCGGCTCCTCAAGGGGCGGGGGCGCCTCGTCCATGCCGGGCTGGTGGAAGCCTCCACAGCCGAAGGCCCGGTTTCCGTCGAGGGCGACCGCGTGATCCTCGCTACGGGTTCGGGCGCGCTGGAACTTCCCGGCCTGCCCGTCGATCATACGCATATCCTGACCAGCGACGATGCGCTGGCGCTCGACCGGGTGCCCGCGTCCATCGCCATCGTGGGCGGGGGCGTCATCGGCTGCGAACTGGCGTTCATCTATCAGGCCTTCGGGTCCAAGGTCACGGTGGTGGAAGGCCAGAACCGCCTGCTGCCCCTGCCTTCCGTGGATGCGGACATGAGCGCGCTGCTCCAGCGGGAAATGAAGAAACGCCGCATCGGCTGCGAGCTGGGCCGGACGCTCAAGGACGTGCGCGTGGAGGGCGGCATGGTCAGGGCCATGCTCGGCGCGTCGCCGTTCATCAAGGAGCCCACGCCCGCACAGATGAAGGAAACGCCCATCGAAGCCGAAACCGTGCTGGTCACGGTGGGGCGCGCGCCCAATACCGCCGGGCTCGGGCTGGCCGAAGCCGGGGTCGCCGTGGACGGGCGGGGCTGGATACGGGCCGATGAGCACATGCGCACCTCCCTCCCCGGCGTGTATGCCGTGGGCGACGCGCTCGGGCCGTCCAGAATCATGCTGGCCCATGTCGCCGCCGCCGAGGGGCTGTGCGCCGTGCGCGATTGCCTTGGGCATGACGGGCGGATGGACTATTCCGCCGTGCCGTCCGGCATCTTCACGTCGCCCGAAATCGGCTGCGTGGGGCTTGCCGAAGCGCAGGCTTCCGAGGCGGGCCGCGACGTGCGTACGGCCACGTTCCAGATGCGCGAACTCGGCAAGGCGCAGGCCATGAGCGAACTCCCCGGCATGTTCAAGATCGTTTCGGACGGGGCCACGGGCAAGGTGCTCGGCGTACATATCGCCGGGGCCCATGCCACGGATCTCATCGCGGAAGCCGGGCTTGCCCTGCGTCTGGGCGCGTCCGTCCGGGACATCGCCGCAACCATCCACGCCCACCCCACCTTGGCGGAGGGCCTGTACGAAGCCGCGCTTTCCCTCGTCGAGGCTGGCGGATGAAGCACTGGGGAAGGGAAACTCTTCTGAAGAAAGGGGAGCCCGCTTTCCCCCTTCCCCAAGCCCCACCCTCCCATTCCAAAGGCTTTCGTATTTATCCAATCCCAGTTCACGGCGTTCCCAAAACAGGTTCCCTTTGGGCTACTCCGCCGTTCAAATTGAATATATTCCAAGAAAAGGAACTTCCCATGAAAAGCAATGAAGAACTCAACCTCCCCGAATCCCTCCGCTACACCGACGAGCACGTCTGGGTGCGCATGGAGGGCGGCGAAGCCGTCATCGGCATCAGCGATTTCGCACAGGATCAGCTCGGCGAAATCGCCTTTGTGGACCTTCCCGCCGTGGGTGTGCGGTTCGATGCCGGGAGCGACTTCGGCACGGTCGAATCCCTCAAATCGGTCAATCAACTGTATATGCCCATCCCCGGCGAGGTCGTCGCCGTGAACGAGGAACTGGAAAGCACGCCCACGCTGGTGAACGTCTCTCCCTATGGGGAAGGCTGGATGATCCGCATCCGTCCGGACGCATCCGCCGAATCCCTGCTTGATGCCGCCGGATACCGTGCCCTCCTCGGACTGTAAACCGTACCTTTCCCCTCTTTCACCAAACTGGGGAACGGCGGCCCCCCCGTCCGCCGAGAAACGCCGTTTTTGACAAAAACCGCCGTGCCCCGGCCTGAATTTCCGGGAACGCCTTCCCGCCTGAAGCACGATAGGGGCTCCCTTCGGGCCGTCTCCCCAGACCCCTCCCCAGTCAACCCCCACACCCCAAAGGACGCCGACAATGACCAACCTCGCCAGCCTGCGTGAACAAAAAGAACTGCGCTACGCCAAGAAAGGGCTGGCGCTGGCCCTGATGTCCGGCATGATCTGGAGCTCCGACGGCCTGATCCTCGGCAAGGGGCTGGCGGAAGAACCGTTCGGCAGCCCGGCGCTGTGGCTGTTCGCGCCGCTCCTCGCCGCCGGGCTCCATGACTTCTGCGCCGCGTGCCTCTCGCTGGCGATCAACGGCGCGCAGGGCAAGGGCCGGGAAGTGATCCGGACACTCCGCAGCAAGGCGGGGCGGGCCTGCATCTGGGGGGCGCTGCTCGGCGCTCCGCTCGGCATGGGCGGCTACCTCATGGCTCTGTCCATGGCGGGCCCGGCGTATGTCCTGCCCATCACGTCGCTTTATCCCGCCATCGCCGCGCTGCTGGCCCTCGTCTTCCTCAAGGAGCACGTCAGCCTCAGGGCGTGGGGGGGCCTCGCGCTGTGCGTGATCGGGGCCATCGCCATCGGCTACACCCCGCCGGAAGGGGCCGGGGGCGGCCTGTTCTATCTTGGGATCGCCTTCGCGTTCCTCGCGGCGTTCGGCTGGGCCGCCGAGGGCGTGTGCGTCACCTCGGGTATGGACTTCATCGAGCCCGCCGTGGCCCTGAACGTCTATCAGATCGTGTCCAGCCTGCTCTACGCGGGGATCATCGTCCCGCTGGCCCTGTGGCATTTGAGCGCGTCCGCGCCGGGCTGCGACATCCCCGGCCTGCTGGCCCGCGCGTTTTCGAGCCCCGGCGTGGGGTGCTTCGCGCTGGCGGGCGTTGTGGGCTGCATCTCGTACCGCTGCTGGTACAAGGCCATGAACATGGCGGGCGTGAGCCGTGCGATGGCCCTCAACATCACCTACGCCCTGTGGGGCGTGCTGTTCGGCGCGCTGTTCACGGACGTCGAAATCACCCGCAGCCTCGTGATCGGGGCCGCCGCGATTTTTGCGGGCATGTTCCTCGTCATCGGCAACCCGCGCGACATCATCAACCTCCGCAACGTAAGCTCATGAAACACCCCATCCGATTGACCATCGCGGCGCTGCTGCGCGACGGCAAGCCCCGCACCGCGCGGGACGTCTTCGAAGCCCTGCGCCCGCAGTACCCCGGCGAACGCCAGCTTTCCCCGGACGCCGTGGACGGCCATTTGCAGGCGCTCAAGGCCGTGGGCATCGTCCGCATCGCCGAGGAAACGCTTGAGGCCGGGACGCTCACGCAGCGCTATGCGCTCAGCGAGTACGGCAAGGGCCGTGTCGAGCGCTTCCTGTAACGCCGAAAAACGTATCCGCCGCCCGGCGAAACCCTTTTTGCAAAGGAGTCCCCCATGTCCTGCTGTACCCCGACGAACCCCTCCGGCGCTTCCGGGCTGTCCGGCGCGTGGCCCGGCTGCGCGCCGACTATCTGGCCTCGAAGCCCAACATTTCCGCCTCCCGCGCGCTGGCGTGCATACGGCCCTCGAAACCTGCGGGCTGGCGGACTGGGAAACATTCCGGGAGCTGGTCCCGCATCTGGATCTGTTCCTTTATGACATCAAGCACATGGACAGGCCCACCGGCGGCTCACGGGCGCGTGCAGCCGGCGGATTCTGGACAACCTGCGCGTGCTGTTCCGCATGGGCAAAAAGGTTCTGATCCGAATGTCGCTGCTCCCCGGACTGAACGACGATCCCGCCGGGCTGGAGGCGGCTTTCGCCATGCTGCGGGAGGAAGCGGCACAAGGGGCCGACATCGCGGGCGTGGAACTGCTGCCCTAACCGCTATGGGGAGGGCAAGTACCGCCAGCTCGGACAGGCTACACTTGCGGAAAACCCTATCCGGAGGAGCGTCTGGAGGAACTCAAGGCCTTTCTCGCGGCCCGGGGCATGGAGGGATTGCCCTTGCGGCTTGTCCGGAACGCGTGAGTCTGTGCTGGAACACGCTGAAATTTTTACAAGGGAGGAAAAACGTGGGGAGTCTCCAGAAACGTTTTCCCTCCCTTCCCCAATATTGCCTTAAACCATGATCCCGCCGGGGGTGAATGTGGCCGAAGCGGACACCGCCACGGACGGCAGGGCGTCGATGCGCGCTTTCCAGTGGATGAGCTGGGCAAGGAACGCATTGATGGCGGCTTCGAAGTCCGGATAGTCCGTGAAGGCGTCAATCCGCTTCCAGAGCACGATTTCCCCGGTGCGTTCCCAGACGGAGAGCGCGCCGCCGTCCGTCTCGGCCCCGAGGAACGAGGCAGTGAGCAGGATGCGGAGATTGTCGGGATTGGACAGGCAGCCCCCGTCCCCTGCGATCCCGTGCAGGATGACGGCATTGCCGTCCCGCTCGATGGTCACGTCGTGCTCCCCGTCGAAACGCAGGGTGCAGCGGCCTTCGTCGAGAGTCAGTTCGAGTCCGCAGGCTTTTCCGAGATCTTCAATAAGTGATGCCAGTTCCATAATCTTTCCTTATACGGCTGTGGGAGTGTCGTACCCGCGCCCCTCGGTGGAAGGGCGCGGGGAGGGAGGTTCATTATGCCAACGGATCGAGGTAGTACCGGGTGAGCAGGGGGAACATGTCCGGATGGGCGCGGATCTTGCCTTCCACGAAGGCGAGGAAATCTTCTTCCGCGTCAAGGGCGAGCTGCCCGGCCACGGCTTCGGACGCCGCGCGCTGGACATGCACCATGTCCTCGGCTTCCCCGGCCTGAATGAGCTTCATGCGCAGATCGCGGGTTTGCGTCAGAGGGTCGGTCATGCGTGCGAGCAGGTCGGCTTCCTCATGCAGAGCTTGGCGCAGATTCTGGTACTCGGGGACAAGGGCCTTGGGGCCTTCCTGCTCCCCGCCGCGCAGGAACGGGAAATACTTGAAGTCGAATTCCGTCACCCGCCCGATGTCCAGCGAGTCCGCAGCGTTGAGGAGCATGGATTCCAGCGTGGGGCTGGCGTGCCCGACGATGGCGGCGGTGAATTCGCGCTCGTAGTCGTCCCCGAACGTGTCCGCCCCGAAACGCTCGTGCATCTTCTCAAGGGCCAGCCGGGCGCTTTCGGCTTCCTGCTCGGGCGTGTCCGCGCCGTTGCGCTCGCGCCCGGCGTCGTGCCCGGCTATGCCGCACAGGAGCGCCGTCCTGTCCACGGTATGCCCCATTTCCTCCATGAGCCCCGCCATCGTCGACGCGAAAATGAAGGCCCGGCAGATGTGCCCGCGCCCGTGATAGGCCGCGCCGTGATCAAACGCGCCGGGGCGCTCGTGATCGTGATAGATCGGCAGCATGGACAGCAGGAAATCGCGGTGCTGCGCCGGGGTCGCGGCCAACTTGCCCGCTTGGGCGGGCGGGAAGGCCGGACGGGCGGGGAACGAGGCGTCGAGGGTGTCCGCAAGGCCCGGCAGGGCGGCGCGCAGACGGCCGCGGTCGGCCTGCGGGATGAGGGACAGTTCCCCGGCAAAGGCCGCCGGGGGTTCCGCCCTGCCGCCGAGCGCGGCGCGCAGGCCGGACTGGAAGGCGTTGAAGGCCAGCGCGTCACGGAATCCGGCATCTTGCGGGAAACCGCGTTCGGCATCCCCGAGCCGGAGGAGCACGCCGGAAAGCCCCCGCATGGCGGGGCCGTTCAGCCGCTCGGCGACCCGGCCGGACACCTCGGGCGAGGCGTCGCGCATCAGGGAAAAGGCCAGCCCGCCGAACGCCTGCAACAGCCTGCCTTCGCCCGCGGCATCGCGCTCCCCTTCAGGCATCGCGTCGAACGAACGGCGGAACGAGGCCGCCGCGCCGCCGAATCGCGTGAGCATCGCCTCATCATCCAGCGGTTCGCCTTCCGCAGGGGCTAGGCCGTTCAGAACCCCGGCCCCCTGGAGCGCGGCGGAGGCCAGCGCCCGGAACGCCTGCCCGCTCATGGGCGGATGCCCCATGACGAAATCCCTGAGCGTCGCCCGCTGCGCGGGGTCAGCCGTCAATTCTTCAATGGCGGCAAGGGAATCGAGGCGCCCTTTGCCCATCACGTCAGATACGGCCTGCCACATGGCGTTTTGCAGCACGTCATCCTCCGTGTGCTGCCCTCTCAGGGGAACATGCCGGTATTGTTCTACATAGGCGGCAAAGGCTTCGCGGACGTTTTGCGCGTCCCCGCCCGCTACGAGGGGCACGGTGCCGAGGATGCGGGAAACCGCCGTTCCGCCGGGGCGTATACTGAGCATCTGGCTGATGAAAGCCTGAAGCCCGGCGTCGTCCTGCTGCACGTCGTGGAGCTTCGCGTCGATGCGGGCTTGATCGAGGTGCGCGGCGTAGAACGCGCGCTCTTCGGACCTGACGGTATTTTTGAGATCCAGCTCCGGAATCTGCTCTTCAATGCGCACAGGGATAACCGCGCCGCCGAGCTGTTCCCGGATGGCGGCAAGTTCGGCCCGCTGCTCCGCCGAAAAAGCGTCCATGTCCGCGGCGGCGGGCTGCTTGCCGCCGAGCACGGCGACCACGGCATTGAACCATGCCTTTTGAGCCTGCGGGAGCTGATCGAGCCCGAATTCCTTGTTGATGACGATTTCCGCCACATCCCGGGCGAAAACGATGGGGCCGTGCACTTGTGCTTCGATGTAGTTGCATTCGCTGGCGACGCGGCCCATGCCGTGCTGCTGCCTGTCCAGCGCGGCGCGCGCGAGGCTGACGGCGTCCATGTCGCCCAGCTCGGGGAGCAGGGTTTCGAGGCTGTCGAAAGAGGCCATTGCCTTGCGCGTGGACTGGGTATCCTTGAAAACCTTGATGAACAGCCCGGCGAGGGCGCTGTTTTCGTCGTCCTCGAGCCCGAACAGCTGGAACTCGTTCTTGAACAGGTCCGCCCGGAATTCCCCCTTGGCGGCCATGCCGTCGAATATCGCGTCGAGGCGCCGGCGGAGCTCGCTCCCTTCGGTCATCAGATCGAGCTTATGCGCCTCGCTGATGCCGGGGGAACCCGGAAGCAGGTCAAGGACGGCCTGACGCCCCGCTTCGGTATAGCGCAGGCGCAGCGCGACGAAGGTATCGTCCACGGTGTAGGTGGCGCGCCGGGCGACTTCGGGCTTGAGGTGCAGGGCCACGGTGCCGTAGGTGGGGGCCGCCCCGGTGCGCTGGCGCAGGAGGTTGAGCGCGGCGTAGGTGGGGCGCTCGTTGGCTACCGCCGGGCGGTCCTCGCTCAGTTCGGGGAACAGCCCCCGCTCCACGTTGTCGCGTTTCTGGATGTAGCCCGCGCCTTTCACGTCGATGGCGGCCTGACGGCTGGCCTCGTCGGGCGCGGCTTCGATGGAGTGGAAAATGTGCTCCCACGCCCCCCCTGCCTTGAGCAGGGGCTTGGGCCCGTTCATGCCGAACAGGAAGCCGAGATCCACGTTGATGGTCAGCCCGGCGGAGCGGAGCACGTCCCCGAACTGCCTTGCGTCGATGTTTCCGAGGTTGCGGCGGCTGGCCATATCGGCGACGAGCCCGCCCACCCGTTCCCGGCGCGCGGAGCTGTCGATGGCCACGTCCATGAGCACGTGCATACTCACGGCGCTCATGTCCGCCGGGGCCTCGTGGGGCCGGGCGGCGCCCATGCCTTCGATGCCCGCGCCGTACTGGGCGGAGAGGGGGGGGATCTGTTCGGGCTGCGCGAGGCCCTGCGCGATGATGATGCGGTTGCTCGCCTCTTTGGTGACGAGCGCTTCGAGGCTGAACAGGTTGGCGGCCGCGGCCATGACGTCCTCATTGCGCGGATTGGCGCTCATTTCGGCTTGCAGCGCCCGCTTGAGCAGGCTCATTTCCGGGGAAAGGAACTGCTGGTAGGCGTTGAGGAGTTCCGTATTGGAAAGGCTTTCCACCTCGGGCGCGAAGGCGGCGATCACGGCGTCGTCCATCGTGCCGCGTATTTCTCCCAGCGTGCCCAGCCGGTTGAGGTGGGTCTGCATGGACTTGGCCGCGTTGAGGAGGGCCTTCGCGTCCAGCTTGCCGTCCGGAGAGGCCAGCGAACGGAGGGCAAGGGCGGCGTTTTCACGCGCACCGGTTTTGGCGTTGACCACTTTGGTGGCGGTTCTGAACCCGGCGAAGGGAATTTTGTTGCCTTTGATGGCGTCAAGGCGGACGGGCGGATTGGTTCCAAGCTGCACGCTGTGAAGGCCGAGCTTGCCGACGGAAGGAGAAATTCCCGTGGCCTGCGGCTGTTGCGCGCCGTTGATTCCATGAAGTTGCGACATGATGAGGCTCCCTCGTTTCTGAAAAGGGTGTACGATGTTTTCCTATGCAGCAAGAAGCGGACCAGAGCTTTGCCGGTCCCGGAGGCCTGTCCGGGAGGGGCTCGTGTGCGGGGCGGAGGGGCCCCTGTGCCCCTGCCAAGTGCTGTGCGGAGGCGGGTTCCCGCTATGGGGGAGGGGCGACCGCCTCCTCTCATGCCGAACGGCTGGTTTCCGTGTGCGGGGCAGGGGGGACCGCTCAGGGAAAAGGGACGTCGCGGCAGGCTCTGCTGATCCGGGGGCGGACGGCGCTATCCGGAGCAAAGGCCCGTTCCGCCGGAAAGCGTCTTTTTCGGTAGAATCCACACCGTGTTGCGGGGCATCGGAACTGTTTCCGAGCGTTATGTCACTTTAAATTTGAAAAGGTATAGGGCATTTTCCCTTTGACTGAAAGGGGGCTCGGGCAATCCGCAAAAACAGGAAACCGCGGCGGGCCATGCGCAGGCCCGCCGCGGTTCATGGTGAGGGCGGAAGAGAGCGGGTGTGCTGCAAGAAGAAGGCGTTTTGCCGCCGTTCCCGCTCGGGATGGGCTCGGCGGTCGGCGCTTTGGGGGAAGCCGGGAACGGTGCGAAGACGCCGCGCATTCCGGTTTGTTTCCCGGAGGCGCTGCCCGTGCCCGGCCATTGCGGGCCGCCTTTCCCGTGAGGGCTTTTGCAAAAAACAGACAGGATCGCCCCGGCAAGAGGTGATCCTGTCTGTCTTTTGGGAAAGGGGGCGGCACGCTTGCCAGCCCCCCTGAAGGCGGATTGCCCGCCGCTTACTTCACGAGGCCGAACGCCTTGTCCTGTTCGCGGCGCAGGCGGAGCAGCGTGGATTCTTCGGGCATGTCGAGATCGCCGAGGGTGATCAGTTTCCCGGCTGGGACGTCCCTGCACAGCGTCCGGTGGCTGAGCAGGTAGAAGGGCAGGGCCGCGTCCGGGCCGATGGCGGCGGCGGGGTTGAGGACGCCTTCCACGCCGTCGATGGTGTGGTGGTGGCCGCCCATGTCAAGGACGGTCCCCTTGGGAAGGTCGCGCACGGCGCGCCCGCACAGGTCGCACAGCGGGCGCAGGTTGCCGCCGCCGGTGGCGTGCTTCATGAGGGCCGCCGCGAGGACGCTGGTGCCCGTTTCCACGCCGAGCAGGTGGGCGGGATGGTACAGCGCGGCGTAGCGGTCGTTGCGGCTGCACGGGTGCCCCTTGGCCTTGAGCACCTGCCACGATTTTTTGTCCTTGCATTCCACGACGATGAAGACGCCCCCCGCCATGCTCGCCTCGTCGGGGCGGCGGAAGCAGTTGAAGATGTCGAGGCGCCCCGGTGCGTCGAACAGGCCGCCGTCGGCCTTGGGGCAGAAGAGATCGGGCATTTCGTCGATGCGGGCCACCGGCGCGTGGAACAGCGGGCGATCCGGCATCATGCCCGTGGCGTTGGCGACCACGGCCATTTCGCAGAGGTCGGGCACGGAACGGTGCGAGAGCGAGGTGAGCATGGCGCGGCGCTTGCCGACGACCTCTTCCGCCGGGCGGTCGCCGAACTGCCACAGCGAGCCCATGCCGGGGGTGGCGATTTCCTGCTTCTGGCCGGGGCAGAGCACCATGTCACGCGCGGGATCATAGATGAAATCGTATTCGCTGGATTTGCCCGCGCCCACGATGTTCATGCCGAGGACGCGGCCCCAGCTGATGAGCCCGATGAGCAGGCTGGGCTGGTCGCCGTCGCCGGTGGTGTAGACGAGGCCGCGTTCGGCCGCCTTGCGCGCCAGGATGGAGCCGACGACGGAGTCGGTTTCCTTGGAGACCATGACGACGTGCATACCGCGCTCGATGGCAAGCTCGGCGGCGGCTGCGCTGGCTTCCGGCGCTCCGGAGCTTTCCACCAGCACGTCGAGGGGGAGGTCCGCGATGTATTCGAAGCTGTCCACGACGACGTTGAAGCCGTCGGCGTAAGCCTTCTTCGCATCCTCGGCGGATTCGCACACGCGGACCTTGGAGGCGGGGATGCCCGCGTTTTCATAGGCGTCCACCGCGCGCTGCACGGTACGCGTGCACACGGCGGGGACTTCGAGCAGGGGCATTCCCTGCGCCTGGAAGAGGAAGGACGCACCGAATTCGCCCGCGCCCGTGAGGCAGGCCTTGACCGGGCGGTGGATGGACGGATTGAACAGCGATTCGTAGAACATGATGACTCCCTGTGGTTGCGGATGAAAAGCAGGCTCCGGCGGGAGCGCGGCGCGCTCCAAGCGGAGGGAATCCCTTCGCGGTCAGTTGGCGTTTGCGAGAAGGCCGAGCGCCTGCATGAAAAAGTCTTCGCCGCCGAAATTGCCCGACTTGAGGGCAAGGGCAAGGTGCGGGGCGCCGGGGTTGGCCGGGTCGAGCAGCGTTTCCGTCCACGGCACGCCGGGCGCGATGGTTTCGCCGATGCGCAGCGCGCGCACGCCAAGGCGGGACACGACCGCGCCGGAGGTTTCGCCCCCCGCCACGAGGATGCGCCTGACGCCGGTTTCCACCAGCGCGGCGGCGATGTCGGCGAGCGCCCGCTCGATCATGGCTCCGGCGGCTTCCCTGCCGAAACGGGCCTGCGTGGCGGCGACCCTGTCCGGGGAGGCCGTGGAGTAGACGATGCACGGCCCTTCCGGGCAATGCCTGCGGGCGAAGGCGACGGCCTCGGCGACGTACCCGCCGTGATCCTCGGCAAGGGCCAGCGGATCGAGGGCGAAGCCGGGGCGCTGCCGCGTGAACCGCGCCACCTGCGCCTGCGTCGCCTGCGAACAGCTTCCGGCGAGCACGAGCGCGAGGCCCGGCGCGTTGACGGGGGCCGGGGGCACGGGGCCGTCCGCGCCGATGCCGAAGTTGACGCCGAGCCCGCGGGCCACGCCGCTGCCGCCCGTGACCAGCGCGTGCCCGGCGCAGGCCGCGCCGATGGCCCGCAGATCCGCGTCGGACAGCGCGTCGCAGACGAGCCACGGCGTGCCTTGCGCCGCAAGTTCATCCATACGGGCTTTGACGGCTTCGACGCCTTCCCGGACGGTTTCCAGCGGAACCAGCCCGCTTTTGCGCGAAGACTGCGCGTCCATGAGCCGGATGAGGTTCGCGTCGGTCATGGGCGTCAGCGGGTGGCTGCGCATGGAGGTTTCGTGCAGCAGCCTGTCGCCCACGAAAAGGTAGCCCTGATAGACCGTCCGCTTGTTTTCGGGAAAGGAGGGGCAGACGACCGCGCGGTCGCCGCCGAGGGCTTGGAGCAGGGCCTCCGCCACCGGGCCGATGTTGCCCTTGGGGGTGGAGTCGAAGGTGGAGCAGTATTTCCAGAAGAACTGGCGGCAGCCCGCGGCGCGCAGGGCTTCGAGCGCGGCGAGGGCCTGGCTGACGGCCTCCTCGACGGGGACGGTGCGGATCTTCAGGGCCACGACCAGCGCGTCGGCCTGTGCGGCGGCTTCCGAGGCCAGCGCGGTATCCGGCACACCCAGAAGCTGGATGGTGCGCATCCCGTTGCGGCTCAGGGTTTCGGCAAGGTCGGTGCCGCCGGTGAAATCGTCGGCGATGCAGCCAAGAACGGCAGTCATGGGATCAGGCTCCTTTGGGGGGAAGAAGTTCGGCGGCCTGCTCAGGAGTCAGGCCGCGCACGGGCAGGCCCCGCAGCGTCAGGTAGAGGCGGCAGGTGGCTTCCAGCTCCTCCGCCGCGTCCAGCGCCTTGGTCAGGCTTGCGCCGCCGGTGATGGAGCCGTGGTTGGCCATCAGCAGGGCCGTGCGTCCGGGGGCGAGGCGGGCGACGCCCGCGCACAGCTCCGCCGAGCCGGGTTTCGCATACGGCGCGACCGCGAGGTGCCCAAGCTTCATGAGCTGGTAGGGCGTCAGCGGCGGCAGGGGGCTGCCGGGGTCGAGATCCGCCAGACAGGAGACGGCCACGGCCCACGGCGAATGCAGGTGCACCACCGCGAGATGATCGGGGTTGGCCTTGTACCACGCGAGGTGGAACGGCGCTTCCTTGGTGGCCTTGGGGCCGCTGACGAGCGCGCCCGTTTCGTCCAGCAGGGAAAGGTTCCCGGGCGTCAGCTCGCCGAAGGGGATGCCCGTGGGCGTGGCGAGGATGCCCCCCTCGACCCGCAGGCTCATGTTTCCGGCGGAACCGCCGGTTAGGCCGCGCTGGAAGACGGAGCGGCAGGCTCCGGCAAGCAGGTTCCGGCCGGTTTCGCAGTCAGGGCAGGTACTCATGGTTTCTTCCTTGGTCTTCCTTGCACAGCGGCGTGCGCCCACGGGCGGGGACGCCGGGGCCTTCCGGCAAGGCCGCGCGATTCCATTTCCGGGGGAGGCGGGATCGGCGGCCCGGCCCGGCCCGGCCCGGTTACGGCCTGAATACGATCTTGATGGCGGCATCGTCCTTGTCGGCGAGGTCGAACCCGGCCTTGATGTCGTCCAGCTTGAATTCGTCGGTGATGAGCGGCTTGACGTCGACGAGCCCCTGGGCCACCGGGCGCAGGGCTTCCGGGCACCAGACATAACGCTGCTGCCAGGTGTGGTGCACGAGGCAGGTGTTGATGAATTCCAGCCCGTCGTCGTGCCAGCGGCTGATGTTCAGCGTCACCGGGGTGGTGACCCAGCTGTAGAACACGAACTTGCCGTTGTGTTTGATGATCTCGCTGGCGGTGTTGAAGGATTCGGCGGTTCCGGCGGCTTCGACCACCACGTCCGCGCCGAGGCCGTTGGTCAGATCCTTGACGGCCTCGATGACGTCGTCCTGTCCGGGGTTGAGGGTGATGTCCGCGCCGAGCCTGCGGGCGAGGGCCAGCTTGCCTTCAAGAACGTCCACCACGATGACGCGGTACGCGCCTTTACGTCTGGCGCACTGGGCGATGATCTGCCCGGCGAAGCCGCCGCCCATGACCACCACGGTGTCCCCGAGCTGCACCCCGCTGTTCAGGCCGGAATACATGGCGCAGGAGATGGGTTCTCCCAGCGAGGCGATGTCCATGTCGAGGCCATAGGGCACGGGCTGGAGCTGGAAGGATTTGGCGGCGAAGTATTCGGCGAAGTTGTTGTTCCAGCCGAAGGCCATGACCTTGTCTCCGACCTTGTAGTCGGCCACCCGGCTGCCCACGGCAACGACCGTGCCGCCGCTCTCGTGCCCGAGCAGGAAGGGGAACTTGGGGTCCTGCCGGAATTCGGCGGTCTTCGGAGGCAGGTAGCCGCGGTAGAAGTTTTTATCGGAACCGCAGATGCCCATGAGGTGGTTTTTGACGATGATGTCGTCCTCGCCGCAGACGAGTTCGCGTTCGATGAGTTCGATGTCGCGGGGGCCGTTGAGGCGGGCGGCCTTGGTGACGAAAGTATCCATATCCGTTCCTTTATGACGGGGAGAGGCGGGGACGGTTTTGATGCGTTCCCGCCTTTCCCATGCCATGCGTCCTTGCATGGCGCATTGGGGGCTCCGGCCGCCGGGGGGAGGCAGCCGGGCCCGCCCGTTGGTTTAGATGATCCCGGCGAAGTGCAGGATGACCGTGATGGCCGCGCCGGTGACCCCGGCCACCGTGGAGCCGCCGCCGACAGCGCGGATGCCCTGCCGGATGTCCATGTTGGACATGGTGACGGTCACCCAGAAGCCGGACGAGTTGGCGTGCTTGAACATAAGCGCGCCCGTGCCGCAGGCGAGGAAGGCGGCGAGAGGCGAGATGCCGAGCGCGCCGAGCATGGGCTCGACGAGGGCCGCTGCGGTCATGACGCCGAGGGCGTTGGAGCCGGTGATGACGTGGATGAGCGCGGCGATGAGGATCGGGATGATGATGCCGGGGATGCTGAACTGCACCACGGTTTCGGCCACGGCGTTGGCGACGCCCGCGTTCTTGATGAACGCGGCGAGCGCGCCGCCCATGGCGGTGACCATGATGGGCATGGCCGAGGAGCGCAGGGCGGATTCCACCCAGTCGTTCATGACCTTCTTGGAGCGCCATTCGGCGCCGGTGAGCACCAGCGAGAACAGGCAGCCCGCGAGGAGCGCGGCGAGCGGCGAGCCGACGAACTTGAAGACCTTCGCAACGGTCGTGTCCGGGAACATGGCGTTGATGCCCGTGTTCAGGAAGATGAGCACCAGCGGCAGGATGATGGGGGCAAGCGAGGTTCCCACCGAGGGGAGGGGCTTGTCCTTCGAGGCTTCGGCGGACTTGATGTATTCGTCCTGCGGGGCCACGGGCTCCTTCAGGGTGAGGCAGTACAGCCCGGCGGCGAAGACGGAGGGGATCGAAATGAGGACGCCCCCCATGATGGCGTCGCTGAGCGGCAGGTGGAGCAGCGCGGCGGCGGCCACGGGGCCGGGGGTCGGCGGCACCAGCGAGGCGGTGACGAGCGCGCCCATATACAATGCCGTACCGTAGGACATCATGGATTTGTTGGTCTGGAGGGCCAGATTGGACACGATGGGGATGAGCAGGATGACCACGGTGTCGGCCCAGATCGGGATGCCGAGGATGGCGGAGGCCAGCAGGATGGCCCAGAGCACGCGCTTTTCACCGAAGAGCTTGACGGTCGCCTTGGTGATGCTGACGGCGGCTCCCGTCTCTTCAAGGACTTTACCGAGGATGCATCCGAGCACGATGACGATGGCGATGCTCTTCAGCGTGTCCGCCATGCCCTTGTTGATGATGCCTTCAATCTTGTCCCACGGGGTTCCGATGGATATGGCCAGAATGATGGTTGCGACCAGAATACTGGTGACGGGGTGGATCTTCCATTTTGAGATGAAGAGTATCATCAGCAAAATACATACGGCAAAGGCTACCAATACGTAGGCACTCGACATTTCTATCTCCTCCGCAATAATAGAAACAGACATTCTCTCCGGGCGTTATTTAGCAAGTTCGGTGCCAGAGCGGTGACGGCAGTGTGCCGGGCGCGCGCCTTCCGGAGCCGCCGGGTGGATTTGGCAAACATCGGCGGCCTTCTGAGAGACGTTTGATTGTTCAAACAGAGCGGGGGGGACGGGAACGCGGCGCACCCGCGAAACGGCGGGGAGGAGGGCGGCGGGCTGTTGCAACGGAATACGGATGCAACGGATCGTTGCAACATATATGCAACAATCCGTTGCGGCGGCGGCCTTGCGCCCAAAAGGGCAACCTGTTGGATGTACTGGTTATTTCTGTATATATTTCTGGAGTTTGCGCCATAGTGTGGTTCGGTCCATGCCCAGTTCGCGGGCGGCACGGGTCCGGTTGCCGCCGCAGGCGCGCAGGGCCGCGAGCAGCCTGTCCTTTTCGTTGTCCGGCCCGGAGGCTTGCGGGGCCTCGGGAGGGAAGGGCGCTGGCGTTGCCGCAAGAAGGGGCGGCACTTCCTCGATGTCCTCGGGATGCAGGGCCCTGTTGAGATCCGCGGAGGTCAGGACGTCCCGGTTGCGGCGCAGGACGGCCGCCCGCTCGACGACGTTGCGCAGTTCCCGCGCGTTGCCCGCGAAAGGGTATTCCCGGAGCAGGTGGAGCGAGTCCGGGGCGACCTCCGGCAGGGCCTCGCGGTTCTTCCAGCAGAATTTCTTGAGGAAAAAGTGGAACAGCTCGATGACGTCCTCCCCCCGTCGGCGCAGGGGCGGGATCGTGATTTTCAACACGTCGAGGCGGTAGAGCAGATCCTGCCGGAAGCGCTTGGCGGCGACGAGCTTGTGGAGGTTGACGTTGGTCGCCGAGATGATGCGCACGTCCACGGCGGTCACCCGGTCGTCGCCGATGCGCCGGACCTCGTGCTCTTGGAGCACGCGCAGGAGCTTGCTCTGCATGTTCAGCGGGATTTCGGATATTTCGTCGAGGAACAGCGTCCCGTTGTGGGCCAGTTCGAAAAGCCCCATCTTGCCGCCCCGCGTCGTCCCCGTGAACGCGCCCTCCACGTAGCCGAACAGCTCGCTTTCAAGCAGGTTTTCGGGCAGGGCCGCGCAGTTGATGGCCACGAACGGCCCGTTGCGGCGCTGGCTGGCGTTGTGGATGCCCTGCGCGAACAGTTCCTTGCCCGTCCCCGTCTCGCCCACGATCAGGATGTTGGACGAAGCGGCGGCGTAGCGGCAGGCGTCCTCGATGGTCTCGTCGATCAGCCGGCTGCAATGCACGATGTCCGAAAGGTGGTGCTTGGCCGTCAGCCCCTTGTTGCTCAGCTTTTTGCGGATGTGCCCTTCGAGCTGCTGGACCTTGTCCACGTTCTGGAAGCTGATGACGACGCCCGCCGCGATCCCGTTGACGGCTACCGGTGTGCAGTCGAAGGTGATGGAAACGCCGCGCACCTTGCGCACTTCGCCCTGAATTTCCGCGCAGTCGCGCATCGCCCGGCTGAAGCTGTCCATCATGCAGGGGAAGGCCGTTTCGAGGGGCACGTCCTTGAGTGGGGCGTCGCGCATGAGGCAGGCGGCGGGATTGTCCAGCCGGATGATCCCGGAGGCGTCCACGTAGAGCAAGCCGTCCTTCACCGACTCAGTAATGATTTTATAGGTTTCCGTCCGGATACGCTCCTGCTGGACGAGGGTGACCGTCCGGATGGCCTCCTCCAGCGACTGCGCGTAGGTTTCCCGGCCCGTGCGCAGCAGGATGGCGGGCAGCCCCAGAAGGCCCGCGTCCTGCTGCACGGAATAGCCGCCGACGATGACGTCGCAGCCGTCCTGCTTGGCCAGTTCCAGCGCGTGCCGGATCTCCGCCGCGCATTCGGGGATGTAGACGCGGATGTCGCAGCCGAACATGCCGGAAAACTGCTCGATCCCGTTGAAGGCGTTGTAAAAGCCGACGAAGCCGATGCTCCGCGTTTGAAACCGACGTTGGCATTCCTGGATGGAACGGATGACGTCGTAGCCGGAAATGGCGATGTCGATGACGGGGACGCCCAGTCCCTGCGCCTTCAGCCGCCGGGCGGAATAGCCCCGGGCGATGATGGCGTCGCAGTCGTGCAGTTCCGAGAGGTCGAGCCTGTCCACGGTCGCGGTGATGATGCGGTTGTCGATGCGCCCGCGCTGAGGATGGGCCGCAATGACATCCTGAACGATCCTTTCCATTTCCGGATAAGGGGAAATGCTGACGATACGGATTTGAGGCAACGGCATACGCTCCTGCGCGTTCGTTTGAGGGTCACGGGGATTATACATGTTGCCTTTCAGCAACAAGGGTGGGCGGGACGGGGCCCGCCGGAAGGCTTCTTCGAGGAAAGGCCATCCGGAAACGGAAGCCGCGCGGGAAACCGCCGGTACGCGGCACAGCCTCCTCACGCGGGAAGATCCGCCGGCGCTGCCCGCGTACGGAGGCCCTAATCCCGCAGCCGTTCGTCGGGCTCGGCACAGGCGTCGTGCAGGGCCTGAAAGCCTCGCCGTGCCTCCGCCTGCGAGGAGGCGCGGACGGCGTCGAGTTCGTCGGCATGATCGCACAGGAGCCTGGACAGGTCGCCGTCAAGATGGCCCTGCTTCACCATGCCCTTCACGATGCGCAGGGCCTCGGGCGGCGTCATGCCCTTGCGGTAGGGCCTGTCTTCGGTCAATGCCGTGAACACGTCCGCAATCGCCATGATCCGTGAGGGGAAAGGGATCTCCTCGCCCTTCAGGCCCAGCGGGTAGCCCTTGCCGTCCAGCCGTTCGTGGTGCCCGCCGCCCCAGACGCTCACGCGCTCGAAGCCGGGTACGGCGTCCAGCCACAGGCGGCTGAGGTCGGCGTGGCGCTTCACCTTGGGGAATTCCTCGTCGGTCAGCTGCCCGGGTTTTTCGAGCAGCGCCAGCGGGATGCCGAGTTTGCCGATGTCGTGGAGCATACCCGCGACGAACAGCGTGTCGAGGTCATCCTGCCCCATGCCCGTCAGACGCCCGAGCGCCACAGCCATGTGGGCCACACCCGTGGAATGGGTGGCGGTAAAGGGGCTGCATGAGTCGATGATGTGCCCGAACAGGGTGCTGAACTGGATGGTTTCCTGCGGCGTGAGGATCTGATCGCCGTAGCGCCGCCGGACGAAGGCGGGGAGGCGTATGTGCGCCCCGGCGAGGTCATTGAGCGTTTCCTCGTCGTGCAGGATGTCTTGCATGGCCTCGATGTGGTCGGGCGAGTAGATGCCGGGGCGTCGTTCGCATACCCTGCGATCCGCGCCCTCCACGGCCTCCCGGAAATCGTTCTTGGCGCGCAGATCCACATCCACGCGATCCGCGATGTTGATGAGGCTGCCTTCGCGGGCGGCGAGCCCCCTGTCACATGCCTTTTCCCAGTACATGTGGTGGAAGCGCACCCGCTCCGCCTCTTCGGCCAGCGTGGGGCAGTTTTGCAGGAACAGGCAGCCCGCTTGCGGATGGAGGTAGCGCTCGCGCTCGAAGACGAGATCTTCCGCACTGGTTTTCAGGGGGATGACCCCCACGTCGTGCATGATCCCGGCGAGGAAGAGCCGTTCCCGCTCCTCGGAGGGAAGGCCGAGGCGTTCGGCCAGCCTGTCGAGAAGGAAACCCACTCGCCTGTGGTGGCCGGTCAGGGCCGGATGAACCTGGTCCAGCGCGTTGGCGAAGGCCAGAATCAGATCATAAAGCTTGATGCGCAGTTGCATGGCGTATCCGAAGAGGAGCAAAGATGGCCGCCGGCGCGGGCCATCGGCGGAAGATTGCCGGAGAATATGGGGTCTGCCGCAAATGTCAACGGGGGATATGCGTAACGTGTCCATCGGTATGGACGAACCCGTGGAAGAGAGCATCCCTTCGGACTCAGTGCCCGGCGGCAGGAACGTGACCGGAGGCGGCCCTGCGCGGGGGCGTGGACACCGAAGGCCCACTAGCCGTGGCTGGGCGCATCGTAGCCGGGGCGTTACGGAATCTATCCTTCCCGCAGTAAAGCACATGGCAGCGCCCGCAACCCGGAGTTGCCCCAAGACGTGTCGTTGCCCCATCCCGTAAGAAAAAGGGGGATTGACGATGCCAACTGTTGTGGCTGGCGATAAAAACAGGTATATCATCACGGATAGTTTCAATCGAAAGAGAGGTGAGGCCCTTGTTCGAAGGGGTTTCGGCGGGCATAGCGCCAGTGTGAAGCGGCACAACGGCCTTGAAGATCGGAACCGCTACGGGAGAGGCCCGTGGAAGGGGCCATGCGCCGCAGCTTGTTCCGGGATGAAGGCCGCTCTTTTTTGTTGAATCGCTTTTTGGACAGGAGCGTTGTATCATGCAACCAGTCTTGCGCCCCGCGCGGATGTGCGATGCGAAGAAGATCCACGGTTTGCTCATGGAATGTTCGGCGGAGGGCCTGCTGTTGCCGCGTTCGCTGTCGAACCTGTACGGCCAGATCAGGGATTTCCGCATTCTGGAAACCAGCGGCGGGGAATTCATCGGCTGCGCGGCGCTGGCGGTGATCTGGGAAAACCTGGCGGAAGTCCGCTCCCTCGCCATTGCCAAGCCGTGGCGGGGGAACGGGTTCGGCAACATCCTCGTGGACGAGTGCTGTAAGGATGCCCGCAGGATAGGCATCGACCGGGTATTCGCGCTGACGTATCAGGTGCGCTTTTTCGAGCGGAACGGCTTTGGCGTGGTGAGCAAGGATCTGTTGCCCCAGCGCGTCTGGATCGTCTGTGCGAACTGCCCCCGTTTCCCCGACTGTGACGAAGTGGCGGTGATGCGCCACCTGGATGCGGGCGGCGCCTGAAGGCTCGCCGGGCTCTGAGGGCGTAGGCTTCGCCATATGTGTAAGCCGTTATTTGCCGGAGGGAGGCATCGCGGCACCGCCTTTGCGTTGTGAGGCCGGGCCGCTTCCTTTTTTCGTTGCTGAAAGTGTTGTGCATCGCCTCCGGGCCGCAGGGCGGGGACGATAAGGGGCCAAGGCTGGGCGAATTCCGCCAGCCTTGGCCCTTTTCCTTCAGTGTCGGTGCGCCATTAGGCGGGCAGGCTGCCGCGCAGGAAAACGCCGCGCCGGGCGTCGTCGAGGATCTTCCCGTCCTCATAGGCGACTGCGCCGCGCAGCAGCACGGTGCGATGCCTGCCGAGGCAGCCCATGCCCGCGAACAGGCTGTAGTCCACGGCCATGTGCTCGTTCCTGTCGGGGATGATCCAGTCGTCGCCGGGATCGACGATGACCACGTCCGCATCCGATCCGGGGAGGAGGGTTCCCTTTCTTGGATACAGGCCGAAGCATTTCGCGGGGTTTTCGCACAGGAGCCGCACAAGGTCGGGGATGGCGACGCGGCCCTTGGCAATCCCTTCGTTCCACGTGACGCAGAAAAGCGTATCCACGCCGGGCGCGCCGTGCGGGGCCCGGAAGGTTTCGGCAAAGAGCGGCTCGTTGGCGGCGGTGGCGTGCCCCGCCGCGTCGGAGGCGACGACCTGTATTTCGCCGTTGCGGATCGCTTCCCAGAGCGCCTCGCGGTCTGCCTCCTTGCGCAGGGGAGGGGACATCTTGGCGAGGTTGCCGCGCAGCGCAAGCTGGCTGTCGTCCAGCGTCAGATAATGGGGGCAGGTTTCGGCGAAAAGCGTGGGCACCGTGCCCCACTTCCTGAACAGCCTGATGGCTTCGAGCGATTCCTTGCAGGTGACGTGCGGCAGGTAGATGTTGCAGCCCGCGACAGAGGCCAGCGAAAGCACGCGGAAGATGGCCTCGGCCTCGGAAATGTTGGGATGCGTCGCGGGGTAATCGCGGGGGTGCTCGCGCCCCTCGGCAACGGCCTTGGCTTCCAGATGTTCAAGGATGGCGTCGTTTTCCGCATGGAAGGCGAGGAGGGCCTTTTCGCGCGCGACCAGTTCCATGAGATGCAGGATCTGGTCGTCCTCCAGTTTCATGCCCCGTTTTCTGTAGGATGTGAACGCCTTGAAGGAAATGACCCCGCGCGCGACCAGTTCGGGGATGGCTTCGTCGGCCTCTTCCATGACGTTGGCGGTCAGGGTGCAGTGCAGCCCGAAGTCGATGCAGGAACCGGTTTCCCCTTCCCTGATGAAGTCGTCGATGGCCTGAACCAGCCCGCCCTGTTTGCCCCATGCGGCGACGGCCCCGATGTAGGGGATGACGGTGGTGACGCCGCCGGACAGGGCCGCCCGCGACAGGCGGTCGATGCGGTCGGCGTAGACGGGGTGGTTGTGCGCGTCGATGATGCCGGGCAGCACGTAGCGCCCGGAGGCGTCGATGACCCGGTCGGCCCGCACCTCGGAGCCGCGTGGGAGGAGGCTTTCCACCCGTTCCCCGGAAATGAGGATGTCCAGCGGGCGCATGGTTCCGGCATCAACGACGATGCCGTTTGTGATCAGAGTCGTACTCATGGCGTGTCCCCAGTGAAGCACCCCCTGCCTTGTCCGGCGGCCTGATGGCTTCCCCCTCCCGTTGGCGGGAGCCGCCCCTCATGCCGCCCCCGGAGGGGTTCCGCCGAGGGGCGCGTCGGGGCGGTTCACCTTGCCGCTTCATCCCATCCCCGGAGGGGCCTCCGGCAAGGGCATTGCGGGAGCCCGGATGCCTCGCGGCAGCGCGGCGGGCGCTTTGCCGGGGGCGCGGGCGAACCGGCGGGTCAGGCGACGGGCGCGGCGGAATAGCCTGAGGTCATATCCCAGACGGCCTTTTTCAGATGCTTCACGATGTTTTCCACACCGTACTCGCGGATGACGGAACAATGCCCCGAAAGGCTGATGGCCCAGAGCCCGCCGTGCGGGGTGAGGATGGGCACGGCGACGCAGTGGAGCGAGTCGCTGATTTCGGAGATGTCCTCGGCGTATCCCTTTTCCTTGGCGGCGAGCAGGTCTTGCTTGAGGCGCGCCCCGTCCGTCAGGGTATGCAGGGTGTAGGCCGTCCGCGGGACGGTGGCGATGTATTCGTCGATTTCCTCTTCGCTTTTCGTCGAGAGGAGAGCCTTGCCGAGCCCCGTGCAATAGGCGGGGAGCTGCTGGCTCAGATCGATGCGCGTGACGCAGTTGCGGGGGTATTCGCGGCGCAGGACGAGCACCTGCTTGTCCATGAACGTGGCGAAGCTGACCGTGGCCTGATCGAACGTGGCCACCAGTTCCCGCATGTACGATCTCCCGGTTTCCACCATGTCGATCTTGCTGCTCACCATGGCGCCGAGCTGCACCACCTTGAGCGTCACCGAAAAAAGCCCCGTCTGGTCGTCCTTGCGGACATAGCCGAACTCGATGAGGCTGTTGAGGAAGCGGTGCACCGAGCTCTTTTGCAGAGACAGGGCCTTGCTTACCTCAAGGGCCTTGTGCGGGCCGTTGGCGCAGAGGAATTCCAGAACGTCGAAAACTTTTTGTGATGATGTCAGCATGGGAATCTCCGGAAAGGGATATGCGGCGGCGGGGAAAGCTCCGTCCTCCGGCGTGAAAGTATGCCTACCCGTCATGAGAAAGGCAATACGCTCCGGCACCTGAAAGCGTTCCCCCGCCGTCCGTTTCGGCGCAGGGATCCGAGTATTGTTTCCGCAGCCTGTTATGGCTGCCCCGCGTTCCGCACGGGCAGCCGTTCCTTGTGTGCTCCGCGCTGGGGGCGTCCCCGGCGCGGTTCCCTTCGGATGGCCCCTCCCGTCAGGCGGGCCTCCCACGGCACGGGGCCGTTTCCCTTGCGGGGCGGCTAGTCCCTGATGACCCTCCCGGGCCGTGCGCCCGTGAGCGCGGCGTCCTCCACCACGAACACGCCGTTGACGAGTACGTGCGCGATCCCGGCGGGATGCACGCGGGGATCGTCATAGCTGTTTTTGTCGATGACGGTATCCGGGTCAAAGACCACCAGATCCGCGTCGTAGCCCTCGGCGATGACGCCCTTGTTCCGCAGCCTGATCTTGCGGGCGGGGAGCGAGGTCATCTTGCGGACGGCCTCCTCAAGGGAAAGGACGCCCTGCTCACGCACATAGCGGCCGAGGATGCGGGGGTAGGTGGCGTAGGCGCGCGGGTGGGGCCTTCCGCTCATGAGCCCGTCGGTGATGAAGCTCACGGCCGGGTGGCGCATGATCGCGGTGATGTCCGCCTCATCGAGCCCGAACGAGATCATGCCCACGGCGAGCTGCTCTTCCACCAGCAGGTCGAAGGCGGCGTCGGCGGGGTCGGCATGTCCCCGTTCGGCGGCGATCTGCGAGATGCTCTTGCCCACGCAGGGCTGGTTGGCTTCGCTGACTACCGAAGAGACGAAGATCTTTTCCCAGCCCACGGACTGCGAGAAGTTTTCCCAGTCCATGCGCGTGTCGAGGTCATGCTTGATGGCGCCGCGTTCCTCGCGCAGGGCCCGCAGCAGGCCGTCCACGCCCCTGCTGTGGTACCACGGCGGGATGACCACATGCAGGAACGTGCTCCCCGCCGTGTAGGGGTACTGGGCCATCGTGACGTCGATCCCGGCGGCGCGGGCCTCGTCGATGCGGCGGATGAGCGCGGCGGAACGGCCCCAGTTCTTTTTCCCGCGGATCTTGAAGTGGGTGATCATGGCGGGGATGCCGGAGCGTTCGCTGATGGCGATCACCTCCTCCACGGATTCGGCGATGGCGTCGGCCTCGTTGCGCATGTGCACGTCGTAGATGCCGCCGTGCGCCGCCGCGGCCTTGGCTACGGCCACGGTTTCCTCAAGGCTCTGGTAGCGGCTCGGAGGGTAGATCAGCCCGGCGGAGATGCCGCGCGCGCCCTCGTCCATGCACCGGGCGACCAGATCCCGCATGGCCCGGATTTCGTGGTCTTCCGCGGGCCTGTCGGCCATGCCCATGACGCTCAGGCGCACCGTGCCCAGCCCCACGTACGAGGAGACGTTGAGCGGCGGCTTCGCGGCCTGCAGGCAGTCGAGGTATTCCGCGAAGCTGTTCCACGTCCACGGCACGTCGAGCGTCCCGGCGAGGCCGGAAAGGTGTTTCTTCCAGTCGGCCTTGTCGCCGTCCTTGATCGGCGCGAGGGACATGCCGTCCAGCCCGAGGTTTTCGGTGGTCACGCCCTGCATGATCTTGCAGTCCATGCCCTCCCCGGCGAGGAGCGGCAATTCCGAATGGCTGTGCCCGTCCACGAAGCCGGGGCAGAGCGCCTTGCCGTCCACATCCGCCACGCGGCGGGCGCGGGCCGTGGAGCCGGGGGGCAGCACGGCGGCGACGGTGCCGCCTTCCACGCCCACATCACCGTAGAACCACGGGTTGCCCGTGCCGTCGATGACCTTCGCATTGCGGAACAGAATATCAAACATGGGAATGCTCCCTCACATGCCGCGGAATCCCCGCGGCGTCTTTAGGGCAGGTGGCCTTTGCAAGGGCATACGCCTCAAAGCCGGGCTCCGGTAGGAAGCGCCGTCTTCACCAGACCCCACGCCGGTTCACGGCACGCCGCACCCGCGTGCGGCGAAAGCCGTTTCAAGATGGGATGGCCCTAGAACGTGTGGTTCAGCCCGGCATCGAATGCCCGGACATTGAGATCCCGCACTTTGGGCGCGACCCGGTCGGCGATGACGGAGCGCCAGACGTCGGCGTCGCCCCCGACGAGCTGGGCCAGCCCGCCCATCATGACGCTGTTGAACACGCGGGCGTTGCCCATCTCCACGGCGAGCGGCGTGGCCGGGATTTCCCGCAGGCCCGCGCAGCGTTCGCGGATGGCGGCGCGGATGCCGTCCTCGTCGGGATAGTCGGCCTGCCCGGAGCTTACCGATACGGGGTCGATGCGCCAGTCGTTGGCGAGCACGACCGTATCCTTATTCGTATAGACGAGCCGCCGCAGGCCCTCCAGCCATTCGAAGCTCAGGTAATAGTCGGCGGTGCCCCGGTCGATCATGGGCGCGCGGACGTTTTCGCCCCAGATGATGTGGCTGACCACGGAGCCGCCGCGCACGGCGAGGCCGAGGATGTCGGATTTCTTGGCGTCGTGGCCGAGCCGGAGCCCTACTTCGGCGAGGATGTCGCTGGCGAGGATGGTTCCCTGCCCGCCGACCCCGGTGATGAGGAAACGGATGGTCTTTTTCATGGGGATGCGCTCCTTAGGCTTGTTCGGGGCCGGAGATGGCGTGGACGGGACAGATCTGGGCGCAGATGCCGCAGCCGACGCAGGTCACGGGTTCGATGCGGGCCTTGCGCTTCCCGGTCCTGGGGTGCTTTTCGTCGGACAGCACGACGGAGGGGCAGCCGCTCTGGATGCACTTGCCGCAGGCGATGCACTTGTCGGCATCCACCACGCGGGCGGGCTTGGGGCT
>ENA-UEOI01000039-UEOI01000039.1-human-gut-metagenome-genome-assembly--contig:-NODE-39-length-156193-cov-38.799149_pt1 | contig 156193 bp, 147 predicted proteins | sample MGYA00242883_ERZ507882 | MGnify/ENA primary metagenome ERZ507882 (study PRJEB26167, sample SAMN06115502) | human gut metagenome | host: Homo sapiens | place: China:Chongqing | collected 2015-07-29...
CTGCATAGCGTCGATTCGATCGGTCTTCACCTTGCGGATACTTTGTGAGCAAAACCGCTTCATCCGCAGCGAATTGATGACGGAGACGAATATTCCGTTCTCCAACAAAGCGGCCACCACCGGGCAATGGTAGCTGCCGGTGCTTTCCAAAACGGCACGAACCTCTTCGCCGCTGCTGTGCAGCAGTGATACGAGCTCCGACATTCCTTCCCTTGTGTGCTGAACTTCAAACGGAGTGTACACGATTTCTCCTCCCGGCTTCATTCCGCACACGGTACTTTTTCCTTTGGACACATCGATCCCGATACTGAGCATGGGCATTCCTTCTTTCCTGATAAAATATTGCAATGCTTCCGCACCGGCTTATTACGATTCAATTTGGTTCGTGACGCGCACGCGGCATAGCCGGAGCAACCTGCTCAATCGAATCTTTATAACAAGAGGGCGGAGGACTGTTTACAGCTCGAGCGCTTGGCTCATCAAAGAGACCGTCCATCCATTGCCCTCCCATTATAACAAAAATAAGCATAGCTTCCGAGGCTTCCTATACGCTTCGGGTGCTATGCTTATTTTGTACCAAATAAAGATGATTCTCGAAAAAGTAATAGCTTTCCTGTCAGAGTTGTGGTATGTGTTGTGGTTGCCAAAAGGAGGTGCCGCAATGTACGACTACATGAAGGCTCTGCAAAAGCACTTCGACCGTCAGGAACACAGCGAATTGGACGCTCAGGTCGAATACGCCCAAGAGGAACTGCGGCGGGACATGGACGCCGCAGGGCGGAAGAAGCTGCTGCGGCTGTTGGACGCGCAGAACACATTGCTGGTTGAAGCCACGCTGATGAGCTTCACGGCAGGCTTCAAGCTGGCGTGGGGCATGGCGAAAGAGCTGGAGGCAGACGGGCTCTACTCCTTCGAACGGGAGGAAGAAGAACACATCTGCCATCCGGCGGAACAGGAGGACTGAATGGCAAAAAAACGTGCAAATGGCGAGGGCAACATCCGCAAACGCGCAGACGGGCGTTGGGAGGGGCGCTACACCGCAGGCTACCACCCCGAAACCGGAAAGCGCATCATCAAAAACGTGCTGGGTAAGACGCAGGCGGAATGCAAGGCGAAGCTAAAGAAAGCCATTGAGGAGAGCCAGTCATTGGACGTCGGCCGCGCCGATGAATACACGGTTGCCGCTTGGCTGCGGACGTGGTTTGATTTGTATGCCAAGCCGCACATTCGCCCATCCACCATGAACTACTACCACCGGAACATCGAACAGCATATCATCCCTGCTATCGGGGATATCCCGCTGAATAAGCTCACCACCCGTGACCTGCAAAAGCTCTACAACGATCTGCAAAGCAATGGGCGGCTGAGAAAAGTACAGAAAAAGGAAAAACCCGGACTGAGCAATTCCACTGTGCGCGGTATCCACATGATGCTGCACAACGCCCTTGACCGGGCGGTGAAGGAAAAACTCATTCTCAGCAATCCCACGGAGAATTGCATCATCCCCAAAATTGAAAAACAAGAGATGAAAATCCTTCATCCAGACCACATCAGCGCGTATCTAAATGCGGCCGAGCGGCGTAATGCCCTGCCGATGTTCTATCTGGAACTGGTCAGCGGACTGAGAAAGGGCGAGCTGGTCGCGCTCCAATGGAGCGACCTCGACATTCAGAACCGCACCATATACGTCAGCAAGCAATATGTCAAAAATCCCAATGGCGAACTGACGCTGTCCCGTCCCAAAACGGAGACTTCGGTCAGAAAAGTATCTATCCCGCAGGATGCCGTAGACCTGCTGATAGCGGAACACGGCAAGCATCCCGAGAATCCCTACATGTTCCCCTCGCCGGTAACTGGTGAGATGTACTACCCAGACTCCGTCGTAAATCTGCACAAGAAGATCCTGAAGGACGCCGGGCTGCCGCGCATCAGATTTCACGACCTCAGACACACCTTCGCAACGCTGGCACTGCAAAATGGGGTGGACGTCAAAACCGTCAGCAGTATGCTCGGCCACTATGACGCTGGATTCACACTCCGCACCTACACCCACGCTACGAGGCAGAAGCAGGACGAAGCCGCACAAACGATGGGCAGCTTCATGGCACAGATTCGATAAGTCCCGCAGGCAAGCAGAGCACCGGAAAGGAAGCAATTTCCTCTCCGGTGCTCTTTGGCTCTTTCCGCACAGTTCGGCAAGTGGGTCAGGGTGTGGGTCAAAGTTTGACCCACACCCTGACCCACAACATTTGCGGCATTTTTGCAACAAAAAAGCATCGAAAACCGAAGCTTTCGATGCTTTTTGGAGCTGGTGGGGTGACTCGAACACCTGACCTGCTGATTACGAATCAGCTGCTCTACCGACTGAGCTACACCAGCGTCTTTCTCAAAGACGAATGATATTTTAGCACACTTTTTTGCCCGCGTCAAGACAGAAACCATTGTTTTTTCCCGGCCTGCTTTCTTCTCATTTTTGAATGTGCATTTCGGTGAATAATACCATTTGTATTTGCACTCGCTCTCTTGCATTTCGGACGGCCCGCCGGCGGCGGTCACGCCCCGCAAACCGCGCCAGCGACCCAAAACGGCGCCCGACGCGCTTCGTCAAAAATCGGGAAAACCCGTACTTCGCCTTCCTTTTCCCGACTTTTTCCGGCACGCTCTCTGCTCTCGCGCGGTTGTTCGACGAGTTCACATAAGTTTTTCAATAATGCTTTTCTACAAATAGTTATCCACAGTTTCCACAGACTTATCCCCAGACTTAGAACGCCCTATATTTCTTGGGTTTCCTGAAATTCTCAGACATTCTGCACAGCCGCAGCGTCAAATGTCCCGTCCCTCTCCGGTACATGACTCGTTTGACATAACGCACGATATTTCTTCTCGCTTTTGCAAATAACGTCCGCTTGTTTCCATAACGCCTTTATTTTGCAGGATTTCATTTTGCTCCGTCAAAAAGGAAAGCCGCAGACCTTGACAGGTCTGCGGCTTTTATTCATCTCAGGCGAATATGTCGCGCACCTGCGCACGGTAGGCGACCACCGCGTCGTCGATGTCGCGGGTGGCGTAGGCGTTGAGCGACAGGTCCGCGCGAGCGCCGGCCAAATACTCATAGTAGCCCTGCGCGCCGATCATCGCACCGTTATCGCCGCACAGCCGGAGCGGCGGGAGGTACAGCTTCACGCCCTCGCGCGCACATGCCGCCATCAGGTCGGCGCGGAGGATGGTGTTCGCGGCCACGCCGCCGGCGGCGACCAGCGTTTTGCGTCCGCACGTGCGCGCGGCCAGCATGGCGCGCGGCACCAGCTCATCGGACACCGCGCGGGTAAAGTCCCGCGCGAGCGCTGCACGGTCGAGCGGCTCGCCCTTCTGCTCGGCGTTGTGGGCAAGATTAACCACCGCCGTCTTGAGGCCGGAAAAGCTCATGTCGAGCGGGTGCCCCTCGATGCTCGCGCGCGGCAGGTCGTACACGCCGCCCCCGCTCTGCTGCGCCAGCTCGTCCATCGGCTTGCCGCCGGGATAGGGCATCCCGAGCACACGTGCGGCCTTGTCGAAGCATTCGCCCGCCGCGTCGTCGCGCGTCGCGCCGACGAGAACAAGGTCGGTATAATCCCGCACGTCCACGAGCAGCGTGTTGCCGCCGGACATGCACAGCGCCAGGAACGGCGGCTCCAGCTCCGGGAACGCCAGATAATTCGCGGCGATGTGGCCGCGGATATGATGCACCGGAATGAGCGGTACGCCCAGCGCGTAGGCGACGGACTTGGCGAAGCTCAGCCCCACCAGCACCGCGCCGATCAGGCCCGGCGCGTAGGTGACCGCCACCGCGTCGATGTCCCGCTTCGTCACGCCCGCGTCCGCGAGCGCCTGATCCGTCAGCGCGGCGATGGCCTCGACGTGCTTGCGCGAGGCGATCTCCGGCACCACGCCGCCGTAGAGCGCGTGCATATCCGCCTGCGACGCGATGGCGTCGGAGAGCACACGCCGCCCGTCCTCGACGACCGCCACCGCGGTCTCGTCGCAGGAGGATTCAAAAGCCAGTATTTTCATCTTATCTGCTTCTTTCTATCATTCTTCGCCGCATCTCTCACGAGACCGCCGGGCGCTTGCACCCGCCCGCGGAGGCGGGGCGGCAGCAGCAAAGCTGCTGCCAAGACGTGTTATCACAGTCTGAAATCAAACCGCTCCGCGGTTTGATTTCTCGTCGCAGGAGGATTCAAAAGCCAATATCCTCATTTCGCTGCCTCCCCAAACTCCCGTGTCATGATGACGGCATCCTCCTTAGGATGCTCATAGTAATTCCTGCGGCGTCCCACGCCGCGGTAGCCGTGCTGCCCGTAGAGCGCGATGGCGGCGTAGTTGCTCGCGCGCACCTCGAGCGAGAGAAACGCGAGATGATTGCCCTCGGCAAAGCGCTCGAAGACATCGAGCAGCTTCCCCGCGACGCCGCGGCGGCGGCAGTCGGGCCGCACGGCGACGTTCGTGATGTAGCCCTCGTCGAGCACGACCTGCAAGCCCGCGTAGCCGACCACGCGGTCATTTTCGTCCAGCGCAACGAGAAAGGCCGAGAGCGCGTTGTCCAGCTCCTCGGCAAGCGCATTGCGCGACCACGGCACGGTGAAGCAGCTGCGCTCCAGCTCCGCCACCGCGTCGAGGTGCTCCGTTTTCATCGGTACGATCCGCACCGGCATGACTTTTCCGTTCATCCCTTTGCCTCCAGCCAGTTTTTGCCCCAGTGCGCCTCGGCCACCAGCGGCACGGAGAGCTGCATCACGCCCTCCATCTCCTCCGTGAGGAGCCGTGCCGCCTGCTCCGCCATCGCCTCGGGACACTCGACGATCAGCTCGTCGTGGACCTGCAGCAGCAGCTTCGCCTCCGGCGCCTCGCGCCTGAGACGGTCATGCACGCGCACCATCGCGAGCTTCATCACGTCCGCCGCCGTGCCCTGAATGGGCATATTGAGCGCGACGCGCTCGCCGAACGAGCGGGTGGCAAAGTTGCTCGCCGTCAGCTCGGGGAGATCGCGGCGGCGGTGCATGAGCGTTTCAACATAGCCCTGCGCCTTCGCCTTTTCCACGATCTCGGTCATGTAGCGGCGCACGCCGGAGAAGCGGTCGAGGTAATTCTGAATATACTCCTTCGCCTCGTAAACGCTCACGCCGATGTCCTGCGCGAGTGAAAACGCGGAGATGCCGTAGACGATGCCGAAGTTGACCGCCTTCGCGTGCGAGCGCATCTGCTTCGTCACCGCCTCCGTCGGCACGCCGAACACCTGCGAGGCGGTGACGGTGTGAATATCCTCGCCGCTCAAAAACGCCTGCCGCATCGTCTCGTCGCCCGCGATGTGGGCGAGCAGCCGCAGCTCGATCTGACTGTAGTCCGCGTCCACGAGCACATTGCCGCGCTCGGGCACGAACATCCGCCGCAGCTCGCTGCCGAGCGGCGTGCGCGTCGGGATATTCTGCAAATTCGGCTCGGTGGAGCTGAGCCGCCCCGTGGCGGTCACGGTCATCTGGAAGCTCGTGCGCACGCGCCCGTCCGGCCCGATGACCTTCAGCAGCCCGTCGCAGTAGGTCGATTTCAGCTTGGCGTACTGGCGGTACTGCAGCACGTCGGCGACGATGGGGTGCTCCCAGCGCAGCTTTTCAAGCACATCCGCATTCGTAGACCAACCGGTCTTCGTCTTTTTGCCGTGCGGTAGGCCGAGACGGTCGAAAAGCACCTCGCCGAGCTGCTTGGGGGAGTTGATGTTGAAGCTCCCGTCGGCCTCCTCGTAAATGCGCTCCTCCAGCGTTTTCAGCTCCGCGTCCATCGCCGCGCCGAAATCCGCGAGCGCCTTCGCGTCCACGCGCACGCCCGCAAGCTCCATCTCCGCGAGCACGCGGCAGAGCGGAAGCTCGACCTCGTAATAAAGCGCATGGAGCTGCCGCTCCTCGATGCGCGACGCAAGCTCCTTATAAAGCGAGCCGACAGCGGAGGTATAGATATGGAACGCCGTTTCCGCCGCTCTCACATCGCCGAGCAGATCGAACGCCCCCGGCTCCAGATGCGCCGGCGCGGCAAGCTGCGTGTGGAAGTAGACGGCAAAGAGCGAGGCGATGTCATACCTGCCCGCCGTCGCGTCGATGAGATAGGCGGCGAGCGCGGTGTCGAACACGAAGCCCTCGGCGGGCAAACCGTTTTCCAGCAGCGTGTGCATGAGGTCCTTGACGTTGTGGCTGACCTTTTTGATGTCGGCGGAGAACAGCGCGCGCAGCAGCGCGTTCCAGTCGCCGGAATAGCGGTCGAAGAAAAACTCCGCGCTCAGCGTCTCCCTTTCGCTCTTCTCCCACTCCACGATCACGCCGGAGAGGTCGGGCAGCGCGAGCACCGTCACATGGTCCGCCGCGCGGAGGCGTGCAAGGCATTCCTCCGCTCTTTCCGCGCTCGTCACAGTCTCGACCGTCACGGTGCATTCGACCGTCTCTGCGGCGCTGAGCGGCTCCGCTGTGGGTTTGAGCCCCATCCTCTCGATGAGCTTGTGGAACTCCAGATGCATGAGCAGCGGATAGAGCGCGTCCGACGGCGCTTTGCGCAGGTTGTCCTGCGGCGTGAACTCCAACGGCGCATCGGTGAGGATCGTCGCGAGGTGATAGCTCTGCCGTGCGCTTTCCTCGCCCTCAGTCAGTTTTTTGATGACGCCGGGCTTGGCGTCAAGCTCCGGCAGAAGACGGTAAATTTCGTCGATGCTGCGGTATTTTTGAACGAGCGCCATCGCCGTCTTTTCGCCGATGCCGGGAACGCCGGGAATATTGTCGCTCGCGTCGCCCATGAGTGCCTTGAGGTCAATGATGTGGATCGGCTCAAAGCCGTACTCCTCGGCAAAGCTCTCGGGCGTCATGCGCTTCGTGGTGGTCTGCCCCATGCGGGTGGAGATGAGCTTGACGGTCGTGTGTTCCGTGATGAGCTGAAGCGAATCCTTGTCACCCGTCGCTGCCACGCAGTCCCAGCCCGCCGCCTCGCATTTGCGCGAGATGGTGCCGATGAGATCGTCCGCCTCGTAGCCCGCCAGCTCGTAGCGCGGGATGTTCATCGCGTCGAGTACCTCCTTCATCACCGGAAGCTGCATCGCCAGCTCCTCGGGCATCCCCTTGCGCTGGGCCTTGTAGCCCTCGTACTCCAGATGGCGGAAGGTCGGCTCGCGCCGGTCGAAGGTCACGCACACCGCGTCGGGCCGCTCCTCGTCCTCCAGCCGCGCCATCGTGACCAGAAAGCCGTAAATGGCCTGCGTGTAAAACCCGTCCTTCGTCGTCAGGGGACGGATGCCGTAATAGGAGCGATTGAGGATTGAGTTGCCGTCCAGCACCATCAGCTTCATCGTCAAAAACCTCCGTGTTCGCATTCTTTTTCATGTTACAGTATAGCCCATGCGCGCGCAAAACTCAACAAAAACCGTTGACAATGCATCACAAAGTGTTAAACTTCTTGTATTCCGCTTTGTTGGGAAAGGAGGCGCCGCCGTGCGGCTTTCCATGAATACGCGCTATGCCGTGATCCACGCCTCGTTCTGGGGCGCCTACGGCTCGCTCTGGGCCTTTATCGCGCTCGTGCTCGAATACAACGGCTTTGCGAGCGCGCAGGTCGGCGTCGTGACCTCGTGCGCGACGCTGCTCTCGGTGTTCCTCTCCCCCGCGGTCTCCTCGTTTCTCGACGCGCGGCCCGGCCTCGAAAACCGCCACGGCGCGATGGCGCTGCTCACGCTTGCCGCGGCGCTGTGCCTGCTCGCATGGCTCGTGCCGCTGCCGCGCCCGTTCGTGCTGGGCGCGTGCTTTGCGCTCATCGGCGCGTTCCTCTCCTCCACCCCGCCGTTTCAAAACGCCATGGCGATGGACGCGAACCGCTGCGGCATCCCGGTGGTCTACGGCTTCTGCCGCGGCGTCGGCTCGGTCTCCTACGCCGCCGCGGTGCTGCTCCTCGGCTTTGTGCTCGAGCGCCACGCGCCGACGCTGCTCCTGCCGGTCTTTGCCGCGCTGACCGCCTGCGGACTCCTCGCCATGTCCGGCTTCCGCCTGCCGGAGCGCCCCGATGAAGCGGCGGACCGCCCCGCGGAGCGCCGCAGCATCGCCGCCGTGCTGCGCAGCCATCCGCGTTTCGCGCTCACCCTGCTCGGCTGTATGTTCTTTTTCCTCACCCACACCATCTCCAACACCTACATGAACGCCCTCGTCGGCAAGGCCGGCGGGACCGCGAGCGCCGTGGGCACGAGCCTTGCCATCTCCGCCGTGCTGGAGCTGCCCGCGATGACGCTGGTCTCCCGGCTGCAAAAGCGCTTCTCGCCCGGCTTCTTCCTGCGCTTCGCGGCGGGAGCCGAGGTCGTGAAATTCCTTATTTTCTACCTTGCCCACTCGATGCCTTTCATCTACCTCGGGCATTGTATGCAGTTCTTCCAGTTTGCCGTTTACGCGCCCGCGACGGTCTACTACGTCGCCGCGGCGCTCCCCGAACGCGACCAGCTCAAGGGACAGTCGCTCATCTACGTCGCCGGCAGCGGACTTGGCGGCGCGCTGGGCAATCTTCTCGGCGGGCGGCTCCTCGACCGCAGCGGCATACAGGCCGCGCTGCTGCTCGGCACGGTGAGCGCGGCGGCCTCGCTGCTGACCTTCTGCCTCTCCACGCGGGAGGACTCCCGATGATAAGAAAACGCCGCACGGCTCACAGGCCGTGCGGCATTCTTTCTTTTCTCATGGCGTCAGCGGCTCGCCGACGTTCACACCGTTCAGCTGCGCCGCGATCTCGCCGTCCACGACGATCTGCACGCGCTCGACGGTGTCGAGCGAGCAGAGCGAGAGCACCAGCGACTCCACCGTCTGCCGCGGCGAGATGCCGAGATCGGCGTCGGAGGGCAGATTGAGGTAGCACGTCCCCTCCTCCACGCGGGCGGAGAGCACGGTGAACTCCTCCGGCAGCAGGGCTGCGAGCGCGTCGCTCTCAGGGCCCTGCGCGAGCGCCTCCAGCAGCGCGTTCACGCGCGTCTGCCCCTCGTAGAGCGCCAGCGCGCGCTTTTCCGCGCGCAGCGCGCCGCTCGTCGGGTCGAGGAAGTAGAGCGATACGGTGATGGGGCGCAGCGCGTCCTCGCGCATCGACAGCAGCGGATCCGCCGCCGTAAGCGTCTGCGTCTCGCGGTACGGCAGCTCCCGCCCGCCCGAGGTGATGGACACCGCGTTCACGCCGTCGAGCTGCGTGAGCGTGAGCGTCACGCAGTAATCGGCGAGCGTCAGATCGATGCCCGCAAGGCGCGCATACTGCCGCGAGAAGTCCACCCGCGCCCAGTTGCCGAGGACCGACAGGCTCAGAAGCGTCGTCCCGCCCGGCATCGGCGCGCGGACGCCCGCATCCGGCGCGTCGGCAAGAAGCCGCTCCAGCAATCGCTGCGCCAGCTCCTCCTGCGTGAGCGTGTCGGTGTCCGGGAGCTGCACGGTGCGGGCAACGATGGCGTCCTCGCCCGGCACGTCGCGCAGCTCGGCGGCGGGGTAGTAGATCGTATAGCTGTTTTCTCCCTCCGTCCCGCCGCCGCGCACACAGGCGGCGAGCAGCAGCGAAAGAACGAGAAACGTGAACAGGAAAGCCTTTCTTCTCATGTCTCCCCCTCCCTCCGCACGGCAGGAAGCCGCACCGTGAAGCAGGTGCCGCCGCCCGCGCGAGCGCTGACGGCGATGCTGCCGCCGCGGCGGCGCACGGTGTCCGCCACGATGGAAAGTCCAAGGCCCGTTCCGCCCGCGGCGCGTGAGCGCATTTTGTCCACGCGGTAGAAGCGGTCGAACACGCGCGGCATATCCTCCTCGGGAATGCCGATGCCGTTGTCCTCCACGCGCAGCACGCACTCGTCCTCCGTGCCGCCGAGCGTCACGCGCACGAAGCCGCCGGGGCGGTTGTATTTGATGGCGTTCTCGGTAAGGTTATAAATGATCTGGTGCAGGTCGTCCACGCCGGCCCGCACGCTCTGCTCCCGCTCGACGAGATAGGTCAGCTCGACCCGCTTCTCGTCGGCGACCAGCCGCAGCATCCGCACCACGCGCTCGATGACCGGCGCGACCGCGACGCTCTGCGCCGGCTCGATGATGCCGCTGTCGAGCCGCGTGAGCCGCAGCAGATTTTCCGTGATACGCGTCAGGCGGTCGGTCTCCTGCACGATGTCGCCGACGAACTCGCGCACCGTGGCGGCGTCGATGTCCTCGGTCTGCAAAATCGAGTCGGAGAGCAGGCGGATACCGGCCAGCGGCGTTTTCAGCTCGTGGCTCGCGTCGGAGACGAAGCGGCGGCGCGCCTCCTCCGTCGTCTGCAAGCGGTCGGAGAGGCTGTTGAACTCCTCGGCGATCTCGCTGATCTCGTCGCGCCCGCCGATCTCGGCGTGGTAGCTGTACGCGCCCTCGCGCACGCGGCGGATGGCCTCGAGCAGCACGCCGAAGCGGCGCGTGAGCATCCGCGAGAGCAGCAGGCTCAGCAGCACGACAAAGCCCGCGACCGCCGCCGAGATGCGCAGCAGATTCTTCTGCAGCGTCAGCAGCAGCGTCGCCTGCTCCATGTCGTACTCATAGGCATAGACCGCGCCGATGGTCTGGCTGCGGTAGATGACCGGCGAGGCCGCGCGGCTGCGGAACGCGCCGTCGGTAAAGTCGGCATAGAAGGCATCGTAGCCCCGCAGCGCCTGCACGATCTCGGTGTAAAGCCCGTAGCGGCCCACCGCGCCGTCCGTCTCGCGGGTGTCGTAGAGGATGCGCCCCGCGGCGTCCGTGACGAGAATGCGGGAAATGCCGGTATCCTCCACCAGCGTCATCGCGGAGGCGACGTTCTCCTCGCTCAGCTCCTCCAGACCGCTCAGCGCCGTCACCATCACGCTCACGCTGCTTTGCAGCGTCGTCTGCTTGGAGCGCACGACCAGGTTTTCCGACACGATCAGAGGGTAGGTGTTCATGAAAACGAGCACCGCCGCAATGACCAGAATATAACTCAGGCCGAATTTGACCTGTAAGCTCGCACGCCGCACGGCGCTCCCCTCCTCCCATTCGTTTTCCTTCTGTGCGCCGCTCAGTCCTTGAGGTAGTAGCCCACGCCCCACTTGGTCATGATGTGCTCCGGCTCGGCGGGGTCATGCTCCAGCTTTTCGCGCAGGCGGCGGATGTGGACGTCCACCGTGCGGTAGTCGCCGGCGTAGGTGTAGCCCCAGACGAGATCCATCAGATTCTCGCGCGAGTAGACGCGGTGGGGTTTCTTGATGAGCAGCTCCAAAATGTCGTATTCCTTCGCCGTCAGATCGACCGGCACGCCGTCGCGCAGCGCGATGCGGCGCTCGGTGTCGAGCGCGATGCCGCCGGCGGTCAGCAGCTCCGTGCGCTTCTGCGCGGTCTGGCCCGCGCGGCGCAGCAGAGCGCGGATACGCGCCTTGAGCTCTAAAATGTTGAAGGGCTTGGTGACGTAATCGTCCGCGCCGGACTCGAGGCCGATGATCTTGTCCGCGTCCTCGCTGCGGGCGGTGAGCATGATGATGGGCACCGCAGAGAATTCGCGGATGCGCATACAGGCGGTCAGCCCGTCCACCTCCGGCATCATCAGGTCCAGGATGATGAGGTCGAAGCTCTCGCTTTTGGCCAGCTCGACGGCGGCCGCGCCGTCGAAGGCGGTCTCGACCTGATAGCCCTCGTTCTCAAGGTTGAATTTGATGCCCTTGACGAGCAGCTTCTCGTCGTCCACCACTAAAATTTTCACGGCGCATCGCCTCCTGTCGTAATTTCATCGCGCATGGCGTCGAGCTTCGCGCTGCCGATGCCGCGCACCTCCAGCAGCTCGTCGAGCGTCTGAAAGTCTCCGTGCTCGGCGCGGTAGTCGAGGATCGCCTGCGCCAGCACCGGCCCGATGCCGGTAACGGTCTCCAGCTCCTCGGCGGTCGCGGTGTTGATGTTCACAAGCACACGCACGGGCGCGATCTCCTCCTCCCGCGCGGGCCGCTCGGTCTGCACCGTATAGCCCTCCTGCTCGGTGCGGTTCGCGCCGAAGGTCAGATACAGCACGGCGGCGAGGAAGGCCAGCGTCACGAGCGCCAGAAAGAAATATGTGCTTCCGCCTTTTTCCTGCCGTTCCACGGTTGAACTCCCTCCCGTTTTTTGTTATACTGAATGTCGAATACCGTCGAGCGCGGGCAAGTCGTCCGCCGATCGTCCGATCAAATTTTATTGTAACATACTGCGAGGTACATTTCCATGAAAAAACGCCGCTTTTTTGCTCTTTTTTTGATCCTCGGCCTGCTCGTCTCCCTGCTGAGCGTACCGGCCTCTGCCTTTGAGGAGATCGACGTCGACGCCCGCGCCGCCCTGCTCGTTGAGAAGGAAACGGGCGAGATTCTCTACGAAAAGAACGCCCACGAGAAGAACTACCCCGCAAGCATCACCAAGCTGACGGTGGCGCTGCTGGTGTTCGAGGCGATCGACGCGGGGCAGCTCTCGCTCGACCAGCCCATCACGGCGCACGAGAGCGCCTTCGAGGGTCTGAGCATCTACGGCAGCACCGCCGGCATCAAGGTCGGCGAGGTGCTGACGGTCGAGCAGCTTCTGCAATGTATGCTCATCGTCTCGGCGAACGAGGCGTGCAACATCCTCGCCGAGGCCGTGTGCGGCGAGGGGAACATCTCCCAGTTCGTGCAGAGGATGAACGAGCGCGCTGCCGCGCTCGGCTGCGAAAACACGCACTACGTCAACACCTCCGGCCTGCACGACCCCGACCACTACACCACCGCGTGGGACATCTATCTCATCACGCGCGCGCTGATGCCCTACGAGAAATTCATGGAGATCTGCAACTCCAAGTCCGCGGAGATCGCCGAGACCGACCACAACCAGCGCCATGTGCTCCACTCCACCAACCGCCTCATTTCCAACTGGCGCGAGCTCGGCTACCTCTACCGCGACGCGCAGGGCATCAAGACCGGCTCGACCGAGGAGGCCGGTCACTGCCTCGTTTCCTCCGCCGTGCGCGGCGACCGTCAGCTTGTGAGCGTGGTGCTCGGCGCGGAAAAGATCACCCTTGCCGACGGCAAGAGCACCCTCACCAAGAGCTTTTCCGAGACCATCCGCCTCTTTGACTACGGCTTTGACAGCTTCTCCCGCCGCGAGGTCGTCTCCGCCGACGAGCTGGTGCGCGAGGTCCCGGTCGCCCTTTCGAGCGAGGCGAACTACGTCGTCGCCCACCCCGCCGAGAGCATCACGCGGATGCTGCCCACGGAGCTGGACCTCAGCGAGCTCACGCGCGACATCACGCTGCCGGACAGCGTGGACGCCCCCATTGCCGCCGGCGACGAGCTGGGCGAAATGACCGTCTCCTACAACGGCACCGTCTACGGCACGGTCAAGCTGCTCGCGCTCAGCGATGTGTCAGCCTCGTGGCTGCTGGTCGCCAAGCGCGACGTGGCGGACTTCTTCTCCCGCACCGTCGTCAGGATCGTTCTCGTCGTCCTTCTCCTGCTCATTCTCGCATTCCTTTTCCTGCGCGGGAACGGGCGCGGACGGCGCTACGGCAAGCGCAGCAGCGGACGCGCCGCTCCCGCCGGTTATCGCGGCCGCAGGCGCTGAGCATCGGGGAAGGCAAACTGTTAAGGTCATCAAACCGCACAAAACGGACGGGGTATCCCGTCCGTTTTCCGTTCAGCAGGGAAAATTCCGCTGCACGCGGACTTTTGTCCTTGATTTTTGCCCATTCCCCTGCTATACTGCATTCATCGTCAGATAAGGAGGCACTCCTATGAAATATCTTGTTGTCATCGGCGACGGCATGGCGGACAACCCCGTCGAGGCCCTCGGCGGCAAAACGCCGCTCGAGTACGCCGACATCCCCACCATTGATTCCCTCGCCGCGCGCGGCACGGTCGGCAGCGTTGTGAACTGCCCCAAGCCGTTGCCCGCGGGCAGTGAGACCGCGATCCTCTCCATCTTCGGCTGCGACCCGCTCAAGCACTTCTCCGGCCGCTCGCCGATGGAGGCCGCCGCCATCGGGCTCAGGCTCGTTCCCGGCGACGCGGCGTTCCGCTGCAACCTCGTCGCGCTCGAGCCGGGCGATCAGCCCTATGAGGAAAAGCGTATCCTCTCCCACTCCGCCGGCTCCATCGCCGGACAGGATGCGCTCGACGTTGTCGCCGCGCTCAACAGCGATCCCGAATTTTCCGCCGCGCTCCGTGCGGCGGATATGTACATCGACCCCAGCCCCTCGTTCCGTCCGCTGGCGGTGAAGCACCATTGCGACCCGAGCGGCGTGCGCTTTAGCCCGCCGCACGACCACCTCGGCGAGGTCATCGGCCCGCTGCTCCCGAGCGGAAAGGACGCGGCGCTCGCCAAGGTCTTTGCCGACCTTATGCGCCTTGCCAACCGCGTGCTGGAGCACCATCCCGTCACCGAGAAGCGCCGCGCGGAGGGCAAGCTCGGCGCGAACGGCATCTGGTTCTGGGCAGCGGGCACGGCGATGCAGCTTCCCGACTTCCGCGAGGAGTACGGCTGCGGCGGCGCGGTCATCAGCGCGGTGCCCCTGTGCCACGGCATCGGCGTGCTGCGCGGGCTCGAGATGGTCGAGGTCGAGGGCGCGACCGGCGAGATCGACACCAACTTTGAGGGCAAGTTAGAGGCCACATGGGCGAGCCTTCAGAAGTACGACTTCGTCTGCCTGCACCTCGAGGCGCCCGATGAATGCACCCACAACGGCGACCTCAAGGGCAAGGTGCAGGCCATCGAATGGCTCGACAGCCGGCTCGTCAAGCCCCTCACCGAGCGTCTGGACGCGGCGCACATGGACTACCGCCTGCTGCTCCTCTCCGACCACAAAACGCTCACCGCGACGCGCGGGCACGACGGCGATCCCGTGCCGTATCTGCTCTACGACAGCCGCATCGACAGCGGGCGCGGCGGCGTGTACACCGAAAAAGCCGGCGAGAACGGTCCCTTCGTCGCGCACGGCTGCGAGCTGCTGCATCTTCTCTTTGAGCGCTGAAAAAGGAACATCGAAAAGGGTCAGCCGCCGGCTGACCCTTTTCTTATGTCTCCGCCGCGGCGGGGATCGACGGCTCCTCCCGCAGAACGCGGAGCGTTCCGTCCTCCGCCGCGATGCGGGCGGCGCCGCCCGCGTGGAGCGTTCCACTGAGCAGCAGCTCGGCCATGGCGTCCTCCACCTCGGCGCGGATCACGCGGCGCAGGGGCCGCGCGCCGTAGAGCGGGTCGAAGCCCTCGTCCGCGATGCGCTCGACCGCCGCGTCCTCGACCGTCAGCGTGACGCCGAGCGCCGCGGCGCGCTGCACGGTGGCCTTGAGCATCCGCCGCGCGATGGCCGAAACGTCCGCGCGGCTCAGACGGCGGAACACCACGGTCGAGTCGATGCGGTTGAGAAATTCCGGCTTGAAGGTCGCCCTCAGCTCAGCCATGACCGTTTCCTTCACACGCGCATCGCCGCCGTCGCCGTCCTCGGCCTGCGCGAAGCCGAGCTTTGCCGCGCTCGACGTGATGGCCTTCGCGCCCACGTTCGAGGTCATGACGAGCACCGTATTGCGGAAGTCCACGCGCCGCCCCTGCGCGTCGGTCAGCACACCGTCCTCCAAAATTTGCAGCAGCAGATTCCACACGTCCTCGTGCGCCTTTTCGATCTCGTCGAAGAGCACCACCGACCACGGGCGGCGGCGCACCTTCTCGGTCAGCTGCCCGCCCTCGTCATAGCCGACGTAGCCCGGCGGCGCGCCGACGAGCCGCGAGACGGTATGCCGCTCCATATACTCCGACATATCCAGGCGCACCAGCGCCTCCTCGTCGCCGAACACCGCGTCGGCCAGCGCGCGGCACAGCTCCGTTTTGCCCACGCCCGTGGGGCCGAGAAAGAGAAACGAGCCGACGGGCCGCTTCGGATCGCGCAGTCCCGCGCGGGCGCGGCGCAGCGCGCGGGCGACCTCCCGCACCGCCTCGTCCTGCCCCACCACGCGCGCGTGGAGCGTATCCTCCAGCCGCAGCAGCCGCTCGCCCTCATCCTCCGTCAGGCGCGTGACGGGCACGCCCGTCCAGGCGGAGACCACCGCGGCCACGTCCTCCTCGCCGACGGTCCTCTGCTTTTCCCGCTGCGCGCGGCGCAGCGCCTCGCGCTCCTGCTCCGCCTGCTCGCGGCAGCTGTGCTCCACATCGCGCAGCATGGCCGCCCGCTCATAGTTCTGCTCCGCGACCGCTGCCGCGCGGTCGCGCTCCGCCTCGGCAGCCTTGGCCTCCATCGCCCGCAGCTCCGGTGAGTCGGGACGCGTGCCCATCCGCACGCGGGACGCCGCCTCGTCCATCAGATCCACCGCCTTGTCCGGCAGAAAGCGCCCTGTGATGTAGCGGCGCGAGAGCGTCACCGCGGCGGCAAGCGCCTCGTCGGATATCTTCAGACGGTGATGGCTCTCGTAGCGTGGGCGCAGCGCGCGCAGGATCGCAAGCGCCTGCTCCTCCGTCGGCTCACCGACCGTGATGGGCTGAAAGCGGCGCTCGAGCGCCGCGTCCTTTTCGATATACCTCCGGTACTCGGCAAGCGTCGTCGCGCCGACCACGCGGAGCTCTCCGCGCCCCAGCGCGGGCTTGAGGATGTTCGCCGCGTCCACCGCGCCCTCGGCGCTGCCCGCGCCGACGATGGTGTGCAGCTCGTCAAGGAACAGAATGACATTGCCCTCGCGCCGCACCTCGTCAAGCAGCGCCTTCACGCGCTCCTCAAATTCGCCGCGGTACTTCGTCCCCGCGACCATCGCGGAGAGGTCGAGCGATAGCAGACGCTTGTCCATCAGCTCGTCGGGCACCTCCGCTGCCGCGATCTTCTGTGCGAGCCCCTCCGCCACCGCCGTCTTGCCGACACCCGGCTCGCCGATGAGTACGGGGTTGTTCTTCGTGCGGCGCGAGAGGATCTGCACCGCGCGCGTGATCTCCGTGTCGCGTCCGATCACGGGGTCGAGCTGCCCCATGCGCGCCATCGCCGTCAGGTCGCGGGCAAACTCCGCGAGTCCGCGTCCGCGCTTGCCGCTCTCGTTTTCACGCAGCATCCGGTTTCCCTCCTTTGCCGCTGTGCGCGGCGTTTCGTTGATCCGCCGCACCACCGCGGCGTAAAGGCGCTTCGGGTCGGCTCCCGCCGCTGCGAGCAGCCGCACCGCCATGTTGCCGCCGTCGCGCAGCAGGCCCAGCAGCAGGTGCTCCGTGCCGATGCGCGGACTCGCGAAGCGCATCGCCTCGGCGACCGCCATCTCCACCGCGCTGCGCGCGCGGGGCGTCAGCCCCTGTGAGGGCAGGCTGCCGGACAGACCGTGACCCACCGTCCGCACCAGCTGCTCACGCAGCTGCTCCTCCGTCACGCCGGCCTCGCCCAGTGCGCGGCAGGCCGCGCTGCCGTCCTCGCGCAGCAGTCCCAGCAGGATATGCTCGCAGCCGACGTAACCGTGGCCCAGCTCCAACGCCGTCTCCTGTGCCAGCCGCAGCACGTTTTCCGCGCGCGGGGTAAACTTCTGTTCTGCCATATTCTTCACACTCCCGAGCGCATTTTTTCCTGCCGCGTCGGTTTTTAGACGTGTTTACCCGCATATTTTTCATCAAAAGTTACAAAATTTTTTGCCGAAATGCGGAAGATTCCCGCATACTTCCTCTTGCATTTTCGTATTCTGCCGTGTACAATAGGCGTATCAATCAAATGGAGGTGCTCTCATGGCCTATCACATCAGTTCTGCCTGCGTTAGCTGCGGTGCTTGCGCGGACGCTTGCCCCGTTGGTGCGATCTCTCAGGGCGATTCCCAGTATCAGATCGACGCCGGTGCCTGCCTGGACTGCGGTTCCTGCGCGGATACCTGCCCCAATGGTGCGATCTCTCAGGAGTAAGATCTACTTAAAAAATAAGGACGCGCTGCTTTGGCGCGTCCTTATTTTTGTCAGGGAATGGAGGCTTCATGGAACGCAAGGACTTTCTCCGGCAGGGCGGCCCCTGCTTTTATTTTGATACGGAGCTCTTCGCGCCGACGACCGACAGCTTCGCGCTCGGCTGGTTCGCCGCGCCGAAGCGCGGCGAGCGCGTGTGCGACCTCGGCAGCGGCACGGGGCTGCTCGGCACGCTCCTGCTCGCGCGTGAGCCGTCGCTCACGCTTTTCTGCGTGGAGCAGAACGCTGCGGCGAACGCGCTCGCGGAAAAGGGCTTTGCCGAAAACGGCTGGGCGGAGCGCGTGACGCTGCGCACCGGCGACCTGCGCGAGAACGCTGCGCTCCCCGCCGCGGGGAGCATGGACTATGTCGTTTCCAACCCGCCGTACTTCCCGGCGGGGAGCGGCGCGAGCGCCGCGGGCGAGGCGCGGCAAGCCGCGCGGGAAGAGGTCGGCTGCACGCTCGCCGACGTCTGTGCCGCGGCGGCGCGGGTGCTGCGCTGGGGCGGACGCTTCGCGCTCGTCCACCGGCCCGAGCGGCTATCCGACCTTTTCTGCACGCTCCGCGCGCACGGGCTGGAGCCGAAGCGGCTGCGCTTCGTAGCCTCCTCGGCGGAAAACGCTCCCTCTTTGGCGCTTGTGGAGGCACGCCGCGGCGGGAAGGCCGGTCTATCGATCGAACCGATGTTATTCATCGGCTCAGCCGATTGGGATAAGGTCTACTTCCGGACATGAAAAACTTCACGCACGAGCGCCGCCCCACGAGAAGGCGCAAGGCCGATGCGTGAAGCTTTGTGCATCCTTTCCGGCTGCCCCGCAGGGGCGAGGAAAGGGCACATATCTATTTTTGCTATGCTTTTGCAGAGCAAAAAGGACGCTCTTTTGAGCGTCCTTTTTGCTTGTTATTCCATCGTGTTGACCGCGCCGACGAACAGCGGCAGGCCGTCCGCGCCGGTGATGGCGAAGGCGAACGGGCGGTCCAGCTCCATCTCCACGACCGGCAGGTCCTCCGGCATCGCCGAGGTCGCGTTCGCCATGATGGCGGTGAACGCCGCGGCCTCGCAGCCCTCCTCGTCGATCTTCACGCGGGCGGCGTGCTGCACCTGCGTGACCGCCGCCGGCTCGTCAAAATCTGCCAGCGGCGAGAAGTCCGCCCGCGTATCGTCGAATGCGTCCGTCACGCCGAGCATTTTGAGCGTGTCGGTCAGCTCCAGATCGGAGTTGACGTCGAACTTCGGCACGCTCCAGACGAGCTTCGCCGTCTGCGCTTCGTCGCTATCGTACACATCGGTAAAAAGGTCGGCCAGCGCCGCTTCGCCGCGCAGCAGCGGCGTGAGCGCCGTGCCCTCGTCGGGCAGCAGGAAGATCATGCGCTCCCCGCCGCGGAAGGAGAGCTGCGCGACGGTGTAGCCCTCGCCGCGGACATAGCTTGCGCGGTCCTCCGTCTTGTGCATGAAGTCCGCGCGCTGCGCTGTGCCGTCGGCGGCAGTGAAGGTATCCTCGCTCGTGGCGCCGTCGTAAAATTCATCGCTCCAGCGGTCCTTGAAGTAGAGCGCGGAGAGCAGCAGCATCACGGTCTGCGGCTTCGTCTCGATGTTCTTCGCCGCGTCCGCGAGCAGGCCGCCGGTGTTGGTGTTCAGCCATGCCTGCACGGCTTTGTTGGTATCGCCGGTGCCCATGGGGGCGCTGAACACGGAGGCGTAGTAGTCGTTCGCCAGCCGCTCCACGGTCTCGGTCTTGTAGGCCTGTCCCTCGCTCAGCCAAAGGGAATTGGCGAGCAGCGTTTTACTGTTGGCGCTGTCGGTATAGAGCGAGCGCCAGATGGCGTTCGCCGTGGTGCGGACGGTCTCCTCATCCTCCGCGCCGAGCAGGTCAAGGAGCTGGGCACGCGTCTCGCCGTCCACCGTCTCGGTGAGCATGGAGAGGGCAAGGTAGAGGTTCGCGGGCGAGTAGACCACGTTCGCCGCCTCCTCGCCGCCGAGCAGCTTCGAGACCGTCTTGAGGCTGTAAGATAGCAGCGCGGGCGTCATGGTCTTGTCCACGCCCTCGCCCCGCAGCGCCTTGACCGCGTCGGAATAGGCGCGGGAGCGGGCGTCAAAATCGTCCCACAGCTCCTCCTGCGCCTTGTGATATGCCTCCTCGCCCATCTTGTCGTAGTCGAGCTTTTCGTAGGCGGTCCACAGCTCCTCCTCGCTCGGCTCGGCGGGCAGCTCCGGCAGCTTGACCTCCGCCAGCGCGTACTGGCTCAGCAGCTTCGCGCTCACATCGTCCGGCTGTCCCGGCTCGGGCTTCGTCCCGCCCTGCTCCGGCTCGATCCGCGCGCAGCCGACGAGCAGCAGCATACTCAGCAAAAGTGCCAGATACTTCTTCATGTCGTTGTACCTCCTTGGGCGTTGTACTCCTTTGGACGAGAGCGTTGAAGAAAAAGTTCCCATTTTCCGAAAAATGTTTTGCCGCATCCCCTTTCACGCCCGTAGGCGCGAAATAAATGAAATCGTTTTTGCCGCGCTCGCGCGTATCCGCCCCCCCTGCATTTCGCGCCCGCAGGCGCGAAACCAAATTAAGATCGTTTTTCTGGCGACATGCGCGTCAGAAAAACACCTCTCACGGAGCGAGTGTCGCAGCAGGTGCCTCGCGCCTGCGAGGCGCGGAGCGAAGTGCGGCTCCAAAAGGTATAAAAAATAAGGGCGCGCTCTGCGCGCCCTTATTTTTTAGTATGCTACTCCCCAATAGATGTCCGTCGTGGCTTCCTTGCCGCAGAACACGCACTTGCCGACGGTGCCGGACTGGTGCAGCGGCATACAGCGGGAGGAAACGCCCGCCTTTTCCTTCATGCCCAGCTCGCACTCGCGGCTGCCGCACCACTTTGTGCGCGCAAAGCCGCCGCGGCCGGAGGCCATTTCCTTGACCTCCTCCCAAGTGGACAGGTCGAAGGTGTTCTCCTCCAGATTCGCCCTCGCTCTTTCGAGCATATTGTCGTGGATGCGGTCAAGCAGTTCCTTGACCGCGCTCTCGAGCGTGTCGAGCACAACAAAGGTCTTTTCCCCGTTGTCGCGGCGGACGATGCAGCACTGGCCGTTCTCGAGGTCGCGCGGGCCAATCTCGATGCGCAGCGGCACACCGCGCATTTCGTACTCGGCGCACTTCCAGCCCATGGACTGATCGCTGTCGTCGAGCTTCGTGCGCACGTCGATGGCGAGCAGGCGGGCCTTGAGCTCCTTGGCCGCCTCGGCGACCTCGGGCTTCTTGTGCGCCGCGATGGGAATGACCACCGCCTGCACGGGCGCGATGCGCGGGGGCAGGACAAGGCCGTTGTTGTCGCCGTGGGTCATAATGACCGCGCCGATCATGCGCGTGGTGGAGCCCCAGGAGGTCTGGAACGGATACTGGAGCTTGTTGTCGCGGCCGGCGAAGGTCACGTCGTAGGCGCGGGAGAACTTATCGCCGAAGTAGTGACTGGTCGCGCCCTGCAGCGCCTTGCGGTCCTTCATCATGCACTCGACGGTATAGGTCGCCTCGGCGCCCGCGAACTTCTCCTTCTCGGTCTTGCGGCCCGGAACGACGGGAATGGCGAGGACGTTTTCAAAGAAGTCCGCATAGCACTTGAGCTGCTGCTCGGTCTCGGCCTGGGCCTCCTCGGCGGTCTCGTGGATGGTGTGGCCCTCCTGCCACCAGAACTCACGGCTGCGCAGGAACGGGCGCGTGGTCTTTTCCCAGCGGATGACGGAGCACCACTGGTTGTAGAGCATCGGGAGCTGGCGGTAGGTCTGGAGCACATTGTGCCAATGGTCGCAGAACATGGTCTCGGACGTGGGGCGGAACGCCAGGCGCTCCTCCAGCTTCTCGCTGCCGCCCATCGTGACCCAAGCCACCTCGGGCGCGAAGCCGTTGACCAGCTCGCCCTCCTTCTTCAGCAGGCCCTCGGGGATCAGAACGGGCATCGCCACGTTCTCGTGGCCGGTCTTCTTGAACTCACCGTCCATGATGCGCTGGATATTCTCCCAGATCGCGTAGCCGTAGGGACGCAGGATCGTGAAGCCCTTGACGCTGGCGTACTCGACCAGCTCCGCCTTGCGGCAGATGTCGGTATACCATTGGGCGAAATCGTCCTCCATGTTGGTGATCTGTTCAACCTTCTTGTCCTGTGCCATGTTGTTTTCTCCTCTTTTTCTGCCGCCGGACGGCCAACAGGAACCGTTCCCTGCCGCGCGGCGGGTGTATTGACAAATATATATTTTACGGTGTTTCGCCCTGCTTGTCAAGCCTTGCGCACGGCAGCGGAAAGGCTCCGACCGCCGTCGGAGCCTTTTTCGGTATCGGTCAGATGCGCAGCAGCCGTCGGAGCGCGATGAGCGCGGCGAGCGTGACGCCGGCATAGCGCAGCAGGCTGCGCAGATCGTAGCGGACGGCGGCGAAGCCGGTCATCTCACCGGCGCGCACGGCGACATACGCCGTCTTGTCCTCCCGCTGCGACTTGGCAATGCGGATCTGCATGTGGTCTCCCTCCTCTTTTCAGCCCTCCTTGGGCTTGCAGACATCGACCCAGCCGGAGAAGTTGGAGGAATAGCGCTCCAGCTCCTCGCAGGTCATCTCGATGGCGCTGTTGCTGCTGCCCGCAGCGGGGAACACCGTCTCGAAGCGCTTGAGCGACACGTCGAGATAGGTTTTGACGTTCTCCGGCAGGGCGAACGAGCACACGCCGCCCGGGGCGTGACCGGTAAAGGCGCACGCCTCGTCAAAGGTCAGCATTTTCGCTTTCTGATGAAACTGCGCCTTGTACTTCGCGTTGTCGATCTTCTGATCGCCCGCGACGACCACGATGATCGGCTCGTCGCCGAGCTTGAAGCTCATGGACTTGGCGATGCGCGCGCCCTCGACGCCGACGGCGATGGCCGCCAGCTCCACCGTGGCGCTGGAAACGTCGAACTCGCGGATACGGCCGGCGATGCCGAAGCCCTCAAAATAGGCTCTTACTTTTTCAATGGACATGGCTTTTCCTCTTTTCCTTCTCTCTGTCTATCGCACGTCGACGCGCTCCACGCCGACGCAAAGGCCGGTATCGCTGTCGAGCGAGAAGACCGCGCCTTGCAGCTTGCACGGCCCCTCGGGTGCGCGGTAGCGTCCCGCAAGGCCGCCCAAAAACGTCTCGACCGACTGCTGCGGCTCGATGCCGAGCACGCTGCGCACCGCGCCGGTCATGCCGAGGTCGGTGAGATAGCCCGTTCCCTTGGGGAACACCTCCTCGTCGGCGGTCGGCACATGGGTGTGCGTGCCCCATAGGGCGCTCACGCGCCCGTCAAGATAGTACGCCAGCGCGAGCTTTTCGCTCGTGGCCTCGGCGTGGAAGTCGACGAGCGTGAAGGTCGGCTTCTCTCCCGCTTTCAGAAGCTCGTCCGCCGTGGTGAACGGATTCGAGGCGTGGAAGCTCAGGTCGCAGCGGCCGATGAGGTTCATCACCGCGATGCGCGCCGCGCCGCAGTCGTAGACCGCATAGCCGCGTCCCGGCACACGGCTGCCGAGGTTCGCGGGGCGCAGGATATAGGTGCAGTCGTCGAGGTAATCGCGGATCTGCATTTTGCCGAAGGTGTGGTTGCCGAGCGTGATGACGTCCGCGCCCGCGGCGAAGATGTCGTCCGCGTCGTTTGGCGTCAGGCCGACCATCGCGGCGTTTTCGCCGTTGACGACCGTGAAATGGATGCTCTTGCGCTTCTTGAGGCTCCGCAGGCAGCGGCTCAGGTGCTTCACGCCGCACGCGCCCACCACGTCGCCCACCGCGAGGATGTTATAGATCATTCCGGCTTCTCCTCCGTCAGCGTGTCGTAAAAGGCAAAGGTCTCGGCGAAAAGAGTCTCGCCGTAGGCGGTCAGCTTCGCGCAGTAGTCCTCGTAGGCGGCGAGCAGCCTCTCGCCCTCCGCCGTCAGCGTCGCGCCGCCGCCGTTCCGCCCGCCCGTGGAGGACCGGAGCAGCTTGACGCCCAGCCCCTCCTGCGCGGTGCGCAGGACCGTCCACGCCTTGGAGTAGGCCATGTTCATCGACATCGCCGCCGCGCGCAGCGAGTGCAGCTCGCGCACACGGCGCAGCAGCTCCGCCACGCCCGGACCGAAGCACTTCCGGTCGGTAAAAATCCGCACGGTCAGATTGGCGTGCAGGTCATTTCGCATCGTTCCGCCCTCCGTCTTTCGTTATCTCTCCCTATGATAACGACTTTATTTCCCTTTGTCAACGCGGAAAAACGGCGGAGAAACAGCCGCTGCCGGCTCCCGCTCCGCCGTGTTCCTCACCGGAAGGTGTTGTAATGCGCGTTTTCGCCGTCGAGCAGAAAGCCGTCGGTGTCATGGACGTGGGCGTTTTCCAGCATGAGACGGTAGCGCAGCTCGTTCGACATACCGCGCGCCGAGGCCGCGGTCTGCCCCGCGGGCGTGCCGGTGGGGTTGTTGTAGCTGCCGTGGAGCGTGGAGTTCGCCGTCGCATTCTTCGTGCCCGCGCGCTTGTCCGCGCTCGTGTTGCCATAGCCGTTGCCATAGCGCACGACCGAATCGTTCTCCCGACCGGCGTAGCGCGTGCCGGTCGCCGGGTCGGTCTTGAGCTCGCCGCCGACGTTGGAGCCGCTGTCGGTCTTGCCGGTCATGCCGCTCGTGGTACCGTTTTCCGCACCGTTGACATTTCCGTTCGCCGCGCCGTTGTTCTGATCCCCGCCGCAGGCGGTGAGGGAACAGAGCAGCAGCGCGGTCACGGCAAGGATCGCAAAATTTTGCTTCATCGTTTTTCTCCCCTTGTCTTTTTCCATGCAATACCCAACGGTAGTATTTCCGGCAAAAGCAAAATGCGGCACGGCAAAATCTGCAAAAAAAGAAAGGCGCGAAGCTCGCGCCTTTCTTTGGGAAATTTTTCCTTACTTCGCGGCCTTGGCAGCCTTGAACGCCTCGATGAGCATCGGGGTGACCTTGAACAGGTCGCCGCAGATGCCGTAGTCGGCGATCTCGAAGATGGGAGCGGTATCGTTCTTGTTGACCGCGATGATGCACTCGGACTCGCTCATACCGGCCTTGTGCTGGATGGAGCCGGAGATACCGAGGGCGATGTAGACCTTCGGGTGAACGGTCTTGCCGGTCTGACCGACCTGATGGTCGGCAGTGAGCCAGCCGGAGTCGATGGCGACACGGCTGCCGCCGACGACGCCGCCGAGCACGTCCGCCAGCTCCTCGGCCAGCTTGATGCCGCCCTCGACATCCTTGCTGATGCCGCGGCCGACGGAAACGATGTAATCGGCGCCGATCAGGTCAACGAGCTTCTTCGCGGCCTTGACGACCTCGACGACCTCGGTGTCCATATCGGCCTCGCTCAGGGTGAAGCTGGGCTTGGTGATCTTCACCGCGTCCGCCTTGGCCTGATCGAAGGGAGCCTTCTTCATAACGCCGGGGCGAACGGTCGCCATGGCGGGACGGAAGCGCGGGCAGATGATGGTGGCCATCAGGTTGCCGCCGAACGCCGGACGGGTCATCTTGAGGTCGCGGGACACGTCGTGGTCCTGACCCATGACCTTGGCGGTGTTCATCTTCTCGATCTTCTCCTCGGGCAGCGTGGAGGCGCTGCGCAGGAAGTCCTTGTAGATGGGCATATCGACGTCGAGGTGCGTGCAGTCGGCGCACAGACCGGTGTGCAGACGGGCCGCGCAGCGGGGACCGAGGTCACGGCCGATGTTGGTCGCGCCGATGAGGAACGCCTCGGGCTTCATCTCGGAGATGACGTCGCAGATGACCTTGGCATACGCGTCGGTCGTGTAGTTCTTGAGCAGAGGATGCTCGCAGACGATGACCTCGTCCGCGCCGTAGCCGCCGAGCTCCTTGGCGATGCCCTCGACGTTGTCGCCGAGCAGCAGACCGCAGAGGTTCACGCCCAGCTCGTCCGCCAGCTTGCGGCCCTCGGAGATCAGTTCAAAGGTGGTGGGCATCATCTTGCCCTGACGCTGCTCGCAGAAGACCCAAACATTCTTGAAGGCAGCGAGATCCATGCTGTTATAATTCTCAACCATTGTCGTACTCTCCTTCCCTTAAATGATGTGTTTCTCAGACAGGATACCGGCGAGCTTCTCGCAGGTCTTCATGTCGTTGCCCTCGAGCATCTGGCCGGCGCCCTTCTGCGGGGGAGTGAAGGAGGTCAGGATGTTGGTGGGGCTGCCCTTGAGGCCGATGGTGGTGGCGTCGATCAGGGGATGATCCTTCAGGGCGTTGTAATCCAGAACGGTCACGGGCTTGGAGTAGCACTCAAACACACCGGAAACGCTCATGTAGCGCGGGGTGTTCAGTTCCTTGATGCAGGTGATGAGGCAGGGGGTGTTGACCTTGATGGTCATGTAGCCGTCCTCGAGCATACGCTTGATGGTCAGCGTGTCGCCGTCCTTCTGGATGTCGGCGGCGTAGGTGACCTGCGGCAGATGGAGCTTTTCCGCCATCTGGGGGCCGACCTGCGCGGTATCGCCGTCGATGGCCTGACGGCCGCAGAAGACGATGTCGTCCTTGTCGAGGCCGATGGTATCCACGGCGGCGGCGAGGATCTGGGAGGTGGCATAAGTATCGGAGCCGCCGAACTCACGGGCGGAAACGAGATAGCCTTCGTCCGCGCCCATGGCGATCAGCTCGCGCAGCATACCCTCTGCCGGCGGGGGACCCATGGTGACGACGAGGACCTTGCAGCCGGTGGCGTCCTTGATCTTGAGGGCGGCCTCGACGGCGTTCATATCATCGGGGTTGATGATGGTCTGCATGGAAGCGCGGTTCAGGGTACCATCGGGATTGACGGCGACCTTACCGGAGGTATCGGGGACCTGCTTAACGGAAACGATGATCTTCATTGTTTTGTTACCTCCTCTTTCTTAGTTCACGCCGAGATACTTGGCGACGACCATACGCTGGACCTCGGAAGTACCCTCATAGATCTCGGTGATCTTCGCGTCACGCATCATGCGCTCAACGGGATACTCACGGGTGTAGCCGTAACCGCCGAAGAGCTGGACCGCGCGGCGGGTGACGTCGGAAGCGGTCTCCGCGGCGAAGAGCTTGGCCATGGCAGCGTCCATGGAGTAATCCTCATGGTTCTGCTTCTTGCAGGCAGCGGCGTAAACGAGGTACTGAGCAGCCTGGGTGCGGGTGTGCATATCGGCCAGCTGGAACTGGGTGTTCTGGAACTGGCTCAGGCGACGGCCGAACTGGACGCGCTCCTTGGTGTACTTGACCGCCTCGTTGATGGCGCCCTCGGCAAGACCCAGAGCCTGGGAAGCAATGCCGATACGGCCGCCGTCGAGGGTCTTCATAGCGATCTTGAAGCCCTCGCCTTCCTTACCGAGCAGGTTCTCCTTGGGAACGACGCAATCCTCGAAAACGAGGTCGCAGGTGGAGCTGCCGCGGATACCCATCTTCTTCTCGTGCTTGCCGGTGGAGAAGCCGGGGAAGGTGCTCTCGACGATGAAGGCGGAAATGCCGTGGTTGCCCTTGCTCTTGTCGGTCATGGCGAAGACGACGAAGGTGGAGGCAACGTTGCCGTTGGTGATGAAGCACTTGCTGCCGTTGAGGACGTAGTCGCCGTTCTCATTCTTGACAGCGATAGTCTGCTGGCCGGAAGCGTCCGTGCCGGCGCCGGGCTCGGTCAGACCGAACGCGCCGATCTTGCGGCCGGAGAGAAGGTCGGGCAGATACTTCATCTTCTGCTCCTCGGTGCCGTTCTCGAAGATCGGGGCGCAGCACAGGGAGGTATGAGCGGAGACGACGACCGCGGTGGTGCCGCAGACCTTCGCCAGCTCCTCAACGCACATGGCATAGCTCAGAACGTCGCCGCCCGCGCCGCCATACTGCTTGGGGAAGTAAATGCCCATCATGCCGAGCTTGGCCATCTTTTCGACGGTCTCCATGGGGAAGCGCTCTTCCTCATCGAGTTCTTCGGCTAAAGGCTTGACTTCGGTTTCTGCAAATTCGCGATACATTTTGCGAACCAGCAGATGCTCTTTGGACAGATGGAAATCCATAGTCTTTTTGCTCCTTCACTATAAATTATTTGGATTGTCTAATTTTTCACAAATCAGTCCCGTTCTTCTGTATTATAAGCTCTCGGCGCTCAATACGCAAGAAAAAGTCTCAAATCATTTCTCGATTTGAGACTTTCACCAAATATGCGGAAAAATTTTTGTCTCTTCTGCCCTTTTTATGAAGGAATCCTTTCATAATCGGAATTCTCTGCATTTTTCATTTTCATAGCAGACGAAAAAAGCACCGCCGAAGCGGCGCTTCGGCGGTGCTTTTTTCTCATTTGGCGTATTCGATGACCTTCGTCTCACGCAGCACATGGACCTTGATCTGACCGGGATACTCGAGCTCGCTCTCGATGCGCTTGGCCAGCTCGCGGGCGAGGATGACCATATCGTCCTCGCTCACCTGCTCGGGCTTGACCATCACGCGGACCTCGCGGCCCGCCTGAATGGCGTAGGAGGTCTCGACGCCGGGGTAGGAGGCGGTGATCTCCTCGAGCTTTTCGAGGCGCTTGATGTAGTTCTCGATGTTCTCGCGGCGGGCGCCGGGACGCGCGGCGGAGATGGCGTCGGCGGCCTGCACGAGGCAGGCGACGACGGTCTGCGGCTCGACGTCGTTGTGGTGCGCCTGCACCGCGTGGATGACGTCCTCGCGCTCATGGTACTTGCGCAGGAACTCCACGCCGAGCGCGACGTGGGTGCCTTCGAGCTCATGGTCGACGGCTTTGCCGATATCGTGCAGCAGGCCGGCGCGCTTCGCCGTGGCGACGTCCGCGCCGAGCTCGGCTGCCATCATGCCGGCAAGATGCGCGACCTCAATGGAGTGCTGGAGCACGTTCTGACCGTAGCTCGTACGGTAATGCAGGCGGCCGAGGAGCTTCACCAGCTCGGGGTGCAGGCCGCGCACGCCGGTCTCGAGCACCGCGCGCTCACCCTCGGACTTGATGACGGCGTCCACCTCGCGGCGGGCCTTGGCGACCATCTCCTCGATGTGGGTGGGATGGATGCGGCCGTCGGCGATCAGCTTTTCGAGCGCCAGACGTGCGACCTCGCGGCGCACCGGCTCAAAGCAGGAGACGGTGATGGCCTCGGGCGTATCGTCGATGATGAGGTCGACGCCCGTGAGCGTTTCAATGGTGCGGATGTTGCGGCCCTCGCGGCCGATGATGCGTCCCTTCATCTCGTCATTGGGCAGGGGAACCACGCTGACGGTGATCTCGGCGACGTGATCGGCGGCGCAGCGCTGGATGGCGGACGCTACGATCTCGCGGGCATACTGGTCCGCTTCGTCCTTGGCGCGGGCCTCGATCTCCTTGATCTTGAGGGCGGTCTCGTGGGTGACCTCGGACTCGACCTGCTCGATCAGGTACTTCTTGGCCTCGTCAGCCGTAAAGCCGGAGATGCGCTCGAGCATCTCGGTCTGGCTGCGCTTGATGATCTTGATCTCTTCGTTCTCCTTGTCCAGAGCGGCGTGCTTCTGGGCAAGGGCCTCTTCCTTCTTCTCGATCGCGTCGGTCTTGCGGTCGATGTTTTCTTCCTTTTGCTGTAAGCGGCGTTCCTGCTTCTGCAGGTCGGCACGACGTTCCTTTTCTTCCTTCTCGTATTCCTTGCGGGAGCGGAGGATCTCCTCCTTCGCCTCCAGCGTGGCCTCGCGTTTTTTGCTCTCGGCGCTCCTGATGGCATCGTTGATGATGCGCAGCGCCTCCTCTTCGGCGTTGGCGATCTTTTCCTTATCGTCCTTCGCCTTCTTGTTGCGGTACAGAATACAAGCAAGAATACCAATGAAAAGTCCCGCCGCCAAGCCGATGACAAGGCTGGGTATATTCATTTGATTCCTCCTGTGTCCACTTTTGCTTCCATCGGAGCGGCCGGTCCGACCGTGTCCCGATGGTATATCAAAACGGGTTTTTGAATCAACAAACGGGAGAGCCCCTTCTCTCCCCTCCATAAATCCACCGAATATTGTAACCTTTTTGTAAACAAGTGTCAAGCAAAAACTATTTGTCGAAAAAGTGCGTGGGGGTCAGCCGCGCGACGCACGGCTTTTGTCAAAGGGGTGATTCTCTTCCGAAGAGAACCACCCCTTTGGAACCCCAAGAGAACGCAAGGGGCAAGCCCCTTGACCCCCGGACCTCAAATCTCGACCGGATCTTCGGGAGCAGTGTGCTTGTTTTTCCGAAAACGATCCGGTCTGCTTCTATTTCCGCTCGGCCGCTCCTGCGGCGTGTTTCCGCACCGCCCCGTTAAAAAGCGGCATTCCCGGCTGCCCGTCAGCTCTCGATATACGCCTCGGCGGCGTAGCCGAGGTTCCCATTGTACTCTACCGTGTTCCAGCCCTGCCAGGTGCCGTAGACCGTGACCGACGCGCCGTTCGGCATGAGCGCGATGGTCTGCCCCGCGGCACTCGGGTAGGCGCGCAGGCGCAGCGGCGAGCCGCTCGTGGAGACAGTCCCCTGCACGACCGGCTGCGGCTCGATGAACGGCAGGCCGAAATACTCCGTCAGCGAGCGCGCCAGCTCGCGCGCGATGGCGTCCATATTGTTCTCGACCCACGCGGCGTCGGCATAGTTGTCGTGGTAGCCCAGCTCCAGCAGGTTTGCCGGATACTTCGGCTGACGCACCTCGCCGAGCGCGGTGGTGGGCACGGTGCGCACGAGGTCGGGCAGCGGATAAACGCGCTTGAGGTTCGCGGCGAACAGCTCCGCCGCGCGCTTGCCCTCCGCGCTCGTCGGATAGTAAAACACCAGCACGCCGCGCACGCTGCCGGAGTTTTCCGGCGCGGCGGCGTTGGAGTGGAGCGCGAGATAGAAGTCAAAGCCGCCGAGGCGGTTCGCCTGCGCGATGGAGGACGCGGCGGTCATGTCGGGCGTGTTGCGCACAAAGCGGATGCCGTTGGCATAAAGATACGGCTCCAGCGCGTCGGCGAGCCGGTTCATATTGTACTCCTCGCTGCCGCTTCCGGTGATGTAGGGATTGGACTCCTGTGTGGAGGGGCTGAGATAAATTTTCGGCATGGCGATGCCTCCTTTTCCCTGCATTTTATGCGCCGCCGCGCCGTTTCATGTGCCGACTTCCCGACCTTGAGGGGCGATCGGGCAAAAATAAAGAGACGCCGAAGCGTCTCTTTATTTTCTCGTGTTTTCGGGAGATCAGACCGCAGCCTTCTTCTCCTTCTTGTTCTCAGCCCTCTGGATGAGCAGGATAACGATCAGAATGGCGAGGCCGGCGAGGTCGGTGACCGTACCGGGGATGACCATCAGCAGACCGCCGGCGATCAGCGCGATACGGGAGTACCACTTCAGGTCGTGGATCAGATAGCCCATGAAGCCGGAGGCGATGGAGGCCATGCCGAGCGTCGCGGAGATAACGATGGAGGCAACGCCGAAGAAGGTGACATCGCCGACGAAGATCATCGCATTGTTATAAGCGAAGATGTAGGGGATGATGAATGCCGCGATCGCGAGGCGCGTGGCGTTGAGCGCGGTCTTCATCGGGGGCGCCTTGGCGATGGCAGCACCGGCATAAGCCGCGAGCGCAACGGGAGGCGTGATGTCGGCGACGATGCCGAAGTAGAACACGAACATATTGGCAGCCAGAATGTGCATGCTCATACCGTTGATGAGGATGGGCGCGCAGGTGGAGGCCATGATGATGTAGTTCGCGGTGGTGGGCACGCCCATGCCGAGGATGATGCAGCAGATCATCGTGAGGAACAGGGCGATGAACAGGTTGCCGCCGGAGAGCTTGACCACATAGGTGATCAGCTTGCCGCCGAGACCGGTCATCGTGATGCACACGGAGATGATGCCGGCGATGCCGCAGGCAATACCGATGGACAGGCAGTTCTTACCGCCGTTTTCAAGGCCGTTGACGAACTTGGTCGGGGTCATGCGGTCGTCCTTGTTGATGATACCGACCACGATGGCAACGATGGTGCCGTAGATGGCGCTCTTGGCCATGGTCTGACCGGCGACGACCATCCAGGTCAGGACGATCAGGGGCAGGAGCAGATAGATTTTCGGCAGCAGGAGCTTCCACTTGGGCAGCTCCTCACGCTTGAGGCCGACGAGGCCGAGCTTCTTCGCCTTGAAGTGGACGCCGAGGAAGATGCCGAGGAAGTAGAGGAACGCCGGCAGGATCGCACGGACGATGATGTCGGCATACTCATAGCCGGTCATTTCCGCCATGATGAACGCCGCAGCGCCCATGATGGGGGGCATGATCTGGCCGCCGGTGGAGGACGCAGCCTCGACCGCGCCGGCAAACTCGGGGGGATAGCCGGTCCTCTTCATCATCGGGATGGTCACGGAACCGGTGGTAACGGTGTTGCCGACGGAGGAACCGGAGACCATGCCGCACAGGGCGGAGGAGACGACCGCGACCTTCGCGGGACCGCCGGACGCCCAGCCGACCAGCGCGTTCGCGCAGTCGATGAAGAAGTTGGCGACACCGGTCGCCTCAAGGAACGCGCCGAACAGCAGGAACAGCGCAATGTAGGTCGAGCAGACGGAGATCGGGGTGCCGATGATGCCGTTGGTGGTATAGAAGATGTTGTAGACCACCAGATCCAGGCTCATGCCGCGGCCGATGAAAGCGTAGAGCACGAAGCAGCCCGCCACGATCAGAATGGGAAGGCCCACCGCGCGGCGGCAGCACTCCGCGAGCACCAACGTGCCGATGATGCCAAGGATGACCTCGGTCTGGCCGATGGCGATGCCCATCGCCACAATCCTCTTAAAGTTGGCAACATAGTAGAAATAGGGAATACAGCCCGCGACAGCGAGCAGGATATCATACCACGGCATGGAGTTGGGCTTTACATTGCCCTTCTTCACGGGGTAGATAAAGAATGTGAACAGGATCACAAAGCCGACGAACAGGCAGCGGCGGATCTGGCCGCTCCAGGTGGCCCACAGGTTCATGTAGACCATAAAGAGCATAAAGGCAGCCAGCACATAGCGCAGGATCTTCTTCGGCGTGCCCTCCCAGACACGGGTGTTGGACTCGCGGTCAAACTTTTTCATGATCGCGTCAACGTCTTCCATCGTACCGACTTCAACGTCTACGCTTTCAACGACGACCTCTTCGTCCAAGACTTTCTTTTCAGCGTCAGTCATTGGTGTTTTTCTCCTCCTTTTTATTGGTGAACACTGTGACGTCAATAGAGGAAGAACTCATAATTGAGCGTCACCAGCGAATTTCTTCCACACAAATCACGCAGACTGATATCCGGACCGTCCTTTACCTTCAAAAAGAAGTCGTAAACGGTGGCCACGGCATAACAGACTCCGGTTCTATCCTGATGTATGCCGGTGATGAGCATGGCTCCGTCGTCGGTATAGCTGAGCTCCTCTCCGGGATTCAGCTCCACCTGCACGCCGGCGCCGTAAGCATAGTACTTACACTCCTCGGCATAGATCTTTCCTTCACTGATCTCAAAGGTGTCCGTCAGCGGATATTGGTTGACGGAATGCTTAAAGGTAATGGAAAAGCGATCCCCCTCGTCCATGCGGTAGCGCGCATAGAGCTCGCCGCTGTCCTTATTGCGGAGCGTCAGGTAATAGCCGGCGTGGGGAATCAAGAGGGAGGCCGCTGCAATAATCAAGACTATTGCAGCGGCCATGCTTATGCGTTGTCGCAGTTGCACTTTCGCACTCTTTCAGGATCGGGTGTTCTTACAGAACGCCAATCTCCTTGTAGTACTTCTCGGCGCCGGGATGCAGGTCGAAGGAGCCGGCAACAGCACCCTCGGGGCTCAGGAAGCCGAACTTGGCCTGAGCTTTGGCCAGGTCAGCCTGATTGTCGAACATGGCCTTGGTGATCTCATAGACGACATCCTCGCTGAGGTCCTTGGAGGCGGTGAAGACGGCCTTGACGGCGACGCAGACGGTCTCGTCCGCAACGCAGGTGTAGGTGTTGGCGGGCAGGTTATCCTGAACCAGGAAGGGATAGTTGGTGGTCAGATAGGAGACCGCCTCATCGCTGAGGGAGGGCATATTGAAGTTGTAGGCGGTGGCGAGGTCGGTCAGAGCGGGGGTGGGGGCGCCGGAAACGGTGAAGGCCGCTTCGCACTGGCCGTTCTTGAGGGCCTCGGCGCCGCCGGAGAAGGAGTCGTACATGACCTTGATATCGTCGAAGGTCATGCCGTAGGCCTCGAGGACCTGAGCCGCGTTCAGAGCGGTACCGGAGCCGACGTCGCCGACGCAGACGGTCTTGCCCTTGAGGTCTTCAATGCTCTTGATGGAGGGGGCGGTGACGAGCTGGACGGTCTCGTTGTAAACGCCCGCGACCCACAGGGAGTTCATGTCGGCAGCGCCGTCGAACATGGTCTCACCGCCGGAGCCGTTGTGAGCATAGTTCAGAACGTCGGACTGCAGGATGGACATCTGGGCCTGGTTGGCGGTGACGAGCTGGACGTTCGCCTTGGAGGCGCCGGAGTCGACAGCGGTGAGCTTGGACAGGCTCAGCTTGTCGCCGATGGTGGTGACGAGCGCGTTACCAACGGCATAGTAAGTACCGGTGGTGCCGCCGGTGGCGATGACGATGTCAACGGGAGCGGCGGGGGTATCGGTCTGCTGGGTGTCGCCGTCGGTGTTGGGGGTATCACCTTCCTTGCTGCCGCAGGCAACAAGAGCGAAGATCATAGCGACGGACAGGATGAGGGCTAAGAACTTTTTCATACGCAATCTCCTTTTTGTTTTACCGTTTCGGCAACGTTACCGCCGGTCGGGGACATTCTGCACAACGTTGTCCAATGTTGTGCATGAGCGTCGGCCGGCGCTTCTTCGTTTTGCAAAACGGCCAATGTACCTCTTTGAGGCATAGCCATTATAACTTATTGCAAGTTTTATTGCAAGATACTTTTGCACTTTTGGCTATTCGTACAAAATTAAGGCGGAATCCATTTTTCTTAGCCCTTTCTTTTTCCGCTCGTTCCGTTATTTCACACAAATTTTTTGGTGACGACAAATTTTTACTTTTTCTTCATATGTAAATTTTTCATGCACCTTATTCGAATTTATGCAAGTTTTCCTTCATCGTCTGTCATTTTGGCTAAATCCAAGGCGAAAAAACAGTCACTCTGACGAGTGACTGTTTTTCCAAAAAGATCGGTTTACTTCTGCTCCTTGTTGTCCACAACGCGCTTGAGCAGGGCGGAGAACTCGTCCACGCTCATCGCGCCGAGATCGCCGTCCGCGCGGTGGCGCGGGGAGACGGTACCGTTCTCCATGTCGCGGTCGCCGACGATGACCATGTAGGGCACCTTCTCGGTCTGCGCGTCGCGGATCTTGCGGCCGATCTTTTCGTTGCGGTAATCGACCTCGACGCGGAAGCCCATGTCTTCGAGCTTCTTGGCCTGCTCGGCGCAGTAGTCGGCGGCGCGATCGGTGACGGGCAGGAAGCGCACCTGCTCGGGCGCCATCCACGTCGGCAGCGCGCCGGCATACTCCTCGATGAGGTAGGCGAGCGTGCGCTCGTAGCAGCCGAGAGAAGTGCGGTGGATGATGTACGGCAGCTTCTTCTCGCCGTTTTCGTCGATGTAGTACATGCCGAAGCGCTCGGCGAGCAACATGTCGATCTGGATGGTGACGAGGGTGTCTTCCTTGCCGTAGACGTTCTTATACTGGATGTCGAGCTTCGGGCCGTAGAATGCGGCCTCGTCGATGCCGACGGTGTAGTCGACGTCGAGGTCCTTGAGGATGCGCTCCATCACGCTCTGGGCGTGATCCCACTGCTCCTTCGTGCCCTCGTACTTGTTGTTCGGGTTCGCGGGATCCCACTGGGAGAAGCGGAACGTGCACTTGTCAAGAAGGCCGACGGTGCCGAGGCAGTACTTGGCAAGGTCGAGGCAGCCCTTGAACTCCTCTTCGAGCTGGTCGGGACGCAGGACGAGGTGGCCTTCGGAGATCGTGAACTGACGCACGCGGATGAGGCCGTGCATCTCGCCGGAATCCTCGTTGCGGAACAGTGTCGAGGTCTCGCCCAGGCGCATCGGCAGGTCGCGGTAGGAGCGCTGGCGGTTCAGGTAGACCTGATACTGGAACGGGCAGGTCATCGGGCGCAGGGCGAAGCACTCCTTCGTCTCGTCATACGGGTCGCCGAGGATGAACATGCCGTCGAGATAGTGATCCCAGTGGCCGGAGATCTTGTAAAGGTCGCGCTTGGCCATCAGCGGGGTCTTGGTGAGAAGATAGCCGCGCTTCTGCTCGGTATCCTCGACCCAGCGCTGGAGCACCTGCACGACGCGCGCGCCCTTGGGCAGCAGCACCGGAAGACCCTGACCGATGCAGTCGACGGTGGTGAAATATTCGAGCTCGCGGCCGAGCTTGTTGTGGTCGCGCTTGACGGCCTCCTCGCGCTCTTTGAGGTAGGCGTCCAGCTCTTCCTTCTTCGGGAAAGCGACGCCGTAGATGCGCTGGAGCGTTTCACGCTTGCTGTCGCCGCGCCAGTAGGCGGCGTTGCAGGCGGTCAGCTTGATGGCGTTGCCCTTGATGCGGCCGGTGGAATCGAGATGCGGGCCGGCGCAGAGGTCGGTGAACTCGCCCTGCTTATAGAAGCTGATGTGCGCGTCGGCCGGCAGGTCGTTGATGAGCTCGACCTTGAACGGCTCGTCCTTCTCCTCCATGAACTTGATGGCTTCCTCGCGCGGCAGCTCAAAGCGCTCGAGCTTGAGCTTTTCCTTGCAGATCTTGCGCATCTCCGCCTCGATCTGCTCCAGATGCTCCGGCGTAAAGGCGAAGGGAGCGAGCAGATCGTAGTAGAAGCCGGTCTCGATGCTGGGGCCGATGGCGAGCTTCACCTCGGGCCACAGGCGCTTGACGGCCTGCGCCAGCACATGGGAGCAGGTGTGCCAATAGGTCTTGCGGTACTCGGGATTTTCAAAGCTGTACTGGTTTTCTTCGTTGATCTTGACTTCTTCGGACATTTCAGTTACCTCCATTTGACTCTGAGGGTGCAAAAATGCTTCACCCCCGACGGTATCAGGGGTGAAGCATTGCTATACTCCACGGTTCCACCCTGCTTGCGCGTTTGCGCCGCTTGTGTCCGCTGTAACGGGCGAACCCGTCCCGCTCGTCGCGGGCTGCTCGGGAGTGGTACGGCCGCCGCTCACGCAGGACGCTTGCACCGAAATGCGTCCCTCTCTGTGCGGTGCTCTGCGGTTTCTTCTCCGTCGATGCCGGTTTGATGGATAGCAGTATACGCCGTCGCTGCGGATTTGTCAAGGGGCAGGCTCAGAACTCGGGCGGCTGATTTTTGCGCGGCTTATCGTCATCCCTGCCGCCGAAAAGGCCGGAGAAAAATCCGCCGCGCGGCGTACTCTCCTGCTCACGCTCCGTCTCCTTCGCGCGGCGGCGCTGCTCCGCCGCCTTCCATTCGGCGCGGGAGTCCAGCACCTCGCGCGCCGCGTCCCGCAGCAGCGCGGGCGCATCCGGCGATTCCAGCAGCGCGCTGAGCTCCTCGTCGGTCCTGCCGCCGCACTCGGCGCGGTAGCGGTCCTTCCGGTCCTTCTCCCGCATAAAGAACGCGATCCGTCCGCAGCGCGGGCACACCCACAGCTCCACGTCCATATAATCCTTCAGGAGACTTTCGCCGTGCAGCTCCAGCACCTGGTAACCTCGGCTTTCCAGCTCGTGTCCGCAAACGCACTTCTTTTCGCTCATGGTGTTCCTCCCCTTTCCGGTGTTGAGAAAAAGAGCCGGTCGAACCCGGCTCTTTTTCTGTTATATTTTGTCGAAAAATTACTTGCTGTAATCATAGAAGCCCTTGCCGGACTTCTTGCCGAGCTGGCCGCCGCGGACCATTTTCTTGAGCAGCAGAGCGGGGCGGTACTTGGAATCGCCGGTCTCCTCAAGCAGCACGTTCATGATGGCGAGGCAGACGTCCAGGCCGATGAAGTCGCCGAGGGCGAGGGGGCCCATGGGATGATTCGCGCCGAGCATCATGGCCTTGTCGATGTCCTCGACGGAGGCGACGCCGGTCTCAACGAGGCCGATGGCTTCGTTGATCATGGGGATGAGGATCTTGTTGACGACGAAGCCGGGAGCCTCGGCGACCTCGACCGGCTGCTTGCCGATCTCCTCGGAGAGCTTGTAGATGAAGTCGAAGGTCTCCTGCGTGGTGTTCGCGCCGCGGATGACCTCGACGAGCTTCATGCTGGGAACAGGATTGAAGAAGTGCATACCGATGACGGGGTGCTTGAGGCCAAGGCCCATCTCGGTGACGGACAGAGAGGAGGTGTTGGTGGCAAAGATGGCGGATTCCTTGCACAGCCCATCCAGCTCGCTGAGCATGGCGCGCTTGTACGCCATCTCTTCCTTGGCGCACTCAATGACGAGGTCGGCATCGGCGGCGGCGGACTTCTCCTCCACGAAGATATTCGCCATCAGGGCATCCTTGGCCTCCTGGGTCATCTTGCCCTTCTCGACGCGCTTCTGCAGGGAAGCGTCGAGCTTGTCCTTGTGGCGCTGCGCGGAAGCGACGCTGGACGCGTACATCAGAGTGGTGTGGCCGTGCGCCGCAAAGACCTGCGCGATGCCGCTGCCCATGGTGCCGGCGCCGAAAACTGCAACTTTCATTTTTGTGTTCCTCCTATGAATTGAAATTTATGAATTGTCAAGTAACGCTTACTTGTTGGTGAACGGTTCGTGCTTGCGCTTTTCGAGGAAGGCGCCCATGCCCTCCTGCTGGTCGGCGGTCTCGAAGCAGGAGCCGAAGGCCTTCTCCTCGACCACCACGGCCTCGTCCATCGGGAGGTCAAGCCCCTCGTTGATGGCCTTCTTCGCCGCGCGCACCGCGATGGGCGCGTTCGCCGCGATCTGAGAGGCGAGCTTCTCCGCGGCGGCGTAAAGCTCCGCGAGCGGATAGACGGCGTTGACCAGACCGATGCGCAGGGCCTCGTCCGCCTTGATGTTGCGGGCGGTGTAGACCATCTGCTTCGCCATGCCGGGGCCGACCAGACGCGCGAGGCGCTGGGTGCCGCCGAAGCCGGGGGTGATGCCGAGACCCGTCTCGGGCTGACCGAACACGGCGGTATCGGAGCAGATGCGGAAATCACAGCTCATGGCGAGCTCACAGCCGCCGCCGAGCGCGTAGCCGCCGACCGCCGCGATGGTGGGAATGGGCAGGGTCTCGAGCTTGCGCATCACGTCGTTGCCCTGCTTGCCGAAGCTCTCGCCCTCGGCCTTGGTAAGCCCCTTCATCTGCGCAATGTCCGCGCCGGCGACGAAGGACTTCTCCCCCGCGCCGCGCACGATCAGGCAGCGGACGGCGTCGAGGTCAATGGCGTCGAGCGCCGCGTCAAGGTCGGCGAGCACCTGCGAGTTGAGCGCGTTGAGCGCCTCGGGACGGTTGATGATGAGATACGCGACCGCGCCCTGCGGTTCATAGGTCACGAAAGACATGGTATGCCCTCCTTGTTTTCTCTTAATGGGGCTATTATATGCAATTCCCCCGCGTTTTGCAAGAGGAATATCATTTCATTTGAAATTATTTCCAGTTTGGTCACATTTTTTGCAAGAATTGATTCATTTCTGACGATGTAACGCAGTTCCTGCGGCAAATTCCTCCTTGCTGACGGAAAGACTTCATTTTTCTCTTGTGTTATCGCCGCGTTTCCGCTATGATAGGCAGGAAATGAACGCAAAAAGCGAGGTATTTCCCCATGCGAATGAGAAAGAAAAAGAACCTGCTGCCGCGCATGGAGCGCTGCGCGGCGCTGCAGATCAAGGATCCCATCACGCACCGCGGCCATTGGCGCGAGCTGATGCCGGAGGCCCGCGAGCTGCGTGTGGAGCTGGGCTGCGGCAAGGGACGCTTCACCGCGGGCACCGCCGCTGCGGAGCCCGACGTGCTGTTCGTGGCGGTGGAGATGGTGCCCGACGCGATGGTGGTCGCCATGGAGCGCTGCGCCGCCGAGGGGCTTCGGAACGTCCGCTTCATCGACGCGAACGCGAACATCCTGCCCGAGTTTTTCGCCCCGGGCGAGGTCGACCGCATCTACATCAACTTCTGCGACCCGTGGCCGACGAAGCGCCACGCCAAGCGCCGCCTGACGCACGGCAATTTCCTCAAGCTCTACCGCAAGGTGCTCAAGGACGGCGGGCAGATCCATTTCAAGACGGACAACGCCCCGCTTTTCGCCTGGTCGGTGGAGGAGATCCCGCAGTTCGGCTTTACGCTCTCCGAGGTCACAGACGATCTGCACGCGAACGGCGCCGTCGGCGTGATGACCGACTACGAGGCGAAGTTCCATGAGCTGGGCACGCCCATCCACCGTCTGGTCGCCACGATGACGCCGTGGGAGGAGCCGGAGGAAGAATAACGGCCGCGCAACGCGCGGCGTCTATCAAAGGGGGAGGTCTCTTAGTTGAAGAGACCTCCCCCTTTGGAACCCCCAGAGACAACGAGGGGCTACCGCCCCTCGACCCCCGAACCGCTCATATTAAATCAGCTTTCAGCAACCGTATGAGAGTGCATCGGCGCGGCGCAGCCGCGCTTTTTGCGGCTTTCGATTTGATCTGCTTCTTGCGGCCGCTGCCGCTCTGCGGTGGGGTTACGGGGAGTTATTTTGCGGCGGCTTCTAAAGCGGTCAGAATTTCTTCGCGCATTTTCTCAAGCTCACCCTGCTCGAGATGGACGAGCGCAGCCGCCGCGCCCGATGCCAGCGTGATGATCTTCGTCCGGTATGGCGAGTGGGCGAAGTTACGTCCCCGCATGGCTTCCTTGGCCGCAGCCAGTGTATCCGCCAGGACCCGCGATAGAAATGCAGGGTCTTTTGTTCCCGCATTTCGGGAGAGAAGCAGCAGCTTGCTGTGCATTTTCAGAAAATAAAGCTGATAGATCCCCATACTTTTCACCTCAACATCATTTTATGCGTTTTTCGCATGAAATGCAATATGCAATAACCGCATTTTTATAATGTCGTTGAGGTGATTTCATGTATCGGCGACTGCGTGATATGCGTGAGGATGCGGACAAAACGCAAGCGGAGCTTGCCGCTGTACTGAATGTCGGGCAGACGACCTATTCGCGCTATGAAAACGGTGTGCTCGACATTCCCAGCATAGCCTTGATTGCGCTTGCCCGTTATTATCAGGTCAGCACGGATTATCTGCTCGGTCTGACCGATGAGCGCAAGCCTTATCCCCCGGCAAGAAAATGACCGAAACCCCGCCGCAGAGCGGCAGCGGCCGCAAGGAGCAGACCAAATCGAAAGCCGCGCCAAGCATTGCAGGCAGTATTTTGCACAGCGCGTGCAGTCGCAGCTTCGTAGAAAACCGGCGATGGCAGGTCAAGGGCGCAGCCCTTGCGCTCTCTTGGGGTTTCAAAGGGGTCATTCTCTACGGTAGAGAATGACCCCTTTGTTATAAAAAAAGAGACGCCTTGCAGCGTCTCTTTTCGTTTGCACTTTTTACGCGTTCTTCGCGAGGTCGCAAAGAGCGGTGAACGCGACGGCGTCGTTGATCGCCATCTCGCTGAGCATCTTGCGGTTGATCTCGATGCCCTTGACCTTCAGACCGTGCATGAAGGTGGAGTAGTTCATGCCGTTCATCTTGCAGGCGGCGGAGATGCGGGTGATCCACAGGCTGCGGAAATCTCTCTTCTTGAGCTTGCGGCCGGTGTAAGCGTAGGTCAGGGACTTCATCACGGCCTGGTTGGCCATCTTGAAGTGGCGGGATTTGTTGCCCCAATAGCCCTTCGCGAGCTTCAGAGTCTTGTTTCTTCTTTTGCGCGTCATCATCGCGCCCTTAACACGTGCCATATCAGTAAGCCTCCTTAAAGCGTATCGTAATTATCTTATTTGTAGGGGATCATCTTGCGGATGGTGCCGGCAACGGTAGCGTCGGCATAGCCGCCCGCACGCAGGTGACGGGTACGCTTGGTGGGCTTCTTGGTCAGGATGTGGCTCTTGAAGGCCTTGGCCATCTTGACCTTGCCGGTCTTGGTCAGGTTGAATCTTTTCTTGGAACCGCTGTGGGTCTTCAGCTTGGGCATGGTAGTTTCTCCTTTTCGTATATTGTGTTACTTCCCGGTCTTGGGGGAAAGGAATATGGACATACTGCGTCCTTCCAGCTTGGGCTCTTTATCCAATGTCGCCACCTCGGCACACTGCTCGGCGAAGCGCACCAACAGGTCTTTGCCGATGTCGGTATGCGCCATCTCGCGGCCGCGGAAGCGGACCGAGACCTTGACGCGGTTGCCGTCGGCAAGGAACTTCTGGGCATTCTTGAGCTTTGTGTTGAAATCGCCGACATCGATGCCGGGCGACATACGGATCTCTTTGATCTCGACCACGTGCTGGTTCTTCTTCGCTTCCTTTTCGCGCTTGCCCTGTTCAAAGCGGAACTTGCCGTAGTCCATGAGCTTACACACGGGGGGCGTAGCCTGCGGGGAGATCTTGACGAGGTCAAGCCCCTGCTCGTCGGCGATCCGCTGCGCCTGGGCGGCAGACATGATGCCGAGCTGCTCACCGGTAGAACCGATCAGACGGATCTCGCTGTCTCGAATGTCCTCATTGAGCTGATGCACATCCTTGCTAATACCGAAGCACCTCCATTAAATGATTTGACCAAACAAAAAACGAGCGCAGCCATGCCGCACCCGTACAACAAACGCAAAACGCCCACGCGCTTTTTCGATCATTGACCTTCTCGCTTTCGCTAAAGGTGAGAACGGATGCTGCCGTTCTTCTTTGTTTTGCGTAGCTATGATACCACCTCCGCCGCCGTTTGTCAACGATAATTTGCGGAAAAATGCCGTGAAGAAGAAATTTTTTCATTTTTTGGCCGCGCTGCGGATTTTTGCGCGCCGTGTATAGTTTTTCCGCCGCGCGGAAAAACTATCTGCCGTAGCAGAGCAAAGGAAAGGAGGCGGGCACATGAAGGAGAAGAACCAGAACAAGGAGCAGAACACCAATCAGAACCAGGAGCAGAACCAGAACACCAACCAGCGCTGAGCTTGCATAAGAATGGGAAGGGGACGGCACGAGGCCGTCCCCTTCCCACGTTTCTTCCTGCAAATCTTTTCTTGTATTTTCCGGTGAGGTTTTATATAATAGGTGCGTTATCATTCAGGAAAGGAAGCGGCGCATGACAGACGCGATCGTGCAATGGCTGCTCTCGGCGGGTGAGGGAAAATTCCTTGCGACCGTGCTCATTTCGATGCTGCCGGTCATCGAGCTGCGCGGCGGGCTGCCCGCCGGCGTGGCAATGGGGCTTCCGCTCCGCGAGGCCTTTTTCGCGGCGCTGCTCGGCAATCTGCTTCCCGTTCCGTTTATCATCCTTTTCGCGCGCAGGGGCTTTGCGTGGGTCCGCGTCCATATCCCGCGCCTCGGGCGCTGGGTCGACCGGATCGAGCAGAAGGCCTGGAGCAAGAGCGATAAGGTCGTGCGCTATCAGGCGTGGGGGCTGCTGCTCTTCGTCGCCGTGCCGCTGCCCGGCACGGGCGCGTGGACCGGCGCGCTGATCGCGGCGCTGCTCGATCTGCGGCTCAAGCTCGCCGTGCCCGCCATCACCGCCGGCGTGTTCCTTGCGGGCATCATCATTTCACTTCTCACCTACGGAGCTGCTGCGCTGCTATGAAAATTCTTCTTTTTTCCGACTCCCATGGCAATGAGGACAACATGGTCCGCGCCGTGGAGCGGGAGCGTCCCTCCACGCTCGACGCCATCGTTCACCTCGGCGACGGCTGGCGCGACGCGGAGGCGCTGCACCGCCTGTACCCCCGCATCCCGCTCGAGCAGGTGCCGGGCAACTGTGACCTCGGCCGCTTTGAGGAGCGCGAGCGCGTCGTCTTCTTCGGCGACTGCCGCGTGCTGCTCTGCCACGGGCACACGCTGGGCGTGAAGTCCTCGCTGCTGCGCGCGTCCTACGAGGCGCGAGAGCGCGGCGCGCAGGCGCTGCTTTATGGGCACACGCACATCCCGCACATCGACTACCACGATGGGCTGTGGCTCGTCAATCCCGGCAGCATCGGCGATCGGTGCCGCCCGTCCTACGGGGTGCTGACGGTCGAGGGGGACAAGCTCTCCCCCGCAAATTTTACTTTGGAATAAAAATAAATCAGGAGATGACCTTACCATGCCCTCTGAACCCTTGATCGCGCTTGCGCTGAGCCTGCTCATCAGTCTTGCTCCCTTTCTGCCGGCGGCGGAAAAGTCCGCGCCCGAGGAGGAGCCCGCCCCCGCCGTCGAGGAGCAGCCCGCCCTCAGCGCGGAGCAGCTTGCCGCGCTCGCGCAGACGCCCGCCTCGTGGTTCGACGAGCCGGCCCTGCTGGACGCGCTGTCGAAGCTGCCGCACTACGACGAGACCCGCGCGCAGCGTTACCTTGCCTACCGCACTGGCGGTGTCTGGACGCTCGAGCAGGTGCTGCGCATCGTGAACACGGACAACGATCTGCCGCGCTTTACCGCCGCGGTGGATGCGGACCCGGACGACGGCGATCTCATTCTGGTCAACAAATACAGCCGTCTCGCGAGCGACTATGTGCCGGAGGACCTTGTGACGGTCGAGCCCGCCTACTCCAACGGCGGCAAGCTCAAGAGCGAGGCCAACGACGCTTTCTGCGACCTGGTCGAGGCCATGTGGGCGGAGACCGGGCTGCACCTTGTCAACGCCTCGCCCTACCGCAGCTACCAGACGCAGGAGAACCTCTACGCCCGCTACCGCACACAGTACAGCGAGGCAACGACCGACCGCTTCTCCGCCCGCGCGGGCTACAGCGAGCATCAGACCGGTCTTGCGCTGGACGTCATCGCTCCCGGCGGCACGCTCAACGGCTTCAAGAACACGCAGCAGTTCGTCTGGATGCGCGACAACGCCCACCGCTTCGGCTTCATCCTGCGCTACGGCGACGGCATGGAGTACATCACCGGCTACAAGTTCGAGCCATGGCACTACCGCTACGTCGGCGTCGACGCCGCGACGTTCATCTATGAAAACGATCTCACGTTCGAGGAATACTACGCCTATTATGTAAAAAAATAAGCCGCCCTCCGGCAGCTTTACGGCAAAAAAGAAACAGCCCTTGACCGCTTTTTCTCTCGCGCGGTCAAGGGCTATTTCTCTGCGCTCTTATTATCTAACATCCTTGGTTACCTCTCTTTCTGCAAAGTCGGCGGCACCGGATAACGCTTGCTCATGGTGTCACTCTCGCTCTATATCAACACCGCAGGAGGCGGTGAACTCCGTTTATGACGTTTCAACATTCGAGAGTGCTGGGACCGGTCGTCGGTGCCTTCGGGATCAGCTGTACATTGGACTCACCCTTTCTTGAGGTGCTTTTACTATAGCACATCTCCGCGCCCCGCACAAGCCGCCGAACGCACGAAAAAGGCAGGGAGAAAACTGTGCATGGCTCTGAACTTTTCGCTTTTGCACAGTTTTGTGTTGACACGGTAAACCGCGGAATGATATAGTGTAAGTGTTGTGGGGCATTTTCCCTGCAAAAAAGGAAGCTCCGGCGGCTGCCGGAGCTTCCTTTTTATTCTTTTATTCCACGGTGACGGATTTGGCAAGATTGCGGGGCTTATCAATGTCGCAGCCGCGCTGGAGCGCGATGTAGTACGAGAAGAGCTGGAGCGGCACGACGCCGAGCGAGGGCAGCAGCATCGCCGCCGTATCGGGAATGGTGAGGACGTGATCGACGGTCTTTGCCATTTCGCCGCGGTGGCTCTCCGTGGTGAGCGCCAGCACATCCGCGCCGCGGGCCTTGACCTCAACGACGTTGCTCATCGCCTTATCAAAGAGCGGGCCGTAGGTGCCCAGCGCGATGACGAGTGTGCCGTCCTCGATGAGAGAGATCGTGCCGTGCTTCAGCTCGCCGGAGGCGTAGGCCTCGGAGTGGATGTAGCTGATCTCCTTGAGTTTGAGCGAGCCCTCGAGGCCGAGCGCGTAGTCGAGGTTGCGGCCGATGAAGAAGACGCTCTCGTGGTGGAAGTGCTGCGCGGCGTACTTCTGGATGTCCTCGCAATGGCCGAGCGTTTCCTTCACCTTGTCGGGCAGGAGCGCAAGCTCACGCACCGCGTCGGCGTATTCCTCCTCCTTCACCGTACCGAGGATCTTGGCGAAGCAGAGGCCGACCATATCCAGCACGGCGAGCTGCGTGGAATACGCCTTGGTGGTGGCGACAGCGATCTCGGGGCCTGCCCAGGTGTAGAGCACGTCGTCGCTCTCGCGGGCGATGGACGAGCCGACCACGTTGACGATGGAGAGAATGTACGCGCCGCGCTTTTTCGCCTCGCGCAGCGCCGCCATGGTGTCGAGCGTTTCGCCGGACTGGCTGATGATGATGACGAGCGTCTTATCGTCCACGATGGGGTCGCTGTAGCGGAACTCGCTCGCCAGCGCGACCTCGACGTTGCGGCGCAGCAGGTGCTCCAGATTGTACTTGCCGACCATGCCGACGTGGTAGCTCGAGCCGCAGGCGACGATGAAGATGCGGTCAAAGCCCCGAATTTTCTCCGGCGTGAGCTTGAGGTCGTCGAACACGATCTCGCCGCCGCGCAGACGCGGCGCGATGGCGTGGCGCAGGGCGTCAGGCTGCTCCATGATCTCCTTGAGCATGAAGTGCGGATAGCCGCCCTTCTCCGCCGCGCTGACCTCCCACTCGATGTGGTGATGCTCCTTTTCGATGGGCTGCTGCATGGCGTTGTAGAGCTGGATGCCGCCGCGGGTGAGCACAGCGATCTCGCCGTCGTCCATATACACCACGTCGCGCGTGTGCTTGATGATGGCGGTCGCGTCGCTCGCGAGGAAGCTGCAGCCCTCGCCGAAGCCGAGCAGCAGCGGCGCGTCCTTGCGCGCGGCGATGATGCAGTCGGGACAGTCGGCGCAGAGCATACCGAGCGCGTAGGCGCCCTCGATGCGGCGCAGCACGCGGCCCACGGACTCGAAGAAGTCGCCGCACTCGTTGTAGTAGAACTCGAGCAGCTGCGCCACGACCTCGGTATCCGTTTCGGATCTGAAGGTCACGCCCTGCGAGATCAGAAATTCCTTGAGCTCGACATAGTTTTCGATGATGCCGTTGTGGATGACGGCAAACTTGCCGTTCTCGCTGACGTGGGGGTGGGAGTTGACGTCGTTCGGCGCGCCGTGGGTCGCCCAGCGGGTATGGCCCATGCCGATGGTGCCCTCCACATCCGCGCCGCCGTGGACGAGGTCACTCAAGGCCTTGAGCCGGCCCACGGTTTTTTTGACCTGAAGCTCATGCCGCGGCGAAACGACCGCGATACCGGCGCTGTCGTAGCCGCGGTATTCCAGACGGGCGAGGCCGTCGAGCAAAATGGGGGCAGCCTGCTCGCTGCCGACGTATCCAACGATACCACACATAAAAAAGTTCTCCTTTATGATCACAAAAGTCTCTGCGGAGCGCAGGGCTCCGCCGCAGGGCGCAATACGCCCTGCGCGATCAAAAGGGGAAACGCACAGAGATTTCACCTTTTCCGTTCCGTCACAGTCCCTTTGTTCCGCGGTCGCCCGCGTATTTGTCGGCTGTGTGCGCGCCGGAACCGCGCGGGGAGGCATCCGCCGAAAAATTCGATCACCTCCCGCCTCGTCGTCCTCCGCGAGGGAGGCTCATGGCGCTTTGTCGGTTTTGAGCCGAAAACTCCTTTCTTTGTCTGTGCTTTGAAAATGGAATCTATCTCCACCGTCAGGATATGACGGAGGAAGGCAATAAAATGTTCCCGCGCGGGGCAAAATAAGGCGAAAAATCCTTACGGGAGGCTCCGCCATGGTCACCGCTTTTGTGCGCACGATCCTTTTATACTTCATCATCATGCTCGGCCTGCGGCTGATGGGCAAGCGCCAGATCGGCGAGCTGGAGCCGACCGAGCTGGTGCTCACGATGCTCATTTCCGACCTTGCCGCCGTGCCGATGCAGGATTTCGGCATCCCGCTGCTCAACGGCGTGGTGCCGATCGTGACGCTGCTCGCGCTGTCGATGCTGCTCTCGTATGGCTGTATGCGCTCCATCCGGCTGCGGCGGCTCGTGTGCGGCAGCCCGACCACGCTCATCAAGGACGGTATCCTACAGCAAGCCGCCATGCGGGCGAACCGCTTCACGCTCGACGAGCTCATCGAGGCGCTGCGCAGTCAGGGCGTGACCGACCTCACGACGGTGAAGTACGCCATTTTAGAGACGGACGGGCAGCTCTCCGTGCTGCTCTACCCCGCCGAGCAGCCGGCGACGCCGAAGCAGCTTGGGCGCGCGGTGAAGGACGATCTTTTCCTCCCGCAGGTGCTCATCAACGACGGGCGCGTGCTCGACGGCGGCCTTGCCTATCGCGGCCTGACGCGCGGATGGCTCACGCGGGAGCTTTCCTCGCGCGGCTACCGCAGCCCCTCGGAGGTGCTGCTCCTCACCATCGACGACGCGGGCAAGATCCTCTGCATCGGAAAGGAGGGGGCGAAATGAGGCATTGGCTCTCTCCCCTGCTGGTGCTCGCGCTGCTCTTCGGCGGCGCGATGGCCAACGCACGTTACGTCTCAAAAAGCGTGGACGGCTGGTGCGCGGGCGTGGAGGTCTCCCTCGCCGCCGCCGAGGCGGAGGACTGGGAGGGGGCGCGCGAAGCGCTCGGCGCGGTGTACGCCTCCTGGGACGCGCGGCAAACCTACTTTCACATCATGGTCGAGCACGCGGAGCTGGACGCGGCGGAGGCGCTTTTCGCCGTTTCGCACAGCTTCGCCGAAAGCGAGGACGGCGCAGAGTTCCGCGCCAACACCGCCGAGCTGCTCACGCAGCTGCGGCTGCTCGACGAGATGGAGGAAATTTCGATCAAAAATATTCTTTAAGGCAGCATTGCGCAATTCGCCGAAGCACGAAGACGCAATTGTGCGGTGTCGCCTTACGTCTTGTCCGCAAGGAGCTTGTTGAGCTCGTGCATGAAGGTGTCGATGTCCTTGAACTGGCGGTAGACGGAGGCGAAGCGGACGTAGGCGACCTCGTCCACGCTGCGCAGCTTGTCCATCACCTGCTCGCCGATGGCCTCGGTCGAGACCTCGCGTTCGAGGGAGTTTTGCAGGTTCTGCTCGATCTCCTCGCTGATGCGCTCGAGCTCGTCGAACGACACGGGGCGCTTCTCGCAGGCGCGGATCATGCCGCGCAGGACCTTGCTCCGGTCGAAGCTCTGGCGGCTGCCGTCCTTCTTGATGACGACCATCGGCAGGCTCTCCACCGTTTCATAGGTGGTGAAGCGCTTTTCGCACGACAGGCACTCGCGGCGGCGGCGGATGCTGCTGCCCTCCTCCGCCGGGCGGGAGTCGACGACCTTGCTTTCCTTGTAACCGCAGTAGGGGCATTTCATGGGCTCGCACCTCATTTTCTTTGGTTTTGGCAGGATTCCATTGTTATTGTAGCACAGTCTTTTGTAAAATGGTAGACATAATTTTCAGTTTTTTCAAAATATTGGGGCCTTCCTTCTGTCAAAGGCGTAGATGATGTGGGGTTCTCCGCCGATCTCCTCCACGCGCGCGAAGCAGAACAGCTCCGGGAGCGGCCAGGGCCGCGCGGGCGAATACGGCAGGGCAAGCTCCAACCGTCCGCCGTTCTCGCGCCGCAGGGCGCGGGAAAAGGTCAGCTCCCAGCGGGCGCTCGGAAAGCGCACCGGCGCGCCGCGCCGCCAGACCGCCTGATCGTCCATGCTCCCGCCTCCCCACAAAAAAGCTGCCTGTACACTCTATGCACAGGCAGCCTTGCTTATTTCGGTTTTTACTTGACCTCATAGGTGCCGCGCACGAGCAGCTTGGTCGTCGCCGCAGTCGCCTTGACGCCGCGGTCGGAGATCGTCATCATGTAAAGATGGTTCTTCGTCAGGCCGGCGCCGTTGTCCAGCGTCGTGCCGCCGGTCGAGTCAATAAGGCCCGGGCTGGAGGGCGACACGACCGACGCCGTGCCGACGCGCAGCATGACCTCGCAGCCGATCGCACCGTAGAGGACCTGTCCGTTCGTCATCGTGACGACCACAAAGCTGTCCGCCGTGCCGGCGCTCGTGCCCTCGTTCGACGTCTGCGAGCCGTACTTCTCCTCAAGCCGTTTGATGTCGGCGTCCACCTGGGCACGCAGCTCTTTCGAGGCCGTGTCCGTGCGCGCGGCGAGCTTTTCGTCCACCCTGGTCATAAGCTCCGGCAGGAACTTTTCGTTGAGATAGCTGAGCGTCACGAGCGGATCGGACGAGGAGCCCGCCGTTCCCGCTGCGGCGACAGAGATTGAGAGGAGCGTCAGGCTCGCGAGCAGGAGCGTAAAGAGCCGTGTGAGCGCGTGAGGAGTCTTTTTCATGATGTACCTTCCTTTTCTTTTGTGCAGGGGGTATGTCGCGGCAAAAGCCGCCGCGAAAGAAGAGGACGCGCCGCCCCCTTCTTTCGGGCCTTTTCAGATCAGCTGCGTATTGCCAAGCCCGAAGCTCACCGCGATGGCGGCGTCGATGCGCTCCATCAGCTCGCCGTCCACACGGCCCATGCGCTCGCGCAGGCGGCGCTTGTCGAGCGTGCGCACCTGCTCGAGCAGGACCACGCTGTCGCGCGGCAAACCGTGGTCCGGCGCAGAGAGCGCGATATGCGTCGGCAGCTTCGCCTTGTTCGTCTGGGACGTGATCGCGGCGGCGATCACCGTCGGGCTGTAGCGGTTCCCGGTGTCGTTCTGAATGATGAGCACCGGACGCACGCCGCCCTGCTCGCTCCCGACCACGGGAGAGAGGTCGGCGTAATAGATATCGCCTCGTCTGACATTGGTATCCACGCTTCGTTCACACTCCGAGAAGAAGTTCCCGCCGCGTCCTTCGCGGCCGGTCACTTTCATTCTCCCACACTCGGGCGGGATTTATACGGAGCGTACCGAATTTCTCCGCTCCCCCGCCCACGCTATCCTATGCGCGGCGCGCGGGGGCGGTGCTTATCCGAGGAGCTGGAGATTGCGGTCAACGCACTTGCCGCCGAGGTAATAATAGCGCGGCACGCGCTTGCTGACGGCGCAGAGCAGCTCGTAGCTGATGGTGCCGCACTGCTTGGCGGCGGTCTCGATGAGCTGATGCTCGCCGAACACCTCGATCTCGTCGCCGACCTTGAGCTGCGGGAGGTCGGTCACGTCGATCATGCACATATCCATGCAGATGCGCCCGACCTGCTGCGCCTCGCCGTAGGGCGTGAGCACGCGCAGCTTGCCGGAGAGGGCGCGGAAAAGGCCGTCGGCGTAGCCGATGGGCAGCACCGCGATGCGGCTGGGTCTTGTCGTGAAAAACTGCCGGCCGTAGCTGATGGAGGTGTCGGGGTCAAAGTCCTTGATGGTGGAAACGGTGGTCTTGACCGTCATGACGGGCTTCATGCCCATCCGCTCGGCAAGGTCGCCCGTGCCGTAGAGAATGATGCCGCAGCGCACCATGTCCCACGCCCACCCGGGGTAGCTGGCGATGCCGCCGGCGTTGCAGCAGTGGTGCAGGCGGAATCGGAAATTGCCCTGCGTTTCCACGGCGTCGATCATGCGCAGGAAGCGGTCGTGCTGGACCTTCGTAAATTCCACGCACTCGTCTGCCGCCTCGTCACTGACGCAGAAGTGCGTGAACACGCCCTCCACGTCCAGCCCCGGAAGCGTGAGGATCTTCAGAATGTCGCGCAGGCTCGCGTCGAAGTGCGCGTCGTCGCACTGGAAGCCGAGGCGGCCCATGCCGGTGTCGAGCTTGATGTGGACCTTCATCGTTCCGCCTGCGTGGACCGCGGCGGAGGAATAAGCCTCGGCGATGGCGAGGTTCGGCACGGCCTGCGTCATGTCGTTTTTCAGGATGCGCTCGGCCTGATCGGCGGGCGTGAAGCCCAGCATCAGGATGGGGAGCGTGATCCCGTTCACGCGCAGCTCCTCGCACTCGTCGAGGTTCGACACGGCGAGATAGCCCGCGCCGAGCCTTTCAAGATGCTTCGCCACGCGCACCGCGCCGTGACCGTAGGCATCCGCCTTGACCACGCCTAGGAGCTTCGCCTTCGGTCCGACCTGACGGCGAATGGTCTCAAAATTATGGGTGAGGTTATCCAAGCTGATCTCCGCCCATGTGCGCTTCAGTGTACTCTCCATATAAGTTCACTGCTTTCCTTCCAAGTGTAACGCAAGGCGTTCCGCGCGGCAGGGAGAAACGCTCAGCCGCCGGCTTCGCTTTCGTCCGCCGCTATTGTATCACAAAAAGCAAAGCTCGTAAACTCCATATATGCGGTAATTTTATCCTTTTCCGCGATCTCCGCGCGCAGCGGCGCGTCGTCCGCGCCGAACCAGAGCGTACATTGGATCGTTTCGCCGCCCGCCTCGCTCTCGAAGCACAGCCGCAGGGCGCGGACCGTCCCGCCGCCGTATTCGATCTCCTCCTCGCTGCGCTCGGTCAGCCAGCCCTCCCCGGCGGCGCGGAGCGCGAGGGGCACGCAGGTCACGGCGCTGACGCCTCCCGGCGTCCCGCCCGCGTCGAGCACAAGGCCGTCGTATTCGAGCTTGAGCGTATCGGCGGCGAGGTGCGCCGTCACGCCCGCGAGCAGCTCCGGCGCGAGGACGGTGACCTTTGTCTCCTCCGCGTCGGCGTCGAAGCGGAGCGTATAGCGCACGTTCTCCTCCTCGTCCGCAAGCTCGACCGCGGCGGCAGCCGTGTAGGACGTGAGCGCGGCATAGCGCTCCTGCACCGTCTCCGCGCGCGAGGCGGTCTCCTTCGCGCGGCAGGCGGTGAGCGGGAGCAGGAACAGAGCGCTGAGCAGCAGCGCGGCGAGCTTTTTCATAGGGCGGCCTCCATGCAGAATGATCTTCTCATACCTATGCCGCGCGCCCGCCGCCTATGTCCGCCCGCGGCGGAAAAGAGTTGCCCTTTGGCGAGAAGTGTGTCATAATGGCGGCAGACTCGCAAGCATCGGAGGTATCCCATGAAAAAGAAACTATTGTCCCTCGTCTGCGCGCTCGCGCTGACGATCTCTCTGCTCCCCGCCGCACAGGCGCTGGAGGGCGAAGGCACGCGCGCCGCGGAGGCTCTCGCGTCCCTCGGTCTTGTGACCGGCATCGGAGCGGGCTATGCCGCAGAGAAGCCCGCCACACAGGAGCAGGCCGCCGCGCTGCTCGTACGTCTGCTCGGCGCGGAGAAAGCCGCAAAGGCCGACCGCCGCAGCTGCGGCTGGGTGGGTATTCCCTCTTGGGCGCGGAGCGCAGTGAACTACTGCGCCTTTCATGACCTGATCGACTGGAGCGAATACCACGCCGGCGGCGCGCTGGACGCAGAGCTCTGGTGCGCCATGCTGCTGCGCGCGCTCGGCTGCGGCTCTGAGCTGGGAAGCAGCGCGGCGCGGACCGCGCTGCGCATCGGCCTTATCTCCCGTCCGCTCGAGGGCACGCTCACGCGCGGCGATCTCTTTGAAACGGCGCTCGCCGCGCTGACCTATCCCGCGAAGAACGGCGGCACGCTGCTCGACGGTCTGCTCGCGAAGGGACTCTGCACCGCCGCGGCGGTCGACGCGCTCGGTCTGCGCCGCGAGACGCTGACCGCCCGCGAGGCTGCCGACCGCCACCTCTCCGCCATTCTCTGCCTTGACCTTTTCGCGGACGAGGAGGCCATCGAGGCCGATGAACCGACCGCCAACGCCAGCGCCTTCCTCATCTCGCCGGACGGTCTTGCCGTGACGAACTACCACTCCATCGACGGCGCGATCAGCGGGCGCGCGACGCTCATCACGGGCGAAGCGTGCGCGATCGAGCGCGTGATCTACTACGACGCCGACATCGACCTTGCCGTTATCCGCATCGCGCGCACGACCGCAGAGGGCGAGACCGTTCCGCGCTTTCACGCCATCGCGCTCGCGGGCGCGAAGGAGGTGCGCATGGGCGACACGGTCTACGCGCTCGGCAATCCGCTGGGGTTGGGTCTCGCCATGAGCCGGGGCATCGTGAGCGCCACGGCGCACAAGGCCGACCTTTCGACGCTGCCCTGCATCGTCAGCGACGCGACCATCTCGCGCGGCTCGAGCGGCGGCGCGCTGCTCAACGAATACGGCCGCGCCGTCGCCGTCACGACCGGCGCATACGTTTACGGCAACAATATGTACCTCTGTGTGCCGCTCGATCCGGTGCTGGAGGCCGACCTCACCGGCGAGGGCATGACGCTGCAGGAGGTGCTTGACGCCGTGACCGCGGCGCGCGAGGCCGCCGCGGAGGCTGCCGAAGCGGACGAATCACGCTAAGCTCAAAAGGACGCTGCCCGTTGGGCAGCGTCCTTTGTTGTGTTTTTCGGTGTTACTTTCTCTTGTAGCCGCGGTTGAGACGCATCTCAAGGGCGTCAAGCTCCTCGTAGAGCTCCTCGGGCACCTTGCCGATCTTCTCGTAGTAGGCGCGGGCGTCGGAGCACTCCTGCAGCCAAAGGTCACGGTCGACGGAGAGCAGGCGGCGCATATCGTACATGGACATTTCAAGGCCCTCCATGTCGATGTCGTGGGTGTTGGGCTCGTAGCCGAGCGCGGTCTCCGCCGCGCCGATCTCATCGTCCGCGCGGGAGATGATCCACTGCAGCACACGCATATTGTCGCCGAAGCCGGGCCAGGCGAAGTGACCCTCGTCGTCGGTGCGGAACCAGTTGACGTTGAAGATCTTGGGCGGGTGCGGGATCTTCTTGCCCATATCCAGCCAGTGCTGCCAGTAGTCGCCCATGTGGTAGCCGCAGAAGGGCAGCATCGCCATGGGGTCGCGGCGCACGACGCCGACCTGACCGGTCGCGGCGGCGGTGGTCTCAGACGCCATGATGGAGCCGACGAACACACCGTGCTGCCAGTTGAAGGACTGGTAGACCAGCGGTGCGGTCTTGGCGCGGCGGCCGCCGAAGATGATGGCGCTGATGGGCACGCCCTCGGGATTGTCGAACTCGGGGCTGAGGCACGGGCAGTTGCGGGCGGGCGCGGTGAAGCGGCTGTTGGGATGCGCCGCCTTTTCGGGGCTCTGCGGCGTCCAGGGGCGGCCGCGCCAGTCGATCGCGCGGGCAGGCGGGGTCTTGTTCAGGCCCTCCCACCACACGGTGTTGTCGCTCAGGTCGAGTGCGACATTGGTGAAGATGGTGTCCTTATGCGTGGAGATGAGGGCGTTGGGGTTGGACTTCATGGAGGTGCCCGGCGCGACGCCGAAGAAGCCGTTCTCGGGGTTCACCGCCCAGAGGCGGCCGTCCTTGCCGATGCGCAGCCACGCAATGTCGTCGCCCACGCACCACACGCGCCAGCCCCAGCGCTGCAGGCCCTCGGGCGGGATGAGCATGGCGAGGTTCGTCTTGCCGCAGGCGGAGGGGAAGGCGGCGGAGATGTACTTGATCTCGCCGCGGGGATTCTGGATGCCGAGGATGAGCATGTGCTCCGCCATCCAGCCCTCCTGCCGGCCGAGGTTGGAGGCAATGCGCAGGGCGAAGCACTTCTTGCCCTGGAGCACGTTGCCGCCGTAGTTGGAGTTCATGGAAATGATGGTATTGTCCTGCGGGAAGTGGACAATGTACTTGTTCTCTTTATCGAGATTGCACTGGCAGTGCAGTCCCTTGATAAAACCGGTATCGTCGCCGAGCGCGTCGCACACGGCCTTGCCGATACGGGTCATGATCGCCATATTCAGAACGACGTAGATGGAGTCCGTCAGCTCAAAGCCGTACTTGGCGAACGGCGAGCCGATGATGGACATGGAGTACGGAATGACATACATCGTGCGGCCCTTGTAGGCGCCGTCAGCGAGAGCGTACATCTTCTCGTACATTTCCTTGGGGTCCATCCAGTGGTTGGTGGGACCGGCGTCCTCCTCACGCTCGCAGCAGATGAAGGTGCGGTCCTCGACGCGGGCGACATCGTCCGGGTCGGTGCGGTGGAGATAGCAGCCGGGGAGCTTATACTCGTTGAGCTTGATGAGGATGCCCTCCTCGACGGCCTGCTTCCGCAGCGCCTCGAGCTGTTCCTCCTCACCGGTGATCCAAACGATCTTGTCCGGCTGCGTCATGGTGGCCATTTCCTCCATCCACTGGAGAACGGCCTCGTTTTTCGTGAGGGCGCTTGCCGCGTCCATCCACTTCAGAGCGGTCTTGCTTTCGGGTTTTGTCATCTCGTTTCTTTCCTCTTCAGCATATCCGCGAGGCAAATGAAAAGAAAATTTTTACCCCGTGGCTGTGTGGTTCGCTTTGCATCCCGGGCGGGAGAGGGAGCTGACCGATGCACAGAGAAAAATTGCTATTGAGAGTCCTCCTGCTTCAGCAGTTTAGCAGAAAGGTTCTTCAATAGCAATAAATCGACTCATTATTATTTTCTATAAATGGCGTCTCGCCGTCAAGCCGGCAGACGTTCGGCCAGCGCGCGGGCCAGACGGGCGAACTCCTCCAGCCCCAGCTTCTCGCCGCGGACCGTCGGCGCAAGACCGGCGGAAACGACCGCCTCGGTCACCTGCTCCTTGGTGAGCTGACTGCCGAAGCCAGTCATCAGGCTGTTGACGATCGTCTTGCGGCGCAGGGCGAAAGCGGCATAGACGACGCGGAAGAAGAACTTCTCGTCCTCCACCGCGACCGGCGGCGTCTTACGCACCTCGGCGCGCAGGACGGCGGAGGTCACCTTAGGCTGCGGCTGGAAGCACTCGCGCCCGACCTCGAAGAGCAGACGCGGCGCGGTGTGGTACTGCATATAGACCGAGAACGCGCCATAGGCGGCGGTGCCCGGCGCGGCGCAGAGCCGCTCGGCGACCTCCTTCTGCACGAGCACCGTGATGCTCTCAAAGCACTTCGACTCGAGCAGCGCCGTGATGGCGGGCGTCGTGATGTTATAGGGCAGGTTCGCGCAGACGATGGGCGTGAGCCCCGCGAGCTTTTCGCGCACAAGGGCGGGAATGTCAGTCTTGAGGATATCGGCGGAGACGACCTCGAAGTTGTCGAAGTTCGCCATCGTCTCGTCCAGAATGGGCAGCAGCGCCTTGTCCAGCTCGACCGCGACGACCCTGTTCGCGCGGCGGCAGAGCTCGTGGCTGAGCGCGCCGATGCCGGGGCCGATCTCCAGCAGGCCGTTTCCCTCCCCCGCCTCGCTCGCCTCGGCGATGGCGGCGGGGACGGTGGCGTCGATGAGGAAATTCTGTCCCATGGACTTGCTGAAATGGAAGCCGTGGCGGCGCAGCAGCGCCTCGATGGCGGCAAAGTCACAATGCTCCATGCGTGTCTCCTTTGCAGGTGAAAGAATCGAAAATATTTTACCACAGAGGGGCGAAAAAGAGTAGCATTTTTTTCGCGCCTGTGCTATGATTCTGCCGATATTTGCAGAAAGAGGTCGTTTTTATGGAGCTGACGCCTGTCACCTATCTCATCGTCCTGCCGCTCGTGTTTCTCGCGGGCTTTGTGGACTCCGTCGCCGGCGGCGGCGGGATCATCTCACTGCCCGCCTATCTGATGGCCGGTATCCCCGCCCATCTGGCCGCCGGCACGAACAAGGTCGTCAACGGCACGGGCACGCTCGTCGCCGCGCTGAAGTATTTCCGCAGCGGCAAGGTCCTGCTGCGTCCCGCCGTCACGGCGGCGGTGTGCGCGCTCATCGGCTCGGCTGTCGGCACGGAGCTGGCGGCCCTCATCTCCGAGCAGACGCTCGAGACGCTGATGCTCGTGGCCCTGCCCTGCGTGGCTGTCTTTCTGAGCGTCAAAAAGGACTTCGGGCGGGACATTCCCGCCGAGGAGCGTCCCGTTTATACGCCGCGGCAGGAGCTGCTGCGCTCCGCCCTCATCGGACTGGTGTTCGGCTGCTACGACGGGCTGGTCGGCCCGGGCACCGGCACCTTTATGATCCTCGGCTTCACGGCGCTGCTCTCGCTCGACCTCATCACCGCGGGCGGCTGCGCCAAGGCGAGCAACCTGGCCTCCTGCGCCGCCTCCGCCGTGGTGTGGATCCTGCACGGGCAGGTGCTTTGGGCGCTGGCGATCCCCGCTCTCGCGTGCAGCATCGCCGGCAATTATCTCGGCGCGCTCTACGCCATCCGCGGCGGCAGCAAGAAGATCCGCAGCGTGATGTTTCTGGTGCTGGGGCTGCTGTTCGTGAAGATGCTCTATGAGCTGCTGTTCTGAGAAAAGCGAAAAGAAAACCGAGGGCAGCCGCCCTCGGTTTTTTCATGCTCTCAGTCGAGAAAATAGGCGACGGAATTGCGCCGCCCGAACTGGATGCACTCATCGTAGGTATCCATGAACAGGTCGATCTTCGCGCCCCGCACGCCGGTATCCTCCGCGTGCGCCATGCCGTAGGTGTAGGATCCGGAGGTGATGAACATGGTCGTCCCCAGCGGGATGACGCTTTTGTCCACCGCCACGCAGCCGTGTGCGACCGTGGTGCCGGTCGCGGTGATGGTGCCAACCCCGTCGTAGCCGGTGGTGTAGGCGGTACATTTGACCTCCATCGAGCCGGTGAAGTGCAGCGCGTCGCCGGACTGCATGAGCAGATAGCCGCTGCCGTCGCTGTTCTTCACGACCGAGGCAATGGTATCGCCCGCCTGCGCCTCCTTGACGAGGGTGCCGACGTAGGCATACTCGGTGACGCTGGTGTTGTTCTGCTCGGCGACCGCCTGACGCGAGACCAGCTCGCCGTCGGCGTAAACGACCTCATAGACCACCTCGCGCGTACCGTCCATGCCCTGCTGCCAGACCTGCGTCTCCCCCTTGGGGACCTTATAGCTCTCGGTGTAGACCGTGGCGTGCTCCGCCGGCTCGGTGAGCGTCTCGTAGTAGGTGAAGCTCGCGGCGATCTCGATGAAGATCTCCGGCTCGCTCACATCGACCTTGACCATCTCCATCGGGCCGACCGAGATGCCCATGCGCTTTAAAAGCGCGTCGGCCGTTTCATTGGTGCGGGTGGTGGCGTATTGCACCGCGTCCGTCCCATGGGTGACCGTGACCTTGTGTCCGCTCTCAAAGCGCAGCTCGGCCGAGCCGTCCGCCGCGCCGACGACGATCAGTTTATCCGCCGTCACCGGCTCGGCCAGCTCGACCGCCGTGGTCGCCTCGCCGTCGGTGATGAGGTAGAGCGCGCTTGCGCGCAGAGCGGGGACCGCGTTCACAGCCAGCACCAGACACAGCAGCATGGCGAAAACCGCCTGCCGCCGGTTGAGCGGGAAGACCCGCTTCTTCCAGTTTGCTAACATAGTTGACCTCCGAAGTTTGCTGTGCGCCGAACAGGCGGCGCATCAAAATGGTTACAATTGTCATTTTATTGTAACCATTTTGTAACCTTTTAAACTCCGAGGAGTATACCCTATTCCCCGCCGTTTGTCAAGCCATGCGTGTCGGAGACAACATTTTGCGGCAGGAATCGCCCGTTTTCCACAAGATATCGTATGCTTCCGCAACAAAAAGAGCAGGAGAGCGGCGGCTCAGCCGAGCCGCCGCTCTCCCTTTTTTCTGGCGAGGGTGTATGAGGATCGAACTCATCCGGCAGGTTTTGAGCCTCCCGCAGACGGTTTTGAAGACCGCGGGGCACACCAGCACCCATCCACCCCCATGGAAAAGCTATTCGTACAGGCGCCACCCCGGGCGGCGCAGATCGCCCTCCCGCCTCGTGCGGCCGTTCCGGTCAAGACATTCCAGCACCAACAGCGCACTGTCGCGCGAGGTGCCGAGGAGGTCGCGGAAGGCCGCGAGCGTGAGCGTCTCGTGGTCGGCAAAATAAGCGCGCACGAGCGCGCAGACGCGCGCGTAGACCTCGCGGTGCAGGCAGAGCCGCGGCGCAAGCGCAATCAGCTCACCGCCGGTGAGCAGGCTCTCGAGCACACGCTCCGCCTCGGCGCGGTCCTTTGCGTCAAAGCGGGCGAGCACACGGTCTGTGCGCTCGGGACGCAGGTCCGCCGCGCGGTAAAGCGCCAGCAGCTCGGCGCGCAGGGCGGTCTGGCGTCTGGTGTAGCGCACGGTGAAGTCCGCGAGGGCGTAGCGCTCCGCGGCGAAGCGGAGCTTCCCCTCGCGCACGAAGAGCGTGAGCAGAGCGTCCGCGCGCTCCGGCTCGACGGTGTGAAAAAGTCTCTGACGCAGCTCTGCCGCGCGGATGCCCGCGTGGAGCGGGTTTTTTGCGTGGTAATCGGTCAGCATCGCCTCACAGCGCGCCCAGAGCGCGTCGAGCACGGCGGAGGCAATGAAGCGTCCCGGCAGCGGCGCGGCGGCCTCGCCGCGCGCGAGCAGCGCGTCAAGCTCCGGCGCGAGCCGCGTCTCCTCCAGGCCGAGGCGGGCGGCAAGCTGCGCCGCCGAGGGCAGCGCGGTATCCAAGGCGGCCAGCGCCTGCAGCACGCGCTCCGCGCCGCTGCCGTTTTCCCGCACGGCGAGGGCGGAAAGTACCGCGGCGTCGTTCCGCTTATGGCGCGCAGGCGCGTCGTCAAGGATGATGCCGCCGCCGATGGTCTCGAGCGGCGAATAAAAGCGGATCACGAAGCGGTCGCCGCACTTCGCGGCGACGTCCTCGGTGAAGCGGAGCTGGGCATAGGCGCTCTCGCCGGGGGCAAGGGCGTCGCGGTCGAGCAGCACGACCTTGGCAAGCCGCGCCGCCGTGCCGTGGCAGAAGTGGACGCGCGAGCCGTTTTCAACGGTGCGCTCCGAATCCCGCAGGCAGGAAAGGCGCACGTCGAGCAGGCGCGAGACGCGGACGCTGTCCGGCTCAGCCAGCGTATCGCCGCGGATAACGTCAGTCTTTTTAATGCCCGCCAGATTCACCGCCACGCGCTGACCGGCGACGGCGATCGCCGTATTTTCCCCGTGGACCTGCAAATTGCGCACGCGGCTGCGCGTGCCGGAGGGCAGCAGCTCGGCCTCGCCGCCAACGTGCAGCGCGCCCTCGATGAGCGTGCCGGTGACGACGGTGCCGAAGCCGTCCACCGAAAACACGCGGTCGATGGGCAGGCGGAACGGGACGCGGGCGCTTTTTTCCCGCGTCTGCCGCACAAGGGCGTGCAGCGTTTCCCGCAGATCTTCGATCCCCTGTCCGGTGGCGGCGGAGGTCTCAACGACCGGCGCGTTTTCCAGAAAGGTTCCCTTCACGCGCGCGGCGAGATCCGCGCGCGCCATGGCGAGCCAGTCGGCGTCCGCGAGGTCGCATTTGGTGAGGACGACCACGCCGCGGCGCACACCGAGAAGCGAGAGGATATTCAGATGCTCGACCGTCTGTGGCATGAAGCCCTCGTCCGCCGCGACGACAAGCATCGCAAGGTCGATGCCGCCCGCGCCGGCGAGCATATTTTTGATGAATTTTTCGTGTCCCGGCACATCCACCACGCCGGCATAGCTGCCGTCGGGAAAGTCGAGCCGCGCAAAGCCCGGCTCGATGGTGAGTCCCCGCCGCTTTTCTTCGGCGAGGCGGTCGGTATCCACGCCGGTGAGGGCGCGGACCAGCGCCGTTTTTCCGTGGTCGACGTGACCGGCGGTGCCGATGACGACGTGCTTCATCGGTCGCTCTCCGCGACGGCGCGCACGAGCTCGTCGTATTCCTCCGGCCGGAGGGTGCGCAGGCAGAGCAGCAGCCGTTCGTGCGCGATACGCGCGGCAACGGGCGTTTCGCGCTGCCGCAGGCGCTCCGCCAGCTCGTCCACGCGGCAATGCCGCGGCGTGACCGCCGCGGCGAACCCGGGCAGCGTCTGCGCCGGCACGCTGCCGCCGCCGACCGCATCCTCCTCCGCGAGGACCTCGGCGGAAATGCCGCGCTCCGTCAGCTTCTCGCAGAGCGTCCGCGCCTGCGCGCGCAGCTCCTCGGGCGATGCCGCGAGCATGGCGAGGGTCGGCAGCGTTGAAACAGCGGAGCCGTCGGCATAGGCGCGGAGCGTTGCCTCCAGCGCCGCGAGCGTCATTTTATCCACGCGCAGAGCGCGGAGGAGCGGGTGGCGCTTGAGCACGTCAAGGCAGGACTTTTTCCCCACGAGGATACCCGCCTGCGGGCCGCCGAGGAGCTTATCGCCCGAGCAGGTGACCGCGTCCGCGCCCGCGCGGACGGAGCCCTGCAGCGTCGGCTCGCCGTGGATGCCGAACGCTTCAAGGTCAAAAAGGCTGCCGCTGCCGAGGTCCTCGAAAAACGGCAGGCCGCGGGAATGGGCGAGCGCGGCAAGCTCCTCGCGGCTCGCGCTCTCGGTAAAGCCGACGATGCGGTAGTTGCTGGTGTGGACCTTCATCAGCGCGCGGGTATGCTCGCCGATGGCGGCGGCATAGTCCGCGGCGCGGGTCTTGTTGGTCGTGCCGACCTCGCGCAGCGTCGCGCCGCAGGCGGACATGATCTCCGGCACGCGGAAGCTGCCGCCGATCTCGACCAGCTCGCCGCGCGAAACGACGACCTCGCCGCCGGCGGTCAGCGCCGTGAGGAGCAGCAGCACGGCGGCGGCGTTGTTGTTGACGACCAGCGCGCTCTCCGCGCCGGTCAATCGGCAGAGGAGCGCTTCGACATGGGCATTGCGCGAGCCGCGTCCGCCGCTTTCCACATCGTATTCAAGGGTAGAATAGTGCTCCGCGGCATCCGCCGCGGCTTTGGCCGCGCGTCCGCTCAGACGGGCACGGCCGAGATTCGTATGGAGCACGACGCCGGTGGCGTTGATGACCGGACGGAGCGAGGGCGTTTCCGCCCGGCGGACGGCCTCGGCGGCAAGGGCGCAGAGCGCCGCGGTCTCCGGTATCTCCGGCGCTTCGCCGGAAAGGACGCTCTCCCGCAGCGCGTCGAGCGTGCGGCGCACCGCCGCGGTCACCGCCGCGGCGGAGGCGTCCGGACAGAGCGCACGCACGGGGGCGAGCAGCTCGTCCACCTTGGGGATATTGCGCAGCAGCGCCTTGTCCATCTCTCCGTCCTCCCTTCTCATTCCGCGTCGGCCCAGCCGTTCGCGGCGATCTTCGCAAAATAGGTCATGGCCTCGACCGGATACTCGCCCACGGCGGTCTCGCCGGTGAGGAGCAGATAGTCCGCGCCGCTCCTCGCCGCCTGATAGACGTCCGTGACCTCGGCGCGCGTGGGCACGGCGGCGTGGTGCATCGAGTGGAGCATCTGCGTGGAGACCATAAAGGGACGCTTCGCCGCGCGGCATTTGCGCGCGATAAGCGTCTGCGCGCGGGGCAGCTCCCAGAGCGGCATGGCGTTGCCGAGGTCGCCGCGGGCGATCACAACGACGTCCGCGAGCGGAAGGATCTCGTCGAGCCGATGCAGTCCGGTCATGTTCTCGATCTTGGCAAAAATTTTCAGCTCCTGCGCGCCGGTCTCGCGCAGGGCGGCGCGCACGGCGCGCAGATCGGTCGCGCCGCGGACAAAGGGCTGCATGAGCGCGGTGACGCCGTACTCCCTCGCGCGGCTGAGATTTTCCATATCCATCTCCGTGAGCGCGCTCGCGGGCAGCTCACGGCCCGCGACGGCAAGGCTCTTGCGGGATCGGAGCACCCCGCCGCGCTCCACGCGGCAGGTCATCGCCCGCGCGTCCAGAACGCGCAGGGAGAGCGTGCCGTCGTCGAGCAGCAGTTCGTCGCCGTCTTGCAGATTTCCGGTCAGGATCGGCGGGACAGGAAAGGCTTCGCCGAGCGTGAGCGTATCGCCCTCGCGCAGCGTCAGCGGCGCGAAAAGCGCGCCGACGCGCAGCTCAGGACCCTGCAGGTCGATGAGCAAGTCACAGGAAACGCCCTCCGCGGTCTCAGCGCGGCGCAGGCTTTCCAGCCACGGCGCACGCTCGGCGAGGGGACCGTGGGAAAGGTTCAAGCGCACGCCGCGCATCCCCGCGCGCAGCAGAGCGCGGAGCGTATCCGTGTTGGCGCAGGCGGGGCCGAGCGTGCCGTAGAGCTTGCCGGTCATGGCGTTTCCTCCTTGGGGTGAAAATGGTCGTACACCGCGCGGCCCACGGCGCGGCCCAGCTCCGATTGCAGGGCGGGCAGCTCCGCCTCGCGGATGGCCTTGACGCTCTTGAAGCGAGCCAGCAGCTTCCGCTTGCGCACCTCGCCGATGTTGGGGATACCGTCGAGCGCGGAGGCGACGGACGAGCGCGTGTGGCTCTCGTGGTGGTAGGTGATGGCGAAGCGGTGCGTTTCCTCCTGAATTTGCCCGATGAGGGCAAAAACGGCGGGGTCGGCGTGCAGGTCGATCTCATGGCCCTCGGCGGTGGTGAGGGCGCGTGTACGGTGGCGGTCGTCCTTGACCATGCCGAAAATGGGAATGTGCAGTCCGAACGCCGCGCAGACCTTCTCCGCGACAGCGGCGTGCGTCATGCCGCCGTCGATGAGGAACACGTCGGGCAGCGGCGCGAATTTCTCGTCGCCGTCAGCGTAGCGCTGCAGGCGGCGGGTCAGGACCTCCTCCATCGAGGCGTAGTCATCGGGGTGCGCCGTGACGGACTTCATTTTAAAGCGGCGGTAGTCGCGCTTGAGCGGCCTCGCGCCGGCGTAGACGACCATCGACGCGACGATGTCGCTCGCGCCGGTGTTGGAAATATCGTAGGATTCCATGCGTTTTGGCGCGGCGCTCAGACCGCACATGGCAGCAAGGCTCTTGAGCGTTTTGTCCTCGCGCTCGGCGGCGGTGGTGACGCGCTCGACCTCCTCACGGGCGTTGCGCTCGGCCATGGCAAGCAGCTCCGCCTTTTCGCCGCGCTGCGGCACGCGCAGCGTGACGCGATGCCCCGCGCGGGAGGTGAGCACCGTTTCCAGCCCGGAAAGCTCGTCCACGGCAAAGGGCAGCAGGATCTCCCGCGGCAGCACGCCGCGCGGGAGATAATACTGCGACAGGAGTGCCGAGAGCGTATCGGCCTCGGTCTCGTCGGTGGGGGCAGTGAAAATGCTCGTCTCGCGGCCGGTGACGCTGCCGTCCTCCACGTGGACAACGGCGCAGCCGGACTTGGCGGCGCCCGTGTAGAGGCCCCAGACGTCGGTGTCGGCGCAGACGCCGGCGATGACCTTCTGGCGCTTGCCAAGCACCTCGATGGCGGCGATGCGGTCGCGCAGGACGGCGGCCTGCTCGAAGTGCAGCTGCTCCGCCTCGTGCTCCATCTCGGTCTTCAGCTCGCGTGCGAGCGTCTTATAGTGACCCGAGAGGAGCGAGCACGCCTGCTCGATGCGCTTTTGATATTCCTCCGCGTCCGGCTCGCCGCGGCAGAAGCCGTCGCAGCGGCCCATGTGGTGATTGAGGCAGGGGCGCTCCTTCCCGATGTCGCGCGGGAACCGGCGCGTGCAGGTCGGCAGGCGGAAGGCGGCGCAGACCGCGTCGATGGCGGCGCGGGTCTCGCCGCGCGCGCCGAAGGGCCCGAAGTAGCGCGCGCCGTCATCCGCCGTTTTGTTGGCGAGCGTAAAGCGCGGGTAGGGGCCGCGGGAGAGACGGACGAAGGGGTAGCCCTTATCGTCCTTGAGCAGAATATTGTAGTGCGGCTGATGCTGCTTGATGAGGGAGTTTTCGAGGATCAGCGCCTCGAACTCGCTGGAGACAAAGATGGTGTCGAAATGGTCGACCTGCGAGACCATGCGGCGGGTCTTTTCGTTGTGGCTCGTGCCGAGCTGGAAATACTGGCTGACACGGTTTTTGAGCTTTTTCGCCTTGCCGACGTAGATGACCTTGCCCGATGCGTCCATCATCAGATAAACGCCCGGGGCGAGCGGCAGATCGTTGGCCTTTTCAAGCAGCTGCTCCTTGGTCATGCGCTCCCTCCTTTCCGCGGAAAAAGGCGGCTCCGCCCTGTGCGAAACCGCCTTTCCTTGAAACTATGATCGTTTATTCGCCGAAGTTGCCGGAAACCAGCTCGCTGAGTGCGGCGACCGCCTCTTTTTCGTCGCTGCCGTCGGCAAGCAGGGTGATGGTGGTGCCCTTCGTAATGCCGAGGGACAGCACGCCCAGCAGGCTCTTGGCGTTTACGCGGCGCTCGTCCTTCTCCACCCAGATGCCGCTCTTGAACTCGTTGGCCTTCTGAATGAAAAAGGTCGCGGGGCGCGCGTGCAGACCAACCTCATTGTTGATGGTGACTTCCTGTGTAACCATTCTCTCATCCTCCCAAATCAGACTAACGGGATATTGAGTATATTATACCATCCAAACCCCATTCGTCAATCCACTTTTTTACAAACTTCGGGAAAAACAGGGCGTTTCGTTCGGGCAGTCTGCCGAAAGTGTCGGTTTGTCCGCAGCAGGCGGACCGTGCTCACTTGAACTCCACAACGGTCACGCCGCTCTCGCCCTCGCCGTAATTGCCAAGGCGGAAGGACTTGACCGTTTTATCGCGGCGCAGGTATGCCTGCACGGCCTTGCGCAGCGCGCCGGTGCCCTTGCCGTGGATGATGGTGACGGTCTCGAGGTGGGCGCGGCGGGCGGCGTCGAGATAATTCTCCAGCACGCTTTCGGCCTCGAGCGTTTCCATGCCGCGCAGGTCCAGCTCGCGGGCGGCCGCGGCTGTATTGAGGATGCGGCGGCTCGGCGACGCGGGCACGGACGGTTTTTTCATGGCGGCGCGCTCGTCGTCCTCGATGAGGCGCACCTCGTCGTTCTTGACCGTCATGGAGAGAACGCCCGCCTTGAGCACGAGCCGGTCGCCCTTGACGGCGGTGACCTCGGCGGGGCGGTTCGTGCCGGGGATCTCCACCAGGTCGCCCGCGCGGATGGGACGGGACGGCGCGGGGATCGGCTCGCGCGATTCGTCGCGCACACCGGCGCGCTCGCGCGCGGCGTTGAGCTCGGAGACGATCTCGACGCGCTTTTCGTTCATCGCCTGCGCGTCGAGCTGTTTTTTCTGCGCTTTTCGCAGCTCGTCCAGCTCGCGGAAGGCGGCGTCCGCCGCGCTCTTGGCGTCGGCAAGGATGCGCTTGGCCTCGGCCTCGCCGCGGCTGCGGGCGTTCTCCTTGGCGCGCTCCATCTGGGCGCGGAACTCGCGGGCGCGGCGGGAGTCCTCCTCCTGCTTCGCGTGCAGTCGGTCGATCTCCTCCTTCTCCTTTTCGAGCTGCTGGCGCTTGATTTCCAGCTGCGTCAGCACGTCCTCGAAGCGGATGCTCTCCGCGTCCATCTGCTGCTTCGCCGTCTCGATAACGCGCGGGTCGAGGCCGAGCCGCGCGGAGATGGCGAAGGCGTTGGACTTGCCGGGGATGCCGATGAGGAGCTTATAGGTGGGGCAAAGCGTCTCCACGTCGAACTCACAGCTCGCGTTCTCGACGCCCGCCGTGGTCATGGCAAAGGTCTTGAGCTCGGCGTAGTGCGTGGTGGCGGCGACCTTCGCGCCGCGGGCGCGGACGTGCTCGATGACCGCGATGGCGAGGGCCGCGCCCTCGACCGGGTCGGTGCCCGCGCCCAGCTCGTCGAAGAGGACGAGGGAATCGCCGTCCGCCTCGTCGAGGATATTGACAATGGTCTTCATGTGCGCGGAGAAGGTGGAAAGGCTCTGCTCGATGCTCTGCTCGTCGCCGATGTCGGCGAGAATGCCGGTAAAGACGCTCACCGCGCTGCGGTCGCCCGCAGGGATGTGCAGTCCGCACTGCGCCATCAGGCAGAGGAGGCCGAGCGTTTTGAGGCTGACGGTCTTGCCGCCGGTGTTGGGGCCTGTGATGACGAGGGTATCGAAGCTGCGGCCCACCTCAATGTCGATGGGCACGGCCTTGGCGGGATCGAGCAGCGGATGGCGGGCGCGACGGAGGGAAACGCTGCCGTCCGTGCGGATCTCGGGCCGCGCAGCGTCCATCTGGTAGCTCAGCTCGCCGCGGGCAAAGATGAGGTCGAGGTGGACGAGAATATCGTAATCCCAGAGAATCGCCTCGGCAAAGCCTGCCGCCTCGGCGGAGAGGGCGAAGAGGATGCGCTCGATCTCCTTTTTTTCCTTGGCCTCCAGCTCCTTGAGCTCGTTGTTCGCCTGCACGACGCCCATCGGCTCAACGAAGAGCGTCGCGCCGGAGGCGGAAATGTCGTGAACAAGGCCGGGCAGGTCGCCGCGGTGGTCGGCCTTGACGGGCACGACGAAGCGCCCGTCGCGCTGCGTGATGAGCGCCTCCTGCAGCGTGCTCTTGTAGCTGGGCGAGGAGATGATCTTCTGCAAGATCTGTCTGCCCTTGGCGCTTGCCGCACGCTTGTGACGGCGGATATCCGCCAGCTCGGGGCTGGCGGCGTCGGCGATCTCGTCCTCGGAGAGGATGGAGGTCGTGATCTTATCCTCTAAAAAGCGGTTGGCGTGGAGCGAGTCGAACATCCGGTCGAGGACGGTGCCCTCGCCCTGGTCGGCCTCGTAGTATTCCCGCACGCGGCGGGAGTTCGTCAGCAGTCCCGCGACGGTCAGCAGCTCGCGGGGATTGAGCATACCGCCGCGCTCGGCGCGGGCAAGTGCCTCGCGCACATCCTTCACGCCGGAGAACGACGGACTGCCGCGCAGGCCGATGAGGGCGCGGGCGGCGTCCGTTTCATCCTGTAAGCGGCGCACATCGTCCGCATCCGTGGAGGGCGTCAGGCGCAGGGCGCGCTCCTTTGCCGCCTCGCTGACCGCCTTTTGCGAAAGGCGCTCCAAAAGCTGCGGCAGCTCGAGCACGCGGATGGATTTTTCAAACAGTTCTGTCATGGTGATTTCCTATGTCGATCTTATGGATTTGTAAAAGTCGAGCGTCCTGAAGCGGCGGTCGAACTGCGCGGCAGCAAAGGTCTCGCAGGCCACGCTCAAGCGCGCGAGCGAGGCAGGCTCAAGCGTGAACGACAGCAATCGCTTGGACGGCGCGCCGACGATGTGGCGCATCGCGGCGAGCGCTCCCGCGTCGAGCGGCAGACCGCCTGCCGGTCCCGCGCACGTTTTGCACAGCACCACGCCCTGCGCCGCGTCGAACACCGGCTCGGCGGGATCGGCCCTGCCGCACATGGCGCAGTCGTCGAGCAGCGGCTCATAGCCGGAGAGCGCGAGCAGGCGCAGCTCGAAGGCGGCGCGCACCAGCTCATTCGGACGGTCCAGCGTGTCGAGCGCGTAGAGCGAATTGAGCAGCAGGGACAGCACCTCGCCGGAGGGCAGATCCTCGCTCGTGACCGCCTCGGCCATTTCGGCGAAGTAGGACGCGAGGGAGAGCTTTTCTAGATCGGCGCGCAGTCCGTCAAAGAGCGCGATGGTCGAGGCCTCGTCGAGATAGTACCAGCTCCCGCGGCGGTAGAGCACCAGCTCGGAAAAGGCAAGGTGCTGGCAGGCCGCGGCGAGCTTGCTCGAGCGCCGCCGCGCGCCGCGCGCAATGACGGCGAGCCGTCCGTGCTCCGCGGTGAGGACGGTCAGGATGTAGTCGGCCTCCTTTGTCTCCGTTGCACGGAGCACGAGGCCGCGGGTGACAAGTTTATCGGGCATTGGGCGGCTGTTCACACTCCTCCGCTTGCTTTGCCAGCATATAAAAGGTCGGGTTCCCGGTTTGCAGAAAAAGCCGATAGTAGCCATTGTCCATTTGCTTCACCTCTCGGCGTTAGCATGAGGAGAAGCGCGGAGAATATGGCTGGAAAATTTTTATTGGTCGTTGTAGCCGAAGCTCCGGATGTAGTTCATATTATCTCTCCAGTTTGTCCCACGCGGCTTCGCCGCGCGGGAGCCCTTTCACCCGTTTAACGGGCGAAGTGAATTCGCCCTACGGGATCCTTCGCTGCGCTCCGGATCACGCCGCTTACCGCGGCGGCTCGCTCCCGCTCGCAGGAAAACCGGCGCGGCGTCATACCGCACCGCCGGCAGGCTTATTGGTCGTTGTAGCCGAAGCTCCGGATGTAGTTCATGTTGTCTCTCCAGTTTTCCTTGACCTTGACCCAGGTCTCGAGGTAAACCTTCGTGCCCATGAAGCGCTCGATGTCCTGCCGCGCCTCGGTGGAGATCTTTTTGAGCATCGCGCCGTTCTTGCCGATGATGATGCCCTTGTGGCTGGCCTTCTCGCAGTAGATGGTGGCATCGACCTCGATGACCTCGTCGTCGCGCTCGATGAAGCGCGTGATCTCCACGGCCGTGCCATGCGGAATTTCCTTGTCGAGGTTGCGCAGCAGCTTTTCGCGCACGATCTCGCCCACGACCTGACGGTCGGGCTGGTCGGTGGTCATGCCGTCAGGGAAAAGCTGCGGGCCTTCGACGGCGTACTTCTTAAATTCGTCCAGCAGCTCGTCCAGCCCGTCGCGCGTGCGCGCGGAGATGGGGAAAATGCCGTCGAAATCATACGCCTCGCTGTAAGCGGCAATAACGGCAAGCAGGTCGTCCTTTTTCGCAACGGTGTCGATCTTGTTGATGCACAAAACGGCGGGCAGACGCGACTGCCGGATCTTCTCAATGAGCTCCTGCTCGGGGATGCCGACGTGCGGCACCGGCTCGACGAGCAGAGCGACGAGGTCCACGTCCGCGATGGAATCGCGCGCGACCTTCACCATGTAGTCGCCCAGACGGCTGCGCGGCTTGTGAAAGCCCGGGGTGTCGAGCAGGACGAGCTGCGTATCGCCCTCGGTCACGACGCCGTAGATGCGGTTGCGCGTGGTCTGCGGCTTATTGGAGACAATGGCGATCTTCTCGCCGACGAGCGCGTTGGTCAGGCTGGACTTGCCGACGTTCGGACGTCCGCAGAGGGTGATCATGGCGGTTTTTGTCTTTTGCATAGGTGATCCTCAACTTTCTTCTATGTTGAACAATTTGGTTTATGTTTCGCCGCTTTTGCGGCGTACAAGCGTTTTCCGTATCCTACCGCTCGAGGTCGAGCCGCTTCATGATGGCTTCCTCATGCTCGCGCATCTGCGCCTTCATGGGGCCTTCGTCCAGATGGTCATAGCCTAAAAGGTGGAGCACGGAGTGCGTCACAAGGTAGGCAAGCTCGCGGCGGTTCGAGTGTCCGTATTCCTTCGCCTGCGCGGCAACGTGCTCGAGCGAGATGACCATATCGCCGAGCGGGACGAGGCCCGTGCCGGGGTCGGCGTCCTCCTCGCCCGGAAGCTCGCCGGGGGTAAGCTCAAACATTGGAAAGCTCAGCACGTCCGTTGCGCGGTCCACCTGCCGCATCTCACGGTTGATCGCGTGGATGGTCTCGTCGTTCGTCAGCCGCACGTCGATCTCACAGGGAAAATCCACGCCCTCGGCGGCAAGCGCCGTGCGGATCACCTTGCGGATGAAGGCGCATTTGCTCTCGCCTGCTCCGGGTACATCCGCGGTGATGGGAATATAGTGTCTCTTTGCCATTATCGTTTCCTCTTTTCGTTCCGGGCATCCTCATAGTCCGCGTAGGCCTTGATGATGCGCTGGACCATGATGTGACGCACCACATCCTGATCGGTCAGCTCGCAGATGCCGATGCCCTCGACATTTTTGAGCACGCGCACCGCCTGCTTGAGACCGCTCAGCTTATCGGCGGGCAGGTCGATCTGCGTCGCGTCGCCGGTGATGACCATTTTCGAGCCGAAGCCCATGCGGGTAAGGAACATTTTCATCTGCTCGCAGGAGGTGTTCTGCGCCTCGTCGAGGATGATGAAGCTGTCGTCGAGCGTGCGGCCGCGCATATAGGCGAGAGGCGCGACCTCGATGTTGCCGCGTTCGAGATACTTCTGATAGGTCTCCGCGCCGAGCATATCAAAGAGCGCGTCGTAGAGCGGGCGGAGGTAGGGATCGACCTTGCTCTGCAGATCGCCGGGCAGAAAGCCGAGCCGCTCGCCCGCCTCGACCGCGGGGCGCGTGAGAATGATGCGGTTGATCTTGCGCTCGCGGAACGCCGCGACCGCGGCGGCGACGGCGAGATAGGTCTTGCCCGTGCCGGCGGGGCCGACGCCGATGGTGACGGTATTCTGAGAAATGGAGTCCACATACTCCTTCTGGCCGATGGTCTTGGGCTTGATGGGGCGGCCCTTGGCGCTGATGCAGATGACATCCTGCGTCAGCTCGCCGATCTTCTCCTCCTGTCCCGAGCGGGCCAGTCCGATGACGTAGCGGACGTTCTGCTCGTTGATGGCCTCGCCGCGGTTGGAGAGCGTCAAAAGCGCGGAGAGGGCCTTGCAGGCGAGCATGGTGTCCTCCGGCTCGCCGTTGACGCGCAGCTCGCCCTCGCGGTTGGCGACGGTGACGTGGAATTCCGACTCGATGAGGCGGATATTCTCGTCAAACGAGCCGAAGAGGTTGATCGCCTGCTCCAGGCGTTCAATGCTGATGCGCTGTTCCATAGAAAAGCTTGTCCTTTCATAAGCTCCTGCGGCAGCGCCGCAGGAAAATGCGTTCAATCCGTTAAAATGGGCACGGTCTCGCCGATCTGCTCCAGACATTCCGCCGAGAGCGTGACGAGCAGCCAATCCCCCTGCACCGCCGAGGCGACGCGCGTCGCCGTCACGGCGCCGTCGATCCTCGTGAGAAGATACGCCGAAAGCGTCCGCGCGCCGAGCTCCTCGGCCTCTGTGCGCGTCCTTGTGACGGTGCGCGTTTCGTAGGGGCGCAGCGTCGTTTCCTCCCAGGTGAGCGGGAGCGCCATACCGCCGGGCAGAGATAATTTTGTTTGATGTATTATTTTATCACAACTGCCCTGCAAATTGCTACTCCCTTTTGCGCCAAATTTTACCCGTCCTTCGCCCACGAGCAGCGCAAAGCTGTGCTTTTCGTCATCGGTGTACCGCTTTTCCTCATATTGCAGCGGGACCCGGATCGAAAGCTCATACCACGTCCGGCCCCGGACCTGCCCGCGCCCGGCGAGCAGGCGGCTCGGAACGTTCGGGCGCTCCGGCCCCTCGGTCTGCACCGCGCCGGAAATGAGGAGCTGACCCGCCGTGACGGTGCCGCCCTTCCTCACCATTGCCCTGCCGTCGTAAGCGCGCACCTCGGTGACGAGGGCGTCGCGCTTCGCGACGACGTTCGTAGGCGTGCGGTCGTCCGCCAGCTTGGGCTTGGGCACGCGGTCGCGCACGCTGACGTAGGCGCGGCAGCCGCGGACGTTGACCGTCAGCCACGCAAGCTCAGGCAGCTCCGGCAGGGCGCGGTTGCAGATGTCCTGCGGGCGGAAGGAGTAGGCGAAGCTGCCGCGGCGCAGCCCTTGCTTTTCCAGCACGCGCAGGATCTTTTCCGCCGGGACGGTCTCGCTGCCGCTGACCTCGAAATCCCAGATGAAGAAGGAATTGGCAAAGAACAGCGCGAGCATGAGCGCCAGCCCCGCGAGCAGCGTATAGCGGCGGCGGAAGCGGCGCAGGAAAAAGGGCGCGCCCGCCGCGCGCTCGACGGTCAGCGCGGCGTCGAGCGGCGCGAGGAGCCGTTCGAGCTTTTTCCGCTCGGCGGCGCGGACGGTGAAGGACAGCGCGCTCGCGCTCTCCCATCGGAGGTCGGAAAAGGCGATGCCGTGCGCGCCGCAGAGGTTGAGCACCCGCTCGGGAAAGGCGCTCTCCACGCGCACGCGCAGCGTGCCGCGCAGCAGCCGGGCCGCACGATCCATGATCCTCTCCCTCCTCCCTACCGCAGAAATTCAACGCCGTCGATGCGTCCGCCGATGCGCACCTCGCGCTCGGTCATGCTTTTGAGCGTCAGCCCCTCGCCGGTCACGCGCAGCACCGCGCCGCCCACGCTCACGTCGATGAGCTCCGTGCCGTAGGCGAGCAGGCCCTCGTGCCCCTCCAAAAGGAGCTGTCGGTCGCCGAGCAGCTCCATGTGGCTCAGTCCCGCCGCCACGTCGGCGGGCAGATCGAACAGCTCTGCCATACGGGCCAGATATTCCCTTCCGTTCACATCCATTGCGCTACCTCCCTGTGCGTTTGTCCCTGTCAGGCAAGGGTATGCGCGCGGGGGCGGAAACTTGCCTGTCCGCGGCGCTTGCATTTTCGCCGCCGCGCTTTTATACTATGGGCAAGCAAATGCAAGGAGGCACGCCATGGGAACGAACATCTTCCGCGCCGTCAACTCGACGCTCATCTATCTCGAGCGCGGCGACGAATATCTGATGCTGCACCGCACGAAAAAGGAGAATGACCTCAACCACGACAAATGGATCGGCGTGGGCGGCAAATTTGAGGACGGCGAGTCGCCCGAGGACTGCGCCCTGCGCGAAACGCGGGAGGAGACCGGTCTGACGCTCACGCGCTGGCGCTACCGCGGTCTCGTGACCTTTGTCTCCGATCGCTACGAGACGGAGTATATGCACCTCTTCACCGCCGACGGCTGGACCGGCACGCCGAAGGAGTGCGACGAGGGCGAGCTGGCATGGATCAAAAAGAGCGAGCTTTTGAAGCTCAGGCTTTGGGAGGGCGACAAGATCTTCCTGCGGCTGCTCGACACGGACGAACCGTTTTTCTCGCTCAAGCTCAAGTATGAGGGCGACACGCTCGTACTCGCGCAGCTTAACGGAGCACCGCTGGAGGTAGGACGATGAAGCCGAAGCTGCTCGTGAGCGCGTGCCTGCTCGGCACGCCCTGCCGCTATGACGGCAAGTCGAAGAAAAACGAGGCCGTTTGCGCTCTCGCGGAACGGTTCGAGCTGATCCCCGTCTGCCCCGAGGTGCTCGGGGGACTGCCCACGCCGCGCACGCCGAGCGAGCGGCGCGGCGCGTGCGTGGTGCGGAAGGACGGGCGCGATGTGACCGCGGAATACCGCCGCGGCGCGGAATGTGCGCTGGAGACGGCGCGGCGCGAGTGCGTCCTCGCCGCCGTGCTCAAGGAACGCAGCCCGAGCTGCGGCAGCGGCGAAATTTACGACGGCACGTTCACCGGCGCGCTCACCGCCGGAGACGGCGTGACGGCGGAGCTTCTGAAGGCGAACGGCATTACGGTCTATGGTGAAGGTGAACAAAGCTTAACGGAATTTTTATGCTCTGTTAGTCATTCTACCTAAGTTTTTTTCTGCGCTTTTGGCGCTCGTCCGACTTGTTTTTTCACTCGTTCTATTATATAATTTCATGTGGTTATGAATACTTTCCAGGGATCAAGGCGTATCTAAAAAATGAGGAGGAATTTTTCATGAAGTTTTCCAGCAAGGTCGAAAAATGCGGCCAGTCCCCGATGCGTAAGTTCCACCCCTATGCGGTGGCGGCCAAGGCGCGCGGCATCAAGGTCTATCACCTGAACATCGGCCAGCCCGACGTGCAGACCCCTCCCGCCTTTTTTGAAGCCATCCGCAAGTTCGAGCAGCCCGTGCTCGAATACGCTCCCTCCCCCGGTATCCCCGAGCTGATCGACGCCATCAAGGGCTACTACGATAAGCTCGATATGCACTTCGATAAGAGCGAGATCTACATCACCACCGGCGGCAGCGAGGCGCTTGCCATCACGCTCCAGTGCATCCTCGACGACGGCGACGAGATCCTCATCCCCGAGCCGTTCTACCCCAACTACAACACCATGGTGCGCACCTGCGGCGCGTCCATCACCCCCATCCCGACCTGCCCCGAGGAGGGCTATCACTACGCCGAGCGCGAGAAGATCGAGCCGCTCATCAATGAGCACACCCGCGCCATCATGGTCACGAACCCCGGCAACCCCACCGGCGTGGTGCTGACGGACGACGAGATGAAGATGCTCGTTGACCTCGCCAAGAAGCACGATCTGTTCCTCATCGGCGATGAGGCGTACCGCGAGTTCGTCTACGGCGGCGAGCCGCTGCAGTCCTTCGGCTCCTTTGCCGAGGAAGCGCCGGAGAACATCGTCGTCATCGACACCGTTTCCAAGCGCTTTTCTGCCTGCGGCGCGCGCATCGGCTGCCTCATCACCAAGAATAAGGAGCTACTGGGCCACGCGCTCAAGTATTGCCAGTCCCGCCTTTCCGTGGCCACGCTCGACCAGGTCGCGTCCGCGCACCTCTACACCGTGGGTCCCGAGTATTTTGCCGCCGTGCGCGACGAGTACAAGAAGCGCCGCGACACGCTCGTGCGCAAGCTGCGCGAGATCCCCGGCGTCATCTTCGACTGCCCGAAGGGCGCGTTCTACCTGATGGCGGCTCTGCCGGTGGACAATGCCGACACCTTCCAGCGCTGGCTGCTCGAGGAGTTCAACGACAACGGCGAGACCGTCATGTTCGCTCCCGGCGCGCCGATGTACGCGACGCCCGGCAAGGGGCTCAACGAGGTCCGCATGGCCTACGTTCTCGAAGCGGAGAAGATCGAGCGCGCCATGGATATCCTCAAGAAGGCCATCGAGGTGTACAACGCAAAATGATCCGCCATATCGTGATGTGGAAGTTCCGCGAGGGGACGGAGCGGGAGCAGGAGCAGTTCCTCACCGGACTGCAGGGGCTTTTCGGGGTCATTCCCCAGCTCAGGCGCTGCGAGGTGAAGCGCTGCATCGGCAAGGACAATTACGACGCCGTGCTCGTCTCCGAGTTTGCGTCGATGGAGGATCTGCAGACCTATAAGGACGATCCGCGGCACAAGGCCGTGAGCGCCCTCTGCAAATCCATCCGCATCGACCGCGTCGCCGCGGACTACGAGATCTAATGCAGGAGAGCCGACCGTTTGGTCGGCTCTCTTTCGCTGCGCGGATAATTTTCGTCCGGCGCTCATACGCTCTTCCGAAAGGGGGCGAGTCTGTGGCAAGACTGCGCGGCGCGGCGGCGCTGCTTTTTCCGGTATTTTTCGGCGCGGCGCTGCTCTTTTTCCCCGACGTGAGCGCGACAGCGGCGCGGGAAGGCGTGACGCTGTGCCTGCAAACAGTGCTGCCGTCGCTCTTTCCGTTCTTCGTGCTCTCGTCGCTGCTCGTGCAGAGCGATGTGCCGCGGCTGCTCTCCCGCGCGATGGCGGGCGTCATGTACCCGCTCTTCGGTGTGAGCGGCGCGGGCGCAAGCGCGCTCATTTTAGGACTGCTGGGCGGGTATCCGGTCGGCGCGCGGACGGTCGCGGAGCTGTACGGACGCGGCGAGATCGCACGGGAGGAAGCCGAGCAGCTGCTCGCGTTCTGCAACAACTCCGGCCCCGGCTTTTTTCTCGGCGTGTGCGGCACGGCGGTGTTCGGCAGCGCGCGGGCGGGAGCGTATCTCTACCTCATTCACGTCGGCGCGGCGCTTGTGACCGGGGTCCTGCTGCGGCGCGACCTCGGCCTGCCGCGCCGGAAGGCCGTTTCGCGGCAGCGCGCGCCGTTCGACCTCGCCGCGGCGCTCCCCGCGGCGGTGCAGAGCTCGTTTGCGGCAGTCGGGAGCGTCAGCGCCTTTGTGATCTTTTTCATGGTGCTGCTGCGGCTCTTGTCGCTCGTGCCCGCGCTCGCTGCGCTGCCGCCGCTGCCGCGTGCGGCGCTGTTCGGCTTTATGGAGATGACGAACGGCGTAAATGCCCTGCCCGCCACACGCGCGGGCTTTGTGCTCTGCGCCGCTATCATGAACTGGGGCGGCTTAAGTGTACAGGCGCAGACCCGCGCGCTGCTGGCGGGGAGCGCCCTGTCCGCACGGCGGTGCGTGATCGGAAAGGCGGTGCAGGCGCTTGTCGGCGTCCCGCTCGCGCTGCTCGCGGCGCAGCGGCTTTTCTGAAGGGTCTTGCGCCGCGGCACAGGAGGGGCTATACTGAGGGTGCGGCTTTCGCCGCGCCCTTTACTTTACGAAAGAAAGGCGGACAGCCGCCATGCCGAATCTTTTCCCCATCACCGATTTTGCCGATCCCGCGCTGGACGTTTACGCGCGCCTGACCGAAAATCAGCTCGTGAACCGCGAGGATCTCTCGCAGGGGCTTTTCATCGCGGAAAGCCCCAAGGTCATCGAGCGGGCGCTGAACGCGGGCTATGTGCCCGTTTCGTTCCTGATGGAGCCGCGCCATGTGGAAACGCAGGCGCGGGACATTCTCGCGCGCTGCGGCGAGGTGCCTGTCTACATCGCGCCGCTGGACGTTCTCAAGCAGCTCACCGGCTTCCCGCTCACACGCGGGATGCTCTGCGCCATGCGCCGCCGGCCGCTGCCGACGGTCGAGACGGTCTGCGCGGGCGCAAAGCGCGTCGCCGTGCTGGAGGACGTGATGAACCCCACGAACGTTGGCGCGATCTTTCGCTCCGCGGCGGCGCTCGGCATCGACGCCGTGCTGCTGACGCAGGCGTGCAGCGACCCGCTTTACCGCCGTGCCATCCGCGTGAGCATGGGCACGGTCTTTCAGGTGCCGTGGACATACCTGCCGGAGGGCTGGCCGCAGACGCTCCGCGCCCTCGGCTTCACGACGGCGGCGATGGCGCTGTGCGATGCTTCGCTGCCCATCTACGCCCCGCAGCTCAAAAGGGCGGACCGCCTCGCCGTCGTGCTCGGCACGGAGGGCGACGGCCTCGCGGAGTCGACCATCGCCGCGTGCGACTGCACGGTGCGCATCCCGATGACGCACGGTGTGGACTCGCTGAACGTCGCCGCGGCGAGCGCGGTGGCGTTCTACCAGCTCGCGCTGCTCGCGGGACTTTCCGAGACGGAAGACTAACTTTGCAAGTCAAATCAAGCGCCGAGCGCTTCGGCGCGGTATACTGCGTGCAGAGCGGTTCGGAACGGGGTGAGCAAGGATGTATGAATGGCGCAGGCAGATCCAGCAGATCGTCGATGAGATCGACGGCTGCATCCGCAGCCACGACGACGCAGCGCTCACGCTGCGTTCGCTTTCGCGCACGCTGGGCTACTCGGAGTATTACACCACGCGGAAATTCCGCGAGATCTCCGGGATGCAGCTGCGCGACTATCTGCGCCGGCGGCGGCTGGCGTTCGCCCTGCGCGAGGTGCGCGACAGCGAACGCAGCCTACTCGACATCGCGCTCGACTATGGCTTTTCCTCGCATGAGGCGTTCACACGCGCCTTTAAGGACGCCTACGGCGTCACGCCCAGCGCGTACCGCGCCGCGCCGAGGCCCGTGCTCCTGCGCACCAAGATCCACCCGTTTGACCGCTACTTTCTTGGTTTAGGAGAAATTGGTATGGCAACATCAAAGGACGGCGTCAAAACCTATTTTGTGACGATCCCCGCACACAAGTTCCTGCACATCGAAAACCGCGAGAGCAATGGCTACTGGGACTTCTGGCAGAAGCAGGCGCTCATTCCCGGGCAGGACTGCGAAACGATCTGCGGCCTGCTCGAGAGCATCCGGGGCAAGCTCGACGATGACGGAGGCGAGTACGCGGGGCAGGTCATGGGCTACCTCAACGACGCGACGGGCCGGCTGTGCGACTGGGGCTATCTGCGCACGGAGTGCTACGGCGCGCGGCTTCCCGCCGACTACCGCGGCGAGGTGCCCGCGCAGATGCTCCTCACGGACATTCCCGAGGGGGAATACCTCGTCTTTGAGCACGGCCCGTTCGACTACGAGCAGGAGTGCCGCACGGTGGAGGAGAAGGTCGAGGCGGCGATGCGCGGCTTCGACTACGCCGCCGAGGGCTGCGCCCTCGACACGCAGACGCCCGGGCGCGTCACCTACTTCTACTTCAATCCCGGACAGTATTTCAAGTACATCCGCCCCGTGAAGCGGCTCAACAAGTGAAAACGCTCCGTCTGCCGATGGCAGACGGAGCGTTTTTCTTTTTCTTGTCAGGGCTTCACCTTTTCAGGAAGCCGAACAAGCCTTTCTTTTCCTCAGCGGGGCGCGCGCTCACCGCAGTGACCTCATAGCCGGTCTCCGCGATCGCCTGACGCAGCGCCGCCTCGTCCAGCCCGCTTTCCGAGAGGATGACCGCCTGTCCCTTGCTGTGGGAGGCGGTGACCTTCCTGACCGCAAACCGGGCGCGAATGACGTCGCAGATATGCGCCTCGCACATTCCGCACATCATGCCGCTGATCTTTACCGTTGTTTCAGTCATGGTAATATGCACTCCTTTTTCGATCGGTCCGGCAGCCTCCGCAGCCGGTCATCCTTAACCTTCCGGACGGAATAAAGGCGGCATCACACCGTTTCATGCGATGCCGCCTTTTCTGCTTTACTGCTTACCGTGGCACTCGCCATGCATGGCGCAGTGTGCGCAGTTGCAGCCGCAGGAGGACCTTCCCTGTTTCTTCTGCCGGATCAAATGAAGAGAGATTGAGGTGACAATGGCAAGCAAAATGGCAGAGATAACGATCGTTGACAGATTTGCGGTAATCCAGTTCAACATAAAAGCTCACTCCTTCGGAAGAAAATAATCAAATGGGTAATCAGACCTTGGCGCTGAGCTTCGTGGCCTCCTTGTAGGGCTTGAAGAGCATATACACGATGAGCGCGAGCGCCGCGATGGCAGCGATCAGACCGAGAACGTTCAGGCTGCCGGTGAAAGCGCCGCCGAACTGGTTGATCATCAGGGCGACAACATAGGCGAAGCCGCACTGATAGCCGATGGCGAACCAGGTCCACTTGGCGTTGTTCATCTCGCGCTTGATGGCACCGATGGCCGCGAAGCACGGAGCGCACAGCAGGTTGAAGACGAGGAAGGAATAACCGCTGATCTGCGTGAAGGCCGCGCCGATCTCGGTCCAGCCGTCGGGATACAGGATGCCCATGGTGCCGACGATGTTCTCCTTGGCGACCAGGCCGGTGATGGAGGCGACAGCCGCCTGCCAGGTGCCCCAGCCGAGTGGCGCAAAGATCCACGCGATGGCGTTGCCGATCTTGGCGAGGATGGAGGCGTCGATCTGCTCCTCAGAGAGCATCTGGAACGTGCCGTCGACCCAGCCGAAGTAGGTGGTGAACCATATAACGATGGTGGAAAGCAGGATGATGGTGCCGGCCTTCTTGATGAAGGACCAGCCGCGCTCCCACATGGAGCGGAGAACATTGCCGACGGTCGGCCAGTGGTAAGCGGGAAGCTCCATCACGAAGGGAGCGGGATCGCCCGCGAACATCTTGGTCTTCTTGAGCATGATGCCGGAGATAATGATGGCGGCCATGCCGACGAAGTAGGCGGAGGTGGCGACCCATGCGGCGCCGCCGAAGATGGCGCCGGCGACCATGGAAATGAAGGGCACCTTCGCGCCGCAGGGGATAAAGGTCGTGGTCATGATCGTCATGCGGCGGTCACGCTCGTTTTCAATGGTACGGGATGCCATGACGCCCGGGATGCCGCAGCCGGTGCCGATGAGCATGGGGATGAAGGACTTACCGGACAGGCCGAACTTGCGGAAGATACGGTCGAGCACGAAGGCGATACGGGCCATGTAGCCGCAGGCCTCGAGGAAGGCGAGCATCAGGAACAGCACGAGCATCTGCGGCACGAAGCCGAGCACCGCGCCGACACCGGCGACGATACCGTCCAAAATCAGGCCGCTGAGCCAGTCCGCCGTACCGGCAGCTTCCAGACCGTTGCCGATGAGAACGGGAATACCGGGCACCCACACGCCGTAATCGGCGGGGTCAGGCTCGTCAAAGCCGTTCTCCTCCAGATAGCTGACGGCGTCCACATAGGTCATGCCAACGGTGGACTCCTCGTCGGCGTCCTCGGGGATGGCGTCGTAGTAGACGGTCATCTCGTTCTGAGCCAGGGTCTCCTCATCCTCCACCTCGATGGTGGCGGAGTCGGCGTCGGGCTGAACGGCCTTCATGTCCGCAAGAGCGGCGTCGGCGTCGAAGTTCTCGGCCTCGGTGTCCAGCTCATAATAGCCGCTGACGGCGTCCATCGCGGCGGTGTAGTTATCGGCAACCTCGGTGTACTCGGCGGTGCCGATGCCGAACAGGTGCCAGCCGTCGCCGAACAGGCCGTCGTTTGCCCAGTCGGTCGCGGGCGCACCCACGCCGACCATAGCGACCCAGTAAACAAGGAACATCACGACCGCGAAGATGGGCAGACCCAGCCAGCGGTTGGTGACGATCTTGTCGATCTTATCGGAGGCAGAGAGCTGACCGTGGTTCTTTTTCTTGTAGCAGCCCTTGATGATCTGTGCGATGTAAACGTAGCGCTCGTTGGTGATGATGCTCTCGGCATCGTCGTCCAGCTCGGTCTCGGCGGCCTTGATGTCCGATTCGATGTGCTGCATGGTCTCGGCCGGAATAGTCAGCTTTTCGAGCACCTTATCGTCGCGCTCGAAGATCTTGATGGCGTACCAGCGCTGCTGCTCCTCGGGCATATTGTGGACGGCGGCCTCCTCGATGTGCGCGATGGCGTGCTCCACGGGGCCGGAGAAGGTGTGCATCGGGATGGTCTTTCCGCTTTTGGCGGCCTTGACGGCGGCCTCCGCCGCTTGCATCACGCCGTCGCCCTTGAGCGCGGAGATCTCAACGATCTCGCAGCCCAGCTCGCGGGAGAGCTCGGCGACGTTGATCTGGTCGCCGTTCTTGCGGACCACGTCCATCATGTTGATGGCGATGACCACGGGGATGCCCAGCTCGGTGAGCTGCGTCGTTAAGTACAGGTTCCGCTCGAGGTTCGTGCCGTCGATGATGTTCAGGATGGCGTCGGGGCGCTCAGTGATGAGGTAGTTACGGGCAACGACCTCCTCCAGCGTGTAGGGGGACAGGGAGTAAATACCGGGCAGGTCCATGATGATGACTTCGTCATGCTTCTTGAGCTTGCCTTCCTTCTTCTCCACGGTGACGCCGGGCCAGTTGCCGACGAACTGGTTGGAGCCCGTCAGCGCGTTGAACAATGTCGTTTTACCGCAGTTGGGGTTGCCCGCAAGGGCAATTTTGATCTGCTTTTCCATATCATGCTCCTTCCGGTTCAAGCGCTTGAACCGATCTGCAAAAATTTATGACTTGCTTTATTCCACTTCGATCATTTCGGTATCCGCCTTGCGCAGGCTCAGCTCGTAGCCGCGCACGGTGACCTCCATCGGGTCGCCCAGAGGCGCTACCTTGCGGACAAAGACCTCTGTGCCCTTGGTGATGCCCATGTCCATGATGCGGCGCTTGACAGGCCCCTCGCCGTGCAGCTTCACGACCTTGACGGTCTGGCCGATCCGGACATCTCGCAGAGTTTTCATGTTCCTCTCTCCTTCTATTTCAAAAATATTTGCGCTCAAATCATGATCTTGCGCGCCATCTCTTCGCTGATGGCCACGCGGGATTCCTTGATCTTGACGATGATGTTTCCGCCCATCGCGGCGACCACGGTGGCGGTCCCGCCCGGGGTAAAGCCGAGATCCTCGAGGTGCTTGCGCAGCTCCGGACTCCCACCGACTCGGAGGATCAAATTTTCCTCGCCGACATTGGCAAGTGCAAGCGGCATCATGGTATTCCCTCCCCGTTCTTCGGTTAACAGTCTCTAACCGATATTGAAAAAAGAATGGTCAAGGTGTTAATCTCCTCTAACCGCTGTGCAGTTTAGCACGTCTAACCGCCTTTTGTCAATAGACTTTTTCAAAAACTTTTTGCCGCTTGCAATTTTGGTTAAACTGTGTTAACCTAAGAATACTTTTAACCGGAAGGGTCGTGCAATTCGATGGAAATTTTACGCGCGTCGGAGGACTATCTTGAGTCCATGCTGATGATGAAGCTCAAGCACGGATACATTCGCTCCATTGACGTGGCGGAGCACCTCGGCGTGACAAAGCCGAGCGTCACCTACGCCACGCGCCGTCTCAAGGAGAGCGGGCACATCACGATGGATAAGGATGGGCTCATCACGCTCACGGAGACCGGCATGGCCGTCGCCGCCAAAATGCTCGACCGCCACAAAACGCTCACCGCCTTCCTCATCGCCCTCGGCGTGGACGCCAGGACCGCGGAGGAGGACGCCTGCAAGATCGAGCACGACATCAGTCAGCAGACCTATGACGCCATCTGCTCGCACGCGCGCGCCAACCTGAAGCCGAAACGATAAGAAACCGAAACGGGAGCCGAAGCGATGCTTCGGCTCCCGTTTTCTGTCCGGTTCACTTTTCCTGCTTCAGCCGCGCGAGCTCCGCGCGCAGGGCCTCATTCTGCGCCTGCAGATTGTCGAGCTTGCCGTTCACAACCGCCAGCTGACGCTTCAGCTCCGAGGCGACGATGCGCTTATAGAACTGCCGCTTGCCCGCCGCGCCGATCGCGGAGAGCACCAGCGCCGTCCCGCCGACGGCCAGCGCGGCCTTTTTCACGTCTGCCTTGCGCAGCACCTGCACGACCGCCCGCTTGCCGAGCCTCGCGGGGTAGGTCAACTCCGGCACGCTCAGCACTTCCGGCACGGCGAGCGCCGGCAGGGTCTCCTGCTTTGTGATCCGCTTCATGGAAAGGTCCTCCTTTGTTTTAATGCAGGCCGCCGAGATACCAGGCCAGCGCGAGCTGCGCGAGCAGGATCGCCGGCAGGCCGTATTTGAAGTACCAGTGGCGCGTCTTGTGGTGCCAGACACGCATCCCGAGAATGGCTCCCACGCTGCCGCCGAGAATGGCGAGCAGAAAGAGCGTCTTTTCCGGCACGCGGCGCGCGCCCTGCACCTTGCTCCGCGCCTTGTCCCAGCCGTAGACGGCGAAGGCCAGCACATTGATGGCAAGCAGATAGATGACGAGCGGTGCAGGGCTGCCCGTAACGAATACCGCCGTCGGGCCGTCCGCCCCGCCGATCACGCCGAGCGAGAGCGCTCCGCTCACCGTTCGAGCTTCGCCAGCTCCACCGCGGCGGCAGCGCCGAGGCGGGCGTTGTTGAACACGAGCTGAATGTTGGAATCGAGGCTGTCGCCGCCGGTGATATCCTTGATCTTAGCGAGCAGATAGGGCGTGGTGGCCTTACCGTGGATGCCGTCCTTCTTCGCGTCCTCGACGGCCTCGGCGATGGCCTTGTCGATCACGGCCTTATCCATGGAATACTCCTCGGGAATGGGGTTGGTGACGAGCAGGCCGCCGCGCAGACCCAGCTCCCGCTTGATGTGGAACGCCTTGGCAAGCTCAGCAGGAGTATCAAGCTCGTAGTCCACGCCGAAGCCGGACTTGCGCGTGTAGAACGCGGGCAGCTCGTCGGTGCCGTAGCCGATGACGGTCACGCCGTGGGTCTCGAGGTATTCGAGCGTCAGTCCGAGGTCCAGAATGGATTTCGCGCCCGCGCAGATGACCATGACGGAGGTGTCGGCCAGCTCCTCGAGGTCGGCGGAAATATCGAACGTCTCCTGCGCGCCGCGATGCACGCCGCCGATGCCGCCGGTGGCAAACACGCGGATGCCCGCCATGTCGGCGATCATCATCGTGGTGGTGACGGTGCAGGCGCCGTCCCTGCCCTGCGCGACGAGCACAGGCAGGTCGCGGCGGGACGCCTTGGGGATGCCCGCGCCGGTCTTGCCGAGGTAGTCGATCTCCTCACGGGTCAAGCCCGCCTTCAGGCGGCCGCCGATGATGGCGATGGTCGCGGGGACCGCGCCCGCCTCGCGGATGATGCTCTCGACCTTGAGGGCGGTCTCCACGTTCTGAGGATAGGGCATACCGTGGGAAATGATGGTGGACTCAAGCGCGACGACGGGCTTGCCGGCGTCCAGCGCTTCCTTTACTTCGGGGGCAATGTCAAGATAACGGTTCATAGCGAATGACTCCTTTTCTGAAATTACTGTATTCTTTCAGCCACGGCCGTAAGGCTCATGGCGGGGTTGATGGTGTCGGCGCTCTCCATCGCGATGGCGGAGGCGGCAAGGCCGCGCTTCGCGGCGGTCTCAAGGTCCGCGCCGTCGAGGAACGCGCGGGCGACGGCAGCCATGAAGGCGTCGCCGCAGCCGGTGGTGTTGACCATACGCGCGGGGAGGTTGTGCAGGTGGATCTTTCTCTCATGGTCGGCGGCGAGCACGCCGTCCGCACCGAGCGAGATAAAGACGCGCTGCAGGCCCGCGGCGAGCAGCGTATCCGCTGCGCGATACAGGCTCGCCTCGTCCGTGACCGTCACGCCGGAGAGCAGCTCGGCCTCCATGCGGTTGGGCTTGAGCGTGTGGAGCCGTCCGAGGACCGGCTCGAGCTTTCCGGCCTTCGCCGCCGAAACGGGATCGGCAAAGAGCGGCGCGGTGCAGTGCTCACCGAGATAGCGGATGCTCTCCGCGCTGAGGTTCGTATCAAGCACGACGAGCGCGGCGGCGTTGAGCGTAGTTAGCTTCGTCTCCAGAAAGGCGGGTGTCAGGTGCTCGTAGATAGCCATATCGTTCATGGCAAGCGCCATATCGCCGTTGCTGTCCGCGAGAAACAGGTAGGTCGAGGTCGCGCCGTCGGGAACGTACAGGCTGTCCGTCAAGTCAATGCCGAGGTCGGCGCAGGACGCCTCGATGCGCTTCGCGCCGTCGTCCGCGCCGAGCGCGGTGATGAGCCTGACCTTTGCACCGAGCAGGGCGAGGTTGTGGGCGATGTTGCGGCCCACGCCGCCGAGGCTCGAGCGGATGCGTCCGGGGTTCGAGTCTCCGGCGACGAGCGGGGCGTCGCTCCGCCCGCCGATGTCGATGTTCACGCCGCCGACGACGGCAATGTAGGGTGATGCGGTCACAGTCAGTCCTCCTTTGAGCGGCGCACGCGGATGCTCTCGATGCCGCTTCGCATGATGAGCGAGCGCACCCACGGCGTATACATGAACCAGCGCCGATGAAGCCCGCAGCCTCGCCGACGAGGTACACGCCGTCCGCGCCGATGATGGCGGCATCGTATTGCATGGGGCGTCCTCCCTGGTGCTTTTCTTTTCTTCAGCATAGCACAGCAGGGCGCTTTCTTCAACTCCTGATTGGGCGTTGCCCAATTAAGAAAGGTCAAAATACCACCTTTTCTTCGGAATGTCAAGCCCGTTTCCCCGCGATTTTGTAAAAATTTTGGGAACAAAATTTTCTTCCCGTCCGTCTAAGGAAACAGAAACCATTCGAGGAGGTACCTTCCATGAAACGAAGTCTTTCCCTTTTGCTTGCCCTCGCCCTGCTCTGTGCCCTGCTCGCGGGCTGCGCGGGGAAGGCGGCCTGCCCGCCTGCGTCGGACGGCGGCGATCAGGAGCCTTTGCCCAAAACAGAAGGCGCAGTCGCGCGCTGCCGCGTGGTCGCGGTCAGTGAGGGCAACACGCTGCTGCTCGCGGATGTGGACAGCGAGCGGGGCGACATCTACACGCTCGACGCGAGCGGGCTTCCCCTGTACCGCGAGCCGACGGAGCGCGGCGAGCTGCTCGCCGACAGTCAGCTTGCGGTCGGCGCGCTGGTCGAGGTCGCCTTCGGCGGCGATATTTTGGAGAGCTATCCCGCATTGTTCGGCGGGGTGGAGCGCATCACCGTCCTGCCGGACGAATTTGACGACCGCTGCGCGCTCTATCTGCGCGTGCTGGGTGACCTGTGGGGCAAGGACGAGGGGCTGAACAGCAGCGGCGTAGAGTATATCAGCGTCGATCTTGCCGCGACCTCGCTCACGCCCGCCGAGCGCAGCGCGGTGGCATGGGCCTTTGCGCAGGCGCACAGCGCGGAGCCGATGGAGCTGAGCTACGAGCAGCTTTGCACGGAGGGTTACATCAGCGGCCTCACGGGCGAGAATACTTTCCCGCAGTGGGAGAAGGGTATCCTCTTCACCATCACCGAGACCGACGATCCGGTCACATTCAATCTGCCCAGCCTCTCGGAGGGCGGGGAACTCCCGTCCATGACGCAGTACAACATCAAAAACACCGTCAGCTTCGACGCGAGCAAATGGCGCACAGCGCTCGGCGCTTACGGTTTTTCAAAGTGCGTCGCCGTGCAGAACAATGACGGCGTGTGGGGCGATTACCACATCAACGGCCCCGAGTGGATCAGCTGAACGAAGCGCACATCGCAAAGCAGCGCCTGCCTTCCGGCAGGTGCTGTTCATTTTACACGGATTTTACAAAAGAGCGGTAACGGATTTGACATTTCTCCCTTATGCTTTAGCTTGGTTAAGAATGGGTAAGATCAAGGAAACAAAAGAGGGATGGAATATGGATATTTTTGATTTTCTGACGATGCTCGGCGGCTTGTCGCTGTTTTTGTTCGGCATGAGCCTGATGGGCTCGGCGCTGGAGCGCCGCGCGGGCAGCAGGCTGCGCTCGCTGCTCGACCAGATGACCGGCAGGCCGCTCGTCGGCTTTCTGACCGGTCTGGGCGTAACGGCCATCATTCAAAGCTCGTCCGCCACCACCGTCATGGTCGTCGGCTTTGTCAACTCGGGGCTGATGACGCTGCGGCAGGCCATCAACGTCATCATGGGCGCGAACGTCGGCACCACCGTCACCGCGTGGCTTCTGAGCCTCGGCGGCATCGAGAGCTCGAGCGTCTGGCTGCGGCTGCTCAAGCCCAGCTCCTTCACGCCCGTTCTCGCGCTCATCGGCATCGTCTTCTATATGTTCTGCAAGGACGCAAAGAAAAAGGACACCGGCACCATTCTCCTCGGCTTTGCCACGCTCATGTTCGGCATGGAGACGATGAGCGGCGCGGTCTCCGGCCTCTCGCAGGTCCCCGCGTTCACGAACCTCTTTCTCGCCTTTAAGAATCCGATCCTCGGCGTGCTGGTCGGCGCGGTGCTCACCGGCATCATCCAGTCCAGCTCTGCCTCCGTCGGCATCCTGCAGGCGCTCTCCGCCACCGGCGCGGTCAGCTACGCCGCCGCCATCCCCATCATCATGGGGCAGAACATCGGCACTACCGTCACTGCCATGCTCTCCTCCGTCGGCACGAATAAGAACGCCCGCCGCGCGGCGGTCGTCCACCTGCTGTTCAATGTCATCGGCGTCGCCGTGCTGCTGAGCGTGTTCTGCATCGTGCGCGCCGTCCTTGCTCCCGCACTGCTCGATGAGAGCGCCACGCGCGCCGGCATCGCCGTGGCGCACTCGGTGTTCAATCTTCTCTGCACAGCCATGCTGCTGCCCGCGGGCGATCTGCTCGAAAAGCTCGCCATCCGTCTCGTTCCCGACAGCAAGAGTGCGGAAACCGTTTCCGAGCTGGACGAGCGTCTGCTCGCCGCGCCCTCGCTGGCGCTCAGCCGCAGCCGCGCCGTTGCCTGTGAAATGGCGCAGTGCGCCGTGCGTGCGCTGAACAACGCTCTGCGCTCCTTCACCGAATACACCGACACGCTCGCCCGAAGCATCCGCGACGACGAGGAGCGCTGCGACCACTATGAGGACATCCTCGGCACCTATCTCGTTCAGCTCAGCGCCCGCAAAATGGGCGTGGACGAGAGCGAGGAGGCCACCGAGCTCTTAAAGTCCATCGGGGACTTTGAGCGCATTTCCGACCATGCCGTGAACATTCTCGAATCCGCCGAGGAGCTGCGCGGCAAGTCGCTCGCCTTCTCCGCCGCAGCCGCGCGCGAATACGACGTGCTCGCCGCCGCCATCGGGGAGATCCTCGACCTCTCGCTGCGCTCGTTCGAGCGGCAGGACGTCGCCCTCGCCGAGCTGGTCGAGCCGCTCGAGCAGGTCATCGACACGCTCAAGGAGCAGATGCGCACGCGCCACATCCTGCGGATGCAGCAGGGGCATTGCAGCATCGAAGCCGGCTTCGTCTGGTCCGATCTGCTCACAAACCTCGAGCGCACCTCCGACCACTGCTCCAACATCGCCGGCTGCGTCATCGACGCCGCGCAGCACAATCTCAATCTGCACGAAACGCTCCGCGCGGCGCACAGCGATACGCACGCCTTTCGCAGCGAGTTTGAGCGCTACGCCGCCAAATACGCCCTGCCCGCTCCCGCAAGCGCACAGTAAGACATAAGGAGGACCGCCCCCGCCGGGGGCGGTCCTCCTTTTTTCGTATCAGCGGCAGCTGCGCTCGAGCGCCTGCCGGATGTTGCCCTCCAGCAGCCGGCCAAGCCGGTCGATGTGGTCGTTCACGTTGGACTTCATGCCGCCGCGCAGCCAGTCGGCGGTCATACCGGAGAGCGCCGCGGCGTAAAACTGCGCGAGCGCCTGAATGTCCTCCTCAGCAGCGCTCAGGCCCTCGGCCTGTCCGCGCACATAGGAGAGCATGGCGGCGTAGGTGACCTTATGATAATAATGCTCCAGAATGTTCCGGTTGCCGGAGTTGAACAGGTGGTGCACCGCCCGCTTGTTCTCAGACACGAAGGCGGTCGCCTCGCGGAACGCCTCCTCCCACGAGGCATAGCTGTGCAGCTTTTCCATGAAAAGCTGCGTCTCCGTCTGGAAGATCTCCTCCACCAGCGCGTAAATGTCCGCGTAGTAGTAATAGAACGTGTTGCGGTTCACCGTGCTGCGCTCGGCGATATCCTTCACGGAGATCTTGTCGAGCGGGCGCTCGTTGAGCAGCTCGATGAACGCCTGCCGGATCGCCTGCTTGGTGCGTACTGCCATGTCACTCCACCCTTCCCGTGCGCCTCGCACACCATGTCTCCACCGCGCGCAGCAGCGGGACCAGCTCCTCGCCTGCCGCGGTCAGCGAATATTCCACGCGCGGCGGGATCTCCGCGAAAACGATGCGTTCCACCGCGCCGAGCTGCTCCAGCGCCCGCAGCTCCGCCACCAGCGTTTTCTGCGACATCCGCCCCATCTGTGAGCGGAGCACGCCGAAGCGCTTCGCGCCGTCCGACAAAGCAAACAGCAGCGAAACGGTCGCCGCGCCGCGATGGCCGAGCAGCGCGTCAAGCCTCTCGTCCGCCGCTCTCACAGAGGCTGTATTCCGCTCCAAAGTGATCCCTCCTCCCCGTCGCTTTCCAAAACGGAAGCAATGGTATTTTTTTCGTTCTACGGCATTATTATAGCGCTGCTTCCGTAATTTCCGCAAGAGAGCCGATTTGGGCAATTTTCGGCGAGTGCCCGGTTTTTGTGTGAAATGCGCCTGTTTGTCTATTTTTGTCCCTCTTTGCAAATGCTACCATGAGGGAACAAATGGCAAGCCCGCCGAACACGGCAAAATTTTGATCACAATCAGGACGCTGAAAGGAGCGCACGGAACCATGACCGTAACCGAAAAGCTCGCCCACGCCGCCGAACGCAAGGCGTTTGAGACGATGCTCGACTCACTCATCAAGAAAAGCCGGACGCAGGACGTCGGCAAGGTCGCCGACGACCTTGTCCGTATGGTGCAGAAGATCCACTCGAGCGTCTGGGAGCCGGAGACCTTTGCGATGCTGCACAAGATCGCAAACGACCCGAACAGCAAGTGGGCGCACTATGCCGAGCGTCTGCTGCGCGAGTGCGACCCGTATCTTCTCCGGACCTTCCTGACGGCCGCCGCCTACGAGGGCGGCTTCCGCGGCTTCCAGCAGGCGCGGGCGAACTCCGAAAAATACGACTGCAACATCCCGTGGATCGTCCTCATGGACCCGACGAGCGCCTGCAATATGCGCTGCGCGGGCTGCTGGGCGGCGGAGTACGGCTACAAGCAGAACCTGACCTTCGAGGAGATGGACCGCGTGCTGACCGAGGGCGCAGCGCTCGGCACCCACGCCTGTCTCTTCACCGGCGGCGAGCCGCTCATGCGCAAGGCGGACATTTTCCGTCTGTGCGAAAAGCACCGCGACATCGCCTTCCACGCCTTCACCAACGGCACGCTCATCGACCAGGCGTTCTGCGACGAGCTCAAGCGCGTGGGCAACTTCATCGTCTCGGTCAGCATCGAGGGCTTTGAGGACGCCAACGACGGCCGCCGCGGCGCGGGCCATTTTGAAAAGGCGCTCGCGGCGATGGACCTCATGCACAAAAACCGCATTCCGTTCGGCGTGTCCATCTGCTACACGAGTAAGAACTACCGGGTCGTCACGAGCGACGAGTTCCTCGATCTGCTCATCTCCAAGGGCTGCTACTTCGCGTGGTACTTCCACTATATGCCCGTCGGCATGGGCGCGGCGACCGACCTGCTGCTCACGCCCGAGCAGCGTGCCTATATGAAGGACCGCGTGCGTGAGATCCGCGGTCTCACCGGCGGCAAGGAGATCTTCGCCATCGACTTCCAGAACGACGGCGAGTTCACGAACGGCTGCATCGCCGGCGGCAAGCTCTACTGCCACATCAACGCCGCGGGCGACGTCGAGCCCTGCGTCTTCATCCACTACTCCGGCGCGAACATCCGCGAAAAGAGCTTTTTGGATTGCCTGCGCCAGCCTCTCTTCCTGGAGTACCGCAAGGGCCAGCCCTTCAACGATAACCTGCTGCGCCCCTGCCCGATGCTGGAAAACCCCGAGCGCCTGCCCGAGATGGTCAAGCGCGCCGGCGCACATTCCACCGACCTCGAGGCGCCCGAGAGCGCCGAGCACCTGTGCGATAAGTGCCATGCCTACGCCGCGTGCTGGAAGCCGGAGGCTGAAAAGCTATGGGCCGAGGAGGGCCACGAGGTCTGAGTCCCCCTTCCGATCAAGTGAAAAGAGCCGCTTCCGCGGCTCTTTTTCAGCCTATTGAAAAGCCTCGCAGAGTTTCGCGCCCGCAGACGCGAAAGCGATATGATCCGTTTTCTGCCGCGACCTGCGCGTGGCAGAAAACACTTTGCACGGAGTGAGCGTCGAATTGTCCGCTTTCAGCGGACAACCGAGGCGCAGAACGCAGCGAAGCCTTCTCGAAAAAGTGGTTTTGCCACTTTTTCGACAGTACAAAAAGGGCGGGACGCCCAAAGCGTCCCGCCAAGGAGGAGACCGGTCTTCCTCAGACCAGCGCAGTCAAAAGCCAGACCAGTGCAATGCCGAGCGCGCCCGCCGCGCTCCAGAACACGGGCGAGCCGCACCGCAGCAGCGGCCGGCGCGTGCTGTGCGAGCGCGTATAGCTCCTGGCGACGCGGCACGCCTCGTCCACGAGCTGCTGCGCCGTCACGCCGTCCTTACTCAGCGCATCGTTGCGCACGATGAAAATTGCCTGCTCAAACAAATTGGTATCCGGTGATTCCACAACGATCACCCGTCGGGACGTACCCCTGACCATGGCGCATCACTCCTTGCCCACATAATTTTGACAAGGAAAGTATTCCCCCGCGCGGCCCCGCTTATACCTCCACCGCGCCGCCGTCCTTATCCCGATAAAGCGCCAGCACCGCGCAGTCATCGTCGCCGCCGCGGCGCTCACGGCCCGCGGCAAGAATCGCCGAGGCAAGCGTCTGCGGATCGTCGCCCTGAAATTTTTCCAGCAGCGCCATGAGCCAGCCGTCGTCGTTCACGTCGGCCACACCGTCGCTGAGCATGACGAAAAAGGAGCCCTTCTCCAGCGTGAAGCCGGTCGTCTCCGGCCGGGTATCCGCGCTTTGCAGGCCCGCCGGCAGACAGGAGCCGGTGATGCGCCGCACCCGAGCGCCGCGCTTGACGTAGGACGGCGCCGCGCCGTACTTATAGACCTCCGCCGCGCCGTCGCGCAGCGAAAGCGTCAGAAGGTCGATGGTCGTAAAGCTCTCGGACACCTCGGCACGCAGCGTCAGGGCGCTGTTGAGCGTTTTGAGCGCGCCGGAGGTCTCCACGCCCGCCCGCAGAAAGCGCTCTAAGAGCCGCACCGCCAGCGCCGATTCGCGCCGCGCCTCCTCCCCGCAGCCCATGCCGTCGGAGAGCAGCAGGCAGAGCCGTCCGTCCTCGGTCTCGAAATGCGTCACGCTGTCGCCGCTGACATTCTCGCCCTCCTTGGGCCGCAGCGCCGCGCCCACGCGATAGGTCAGCAGCGTCTCCGCCGCCGTCGGCTGTGCCTCCAGCGTTTCCGCCGCGCCGCTGAGCAGCTCGGAGAGCTGGGCGTACTGCCCCGCCGCCTGCGCGCGCGTGTCGGCAAGCCGCCCGCGGTACTGCCGCCGCAGCAGGAAGGCGCTCAGCTCGCTGTTGACCGCCGACAGAAAGCTCGGAAAGCGGATGCAGCGGTCCGTAAAATACGAGGGAAAGTCGCCGCCGCGCCCGCGCCCCTGCGTGAGCAGCGCGGGCGTCGCGTCGTTGAGCGCGTTGTAGGTCTTGGCATAGTCGCGCTCCCAGCAGATCGTGCGCAGCGAGCAGCCGCGGCACACGCGCTCCGCCGCGCGGTCGAAGATCATCGCGGGGTTCTCGTCCTCCGCCTTCGGCGTGCGCATCAGGCTGTCGTACAGCTCGCGCAGCGCGAGCGCGGTCGCGCTCAGGCGGCGGCGCGCCGTAGAGCGCTCGGCCTCCTCCGTCTCCGCGGTATCCGCTTCCGGCTTCTCCGCCGCAAGCCGCTTGCCGCCGAACAGCCGGTTCGGCAGCACGAGGAAGAGGAGCGTCGCGCAAAGACCCTCGTAGAGCAGGATCAGGCCCTGCTCCGCGTCCAGCGGCAGAGAAAGCAGGAGGAGCGGCACGCACCACAGCAGCGCCGCGCCCACGCGCCGACCCCGGCGCTCCCTTCCCATCGAAAGCGCGCCGAAGCCGTAGACCGCCGCGTGGAGGAAGCTCCCCGGCTGCGCCGTCAGATCCATGGCAAGCCCGATGCCGAGCGCCGCCGCCAGCGCCGTTCCGGCGCTTCGGTCGTAGGCGAGCAGCATCACGAGCAGCATCGCAAGGATACGCCCCGGCGCAAAGCCGTTTTCAAGCCGCAGCGCAGATGCCGCCATCAGCACGCCGGTGACGACCACCAGCAGCGCCGCCTGCCGCTGCTCCTCGTTCATCGTTTTCCCCTCAAGCACTGCGCGGGCGCACACCGCCGCCAGCACGGCAAGCGCAATGCTCAAAAGGCACAGCGCCGCCCGGTCCGCCCCCGCCTGCAGCAGATACACAAGCTCCACCGCAAGGTACATCAGCGCCGTCATCGCCGGCAGGAAGCGCCGCGAGCGATACCACCTCGTTTCGCAGAAGGCGTTGTTCGCCGTGTAGAGCAGCACCGCGACCGCCAGCGTGCGCAGCGCGTGGGAAAAGTCGAGGAACACCAGCGCTCCGGCCACGCCGCCGAGCAGCGCGGCAAGGCCGCGCTTTCCGCTTCCCGCCGCGGCGACAAGCCCGAGGGCAAAGGGCGCATAGCCGCCGAAAAGCTGCGCGCCGCAGAGCACGGCGGTCAGCAGGAAGCAGGCGGCGCAGGGGGCCAGCGGCTCCCATCGTTCCAATTTTACGGCAAGCTCTCCACGCTTCAAGGCTTGTCCACCTCCCGGTCGTTTTTCCTCATTGTAGCGGAGAGGCGGCAAAAAGCGCGTCGGAAAAGCGCCGCGGAATAACAAAAAAGAACGGAGAGACTCCGTTCTTTTTTCTTATGGCAGCACCGCACAATTGCGTCTTCGCGCTTCGCCGAATCTGCTTGCCAAATTGCGCGGTGCCGCCTTATCATTTTTTCCGATGCTATTTATTGGTTTTTCCGTCCCGCTCCGTCAGGGAAACGAGCGACGCCGCCTCGCGGATATTTTCGGCGATCTGGTCGTGCAGCTCCCGTGTGGAGGGAAACTTTTTCTCTGGCCGCAGGTAGGCGCAGAATTCGAGCCGCAGCTCCTGTCCGTAGAGGTCGCCGTCAAAGCCCGCCAGGTAGGTCTCCACCGTCACGCGGTTTGCGTCGCTGACCGTCGGGCGTACGCCGACATTCGTCACGCCGACGCGCTGCGTGCCATCGGGAAGGTAAGCCCGCGTGGCGTACACACCGCGCTTCGGCACGATGCTGTGCGCGTCGGGCACAAGGTTTGCCGTCGGAAACAGGCGCTTTCTGCCGATGCCCTCGCCGTGGCGGACCGTGCCGCTCATGCGGTGCGGATGCCCGAGAAAACGCGCGGCGCGCTCCACCTCGCCCGCTTCGACGAGCGAGCGGATATAGGTCGAGCTGACGGTCACGCCGTCCAGCTCCACCTTGGGAATGATGTCGCAGCCAAGGCCGAGTGCACGGCATTTTTCGCGCAGCTTCTCCGGATCGCCCTGATTCTTGTAGCCGAAACGGAAATCGTGCCCTGCGACGAGGTGTACGGCGCGGTACTTCTTCACCAGCAGCTCGGTGATGAAGTCCTCCCACGGCATGGTCATCATCGCGCGGTCAAACGGCTCGACAAACACCGTGCCGATGCCGTAATACTCACGGATGATCTCCGCGCGCTCCGCCGCGCTTGTGAGCAGCGGCACGGGAACGCCGGTGACAAACTCCTTCGGCGAGCGGTCGAAGGTAAAGGCCGCTGGCGTGACGCCCAGCTCGCGGGCGCGCTCCGCCGTTTTCCGCAGCAGCGCGCCGTGGCCCAGATGCACCCCGTCAAAAAAGCCGAGGGCGATAACAGTTGCTTCACTCATGGTCGGTTTTCCTCAAAAGAAATTCTTGATGGCGTGCAGCTCGCCGCCCTCCGCGCGGGAGAGCGAGAGGAAGTTCCCCGCGCGGTCGTAAACGCGGTATTCCCCATCCGCAACGCCGCGCGCGGTGAAGGCGTTGCCGTTGTAGGCGCGCTTTTCCTGCGTCTCGTTCTGCACGGTAAAGCTCGGGTAGGCACGGAAATATTCGTCCAGCGGCAGGAGCAGGGCTTCGCGCTCCTCCTGCGCCCGCTCAAGCGTCACGGCCTCCTCGATGCGGAAACCCGCCGCCATCGTGCGCCGCAGCGCCGCCATGCAGCCGCCGCAGCCGAGCGCCTGTCCGAGATCGTGGCAGAGCGTGCGGATGTAGGTCCCCTTGGAGCACACCACGCGCAGGGTAAATTCGTCCGGTGCGGACTGCTCCAGCAGCTCCAGCTCGTAAACGGTGATGGCGCGCGGCTTGCGCTCCACGGTCTTGCCCTGCCGCGCGAGATCATAGAGCTTCTGCCCGTTGACCTTGAGCGCGGAGTACATCGGCGGGAGCTGCAAAAGCTCGCCGGTAAAGTGCTCCAGCGCCGCGCGCACCTCGTCCGCGCCGACGGTGACCGGATGCGCTTCCAGCACCGCGCCGGTCGTATCCTGCGTGTCGGTGACCGTGCCGAGCTTCAAAACGGCGCGGTATTCCTTTCGCCCGTTTTCGGCAAACTGCACCGCTTTGGTCGCGCGGCCCACAAACACGGGCAGGACGCCGGTCGCCATGGGGTCGAGCGTTCCCGCGTGACCGATGCGCTTTTCGCGCAGGATGCCGCGCAGCTTGGCGCACACGTCCATGCTCGTCCAGTCTGTCGGCTTGTCGATAATGATGATGCCATCCGGCATAGGCTGCGCCTCCTTTGCGCCAAGCATTCGGCGCGTTTGCGCCGTTCAAGCGTTTCGCCGCAAGGCGGAACCTTGCCGCAGGCGGAATTCACTTCCGCCGAGGATGAAAAATCAGAGGGGTCCCCGCGCGGTCGTTGACCGCGTGGGGAGGCACACGTCCATGCTCGTCCAGCCTGTCGGCTTGTCGATGATGATGATGCCGTCCGGCATAGGCTGCGCCTCCTTTGCGCCAAGCATTCGGCGCGTTTGCGCCGTTCAAGCGTTTCGCCGCAAGGCGGAACCTTGCCGCAGGCGGAATTCACTTCCGCCGAGGATGAAAAATCAGAGGGGTCCCCGCGCGGTCGTTGACCGCGTGGGGAGGCACACGTCCATGCTCGTCCAGCCTGTCGGCTTATCAATGATGAGAATGCCGTCCGGCATAGGCTGCGCCTCCTTTGCGCCGTTTGTGTCAGAAATCGAGCTTTTCCCCGCATTCGGGGCAGTATTTCGGTTTTGGACCGCGAAAATTCAGGGCTTTTCCGCAGTTGGGGCAGCGATAGAATATACAGGTCTGCAACAGGTCGAAAACAAAAAGCACCACTCCGACGATCCCCAGCCAGTCTATTTGGAGCAGCAGGGACGTGGCGATCAGGGCGAATGCTGCGAAGAGGCCGATAAGATAGATCTGATAGCTTTTTTTATAGTTCATCCTTGTTCTCTCCTTACTCTTTACTCCTCCACCGCAGCCTGCACGGCGGCGAGGATTGCCGCCTTCGCGTCGGCAAGGGAGCCGTGGTACACGCAGCCGGAGGCCGCGCGGTGTCCGCCGCCGCCGAGGGCGGCGCAGGCCTTCGTCGCGTTGACGCGCGCGCCGGTGCGCACACTGATCTTCCACGCGCCGTCCTTCGTTTCCTTCATCGTGATGGAGCAGTCCGTTCCCTCCACCACACCGCCGAGGGCGGAGACATCGTCCATGTCCGCCTCGGTGAGCGAGAGTCTTTCCGCAAGGCTCAGCGGCAGCGTGACGACGACCACGCGCCCCTCGTCGTAAAACTCCATCGTGCGCAGCAGCTCCGCCTCCAGCGCAAGCCGCTTCTTCGTTTTGGTGCGGAAGTGGCGCTTGTTCGCCGCGCGGTAGTCAATACCCGTCTCCATCAGCGCGGCGGCTACGCGGTGCGTGTTCGCCGTCACGTTGGAGTAGACGAAGCAGCCTGTGTCCGTACTGACCGCGACGTAGAGCGGCAGGGCGACGGCAGGGGTGAGCTGTCCCAGCTCGACCGCCAATTCGTAGAGAATTTCGCCGCAGGCGGCACACTCCGGGTGGACGCAGCTTTCCCTTCCGAAGCCCTCATAGCTCGGATGGTGGTCGATGGCAAGATCGACCCTGTTCTTAAAGCGCTCCGCGTTGTCGGGGAACAGCCCCAGCGCCGCGAGATCGACGGAGACGACCGTTTCATAGCGGTAGTCCTCCGCCGCCCAATAGGGCGCGACGTAATCGGCATAGAGGCTCGTGACCTCGGCGTTCGGCAGCAGCGCCGCCGTTTTGCCCATTTGCCGCAGCATGGCACACAGCGCTGCGGCGCAGCCGAGCGTGTCGCCGTCGGGGCGGCGGTGGGTCAGGATCAGGTAGCTGTCATGCGCGCGCAGAAAGGCGGCGACCTCCTTGACCGTCATTCTTCCTCACCGTCCAGTACAATATGCTCGTTTGCGGGATTCGCGGGCTTGACCTTCGTCGGGTCGCGCAGCATTTCCAGAATGTGCGCGCCGTACTCGATGGAATCGTCCGCCGTAAATTGCAGCTCCGGCGTGTAGCGCAGGCTCATCGCCATACCCAGCTCGCGGCGCAGATAGCCCGCCGCGGACTTCAGGCCGCGGATCACGTCCTTCTCCTGCGTTTTATCCAGCACGCTCACAAACACGCGGCAGTAGCGCAGATCGGTGGTGGTGTCAACGTGCGTGATGGTGACCATGCCGCCCTGCACGCGCGGGTCCTTGAGGGTGCGGAACAGAGAGCTCAGCTCGCGCTGGATCTCCTCGTTGATGCGCCCGATGCGGTTGCTTGCCATAAAAATGACCTCCTTTGAGAAAGGTGAGGACGGGCGACCGCCCGCCCTCACCTAAGGCTTCGCAGAATTGCGCCGCGCACGGCGCAAAAATTGTGATCGTTTTTCTGACGACATGCGCGTCAGAAAAACACTACTCAGGGTGCAAGCGTGCGAGCACAGCGCGTGCGCCGCAGCACCCTGTATCCTGCTCAAAAATACGCGATGCGTATTTTTGAAAACATCTTACTGTTCGATTTGCTCCATGACGTAGGCCTCGACCACGTCGCCCTCCTTGATGTCGTTGAACTTCTCGAAGTTCAGGCCGCACTCGTAGCCGGAGGCGACCTCCTTGACGGCGTCCTTGAAGCGCTGGAGGGAGGCGAGATGACCCTCGTGGATGACGATGCCGTCGCGCACGATGCGCGCCTCGCAGGAGCGCTGGATCTTGCCGTCGGTGACGTAGCAGCCGGCGACGGTGCCGACGTTGGACACCTTGAAGGTCTGGCGGATCTCGGCGTGGCCGATGACGTTCTCGCGGAATTTGGGCGCGAGCATACCCTTCATGGCCGCCTCGATCTCATTGATGGCGTCGTAAATGACGCGGTACATCCGCATATCGACGTGGGCGCGGGCCGCGCTGTCGCGGGCCGCCGCGTCGGGACGGACGTTGAAGCCGACGATGATGGCGTTCGAGGTGGAGGCGAGCATGACGTCGCTCTCGTTGATCGCGCCGACCGCGCCGTGGATGACACGCACGCGGACCTCGTCGTTGGAGATCTTCTCCAGCGAGGCCTTGACCGCCTCGACGCTGCCCTGCACGTCCGCCTTGACGATGATGTTCAGGTTCTTCATCTCACCCGCCTGGATCTGGCTGAAGAGGTCCTCCAGCGAGACCTTGGAGACCGGCGCGTTGGCCTTGGCCTTTTCCTCCGCCTTGCGCTGCTCGACCAGCTCGCGCGCCAGGCGTTCGTCGGCGACGGCGTTGAAGTTCGCGCCCGCGCCCGGCACCTCGCCGAGGCCCGTGATCTCCACGGGAACGGACGGACCCGCGCTCGTGAGCTTCTGGCCCTTATCGTTGGTCATCATACGCACACGGCCGACCGCCGTACCCGCGATGATGATATCGCCCTGGTGGAGCGTGCCGTTCTGCACGAGGAGCGTCGCGATGGGTCCGCGGCCCTTGTCAAGGCGCGCCTCGATGACGGCGCCGCTGGCGGCGCGGTTCGGGTTGGCCTTGAGCTCGCCGACCTCGGCGGTCAGCGCGACCATCTCGAGCAGATTATCCACGCCCATACCGGTCTTGGCGGAGATCGGGCAGACGATGGTGTCGCCGCCCCAGTCCTCAGCCAGCAGGTCGTACTTCGTGAGCTGCTCCTTGATGCGCTCGGGGTTCGCGTCCGGCTTATCCATCTTGTTGATCGCCACGATGATGGGGATGCCGGCGGCCTTGGCGTGGTTGATGGATTCGACCGTCTGCGGTTTGATGCCGTCCTCGGCGGCGACGACGAGGATGGCGATATCCGTGATCATCGCGCCGCGGGCACGCATGGAGGTGAACGCCTCATGGCCCGGGGTATCGAGGAAGGTGATGGGCTTGCCCTTGATCTGCACCTGATAGGCGCCGATGTGCTGCGTGATGCCGCCGGCCTCGCCGGAGGCGACATGCGCGTTGCGGATATAGTCGAGCAGCGAGGTCTTGCCATGGTCGACATGACCCATGACGACCACGACGGGAGCGCGGGGCTTGAGCTCGTCGGCGGTATCCTCATGGTCGTCGATGAGCTTCTCCTCAATGGTGACGACGACTTCCTTCTCGACCTTGCAGCCGAGCTCCTCGGCGACAAAGGACGCGGTATCGAAGTCGATCATCTGGGAAAGCGACGCCATGACGCCGTTCTTCATCAGGCACTTGACGACCTCCGCGCCGGTCTTCTTCATGCGGCTCGCCAGCTCGCCGACGGAGATCTCGTCGGGGATCTTGACGGTCAGCGGGGTCTTCTTGGCGATCTCGAGCTGGAGGCGGCGCATCTTCTCGGCCTCCTCCTGGCGGCGCTTGTTGGAGAAGGTCGGCGCGCCACGGCCGTTTTTCTTGTTCGCGGCGCTGCGGAACTTCTCCTTGCCGGCGCTCAGGTTGTCGCGGCGTCCGCCGCCGGCGCTGCTGCGCTCGGCCATGTCCTGCAGCTTCTCATCATACTTGTCGAGGTTGACGTTGGTGGACTTGCGGGTATCCACGATCTTCTTTTCCGGCACACGGGTGGTCGGCTGCTGCGTGGCGGTGGACTTGCCCGGCGCGGCCTGCGCCGCGGCGGGAGCCGCCTTGGGCGCAGCTGTCTGCGGAGCCGCCGTCTTCGCGGCGTCCGGCTGTGCGTTCGCCGCCGGAGCGGGCGCGGCCTTGGGTGCGCTCGCAGCCGGAGCGGGAGCCGCCTTCGGCTCCTCCTTCTTTTCCGTGTAGGTCTCGGCAAAGATCGTCTCGATCTTCACCTGATGGTGCAGCGTCAGATAGTCGAATACGATCGACAGCTCACGGTCGCTCAGCACTTGGGAGTGACCCTTGGGGGCCTCCGTGTAGTCCTTCAAGATGGCAATGATATCCTTCGACTGCATACCGAAGTCCTTTGCCAGACTGCTTACCTTGTTCTTGTTCTCCGTAATAGCCAATATAACACCTCCAAATGTGATGGGACCGAATTACTGCTTCTCTTTTTTCGCGCTGCCCTTGCCGCGCTTGACCGGACGGGAATCCGCGTAGCGCGCTCTTGCCGCCGCCTTGACGGCGCTGCGCTTATGCTCCTCGCGGCTCGGCTTCTTCGCGTCGCCGCGGCTCTGCGCGCCGGTCGGGCGCTTTCCGCCCGCTCCCGCGGCAGTCCGCAGCGCGGGACGCTTTTCCGTCCGCTTCGGCTCCGCTTCGCCTGCTTCCGCCGTTTTTTTCGCCGGACGCTTCTTGCCGGTGCGGACGTTCCTTTCGTGCGCCTCGGCCTCCCTGCGCCGCTCGGCGGCGCGTCGGGCCTTGACCGCGAGCTTTTCCGCCGTTTCGGCAAAGCGCTCGTCGCCCTCGGCGAGCTTTTTGGCGATGGCCTCGGCAAAGCCGATGTCCGTGACCGCCAGCATCGCGCAGCTCGAACGGCCGACCGCGCGGCCAAGCGCGTCCTTATCCGCCCCGATGCGGCACCAGAGGCACTGTCCCGCGTCGGCAAAGTGCCGCACGCGGCGCACGCTGTTTTCCGCGGCGTCGGCGGCGACCAGAATGAGCCGCGCATCGCGCGCCCGCGCCGCCGCGCCGGTCGGCTCCTCGCCGACGGCCAGCCGGCCCGCCTTTTGGGCAAGGCCGATGAGATTCAAAAGTTTATCCACCGCTCACCATCTCCCTTTCCAGCTCGTCGTAAAGCTCCGGCGTGATGACGGTCTCCAGCGCCCGCTCCAGCGCGCGGGACTTTCTCGCCCGCTTCAGGCACTCGAGGTCGGGACAGAGGTACGCGCCGCGCCCCGGCTTTTTGCCCTTGAAGTCCAGCGAGATCCCGCCCTCGGGCGAGCGGACCACGCGGATCAGCTCACGCTTCTCCTTCCTCTCGCGGCAGCCCACACATTGGCGCTGCGGGAGTTTTTTCACTTTCTGCACGGGACTGCCTCCCCTCCGAATTACTCCTCGTCCTTGTAGGACTTGGGCTTGATGTCGATCTTATAGCCGACCAGACGCGCCGCGAAGCGGGCGTTCTGCCCCTCCTTGCCGATGGCAAGAGAGAGCTGGTCGTCCGGCACGATGACGCGGCAGGCCTTGCTGCCGTCGTCCGCCATGCGGACCTCGACCACGTCGGCGGGCGCGAGCGCCGCGGCGATGTACTCCGCGGGGTCGTCGCTGTACTTGATGATGTCGATCTTCTCGCCGCGCAGCTCCTCCACGATGTTGTTCACGCGCTGGCCGCGGGGACCGACGCAGGCGCCGATGGGATCGACGTTGGCGTCGTTGCTCCACACCGCCATCTTCGTGCGGCTGCCCGCCTCGCGCGCGATGGAGCGGATCTCCACCGTGCCGTCATAAATTTCGGGGACCTCCAGCTCAAAGAGGCGCTTGACCAAGCCCGGATGCGTGCGGGAGATGACGACCTGCGGGCCGCGGGACTGGCGGCGCACGTCCACCAGATAGACCTTGATGCGCTGGCCCTCGACGAGCGTTTCGCCCTTGACCTGCTCGCCGGCGGTCAAGATGGCGTCGGTCGCCTCCGCGCCCGTGCCGATGCGCAGGGCGACGCTGCCGTTGCGCGGGTCGATGCGGGTGACGACGCCGGTGAGGATCTCATGCTGCTTGGAGTTGTACTCCTCGTAGACCATGCCGCTCTCGGCCTCGCGCAGGCCCTGAATGATGACCTGCTTGCCGTTGCCGGCGGCGATGCGGCCGAACTCGACGTTATCGACCGGAAGATTGACGATGCTGCCCACCTCGTACTTGGCGGAGAGCTTCTTCGCGTCCTCGAGGGACATCTGCGTGCCGGGGTTCTCGACCTCTTCGACAACCTCCTTCTGCACATACATCTTCAGATCGCGCTTTGCCTCGTCCACGTCCACGATCACGTTCTCCACGCCCTCGTGGTCGCGCTTGTAGGCGGTGGTGAGCGCCTGCACGATCTTATCCATCATAAAGGTCTGGGAAATGCCGCGCTCCTTTTCGAGCATCGCAAGGGCGGCAAAGATTTCATCGCATTTCATGGAAATAAGCTCCTTATTATTTATGATAAAGTGGTGGTTGTCAGAAGTCGCAGCGGAGACGCACGAGCGCGATCTCCGGCTTTTCAAAGCGCAGCGTTTCGCTGCCGACGGTCAGGCTCACCGCGCCGTCGTCATAGCCCGCAAGCACGCCGGAAAACTCCTTGCGCCCGTCGCGCAGCTTGTAGGTCTTGAGCAGCACGTCCGCGCCCATGAACTGTTCAAAGTCCGCGGGACGCTTGAGCGGGCGCTCGGCTCCCGCGGAGCCGACCTCAAAGACATAGCTGCCCTCGATGGGGTCCGCCTCGTCGAGCAGGTCGCTCACAACGCGCGAGATGGCCTCGCAGTCCAGAATGTCCACGCCGCCCTGCTTGTCGATCAAAAGGCGCAGGTACCACTGCCCTGCCTCGCGGACATACTCCACGTCCCACAGGGTGCAGCCGTGCTCCTCCACAACGGGGCGGGCGAGCTCCGCGACGATCTCCGTTACCTTTTTCATAGCTCCCTCACTTTCGTGTGCAAAAGTGTTTGTTCAAGGCAAAAATTGCAAAAGAAAGAGCGGACCGAAAGTCCACTCTGCCTGACCGACTGAAATAACATAAGCATATTACCATAGCTTTATGCCGATTGCAAGCCTTTTATTGCCATGGCGGCTCATTTTTTATGAAAAAACTGCCGTTTTGCCGGGAAAAAGGGGCGTCCGACCGGACGCCCCTTCAAATTCGGGTCAGGATAGATAGTTCAGCGGGTTATAATAGGTGCCGTTGTACTGGATGCCGAAGTGGCAGTGGACGCCGCTGGTAACGCCGCTGCGGCCGGCCTTGGCGACCTGCTGGCCCTTGTACACCGTCTGTCCGGCGGAGACCAGGAGCGAGGAATTGTGCTCATAATAGGTCTTAAAGCCGTTCTGATGGTCAATAATGACCACATAGCCCATCGCACCCTTGTAGCCCGAGAAGCTGACCACGCCGCCGTCCGCCGCGTAGATGGGCGTACCGTAGGACACGGAAATGTCGATGCCCTTGTGATTGGTGGACGCGCCGCGGATGCCGGTGTTGCGGTAGCCGAAGTAGGAGGTGATGCGGCCGCTCGTCGGCCAGCGGAAGCTGCCGGTGGGATACCAGCTCGGGCGCGCCTTGGTGCCCTGTGCGCGCTGCTCGGTGACCGGCTCGGTGAGCGTGACGCTGGAGATGACGGTGCGCTCGGTCTCCTCGCCGTTGACATAGGTGACGTCCGCCACGACGTCCGCCGTGCCGTAGACACCCTTCGAGAGGACCTTGTAGTCGCCCTTGTACATGGTCGCGTCGTCGGTGTAGGTGATGTCGTACTGGATATCCTCGACGTAGTTCTGCCGCTCGGTGACCATAACGGTCAGATACGGCACGGCGTTGGAGAGCGTCAGCTCATCGCCGATCTGCAGGCGGTTGATGTCGAAGTCGGGGTTGATGGCCAGCAGCTCCTTGGTCGTCATGCCATGGCTGTTGGCGATGCCGCTCCAGGTGTCGCCCTTGACGACCGTGTAGGTCACCTCACCCTCCTTCGTGGAGTTGAGAATCTCGGCGATCTGGCCGAGGTTCATAATGCTTTCGGTCGGGACGTAGCCCTTGGCGATGCGGACGTCCTCGACAAAGTCAACGGTCAGCGTATCCTCGGAGATATAGCTCTCCTTGAGCTGGTCGAGCAGGCCCTCCAGCGCGCCCTCATACTGCGTCGAGCCGATCAGCTCGTCGTTGATGTAGAGGGAGTAGCCCTGTGTGACAAGGCCCATCTCGTCGGTCAGCTCCTCCTCCAGCTCGGCGCGGTCCACGACCGCGCTGCGCTCGACCAGACCGCTCGTGTACTGAATGGAGCTGTCGGAGAACGTAAACGTTTTGCCCAGCGTCTCCGAGGTGATGTCCGCGATGCTCGCCGTGACGCGCTTCGCCTCAAGCTCGCTCGCCACGGTGTCGAGCGCCTGTCCCTCGTAAATGACGGTGGTGCCGAAGGTATAGCGCGAGACAAAAACAGCTGTCGCCGCGATCACCAGCGCCGCACCGCCGAAGGCAAGCGGGTAATACTTCTTTCTGCACCATTTTGCGGCGCGGGACGTTCCGCCGGTGCGGCGGATATGGCTGCGCCGCGCAAGACGCAGCTTCTCGCGTCCCAGCGCGCCCCAGTAGGCCGCAAGGCCGCACAGCAAAAGCAGCAGCTGGCCCGCCACGCCGTTGGACTCCGGGAAATTCCGCTCGCGGGATTCGTGCACCGCCTTGCGGACCTTGCCGTGAATCGCTTTGAGCTTCTGCCCCAGCGACATCTTCGCGCCGCGGGCCGCTCTGCTCTCCGTCGTCCGCTTCGCTCTGACGGCCGTCGCCTCCCGGGTGCGCTCCGCGCTCCGGTCGGCGCGCTTCTCTTTCTCCTCCGTGCGCTTGACGCGCACGCCCTGATTCAGTTCTCTCTTCCCTTTGCGCTGTTCCATGTTCACTCCGCGAACTCATAAGACGTTAAAAAGGTTACAATTTGTAACAAATGCTATGATACCCTCTTTTTCCCGCCGCGTCAACCCCCGCTTTCCGCAAGGACTCGCCGCCTGCGGTGTGCGGCGGCGGGGCGCCGCCCCATATCTGCGCGTTTTTGTACACCTTCGGCACAACATCTGCGGATTTTCGGCTGTTTTTCGTCATTTCAAAAAATCATGGAAAAAATGTAAATTTTTTATGATTTGGTGTTGAGGCGCGAAAAAAAGAGGTGTATACTGTTCCCGTTAATTCCTGCCGCCCCCCTGCGGCACAGAAATTCGGAGGAATCTCTATATGTTTGGTCAACTGATCGCAACCCTGAAAAAGAGCCCCAAAACCATCGTCTTTACCGAAGGCACCGACCCCCGCATCCTCGAGGCGAGCGCCCGTCTGCTGTCCGGTAACTTCCTCAAGCCCGTGCTCGTCGGCAATCCCGAGGAGATCGCCGCGGCCGCCGAGGACGCCGGCTTCAACATCCGCGGCGCCGAGATCGCCGATCCCGCGAACTATCCCGAGATGGACGCGATGGTCGAGCAGATGGTCGAGCTGCGCAAGGGCAAGATGACGCCCGAGCAGTGCCGCGACGCGCTGAAGAAGGGCAACTACTTCGGCACCATGCTCGTCAAGATGGGCGTGGCCGACTGCCTGCTCGGCGGCGCGACCTACTCCACCGCGGACACCGTGCGTCCCGCGCTGCAGCTCATCAAGACCAAGCCCGGCAGCAACATCGTCTCCTCCTGCTTCATCATGGTCCGTCCCGCCGCGTCCGGTGAGAACGAGGTGCTGGCCATGGCGGACTGCGCCATCAACATCAAGCCCACCGAGGACGAGCTGGTCGAGATCTGCCGCGAGACCGTCGAGTGCGCGAAGATCTTCGGCGTCGATCCCAAGGTCGCTTTCCTGAGCTACTCCACGCTCGGCTCCGGCAAGGGCGAGGACGTCGACAAGATGCGCAACGCCTGCGAGAAGGCCAAGGCTGAAATGCCCAACACCCCCATCGGCGGCGAGTTTCAGTTCGACGCGGCGGTCTCCCCCGTCGTCGCCAAGACCAAGCATATCTCCGACAGCGTCGGCGGCCACGCCAACACTTTCATCTTCCCCGACATCAACGCGGGCAACATCGGCTACAAGATCGCCCAGCGTCTCGGCAACTTCGACGCCTACGGCCCCATCCTGCTCGGCCTGAACGCCCCCATCAACGACCTCTCCCGCGGCTGCAACGCGCAGGAGGTCTATTCGATGGCCATTATCACTGCTGCTCTGGCGTAAGCCCCCGAGCCATCGGATCGACCGGGGCCCCGCCAACGGCGGGGCGGCGCGGCAGCGCCGTGGATCCAATCGGGTATGCAGCAGGCAAGGCGCAGCCTTGCGTTGCTATTCGATGGCCATTATCACCGCCGCTCTCGCGTGAGCGAAATAAAACTGCACAGCAAAGAGGAGCGCCAAGCGGCGCTCCTCTTTTTCTTATTATCTGTGGCTTCTGTCACTCTTCAGCAGATTGAATCGCTTACTCTCTCTTTCCCGCATCTCTCAGCTGACCCGCAAGCAGGACGAGCAGGAACACCGAAAAAATTTTTGTAAACTGCAAAAGCGTGTCCATTTTGCCCTTGAGTGTGTAGATCAGGCAAACCTCTATAACAAATACAAGAAGCATCGCAAGAATGATCGTTCCCTTTCTTTTCATGTTTCCTCCGTTTGCGGTCTCCGGTTTGTTTCCTGCCTCACGGCTATCCTACCATACGCTCCCGTAAAACACAAGCCTCCGGTCATTGACCGGAGGCTTGCTGTTATGCGTTTTGTAAGCGTCGAGGCAGAGAATTACATCTCCTTTATCGCGGCCTGCGCGGCGGCGAGACGGGCGATGGGCACACGGAACGGGGAGCAGGAAACGTAGTCCAGACCGACCTTGTGGCAGAACTCGACGGAAGCGGGATCGCCGCCGTGCTCGCCGCAGATGCCGAGGTGGATGTCGGGATTGGACTCACGGCCCATGGTAGCGGCCATCTTCACGAGCTTGCCCACGCCGACCTGATCGAGCTTGGCGAACGGGTCGTTCTCGTAGATCTTCTTGTCGTAGTACGCGCCGAGGAACTTGCCGGCGTCGTCGCGGCTGAAGCCGAAGGTCATCTGGGTCAGGTCGTTGGTTCCGAAGGAGAAGAAGTCCGCTTCCTTGGCGATCTCGTCCGCGGTCAGAGCGGCGCGCGGGATCTCGATCATGGTGCCGACCTTATACTTCATGTCGGACTTGACGGAGGAGATGATCTCGTCCGCGGTCTTGACGACGACGTCCTTGACGTACTTGAGCTCCTTGACCTCGCCGACGAGCGGGATCATGATCTCGGGCACGATGTGCCAATCGGGATGCTTGGCGTTGACATTGAGCGCAGCCTTGATGACCGCACGGGTCTGCATCGCGGCGATCTCCGGGAAGGTGACGGCCAGACGGCAGCCGCGGTGACCCATCATCGGGTTGAACTCATGCAGGGAGGCGATGATGTTCTTGATCTCGGCGACGCTCTTGCCCATATCCTTGGCGAGCAGCTCGATGTCGGCCTCCTCGGTGGGGACGAACTCGTGCAGCGGGGGATCGAGGAAGCGAACGGTCATCGGACGGCCCTCGAGCGCGATATACATGGCCTCGAAGTCGCCCTGCTGCATCGGCTCGAGCTTGGCGAGCGCCTTCTCACGCTGCTCGAGCGTGTCGGCGCAGATCATCTCGCGGATGGCGGGGATACGGTCAGCCTCGAAGAACATATGCTCGGTGCGGCAGAGGCCGATGCCCTCGGCGCCGAACTTGACCGCCTGCGCGGTATCGTGCGGGTTATCGGCGTTGGTGCGGACGCCCAGACGGCGATACTTGTCCGCCCAGCCCATGACGCGGCCGAACTCGCCGCCGATGGAGGCGTCGACCGTGGGGACTGCGCCGTCGTAGATGTTGCCGGTGGAGCCGTCGATGGAGAGCCAGTCGCCCTCGTGGTAGACCTTGCCGGCGAGCTCGAACTGCTTGTTCTCCTCGTCCATCTTGATGTCGCCGCAGCCGGAGACACAGCACTTGCCCATGCCGCGCGCCACGACGGCCGCGTGGGAGGTCATGCCGCCGCGGACGGTCAGGATGCCCTGAGAGGCCTTCATGCCCTCAATGTCCTCGGGAGATGTCTCGAGACGGACGAGCACGACCTTCTCGCCGCGCTCCTTCCACGCCTTGGCGTCCTCGGCGGAGAAGACGATCTTGCCGCAGGCCGCGCCGGGAGAGGCGGGCAGCGCCTTGCCGATAACGGGGGTCTTCTTGAGCACCTCGGTATCGAACTGGGGATGGAGCAGCGTGTCGAGAGAGCGGGGCTCGATCATGGCGACGGCCTTCTTCTCGTCGATCATGCCCTCGTCCACGAGGTCGCAGGCGATCTTGAGAGCGGCGGCGGGGGTGCGCTTGCCGTTACGGGTCTGGAGCATATAGAGCTTTCCGTGCTCGACGGTGAACTCCATATCCTGCATATCGCGGTAATGATCCTCAAGGATCTTGCAGACGTCCTCGAACTGCTTGAAGGCCTCGGGGAACTTCTCAGCCATCTCGGCAATGGGCATCGGGGTACGGACGCCGGCAACGACGTCCTCGCCCTGGGCGTTGGTCAGGAACTCGCCCATGAGCTTCTTCTCGCCGGTGGCGGGGTTGCGGGTGAAGGCAACGCCGGTGCCGCAGTCGTCGCCCATGTTGCCGAACGCCATGGACTGGACGTTGACGGCGGTGCCCCAGGAGTAGGGGATATCATTGTCGCGGCGATAGACGTTCGCGCGGGGGTTGTCCCAGCTGCGGAAGACCGCCTTGATCGCGCCCATGAGCTGCTCCTTCGGGTCGGTGGGGAAGTCCTCGCCGATCTTGGCCTTGTACTCGGCCTTGAACTGGCCCGCGAGCTCCTTGAGATCGTCGGCGGTCAGCTCGACGTCGAGGGTAACGCCCTTCTTTTCCTTCATCTGGTCGATGAGCTGCTCGAAGTACTTCTTGCCGACCTCCATAACGACGTCGGAATACATCTGGATGAAGCGGCGGTAGCAGTCCCACGCCCAGCGGGGATTGTTGGACTTCTCGGCGATGACGTTCACAACGTCCTCATTGAGGCCGAGGTTCAGGATGGTATCCATCATGCCGGGCATGGACGCGCGCGCGCCGGAACGGACGGAAACGAGCAGAGGATTGTGGAGGTCGCCGAACTTCTTGCCGGTGATCTTCTCCATCTTTTCCACATACTCCATGATCTCGGCGAAGATCTCGTCGTTGATCTGGCGGCCGTCCTCATAATACTGGGTGCAGGCCTCGGTGGTGATGGTGAAGCCCTGCGGGACCGGCAGGCCGATGTTGGTCATCTCGGCCAGGTTCGCGCCCTTACCGCCGAGCAGCTCGCGCATATTGGCGTTGCCCTCGGTAAACAGGTAACAATACTTTTTGCTCATAATGTTCCTCCAATTTACAAAGTATCTATGGTTTTTTGATCCCAATCGTTCATAAGCTTTTATATTATAGACAGGTTTTTCCAAACTTGCAAGAAATTCCATCGAAAAAATTCAAAATGTTTTATAGATTTTCTCTTTGAGCCGTGCATTTCCCCGTAACTTTTCTTGCACTCCGTGTTTTTTTGCGTTATACTGTATGTTGTAGTTATATTGTCCGGAGGAGCGCATGGAGCTGTCGGCCTTTGCAAAAACGAATACCGCCGCGCGTCTCCGCGCCGCCGCGAGCCGCGGCGCGCTGAGCCACGCGCTCATTCTCTCGGGAGCGGGCGACCGGAACGCCGCGGCGCATTACGCCGCCGCCGCGCTGGAGTGTACCGGCACGGACAAGCCCTGTCTGGTCTGCGCACACTGCCGCAAGGTGCTCGCAGACATTCACCCCGACGTCCTCACCGTGCGCGACGACGAGCACGCCGAGCTGAGTGTGGACGTCATCCGCGGCGTGCGGACGGACGCCTTCATCCGCCCGAACGAGGGCGCGTGCAAGGTCTACATCTTCCCCGACTGCACGCGGCTGAACGAAAAGGATCAGAATGTGCTGCTCAAAACCGTGGAGGAGGGGCCGTCCTACGCCGCCTTTCTTTTCTGCGCGGAGAACGCAAGCGTTCTGCTGCCCACCATCCGCTCGCGCTGCGTGGAGGTCAAGCTCCCGCCGGCGGGGACCGTCGGCGAGGACGACGAGCGCACGCGTGAGCTGCTCCGCCTGATCGCCGAGGGCCGCGCCGCCGCGCGCGCCGCCTTTCTGCTGAAGCTGGAAACCGCCAAGGCGACCCGCGAGGAGCTTGCCGCGCTCTTTGAGGGCGCGCGCGTGATCCTCGCCGACGCGCTCTGCACGCTCTGCGGCGCGCCCCCCGCCGAGCCGCGCGACGAGCAGGCGCTGCGCGCCGTGCTCGGCTCCCGCTTGACAAAAGCACAGATCCTCGGCACAATAGAGCTGCTGGAGACCTATCGAAACCATTGTGAATATAATGTCGGCGTCGGCCCGCTGCTCGGCGGCCTCGCCGTTGAATTGGAGGAGATCCTTTGACTGAAGTGATTGGCGTCCGCTTTCGCGGCGGCTGCAAGGAGTATTATTTCGACCCGCACGGCATCGCCGTGGAGGCGGGTCAGTTCGTCATTGTCGAGACGGCGCAGGGCACCGAATACGCCCAGTGCCTGACCGGCAACCACGAGGTGGACGACGGTGCGGTCGTCCGTCCTCTGCGCGCTCTCGTGCGCATCGCGACGGAAAACGACCGCCGCACGATGGAGTACAACCGTCAGCGCGAGAAGGATGCCTTCGGCATCTGCCAGCGGAAGATCGCCGAGCGCGGGCTGGACATGAAGCTCGTGCGCGTGGAGTGCAGCTTTGACGGCAGCAAGATCGTGTTCTTCTTTACCTCCGAGGGGCGCGTGGACTTCCGCGAGCTCGTGCGCGACCTCGCGGGCGTGTTCCGCGCCCGCATCGAGCTGCGTCAGATCGGCGTGCGCGACGAGGCCAAGATGCTCGGCGGCCTCGGCATCTGCGGCCGTCCGTTCTGCTGCGCGCAGTTTCTGGACGATTTTGTGCCCGTGTCCATCAAGATGGCCAAGACACAGAATCTCAGCCTGAATCCTACGAAAATTTCCGGCGCGTGCGGCCGCCTCATGTGCTGCCTGAAGTACGAGCAGGCGGCCTACGAGGACGCCGTGAAGCGGATGCCCAAGAATGATTCCTTCGTCCTCACGCCCGACGGCCCCGGCAACGTCAGCGCCGTGAACCTCGTGCGCGAGACGGTCAGCGTCCGGCTGGACGACTCGTCCGAGGGGCAGAAGAGCTATCACGGCTGCGAGATCCGTGTGCTGCGCAACGGCAAGGGCTCGCGCGAGGGCATCGAGATCCCCGCCGAGCGCCCCGCCCGCTTCGTAAAGCAGGACGCGGAGAGCGAGCTGGATGCCGTTCCCTCGCCCGTGTTCCGCGCGCTGGAGCTCTCCGAGCCCGATGCTCCCGCTGTGCCGGAAACGCCTGCCACCGAGGAGAGCGGTGAGAAGCGTGAGCGCCGTCGCCGCGGGGGACGCGGACGCCGGGGCGGCCGCGGACGCGGCGGAGAGGGCCGCACCGAAGCAAAGCCGGAGGCCGCCGAGGGCGGCGGCAAGGAAAAGCGTCCCGAAAGGAACGCGGAAAGGCCCGCCGACAAGGGCGGCGAGCGCCGCAGACCGACCGAGCGCCGGGAGGGTGAGAAAAAGTCTCCCGTCCCCTCTGCCGAAAGGAAGCCCACCGAGGGCGGCGAGGGCGAAAAGAGCGCACGCCGCCGGCATCATCGCGGCGGGCGCGGACGCCGGGGCGGACGCGGCGGAAGCGGCGGCGGAGCACCGGGCGCAGCGCCGAGCGCGGAATAAAGTCAAGAAACGGGAGCCGCTTTTCCCTGCGGTTCCCGTTTTTTCGTGGGTTTTTCGCGCGGAGCGTGTATGATAGAGCAAACAGCTTTCACAGGGAGGTGGGCAGATGCACGAGCAGGAGGTCCTGGCGCTTCTCCGCGCCGGAGACGAGCGCGGCGCGGAGGCGCTGCTGCGGCACTACGCGCCGCTGATGCGCTACATCATCGCACCCATCGTGCCGGACGCGCAGGACCGCGAGGAGTGCCTTTCCGACGCCGCGCTGCGCGTGTGGGAGAAATTCGGAACCTACGATCCCGCGCGCGGCTCGTGGACGGCGTGGCTCACGGCGCTCACGCGCAACACCGCGCTCAACCGCGCGCGGAAAAAGTCCGGCGGCAGCGAGGAGCTTTCGGGCGACCTGCCCTCCGCCGAGCCGACGCCCGAGGAGCGGCTCTTGCAGCAGGAGCGCCAACAGGCTCTCGAGCGCGCGCTGACCGCGCTGCCGCAGCGGGACCGGCTGCTCTTTTACCGCAAGTATTACTACCGCCAGTCCACCGCGCAGATCGCCGCGGAGCTGGGAACGACGGAGCGCGCTGTGGAGGGGCGGCTCTACCGCATCAAAAAGGCATTGCGCAAGGCGCTGGGAGGTGACGACGCATGAACGACCGCGAATTTGACGCTCTGCTCGAGTCCGCCGCGCCCGAGCTTCCGCCCGACGACGTCGCACGGGACGTCACGCCGTGGCGCCGCGCGATCGGAAATATTCTCGGCGGCAGCGCCATGTGCTCCATCACGCTCAACTTTTTCTGCCTGAACTATCTGCTGCCGACCATCGGCGTGATCCTGCAGCTGCTTGGCTTCCGTCCGCTGCGGCGGGAGAACGGTTGGTTTCGCGCCTGCTGGCTGCTCGCCGTGCTGCGCGCGGCGCTGTTCCTGCCCTGCATCGTTCTCAACGCAACAATCTATTCCAACGCCGTATACGCCTCCTCCGTGGGGACGGCGCTGACCTATGGCACGGTCGCGGCACAGCTTCTGCTCTTTTTCTGCTTCTGGCGCGCGCTGCGCGCCGTGCGGCAGAAGGCGGGGGCGGAGGTCCGCGCCGGCTCCGCCGCGGCGCTGCTCATTTGGTATGCGGCGGTCCTCACGCTGGCCTATGTCCAGTACAGCGGTCTGCTGCTCGGCCTTGCAATGCTCGGCTGCTATATTCTCATTCTGCGCAGCCTCTTCCGTCTCTCCCGTGAGATGGAGGAGAGCGGCTACGCGCTCACGCCCGCGCCGGTGCGCCTTTCGGACGGAGCTCTGGTCAAGTCTCTGGTATCGCTGCTCGCCCTCGGCGTCGCCTGCGGCTATCTCTTCTTCGGCAGCTATCGCATGGACTGGCAGCCAAAGAGCGACAGTCTCAGCGCCGAGGCCGCCGAGCTCCGCGCAGAGCTGCTCGCTCTTGGCTATCCCGAGGACGCGCTGAACGACCTCAGTGAGGACGACCTGCTCGCCTGCCGCGGCGCGACGCTCGTCGTAGTGCACGAGGCGGATAAGCCGATGAACGGCGGCCGCGAGGTGCGCGAGGACTTCGGCAGCTCGACACACATCTCGACCGTCTACGATGTCAGGGAGCTGCACTTCACCGACGTCGCCGTGCGGCTGCCCGGCGAAGCGGAGTGTTGGCGCGTCCTCCACCACTTCCGCTGGACGGAGGAGGTGAAATTCCGCGGCACGGAGCTCGTCCGCCTCTGGCCCGCCTACTATGAGGACGACAGCTGGCGTCCCGGCGGCGGTGCGCCGACGGGCCGCGTGCTCTACGACGACGCGGAGGGGAATGCCTACGCCGCGCCCTGTGCCTCCCTTACCGTCGAGCGCTACACGGTGACCAACTGGTTAGGATGGACCTATCACCTGGAGGATATTTCCGCCGAATTCTCCCTGCCCTCGCGCGGGAAAAATCGGCGCGGCTATGTCGCCTATAGCACCGAGGAGACAGACGGTGAGACGACCTTCCTCGCCTCGCGGAGCAACTACACGCATCAGGAGAGCCGCCTCCAGTACCCCGTCCAGACCGCGAAGGATTATAGCGGCTGGGGAGACGGCCCCGTCTTCCGCCGCGCGCAGAGCGCCCTGCAGTTCTCCATACTAGACGATGGCAGCATCGACCTGTGGGGCTATGAACCGTAAAGGAGCGGCTTGCAGCGATGCAAGCCGCTTTTCCTCCATGGGCAGGCAAATCGTGTGCTGCGCGAAAGGCGTTGCTTTTTCCCGCAGCCGTGGTATACTGGTGAGCGAAAAGAAACCGGTAAGGAAGGTTCTCCCATGCAGAAATTCGACCATGTGCTGCTCGCCAGCGACTTTGACAACACGCTCGTCTACACCCAGTCCGCGCTCGACAACGGCACCGACATCCCGCCCATGTGTCCGCGCAACCGCGAGGCGCTGGACTACTTCATCCAAAACGGCGGCCTGTTCGCCATCTCCACCGGCCGCGCGCTGCCCGCGTTCATGGACTACGCCAAGGACGTGCCGATGAGCGCGCCGTGCGTCATCGCCAACGGCGCGGCGATCTATGATTTCCGCACGAACGAATACCTCTACACCGCCTTCCTCGGCAAGGCCGTCTACGACCACATGGCTGAGGTGCTCGCGCGGTTCCCGACGCTCGCCTTCGAGGTCTACCATGACGACTGCCGCATCCACGCGATGAATCCCAACCGCTACATCCGCAACCACGAGCATCTGACCCGCTCGCCCGTGCAGGTGGTGGAGCGCTTCACTGACATTGATCTGCCCATCATCAAGATCCTTTTTGAAGAGGACTTTCCGTTGCTCGATGCCGTGCGGACTTTCATCCTCTCGCGCCCGTGGGGTCGGGAGTATGAGCTGATCTACTCCAACGACCACCTGCTCGAGCTGACCGCCGCCGGCGCGACCAAGGGCGGCATGATCCTGCGGCTCGCGTCGCTCCTCGGCGTGGCGCGCAAGGACATTTACTGCATCGGCGACCACAAAAACGATATTCCGATGCTGGAGGTCTCCGCCGTGCCCTTCGCGCCCGCGAACGCCATTCCCGCCGTACACGAGTTCGGCGCGCGCATCGTCTCGCATTGCAGCGACGGCGCGGTGGCCGACGTGGTGGAGTATCTGGATAAAATCTACTGAAAAATCTTCAAAGGGGGCTATTCTTGCCGCAAGAATAGCCCCCTTTTGAACCCCCAAGAAGCGCAAGGGCTGCGCCCTTGACCTGCCATTGCGGGTCTTATTCATTTTGAAGCTGCACGCGCTGCGCAAAGGAGTGCGTGCAGCTTTTTTATCGGCTTTCGATCTGGTCTGCGTCTATGTCCGCTCAGCCGCTGCCGCGGCGAACAACGATACGGCCATTTAGCCAAGCACCAATTCGTGCGCTGCTATATGATCTTCTGCATAATTGTCGCAATTATAGGCAATTTGATAACCGCCGCCGTCCTCATGCCAACGAACCCAAAAATTTCCGGCCTGCAATTTTACCTTGTCTCCGTTAAGAAATGGGATCGTCGAAGTATCGTTTTGTTGCATTTGACCAGCGCTGGTATCGGCATTGATAAGAGGAACATTTGTGTTGTAGGCGCCTCTCGTCAAATAATCCAACTGTAGCTCCGCGTAGTATGCTCTCAGGTTCGCCCAGTCCGCCGCGACCCTGGCCTTGTGCATCTGACCCTGGTAAACCGGAATGGCAATAGCCACCAGTACGGCGATAATGGCGACGACGATCAGCATTTCCATCAGGGTAAAGCCCTGTTTGTTCTTCATTTTTTTCCACAGTTTTCTCATGGCTCTGTTTCTCTCCTGTGCAGATAAATCAATGGTTGAACTAATTTTATACCACGATTTTCGGTAAAATGCAATCCCCCATTTGAGAAAAAGGAAAGCCGTCTGGAATCGGACGGCTTTCTTTTTATTTCGGGTGAATTATTCCGCTTCCTGCATAGCCTTGGCCGCGGCGACGGCCTTCTCCTGCGCGTCGGCAGAGCACTGCTCGTAGCGCACGAAGTGCATGGTGAAGGAGCCGCGGGACTGGGTCATGGAGCGCAGGTCGATGGCGTAGCTCATCAGCTCGGCCTCGGGGCACTCCGCCTCGATGATCTGCTCACCGTCGCCGGTCGGGGTCATGCCCATGACGCGGCCGCGGCGCTTATTGAGGTCGCCGAGGATATCGCCCATGTACTGATCGGGCACGGTGACCTTCAGCTCGCAGACGGGCTCGAGCAGAACGGGGGACGCCTCGGGCATCGCGGCCTTGTAGGCAAGGTTCGCGGCGGTCTTGAACGCGATTTCGGAGGAGTCGACCGGGTGATAGGAGCCATCGTAGAGCACGCACTTGAGGTTGACGACCGGATAGCCGGCGAGCGGGCCGTGGAGCACGGCTTCGCGCAGGCCCTTTTCTACGGCGGGGAAGAAGTTCTTGGGCACGCTGCCGCCGAACACTTCCTCGGCGAAGACCATCTCTTCGCTCTCCTCGTTGGGCTCGAAGCGGACCCAGACATCACCGAACTGGCCGCTGCCGCCGGTCTGCTTCTTATGACGGCCCTGCTTCTGCACGGTCTTGCGGATCTTTTCACGGTAGGGCACGCGCGGGGTGTCGAGCTCGGCGTCCACGCCGAAGCGGGTCTTGAGCTTGCTCACGAGCACGTCGATCTGAATGTCGCCCGCGCCGGAGACGACCATCTGATGGGTCTCGGCGTTGTTGACGACGGTAAAGGTCGGGTCTTCCTCGTTCAGACGGTTGAGGCCGGTGCCGAGCTTTTCCTCCTGGCCGCGGGTCTTGGGCGCGATAGCGCGGGAGTAGCAGGGCTCGGCGTAGGGCATACCCGCCAGCTTGACGATGCTCTTCGGGTCGCAGAGGGTGTCGCCGGTCTTGACGCGGTCCATCTTGGCGATGGCGCCGATGTCGCCGCAGCAGATCTCCTTGACCTCCTCGTTCTTCTTGCCCTTGAGGGTGTAGAGACGGCCGAGCTTTTCGGTGTTGCCGGTGGTGGTGTCGTAGAGGGACATATCGCCGGTGATCTTGCCGCGGACGACCTTGACCAGAGAGAACTTGCCGTACTGGTCGGAAACGGTCTTGAAGACGATGGCGGCGGTGGCACCGTTTTCATCGTGAGCGACCTCAACGGCGTTGCCGTCGTCGTCCTGCGCGGCCTCGGCGGGCATATCGGTGGCGACGGGAACGAGATCGAGCACGGTCTGCATCAGCATATCGACGCCGAGACCGGAGATGGCGCTGCCGCAGAGCACGGGAGCGACGCTGCCGTCGCGCACGCCGAGCTTGAGGCCCTTGGCGATCTCCTCGGCGGAGAGCTCCATGGTCTCGAAGAATTTTTCCATCAGCTCCTCATCGGCGCCGGCGGCGGCTTCCATCAGCTCGGCACGCAGGGCCTCGACCTCGTCGGCGATGTCGGCGGGAATGGCGCACTCGGCAGCCTTGCCGCCCTTGACCTCATAGGCCTTGTTGTGCAGCAGGTCGACGATGCCGGTGACCTTCTTGCTGCCGTCGATGATGGGGGCGACGATGGGCGCGACAGCGGTGCCGAACTTGCCCTTGAGGGCGTCGAAGCAGGCGTTGTAGTCGCTGTTCTCCTCGTCGGTGCGGTTGATGAAGATCATGCGGGGCTTATTGCCGAGCATCTTCCAGGCGCGCTCCGCGCCGACGCTCAGGCCGTCCTTCGCGCCGCAGACCAGCACGGCGCACTCGGCCGCGCGGATACCGGAGAGAACTTCGCCGGCGAAGTCAAAGTTGCCCGGAGTGTCGAGCACGTTGATCTTCACGTTCTTGTACTTCACGGGGGCGACGGCGAGGGAGATGGAGATGTTTCTCTTGATCTCTTCCGCGTCGTAGTCGCAGGTGGTGTTGCCGTCGGTGACCTTGCCGAAGCGGTCGGTGCCGCCGGTCATGAACAGCATACTCTCAGCGAGGGTGGTCTTGCCGCTTCCGCCATGGCCGAGCAGCACGATATTGCGAATGTCTTTTGCACTCATAGGGGTTCATGTCTCCTTCCAGATCGTAATTCCCTTGCGGGAAGTCACTTCAACAGCTCAATTATATAATATTCCTTCCGTCAATACAACTATTGTAATTTTAGAAGTTTGATGGTTATTTTTGCTAAAAATGCTCAATAACGGTCCGCCCAGAAGCCCTCGATGAGCGCCGCGAGCGCCCAAAGGAGCAGATAGAGCAGCATCGAGACCGGTGTGAGCGCGCTGTACGCGCCGACAAAGGTGAGGTAAAACGCCAGCAGCGCGGACACGGCGCTGCTCCCGAGCGAGAGCACGGCGGCCACGCGCACGGCATGGACCAGACGCTTGCTGCTGACGGCGATCTCGGCGTAGGGCATCAGCCCCTCGCGGTAGAGCAGCGCATAGGGATGCTCGCCGTCCTTCTCCGAGAGCGCGAGGCGCGTGGAGATGGTGGGATAGACCGCGCGGGCGTCGGTGCCGAACTTGCGCTTCAAAAGCGCGGGCGTGATGCTGCCGTCGCGCACGGCGAGCACCGGCGTGATGCGGCTGCGCTTGAGCGCGTGGAGCGCCCAGTCCACATTCTCCGCCGCCGTGTACTTGACGGCAAAGATGGCGATGAGCGTGCCGTCCACGGCGAGGAACGCGCCGGTCTTGAGGCTCAGGCCGCCGGGCATCGTAACGTGCATCTTGCGGCAGAAGGCAGCGGTGCCGAAGAGCACCGTTTCGCCGTGGATGAGGCCGGAGACGCCGCCCTCCTCATAAAAGCTCAGATCGTCGAGCGGCTCGAGTCTCCCGCCCTCGCCCTCCAAAAGCGTGTCGAACAGGCGGCTCAGGCCGCTTTGCGAGGCATGGGCCATCGTGGCGGCGTAGGAGATGACCTTGCCGCTCTCCTCGCCGTAGATCTTCAGCCCGTTCAGGCTGACCGTTCCCGGCGGGAACAGGTCGGTGTCGGTGAGGATGACGCAGTTGCTGCGGCGCAGGCGGTCCGCGCCGACATAGCCCGCCAGCGCGCTGCCGGACTTGACGAAGCGCTTCGTCAGCCGGCGCAGCGGCAGAGAATAGCACAGCGGAAAGGCAAGCATATTGATCGCCGTGAGCAGCACGCCCCAGTTCCAGAGGAACAGCAGCCGCTCCCCGCGCCGCAGCGTGGAGAGCACGGCAAATACGAGCGAGGCGGCAAGCAGTACGGGCAGCAGCACGCTCTGCCAGTGCGAGGCGGCGTCCTCCCGCTGCGCGCAGCGCGAAAAGCCCTGCGCGCTGCCGCGGCGCTTGGCGGCTCCGCCCGCGGTGACGGTGACGAGATAGTCCGGCTCGCCGACCGCGGCGACGCGGAAGGTATCGTACATCGCGCCGAAGAGCAGCGCGCGCCCGAGCAGGGCGCAGCTCATGCCGAGCATGGCGACGGCGTGGAACGGGACCGCGAACGCGGCGCGCGCGGGCAGGAAAAAGTCGAGCGCCGTGTCCGCCAGCGTGACGGCGCAGGCGAGCGAGGAGAGCAGCTCATAGGTGACTGTCCTCGCGCGGAGCTGCTCGAAGGCATAAACGAACACGTCGCGTCCGAGGACGCAGACAAGAAGCTCGGCAATGAAAAACGGCAGGCAGCTGAGCAGCCTTTCCTCGGCGAACAGCGCAGGCATGACGCCGAAATGGTCGAGCAGCAGTGCGAGCCACGAGAGCGCGGTGACGAGCAGCGCGGCCTGCGCGCTGCGCAGGCCCATGCGCGCGTCGTCGCGGTAGCCGGCAGCCAGCTCGCCCGCGTCCGGCTCGGGGGCGTCGTCCCGCTCACCGAAATCCTCGGTAAAGAAGTCCTCGGGCTCGTCCGGCTCCTCGGGCTGCGGCTCCTCCCCGGACTCGTCGGAATAAAGCCGTTCGGTGTCGCGCAGCCTTCTGCGCGAGAAAAGCCCGCGGCGCTTCGGCGGCAGAAGCTCGATCGGCTCCTTCGCCTCCTCGTCGAGCACGGACTGCACAGTGCTCTCAAGCACCTCCTGCAGACTCACGGTGTCCTGCGCGGGCTCCGCAGCCGACGGCTCCTCCGGCGGCGCGGACGGCTGCGGCTCCGGCGGCTCCGCGGCGGGCGCGGCGGTTTTCCCGATCCGCACGGCGGGCCGCGGCTCGGGCACCCCGACGTCCTCCGGCTCTGCGGCGGCTTCGGCGCCGTCCTCCCGGGAGCCGAACTCCGCCAGAATGCTCTCGAGCGTCAGGTCCGCGTCGTCCGACGCGCTGCGGGCCGCGCCGCGCAGCAAAAGCTCGGACTCGGCGAGCGTTTGTTCAAATTCTTGATCCTTTTTGTGATCCATGGAAGACCTCGTGAATGGCGGCGCGCGTCAGCCAAGGCGCTGACGCACGGCCTCGTAGAGCAGAATGGCGGCGGCGGCGGAAGCGTTGAGCGAGGAGATGCGGCCCTTCATCGGGATGCTGACGAGGAAGTCGCAGCCCTCGCGCACAAGCCGGCCCATGCCGTCGCCCTCGCTGCCGATGACGATGGCGGCAGGGCCCTTGAGATCAGCCCCGTACAGGCTCATGGTTCCCTCGGCGGCGGTGCCGAAGATCCACACGCCCTGCTGCTGCAGCTCCTTCAAAAGCGCCGGAATGTTCGGCACGCGCGCGACGGGCAGATAGCTCACCGCGCCCGCGCTCGTCTTGCCGACGATGCTCGTCAAGCCCGCGCTGCGGCGCTTGGGGATGATGACGCCGTGCGCGCCCGCGCACTCCGCCGTGCGGATGATGGCGCCGAGGTTGTGCGGGTCGCTGATCTCGTCGCACACCACGAGCAGAGGGGCCTCCCCACGCTCACGGGCGGCGGAGAGGATGTCCTCCACGCTCGCGTACTCGCGCACGGCGGCAAGGGCGATGACGCCCTGGTGCGCCTTTGTCGCGCTCATGTAGTCGAGCTTGCGGCGGTCGGCCTCGACCACCACCACGCCCGCCGCGCGGGCGGTGGAGGCGATGTGCCCGAGCGTTTTGTCCGTCTCGCCGCGGGCGATGAAGATCTTATCAATGGGCGTGCCGGCGCGCAGCGCCTCGGTCACGGCGTTGCGTCCCTCGATGAGGCCGTCCGCCTCGGCGTCGCGCTCGCGCACGGGGGCCCCCCTTTCCTCCGCTCTGCGCTCGCGCGGAAAGCGCTTTTCCGTGTGGTCGTCCGCGCCGCGCGGCCCGCGCTTTTCTTCGTATTCCTTCGACATAAACCGATCCTCCCGGTCAAAATTCGTATACATAATACACTATAACACAACACGCGGATAAGATAAAGAGGAAAGCGGACAAAAATTCACCGAAAATTCATACCGCGGCGCTTGTGAAACGAGGAGGGGTATGCTAAAATACCATATAATTAACTTGGCAAGCTGTCGCCTGTGCCCGCGCAGGGCCGCAGGCGGAAAGGAACGCAGATACATGGATCAGAACGACAAGAACAAAAGCAACAAGAACAACGACCGCCGCAAGGGCGTGCTGTCGCTGCTCATCTGGGCGCTGGTGCTGACCATCGGCTTCAACTATCTCCTCTCGGCGATGGACACGAGGAAGCTGGCGGAGGGCACCTGCGAGATCCGCTACGACGAATTTCTCGACCTTGTCCGCGACGGCAAGGTCAAGGAGGTCGAGATCGCGGACCGCACGCTCAACATCACGCCTGTGGACGGCTTCACCTACACCGACGCGGACGGCAAGACCTACACGGGAGATTACCGGCTCTTCACCACGCAGATCAACGACCCCGAGCTGCGGTCGTTCCTGGATGAAAACGGCGTGGAGTTCGGCAGGCCCTACAAGGCGGAGACCTCGTATCTCGAGATCATCATGCTCAACTACGTCCTGCCCACGGCGCTGATGGTCGGCGCGTTCATCCTGATGATGCGCTTCATCAGCAAAAAGACCGGGGGCGGCGGCTTCGGCGGCCTCGGCAGCGTCGGCAAGTCCAACGCGAAGGTCTACATGGAAAAATCCACCGGCGTCACCTTTGCCGACGTCGCCGGTCAGGACGAGGCGAAAGAATCCCTCGTCGAGATCATCGACTTCCTGCACAATCCTCAGAAGTATACCGACATCGGCGCGAAGCTGCCGCGCGGCGCGCTGCTCGTCGGCCCTCCGGGCACGGGCAAAACGCTGCTCGCCAAGGCGGTCGCGGGTGAAGCGAACGTGCCGTTCTTCTCCATCTCCGGCTCCGGCTTTGTGGAGATGTTCGTGGGCGTCGGCGCGAGCCGCGTGCGCGACCTCTTTGCCGAGGCCTCGAAGGTAGCGCCCTGCATCATCTTCATCGACGAGATCGACGCCATCGGCAAGACGCGCGACACGCGCTTCGGCGGCAACGACGAGCGTGAGCAGACGCTCAACCAGCTGCTTGCCGAGATGGACGGCTTCGACCCCGGCAAGGGCATCATCGTCCTCGCCGCCACCAACCGCCCCGAGGTGCTCGATCAGGCGCTGCTGCGCCCGGGCCGCTTCGACCGCCGCATTACCATCGACCGCCCGAACCTCGCGGGCCGCATCGCCACGCTCGAGGTCCACACCCGCAACATCAAGCTCGGTGAGGACGTCGATCTCAAGAAGGTCGCGCTCGCGACCGCCGGCTGCGTCGGCGCGGACCTTGCCAACATCGTCAACGAGGCGGCGCTGCGCGCCGTGCGCAAGGGCCGCAAGCTCGTCACCCAGGAGGATATGCTCGCCGCATTTGAGTTCGTCATCGCGGGCAGCGAGAAGAAGAACAGCGTGCTCACCGAGTTTGAAAAGAAGCTCGTCGCCTACCACGAGGTCGGCCACGCGATGGTCGCCTACAGGCAGAAGAACGCCGAGCCCGTGCAGAAGATCACCATTGTGCCCCATACCGAGGGGAGCCTCGGCTACACGCTCCTCATGCCCGAGGAGGACAAGACGAATCTGCGTACCCGCGACGAGCTGATGGCGAAGATCGCCGTCTCCATGGGCGGCCGTGCCGCCGAGGAGGTCATCATGCACACGATGACCAACGGCGCCTCTCAGGACATTCAGGAGGCCACGAACATCGCGCGCAACATGGTCGCCATGTACGGCATGAGCGACGAGTTCGGCATGATGGCGCTCGGCTCCGTGCGCAGCCAGTATCTCGACGGCGGCTACGGTCTCGACTGCGCGCAGGAGACCGCCGCCGTGATGGATAAGGCCGTCAAGGAAATTCTGGAGAAGTGCTACGCCGACGCGGTGAAGGTCATCGAGGAGAATATCGACGATATGCACAAGGTCGTCGCCTATCTTTTGGAGAAGGAGACGATCACCGGCGGCGAGATGGTCGCCATCCTCGAGGGCCGCGATCCCGCGACGGTGGAGGACGCCTACGCCTCCACGCGCAGGAGCGACAGCGACTTCCGTCCCTCCGTGCCGAGCACCATCGAAGCGCCCGCGCGTCACATCTCCATGACGAGCGAGAAGATCGAAATGCCGCCGCTGGACGGCGAAGCGCCGGACGAGTCCGCCGCATCCGACGCGGAGAACGGCAAGAACGCGGAAACGCCCGCGGAGGAGACCCCTGTGCAGGACGCTCCCGCCGGTGACGGCGCGGAAACGCCCGACCACGAATAAACCGAAAGCGCCGCCCGCAGGCGGCGCTTTTCCGTAAGGAGGAGTTCCCATGAGACAACAGACGAGGGAGCTGGCGCTCGCGAGCGTGCTCGGTGCGCTGGCGGTGCTGTTCCTGTTCCTCGGTGGTGTGCTGCCGCTGGCGCTCTACGCCTGTCCCCTGCTCGCATCCGCCTGCCTGCTGCCCGTGCGCGAGGAGTGCCGCGCGAGCTATCAATGGTGCTGCTTTTTCGCCGCTGCCATTTTGGGATTGCTGCTTGGGCCGGACAAGGAATCCGCGCTGCTCTTCTGCTTTCTGGGCTATTACCCGCTCGTGCAGCCGAGTCTCGACGCGATCGGCAACCGCGCGCTGCGCTTTCTCACGAAGCTCGGGCTGTACGTTCTCGCCGTCGGCGCGATGTACGCGCTGCTCGTCTTTGTGTTCCGGCTTGACGCGGTGACGGCGGAGCTGGCGGCGACCGCCCCGTGGCTCATCGCGGCGACCTTTGCGCTCGGCGCGGTGCTGCTCTTTCTCTATGACGAGCTGCTGCGCCGCTTCGCGCGGCTGTATCGAAGGAGGAAGAGAGGATAACAAGGAAGTCGGCAGGAGCCATACGGTTCCTGCCGACTTTTTATGTTCTTATGCATCCTCCTTCGGCTGTAGCTTCGCGCTGAGATAGGCTGCGAGCGCGCCGAGCGCGGCGGCAAGCAGGCACAAAAGCGCGTCGCGCGCGCCGTCGTAGCGCAGGGGGATGATAACGACCGTCGAGGCCAGCACGATGCCGAACACGGCGTGGTAGAAAAGCGGGTAGTGCGTCTGGAAGCACCAATTCACCACGCGCGCGAGCGTCAGCACGATGAGCGCCATGCCGAGCAGCCACGGCAGGATCACCGCCATGTCGAGCCTTGCGAAGCCCTCGGCCATCGGCGTGAACAGCCCGACCGCCATCAGGATGGAGGAGGACGTCATGCCCGGTACGATCAGGCTCAGGCCCCAGAGCAGGCCGCAGAAGAGAAAGCCGAGGAAGCCCGGGCGCATCGTGTAGAACGCGCCGTACTGCGCGTAGAGCAAAACGGCGGAGAGGGCAAGAAAGCTGGCCGCGCAGGAAAGGTACGCGCCGCGTCCGCGCCCCTGCGCGCCCGCCTCGGCCCACAGGCTCGGGAGCGTGCCGAGGATGAGGCCGATGAACAGGCAGGTCGCGAGCTTTTCCGAGCGGTCGAACAGCACAAGGATCAGCCCGCCGCCGCACAGGAAGCCGAGGATCGCGCCGGCGCCGACCGGCAGCAGGAGGGAAAGATGGCGGCGCAGCCCGTTGAGCGGGTGGGCGAGTACCTCCATCACCGGCCGGTAGATGCCGAAGATGACCGACAGCACGCCGCCGGAGATACCCGGCAGAATGCCGCCTGCGCCGATGATAAAGCCCTGCACCAGCCGCAGCAGGACCGTCTTGAGGGAGAAGCCCATTTTTAATAGCCTCTCTTCCGGTCGACCAGATGCGCAAGCGGACGGCCCGCGGCATAGTTTTCCAGATCGTCGCAGAACATCTGCACGCTCTTGTCGCAGGTGTAGCCGAGCGTCATGTTGCCCGCGACGTGCGGCGTGAGCAGCAGATTTTTCGCGCGGCGCAGCGGATGGTCGGCGGGCAGCGGCTCAGGCACGACCACGTCGAGCGCCGCGCCGGCGAGCCGCCCGGCGTTGAGCGCGTCGCAGAGCGCCTCCTGGTCGATGGCGGTGCCGCGGCCGACGTTCACGACGAAGGCGCTGTCGGGCAGCAGCGCAATGCGCTCGTGCGAGAGGATGCCCACGGTCTCCGCCGTGGAGGGCAGCGCCATGACAAGGATATCCGTTTCGGGCAGGACGCTGTCCAGCTCCGCGATGGCATGGATGGAGGTGAACGCCGGGTCAGAGGATCTGACCGTGCGGCGCACGCCGGTGATGCACGCGGGATGGAAGGCCTGCGCGCGGCGGGCAAACTCCGTGCCGATGTCGCCCGTGCCGAGCACGGTGATCCGCGCGCCATGCAGCGAGCGGATACCGCCGGGGAGCGTTTCCCAGCCGCCCGCGCGGATGATCTCGGTATACTCCATCTGGCGGCGCAGCAGCATCAGGCAGACCATAATGAGATGCTCGGAGATGGTGGTGCCGTAGGCGCCGGAGGAGTTGGTGAGCCGACAGTCGGGATTCTGGTACAGGCTCTCGTCGCAGAAGTGGTCCACACCCGCCCAGCAGCAGCAATACCACTTGAGGCTTTTCGCGCTGCGGATGACCTTCTGCGAGCAGTGCCCGTAGAGGATCTCACAGTCGTCCACCCTGCCGACCGCTTCAGCGGACGAGGGGAAATACTCGATCTCATAGCCATATTTGGCTGCCGCCGCGTTGAGCTGACGCTCGTATTTGTCGTTGAGAAAGTCGATGATGACGCCGATCTTTTTAGCCATGCTGAGTGATCTCCTTTATAATTTGTTCCGCGCAGCGCATTCCGTCCGCCGCGGCGGAGAGAATGCCGCCGGCATAGCCGGCGCCCTCGCCGCAGGGATAGAGCCCGCGCAGAGCGGTTTGATAGGTGTTGTCGCGCACGATGCGCACGGGGGAGCTGGAGCGCGTCTCGACCGCGGTGAGCACCGCGTCGGGCGCGGCAAAGCCGTGCAGCTTTTTCTCCAGCAGCGGCAGCGCCTCCTCCAGCGCCGCGCAGACGAACGGCGGCAGGCAATCGTGCAGGTCGCACCAGCGCACGGCGGGGCGGTAGGTCGGTGTGACCCTCCCCGGCCCGATCGACGGACGGTGCGCGAGGAAATCGCCGACCGTCTGTGCGGGAGCGGCATAGCCCCCGCCGCCGAGGGCGTAGGCGGCCTCCTCCAGCCGTCGCTGAAAGGCGACGCCCGCGAGCACGTCGGTACCGCCGAAGTCCTCCGGCGTAACGGAGACGAGCAGCCCGCCGTTGATGTTTTCACCGTCGCGCGCCAGCTCGCTCATGCCGTTCGTGACCACGCGGCCCGCTTCGCTTGCCGCGGCGACGACCTGTCCGCCGGGGCAGACGCAGAACGAGAACACGCCGCGCCCCGCCGCCGTGTGGGCCGAGAGCTTATACGAGGTCGGCGGCAGCGAGGGGTGGCCCGCGTACTGCTTATACTGCTGCGCGTCCATATCGCTCTGGCGGTGCTCGATGCGCACGCCCACGGCAAAGGGCTTCGGCTCCATCGGGATGCCCGCATCACGCAACATGGCGAAGGTGTCGCGCGCGCTGTGACCGACCGCGAGCACCGCGTGCTCCGCGGGGAGCGTATACGTTCCGTTGGGAGACGTGACCCGCAGCGCGGCGAGCCGTCCGTCCCTCCGCTCCAGTCCGGTGACCTGATGCGCGAAGCGCACCTCCGCGCCGAGGGAAAGCAGCTCCTGCCGCAGATTCTGCAAAACGGTGTAGAGTCGGTCGGTGCCGATGTGCGGCTTGGCGTCGATGAGGATGTCCTCGCTCGCGCCGAACGCGGCGAACTCCTCTAAAATATAGCGGTGGCGGACGTCCTTCGTGCCGGTGTTGAGCTTGCCGTCGGAAAACGTGCCCGCGCCGCCCTCGCCGAACTGGACGTTCGAGCGCACGTTCAGCTCGCCCGTCGCCCAGAAGCGCTCGACATCGCGCCGTCTCCGCTCGACGCATTCGCCGCGCTCGAGCAGGATGGGCCGCGCGCCGCAGCGGGCGAGCACCAGCGCCGCGAACAGTCCCGCCGGGCCCGCGCCGATCACCACGGGGCGCACGGCGGGAGGGGCGATCATCGGCGGCAGCTCGTAAAAGGCGGGCGCGTATACGCTGACGCTTTTGTTCCTCGCGCGGCGCAGCACTCTTTCCTCGTTCTCGAGCGCGGCGGAAACGGTATAAATAAACGTCACGCCGTCGCGCGCGTCGATGCTGCGGCGGAGAATGTGCAGCGTATGGAGGGGTGCTTTGACACGCAGCGCCGCCGCGGCGCGTTCGTATAATAACGCCTCGCTCTCGCCCGGGGCGAGCTTCAGCCCTTCGATCTTCAGCATGGCAGCGCTCCTTTCGCATTGGGAAATCGGCTTTATTGTAGTATATCCGAATGTCCCGCGCAAGCTATTTTTTCCAATTCGGCCATTCTTCAGGATTTCTTTATGGCCTATTCAAAAAAAGTTCAAAAAAATTCGTTCCGGCTTCACGAAATGGACATAAACAGGGGGTATCATCGGTAGCATCAAAAGAAAAATAAACGCTTCACGGCAAGGAGGCTTATCTATGTATTACGAAGACGAAAACAACCTGTACCATTACAGCTACCGCAAAGGCGACAAGGTGGAGAATGTCCGCGACGTGGACTACACCGAGGTGCCGAACACCGCGGCAAAGGCAGACCCCTGGGAGGAAAAGAAACCGAAGAAGAATCGGCTGGGGCTAAAGATCGCCGCGCTGGCGCTCGCCTGCGCGCTCATCGGCGGCGCGGCGGGCGCGGGCATCACGCACCATGCCTTTGCCTCCGCGCGTGGCTCGACGCAGATCGAGGTCTCCGACCGTCAGGTCGCCGAGGTCCGGCAGGTCAAGGTGGACGGCAAGCAGCAGCTCACCATGCCCGAGGTCTACGCCGCCAACGTCAACAGCGTCGTGAGCATCAACGTGTCCACCACAACGAATGTCTTCGGCCGCACGACAGAGTCCGCCGCCAGCGGCAGCGGCTTTTTCATCACCAAGGACGGCTACATCCTCACCAACTATCACGTCATCGAGGGTGCGAGCACAGTCAAGGTCACGGCCTACGACGGCACGACCTATGATGCCGCCGTCATCGGCGGCGACGAGGATTACGACATCGCTGTCATCAAGGTCGAGGGCACGAATTTCCAGCCGGTCGTAATCGGAAAGTCCGGCAGCGTGCAGATCGGCGAGACGGTCGCCGCGGTCGGCAACCCGCTCGGCGAGCTGACCTTCTCGATGTCGCAGGGCATTGTCTCCTGCGTGAATCGCGCGATCAATGTGGACGGCAAGCCCTTCAACATGATCCAGGTCGATTGCTCCATCAACCCCGGCAACTCCGGCGGCCCGCTCTTCAACAGCTACGGCGAGGTCATCGGCATCGTGTCCGCGAAGTATTCGAGCTACTCCAACACCACCGTTGAGGGCATCGGCTTCGCCATCCCCATCGACGATGTGCTCGCCATGGTCAAGGACATTATGACCAACGGCTATGTGACCAACAAGGCATATATCGGCATCACTCCCCAGACCATGAACGCACAGATAGCACAGCAGTTCCGCTACGATGTCACGCAGGGCGTGTTCGTCTGCTCGGTCGAGCCGGGCAGCGCCGCGGAAAAGGCTGGCCTCAAGATGGGCGATGTCATCACCAAGATCGACGACAAGACCATCACGAGCTATGAGGACCTCGTCGCGGCGAAGAAGAGCTACAGCGCGGGCGACACCGCGACCTTCACCATCTACCGCGAGGGTAAGACGCAGACCGTCGAGCTGACCTTCGACGCCGCTCCTCAGACGCAGGAGACGGCGCAGGACAACAGCCAGCAGCAACAGGGCGGCAATAGCGGCGGAAACGGCGGCTATTACTACAATCCTTGGGATTTCTTCAATAGCTTCTTCGGCAACGGCTACTACGGCAGCAGCTATTCCGGCGAGAGCCGCGACGCAGCCTGAGCAAAACAGCATACGACATACCGGGGCGGCTCTTCGGAGCCGCCCTTTTTTGCCGCGTTTTGCCGCGCAAAAATAAGGACTTCCGCTTTTGGGAAAGCTGTGGTATAATTTTCTTCTATGAAACATGGAGAAGGAGGGAACGTCCATGCGCATCGGTACAGTGGAGATCAACTCGCAGCTCGCGCTCGCGCCGATGGCGGGCGTGACCGACGCGGCCTTCCGCGAGCTGTGCGCGTCCCTCGGCGCGGGGCTGACGTGCACGGAGCTCGTGAGCTCGAAGGCGCTGTGCTATCAGGATAAAAAGAGCCGCACACTGCTCGCGCCCTTTCCGGGCGAGCATCCGATGCAGGCCCAGATCTTCGGCAGCGACCCGGTCTGCATGGCCGAGGCCGCGCAGATCGCTATTGAGGCGAGCGGCGCGGACATTCTGGACATCAACATGGGCTGTCCGGTCGGCAAGATCGTCAACAACGGCGACGGCTCGGCGCTGATGCGCGATCCCGAAAAGGCGGCGCGCATCGCCGAGGCGGTGGTCAGGGCGGTAAAGGTTCCGGTCACGGTGAAGATGCGCCGCGGCTGGGACAAGGGCAACATCAACGCGCCGGAGCTGGCCGCGCTGCTCGAGAGCGTCGGCGTGGCGGGCATCACCGTCCACGGGCGCACCCGCGTGCAGATGTACGGCGGACAGGCAGACTGGTCGACCATCCGCGCGGTCAAGGAAGCGGTGAAGATCCCCGTTATCGCCAACGGCGATGTTTTTACCCCGGAAAATGCGATAAAAGCGTTGAAGCTCACCGGCGCGGACGCGGTGATGATCGGGCGCGGCTGCTTCGGCAATCCGTGGCTCTTTCAGCAGTGCAGAGCCGCGCTCGCGGGCGAGCCGATCCCGCCGCTGCCGCCGCTTGCCGAGCGCTGCGACGCGCTGGTGCGCCAGATCGAACGCAGCGCGGAGTTCCGCAATGAAAAGGTCGCGCTGCTCGAGGCGCGGCGGCACTACTGCTGGTATCTCAAGGGCGTAAAATACGCCAACTACTATAAAGACCAGATCAACCACATGGAGACGCTTGAGGATCTTTACCGCGTCACGGCGGGCATCAAGCGCGATCTGAGCGACTGAACACACGGAGCGGACATGAACGAAAGTGAACTGATCCAAGCCGCGCGGGGCGGCGACGAGGCAGCCTTTGAACAGCTCGTCCGGCTGCATGAGAAGAAAATATACAACCTCTGCCTGCGTATGTGCGGCAGCAGCGAGGACGCGGCGGAGGCCGCGCAGGATACCTTTCTCGCCCTCTGGCGCGGACTGGAGGGCTTCCGCGAGGACGCGGCGCTGTCCACCTGGCTCTACCGTCTGGCGAGCAACGCCTGCATTGACCTGCTGCGGCGCAGCAAGCGCACGGTGGACGGCGTATCGCTCGACGACGAGGACGTACACCTCGAGGTGTGCGACCGTGCGCCCACGCCGGAGGAGCACGTCGAGGGCCGGGAGACGCAGCGGCTGGTGCGTGAGGGGCTTGCCGCGCTGCCGGAGGATTACCGGCGCGTGCTCGTGCTGCGCGAGCTGCATCAGCTCAGCTATGCGGAGATCTGCGAGGTCACGGAGCTGGAGCTCGGCACGGTGAAGAGCCGCATCAACCGCGCGCGGCTGCTGCTGCGAAATTATTTGGCGGCAGACGGGAACTTTTTTGAAAAGCCAGCGTCAAAGGTTACAGAATGTAATCAGACTGTCGGAGGGGAGAGGAACGCAATATGAAGGAATGTGAAGAATTTGCGCCGCTGCTCTCGGCCTTTGTTGACGGAGAGCTGACGGAGGAGGAGCGTGCGGAGGTGCTCGCTCATGTGAGCGAATGCGAGAAATGCAGAAGGCTGCTCGGCGAGCTGACGGCCCTGCACGCCGCCTTCGGCGAGCTGGAGGACGAGGACGTGCCCGCAGGCTTCACGGAGGGCGTGATGGCGGCGGTGCGCGCAGAAAAGGCGGCGAAAAAGCCGCAAACAAAAAAGCAGAGCGCATGGCGGCGGTGGATGCCGATGGCGGCCTGCGCGGCGATCGTCGCGCTCGCGGCGGCGGTAACGATCCCGCGAACGGCGATGAAGCAGGAAGCAAACGACGCTGCACCTGCCGCGCCTGCCGCACAGGAGGATCAGGCGATGTTTTCGATGGCGGCGCCGCCCAGCGATCCGCTGCCCGATACGGACGCCGAGGTGGAATATCCCGAGCAGCGCTGTGAAACGGTGCAGTCCAGCCCCTACTATGACCGTCTGCTCGGCAGCGCGGCGGGCGGCGCGACGTCGGATGAGGCCAAGAGCGCCGATGCGCCCACCGCCGCGGAAAACGGCAGCTCCGAGCCGGAATACTACTGCGAGACCGCTCCCATCGGCGAGAGCGGAAGAGAGGGTAAATTTCTGGCAGCCGACTACGGCCTGCCGATGTTTGAGCTGTACGGCGCGGGCGCGACGGACTATGTGCTCTCAAGCGGCGGCGTGAAGGACGGCGACGCGGGCTTTTACTATGCCCCTATCGCCGCGCTGCGCGACCTGCCGGAGGGCCTCGGCATGAGGCAGGCGCAGGCGGAAACGCTCGCACTTGCCCCCGCGGACGCGGAGTGGGTGCTCGTCTATCCCAATGACGACAGCGAGGTGCCGCAGCCGTGAAGAAGCGTTCGCTGTGGCTCTGCCCTTTGGCTATCGCGGCCATCGTCGCGCTGGACCAGTGGGTGAAGGCCTATATCGTGACCCATTTCGCCGTGGGCGAGAGCAAGCCCTTTCTCCCACAGCTGCTGCGGCTGCACTATGTGCGCAATTTCGGCGCGGCATGGTCGAGCTTTTCCGGCGAGCGCTGGCTGCTCATCGGCGTGACGGGCGTGGGGATGCTCGCGCTCGCATGGCTGCTCGCGCGAATCGTGCGGCACCCGCTCGGCGTGTGGGCGCTGATCGCCGTGATCGGCGGCGGCGTGGGAAATCTTATTGACCGCGTTCGCCTCGGCTATGTGGTGGATATGCTCGACTGCACGTTCATCGAGTTTCCGGTTTTCAACGTTGCGGACTGCTTTGTGGTCTGCGGCACCATCGCGGCACTCGTTTACTACATTTGGATCTACCCGAACACCGACGCGAAGAATTGGGAGAAGGGCCATGGAACCGATCCTGCTCAGGGCAAGTGAAGAAAGCAAAAATCAAAGGCTCGACGCATTTCTTGCGTCGAGCCTTGACGGCTTGACCCGCTCGCAGGCGACGCGGCTCATCGAGAGCGGCGAGGTCGCGGTGGATGGGAAAGCCGTCAGCAAAAGCTATAAGCTCGCGGGCGGCGAGGACATCGCCGTGACGCTGCCCGAACCGGAGCCGGTCGAGGCCGTGCCGCAGGACATTCCGCTCGATGTGGTGTACGAGGACGCGGACGTGATCGTGGTCAACAAGCCCAGCGGCATGGTCGTCCACCCCGCGCCGGGGCACCCGGACGGCACGCTCGTCAACGCGCTGCTGTACCATTGCGCAGGAACGCTCTCGGGCGTCGGCGGCGCGCTGCGCCCGGGCATCGTCCACCGCATCGACCGCGACACGAGCGGTCTCATCATCGCGGCGAAGAACGACGCGGCGCACCAGTACCTCTCCGCACAGCTCGCCGACCACACGCTCGCGCGCACCTATGAGTGCATCGTTGCGGGCGCTCTGCGCGAGGACCGCGGCACGGTGGACGCGCCCATCGCGCGCCACCCGACCGACCGCAAGCGCATGGCGGTGGTCGCCGGTGGACGCGAGGCGGTCACGCGTTGGGAGGTCATCGCCCGCTATCCGGGCTATACCCACGTCCGCTGCCGGCTCGAAACGGGACGCACGCACCAGATCCGCGTCCACATGGCCTACATCGGGCATCCCATTCTCGGCGACACGGTGTACGGCGCAAAGAAGGAGGTCCCCGGCCTGACGGGGCAATGCCTGCACGCGGTCGGCCTGCGCTTTCTCCATCCGCGCACGCACGAGGTCGTGGAGCTTTCCTGTCCCCTGCCGGATGAATTCACAAGGATGCTGCAAAAAATCAGGAAATAAATTGCACGCGCTACGGCACCAAACAGGGGGAGCGTTCTCTATGGCAGAGAACGCTCCCCTTTTGCTATGCTGTTATTTGCACAAATATGAGAACCAGCCCTCGCTCTCGCGGGCCTCCATGATCGCCCAGCCCGCAAGACGCAGCGCGTCCGCGACCTCGACCGCGCGGTCGTCGATGATGCCCGAGCAGAGGAACAGCCCGCCCTTTTTCAGCAGCGGCCGCACCTGCGGCGCGAGCGCGATGATGACGTCCGCCACGATGTTCGCCACAACGATGTCATAGTCTCCGCCGAACTCGCGCGCGAGCCTTTTGTCGCTGAGCACGTCGCCCGCGCGGACGGTGTAGTGCTCCCGCCCGATGCCGTTGAGCGCGGCATTCTCGTAGGCGACGCCCACGCACTTGTCGTCGATGTCGCAGGCAAAGGCGTCCTCCGCGCCCAGCAGCAGCGCCGCGATGGAGAGGATGCCGCTGCCGCAGCCGAGGTCGAGCACCTTTTCGCCGCCGCGGATGTGCTTTTCGAGCGCCTGAAGGCACAGGCGTGTGGTCGCGTGGCTGCCCGTGCCGAAGGTCAGCCCGGGGTTCAGGATGAGCTTCACGCGCTCCGTCGGCTTCGCCTGCTCCCACTCGGGAATGACCAGCAGGCGCTCGCCGATCTCCATGGGCTTATAGAACTGCTTCCAGTTGTTCTCCCAGTCGGCGTCCTCCACGTTTTCCATCGTGAGGAGCAGCGGCGCGTATTCGGGATGCTGCTTCTTGAGCGCCGAGAGCGCGATGCGCACCTGCGCCAGCGTGGAAAAACCGCTCTCGCTTTCTTCGAGGTAGAAGGTCACGCGGCATTTGCCGTGCTTCTCCGCCAGCAGCTCATCGTCCACATAATCCCAATACTGGTGGTTGTTTTCGAGAAAATCCTTGAAGTCCGCCTCGTCGTCGATGACAAGACCCTCGACGCCCTGCTCGCGCAGCAGCTCGCTGACCGGCTCCAGACCGGCGCGGGCGGTGTCGATGTGCAGCTCCAGCCACTTCATCGCTGCGTCCCCACGAAGAACAGCCCCAGCGTGCCGCAGCCGGTGTGTGCGCCGATTACGGGGCCGATGAAGTCTGCGCGGACGTCCGTCACGCCGAAGCGCTCCTCCAGCAGCTCCTTGACATACGCCACGGAGTCGGGGCAGTTGGCGTGGCAGATGAACAAGGGCTGGTTCTTGTCCGGCTCGACGCCCAGCTCCTCCACCTTGTCGACCAGCGCCTTGAGCGCAGCCTTGGTGCCGCGCGCCTTGCTCATGGGAATGAGCCTGCCCTCGCTGTCGGTGTGCATGACGGGCTTGATGCCCAGCATCGTGCCGACGAAGGCCGCCGTGGCGCTCACGCGGCCGCCGCGCTTGAGGTGGTTGAGATCGTCCACGATGAACCAGTGGCATTGGGTCTGGAGGATGCTCCTCACATATGCCGCCAGCGTCTCGATGTCGGGGCTGCTCCTCCGGCGCTCCTGTACCGTGCGGTAGAGCAGCATCCCCTGTCCGCGCGAGGCGGAGAGGGAGTCGATGACAACGATCTTCGCGTCGGAGTACTCGCTTTTCAGGTCCTCCGCCGCGATGCAGGCGGACTGGTAGGTGGTGGACAGTGCGCCGGAGAAGCAGATGCACAGGATATCCTTGCCCGCGTCGAGCGCCCTGCGCATCGCCTCGTCGAACTGACCGACATTAGCGGCGGCGGTAGTGCTGTTCTCGCCCGCAGCGATCTTTGCGAAAAATTCCTCGGGGGACATCTCGGCATGGTCGGGCGTGTTGAGATAGGTTTTGCCGTCGATCGTAAAGGAAAGCGGCAGAACGGTAAGCCCGAGCTCGTCGACCTCCTGCTGATTCAGGTCGCAGCAGCTGTCGGTCATGATAATATAGTCACGCATGGCGTTCCTTTCCGGGCCGCAGACAAACGGCCCCTTTTGGGGAATAGAGTCGATTCTTCCTTAGAATGGCAGTATTGTAGCAGAACGTTAAGATAATATCAATCATTTTCTGTAAACAATGCTTTCCGTTTACTTTCCGACGCAGAAGCGTTCAAAAATGCGCGTCACCATGTCCTCGCGCGCCGTGCGGCCGGTCAGCTCGCCGAGCGCGTCAAGCGCACCCTCGGCCTCGGTGAGCACCACGTCGGGCGTCAGCCCGGCGGTGAGCGCCTCGTGCGCCGCACGGACGCTCTCGAGCGCACGGCGGATGGCTTCGGCCTGCCGGGCGTTGGTGAGCAGCGTGCCGCCCGCGGGAACGCCGGCAGGAAAGCAGTCTCCGATCGTGTCGATCAACGCATCCAGCCCGCCGGGCATTACGGAATTAAAGGAGACCAGATGCTCCGGCGCAGGCGCGCCGTCCGGCAGTCTCCAAACGGCGGTCTTTACGGCGGGGTTTCGATCGTCCTTGCTGATGGCCAGAATCCAATGCGGCGCTCGGGCGGCAAGCGCGAGAATGTCTGGCTCCACAGTAAGCGGCGTATGGCTGCCGTCCGCTACCACGATCACCAGATCAGCGCTCTCGACCGCGCGGCGCGAGCGCTCCACGCCGAGCCGCTCCACGGCGTCGTCTGTCTCGCGGATGCCCGCCGTGTCGATGAGCCGCAGCAGCACGCCGCCGACCACCGCCTTCTCCTCCACGGTGTCGCGCGTCGTGCCGGGAAGGTCGGTGACGATGGCGCGGTCGTAGCCCACAAGCGCGTTGAGCAGCGAGCTTTTGCCCGCGTTCGGCGCGCCGACGATGGCGGTCGCCGCGCCGCTTTTGAGCACGCGTCCGTGCGCAAAGGTGCCGAGCAGAGCCGCGAGCGTTTGTTCGCTCTCCGAGAGCGTCCGCTCCGTCTCGGCAAGCGTGAGGTCCTCGATGTCCTCGTCGGGATAGTCCACCACGGCGTAGAAGCGGCTGGTGAGGCCCAGCAGCGCGTCGTAGGCCTGTTCGAGCGGGCGGCGCAGCGCGCCGTCCACCTGGGCGGCGGCGTTCCGCGCCGCCTCGGCGGTCTCGGCGTCAATGAGGTCGATGACCGCCTCCGCCTCGGTGAGGTCCATTTTGCCGTTCAGAAACGCGCGCTCGGTAAACTCCCCCGCCCGCGCCTGCCGCGCGCCTGCGGCAAACGCGGCGCGCAGGGCCTCCTGCAAAACGACCGGCGAGCCGTGGCAGTGCAGCTCCGCGCTCTCCTCGCCCGTGTAGCTGTGTCCGGCGGAGAACACCACCGCCAGCGCGTGGTCGAGCGTGCGGCCCTCGGCGTCGCGCACCGTGCCGTAGGTCATGCGCCGCGGTGGAAGCTCCGCAGCCGAACGACCGTTCACCGGCGTGAACAGCGCCGCGAGCACGCGCCGCGTCTCCGCGCCGCTCAGGCGCACGATGCCGACCGCGGCGGCCGCGGGCGCGGTGGCGATGGCAGCAATGGTGTCGGGCATAAGACGACCTCCTTGATGATAGCCGATATTTGTCGATATGATACCACAAAACGGAAAAAATGAAAAGGGGCACGGCGCAGCCGTGTCCCTCTTTTTGTATTCCACCGATCGGCAATCAGCGTGAGATGCAATAAAAATAGATGTTTACACAAATCATCACAACGGCAAACGCAATAAGCACCGCCCAGCTTATTTGCATGGCCTTAGATTTTGTATTCCTGATGCAATATGCCAAATAGATGATCCAGCAGGAGTAGAACGCAAAAATAATGCCGCGGTTCCGGATTAATATACTTAGAAGGAACAACGCATTTACGATCTTCATTCCATTCTCTGACATCAGTATACTTTTGATCTCTTTCACCGGTTGACCTCCCAGCTGAATATATTATCGTTTTTATTGTATCATACTCCGCACTTCCCCACAAGGGCAAAAAAGACGCCGCATATCAAATTTCAGCTTGCCGCTTACTGCTCCTTGGCGGCCTCGGCCTGCTGGGCCTCGATCTCGAGGAGAGCGTCCTTGCGGGAGAGATTCCAGCGGCCCTTTTCGTCGATCTCCATGAACTTGACCCAGATCATGTCGCCGACGGTGACCACGTCCTCAACCTTCTCGACACGCTTCTTGTCGAGCTTGGAGATGTGGACCAGACCGTCCTTGCCCGGGGCGATCTCCACGAAGGCGCCGAACTGCATCAGGCGCACGACGCGGCCGTAGTACAGCTTGCCGACCTCGGGGACAAACACGATGTCGTCGATGCACTTCTTCGCGGCGTCGCAGGCGGCGGCGTCGGCGGAGGCGATGTGGATGGTGCCGTCGTCGTCGATGTCGATCTTCGCGCCGGTGTCGGCGACGATCTTCTGAATGACGGAGCCGCCCTTGCCGATGACCTCGCGGATGCGGTCGGGATCGATCTTCATGGTGATCATCTTGGGCGCGTAGGGGCTGACCTCGGGACGCGGCTCGGCGATGCAGGGCAGCATGATCTGATCGAGGATCTGCACGCGCGCGTCGTAGGTGATGTCCAGCGCGTTCTTGATGATCGCCATGGTCAGGCCGTCGTTCTTGAGGTCCATCTGGATGGCGGTGATGCCCTTCTTCGTGCCGGCGACCTTGAAGTCCATCTCGCCGTGGAAGTCCTCAACGCCCTGAATGTCGATGAAGGTGGTAAAATCGTCGCCGTCCTGAATAAGACCGCAGGAGATGCCGGCGACAGGCGCCTTGATGGGCACGCCGGCGTCCATCAGCGCGAGCGTGGAGCCGCAGATGGAGCCCTGAGAGGTGGAGCCGTTGGAGGAGACGACCTCGCTCACCACGCGGATGGCGTAGGGAAACTCCTCAACGGGCGGAATGACGGGCAGCAGCGCGCGCTCGGCGAGAGCGCCGTGACCGATCTCGCGGCGGCCGGGGCTGCGGGCGGGCTTGGCTTCGCCGACGGAGTAGCCGGGGAAGTTGTAGTGGTGCATATAGCGCTTCTCGGTCTCTTCCCAGATGGTGTCGAGCTTCTGGTTGGCGCTGAGGGTATCGAGGGTGCAGACGGAGAGCACCTGCGTCTGGCCGCGGGTGAACAGGCCCGAGCCATGGACGCGGGGCAGCACGCCGACCTCGGCGGCGAGAGGACGGATCTCGTTCTTCTGACGGCCGTCGACGCGGTGGCCCTCGAGCAGCCACGCCTTGACGATCTTCTTCTGGAACTTATAGGTGAACTCGTCGAGGTACTGATCCATGTCGGGATACTCCTCGAGGTACTTCTCGTGCCAGTGCTCGATCATCTCGTTCCAGCGGGCCTCGCGGACGTTCTTGTCGTCGGTATCCATGGCGGCCTTGGCCTCGTCCATGAAGTCGGCAACGATCTTGTCAAAGAGCTCCTGATTGAAGTTCGCGTGGGGATAGTCGAACTTGGGCTTGCCGATCTCGGCGACCATGCGGTTGATGAGCTCGATCTGCTTCTGATTTTCGTTGTGCGCCAGCTCGATGGCACGGTACATCGTGTCGTTATCGACCTCGTTCGCGCCCGCCTCGATCATCACGACCTTCTTGCCGGTGGAGACAACGGTCACGTCAAGGTCGGAGACCTTGCGCTGCTCGCTCGTGGGGTTGAGGACCAGCTCGCCATTGACGAGACCGACCTTCAGCGCGCCGACGGGGCCGTTCCAGGGAATGTCGGAGATGGCGAGGGCGGCGGAGGTGCCGATGAGCGCGGCGATCTCGGGAGAACAGTCGTGGTCGACCGCCATGACGGTCGCCATGATGGACACGTCGTTGCGGAAATCGTAGGGGAAGAGCGGGCGGATGGGGCGGTCGATGACGCGGCTGGTCAGGATGCCCTTCTCGCCGGGGCGGCCCTCGCGGCGGTTGAAGCTGCCGGGGATGCGGCCGACGGAGTACATCTTCTCCTCAAAGTCGACGGAGAGGGGGAAGAAGTCGATGCCGTCGCGGGGACGGGCGGACGCAGTGGCGCAGACCAGCACGCGGGTGTCGCCGTAGCCGACCATGACGGCGGCGTTGGCGAGCTCGGCGAGCTTGCCGACCTCGAGGGTCAGCGGACGGCCGGCGAGCTCCATTTCATACTTGTGGTAGCCGGGAAATTGACGGTGGGTAATGATGGTGGACATGATCATACTCCTTTTCAGATTTTTGTCGGGAGCCTTGTCCGACCCTTTAGCACTTGAGCTCAGCCGCGAAGGTCTCGCGGACAAGATCAACTGCTAAAATGCGGGCGTCGGCTCCCTGTTTTGCGGGCTTTTGCGGGAAAATCAGGGGTGCAAGATAGCAAAACACGCGGGGAAAGAATATCCTTCCCCCGCGCATATTGTCTCTTACTTACGGATGCCGAGCTTGGCGATGATGGCACGATAGCGCTCGATGTCCTTCTTCATGAGGTAGTCGAGCAGGCTGCGGCGCTTACCGATCATCTTGTACAGGCCGCGGCGGGAGTGGTTATCCTGCGCGTGGACCTTGAGGTGCTCGGTGAGCTGGTTGATGCGCTCGGTGAGAATGGCGATCTGGACCTCGGGAGAACCGGTGTCGCTCTCATGGGTGCGGTTGGCTTCGATAATGGCAGTCTTCTGGTCTTTGAGCATCATAGTTGTGTTTCCACCTTTCAAAAATATTCACCCTGAACTGAGCGGCGGGACAGGTGACGATCCGCGTCCTAAGTTCGGGTATGCTCCTCGCGCGCCTTCACGCGCTTTGATATCATACCACGGTTTTTTTCTATTGTAAAGGGAAATCTGCGAAAATATTCCGCGTTTTCTCCTCTTTTTTCGCCGGGGGAGCAAAAAGCGGGACGGACCGCATGGTCCGTCCCGCCGCAGGAGACTGGATATTCGCTTATTCGAGCTTGCCTGCCTTCACGCCGTTGAAGTGCTCCTTCGTCAGCTTGATGACCACGGGGCTGAGCAGCAGGATGCCGATGAGGTTCGGGATCGCCATGAGGCCGTTGAGGGTGTCGGAGATGTCCCACACCAGCTTGAGGTTGGCGACCGAGCCGGCGATGACGACGAGGCAGAAGAGAACCTGATAGGGGCGGATGATCTTGCTGCCGAAGAGGAACTCCGCGCAGCGGGTGCCGTAGAGCGCCCAGCCGAGGATGGTGGAGGTGGCGAAGAGCAGCAGGCCGACGGCAAGGATCAGGGAGCCGAGCTTGTCGCCGAAGACGCTGGCGAAGCCCGCGACCGCGGTGGGCACGCCCGCGAGATCGTTGTTGCCGTAGTTGCCGGTGGCCGCGCCGGAGCAGAGGACGACGAGGGAGGTCAGGGTGCAGATGACGATGGTGTCCATAAAGACCTCGAAGATGCCGTAGAGGCCCTGCCGGACGGGGTTCTTCTCGGAGGTGGCGGCGTGCGCGATGGGCGCAGAGCCGAGACCGGCCTCATTGGAGAAGACGCCGCGGCCGACGCCCTTGGTGATGGCGAGCTTCATGGTCACGCCCACCGCGCCGCCGACGACGGCGGAGGGGTTGAACGCGCCCTGGAAGATGCTGGCAAACACGCCGGGGATCGTGCCCGCGTTGGCGATAACGACCACGAGTGCACAGACGATGTAGATGGCCGCCATGCCGGGGACGAGCTTTTCGGTGACCTGACCAATGCGCTTGACGCCGCCGAGGAGCACGAGCGCCACGAAAATGGCGATCACAACGCCGGTGATGAGGCCGATGATCATGTCAAACTCCTTGGCGTTCTCATGGAATGCGACCGCGACGGAGTTGACGGAGGAAGCGATGGAGTTGATCTGGGAGATGTTGCCGATGCCGAACGCGGCGAGCGCGCCGAACACGGAGAAGATGACGCCCAGCCACTTCCACTTGGGGCCGAGACCGTTCTTGATGTAGTACATCGGGCCGCCGCACCAGTCGCCCTTTTCGTTGCGCTCACGGTACTTGACCGCGAGGGTGACCTCGGCGAACTTGGTGACCATGCCGAAGAGAGCGGAGATCCACATCCAGAACACCGCGCCCGGGCCGCCGAGGATGATCGCGCCGGTGACGCCGGCGATGTTGCCCGTGCCGACCGTGGACGCCAGCGCCGTGGAGACCGCCTGCATCGGCGTGATCTCGCCCTCGCCCGCTTCGGACTTCTGGAAGATCTTGCCGATGGTGTTCTTCCACCAGTAGCCGATCTTGGAGAACTGAATGAAGCCGACGCGGAAGCTCAGGTAAATGCCCGTGCCGACCAGCAGTGCCAGCATGATGGGTCCCCATACAAAGCCGTTTACCGCACTGTTGATTTCTATGATCTTATCCATGTGATTTCCCCTCTCCTATTAAATTGCATTGCTTTCAAAAGGGCATATTGGGTCTTCCCGCCCTTTCTCTACGGTATTAAGATAGCAGATTCCACGCGCAAAAGCAACCGTCCGACGGCACTTTCTCCATTTTTGTTAAATTGGTACTTTAAAATTATTAAATTTCGTCAATATGACGATTTGGTACAATAGATAAATTCTTAACAGGGCCTTATCGTTCTTCTGTGAGATTTCGCCAATTTCCGAAAAATACTTGACAGAACGACACTCTCATGCTATCCTAACTGTACTAATACGATTAATACAGTCAGGAGGGATGGCAGCATGGTTTCCTTCAGCGTTCTGACGGTCGGCGTAGGCGCGATCCTTGTGGTCCTGCTCGTCGCTGTCGTCGTACTTCTCAGCCGATAAGCAAACAGGAGGCACCGCTATGATCACCTTGAATTACCGCGATGCGCGCCCGATCTACGAGCAGGTGCGCAATGGGCTGCGGCGGCTGATCGTCTCCGGCGCGATCGCCGACGGGGAAAAGCTCCCCTCGGTGCGCGCGCTGGCCAGTCAGCTCGCCATCAACCCGAATACCATCCAGCGCGCTTACAGCGAGCTGGAATCGGAGGGCTACGCCGCGTCTGTCCCGGGAAAGGGCAGCTTCGCCGTGCGCCGCGAGCGCGCGGAGGACGACGCCCGCCGCCTCGCGCTGATCGACACCCTGCGCGAAACGCTGCGCGAGCTGCGCGCGCTCGGCATGACGACCGCCGAGCTGGACGCCATCTACCGGGAGGAGGAAGAGAAATGATCGAAATTCGTGAGCTGGTGAAGACCTTTGACGGCTTTGCCGCGCTCGACGGCGCGAGCGTGAGCGTGCCGCAGGGCGCGATCTACGGTCTCGTGGGGCCGAACGGCGCGGGCAAATCCACGCTGCTGCGCCACCTGACCGGCGTATACCGGCAGGACTCCGGCACCGTCTCGGTGGACGGCGCAGACGTATGGGAGAACGTGGCGGTCAAACAGCGCATCGCCTCCATCCCCGACGACTGGCACTATTTTATGCAGTCGAGCATACGCGACATGATGAAATTTTACCGCGGCTTCTATCCGCAGTTCAACATGGAGCGCTACGAGAAGCTGCGCGGCGTCTTTTCGCTGGACGAAAAGCAGCTCATCCGCCGTCTTTCCAAGGGAATGCAGAAGCAGGCGGCGTTCTGGATCGCCATGTGCTGTATGCCGGACTATCTCATTCTGGATGAGCCGGTGGACGGCCTCGACCCCGTGATGCGCCGTCAGGTGTGGAGCCTTATCATGCAGGACGTCGCCGAGCGCGGCACGACGGTGCTCGTCTCCAGCCACAACCTGCGCGAGCTGGAGGACGTGTGCGACCACGTCGGCATCATGAATAAGGGAAAGGTCCTGCTCGAGCGCAGCCTTTCCGAGCTGCAGGAGAACACGGTCAAAATGCAGATCGTCTTCCGGGGCGAGGGCGCGCCGGAGCTCCCCGCGGGGCTGAACCTGCTGCACGAGAGCCATCTCGGGCGCGTGTTCACCATCATCTTCCGCGGCAATACGCAGCAGATCACCGAGCGGCTCGCCGCGCTGGACCCCGTGTACATGGAGGCCGTGCCGCTGACGCTGGAGGAAATTTTCATCTATGAGCTGGGAGGTGCCGACTATGCAGTCCGCGACATCGTTCTTTAACCGCGCGCTTTTCCGCAAGAACCTGCAGCGCTTCTGGCCGCTGTGGCTGGGCTACGTCCTGATCTGGCTGCTGCTCCTGCCGCTGCCGCTGCTCAACGAGCTGGCCGACTATCACGGTGTCCCGACCGTGGCCGACGCCTCGTATTACCTGCTGCAGATCGGCGCCTACGGCGGGCTTGTGATGGGCGCCGTGTTCGGCATCTTCTTCGCCATGGCGATGTTCGCCTACCTTACCAACCCCGCGCCACGCAGGGCTTCCATTCCATGCCCGTGCGGCGTGAGACGCTGTACGCGACCAACTACCTCACCGGCCTTGTGTGCATGGTCTCCGCGCTCGTGCTCGCCTTTGCCCTCGCGGGCATCACCGCCGCCTGCTTTGGCGCGCTGAACCTTACCGCGCTCGGTACCGCGCTGCTCGCCGCCGTGCTCTCGGTGCTGTTCTTCTACTCCTTCGCTGTGCTGTGCATGATGTTCACCGGGCAAATTCTGGCCGCGCCCGTGTTCTACGGCACCCTCAATTTCCTTGCCGTGGGTATGGAATACCTCGTGCGCACCTTTGCCGGCAACTTCCTCTACGGCTACAGCGGTTATTCCGCTCCGGAGACCTTCGCCTTCCTCTCGCCTGCCTGGGAGCTTGTCTGCGTGCTGGACGTGAGCAATGTCGCCCGCGTGGACCGCATCCTCAGCGACGGGACGCATCAGGTCATTCGGGGCGGCGAGTATATGCTCAGCGGCCTTGGCGTGCTCGGCATCTATGCTGCCGTCGGCATCGTGCTCGCCGTGCTCGGCCTGCTCGTCTACCGCCGCCGCGCGAGCGAGGCGACCGGCTCCATCGTCACCGTGGCATGGGCGCGCCCCATCTTCAAATACGGCGTGGCGGTCTGCGCCGCGTTCTCGCTCGGGCAGCTTATCTACTTCCTCGTCTTCGGTCTCAACCTCCATAACGGCCAATACTCGCTCCCCGGCACCATCGCCTGTATGCTCTTCACCGGCCTGCTCGGCTACTTCGCCGCGGAAATGCTGCTGCACAAGAGCTTCCGCGTCTGGCGCACAGGCCGCGTCGGCGCGCTGGTGTTCTCCGCCGTGCTGGTGTGCTTCGGCGTCGCCATGTCGCTCGACCTCACCGGCTACGAGAGCTATACGCCCGATGCGGAGGAGGTGGAGTTCGTCTCCGTTTATCTCTCCTCGAACGGCGACTACCTCTCCTGCAAGCTCGACGAGCCGGAGAGCATTGAGCGCACCCTCGCCGCGCACCGCGCGATGATCGCCGACAAGGCGCGCCAGCTCAGCTACGCGCGGACCACCTATGAAACGCCCGCGGACGCTCCGGTCGACAGCTATCTCTATTTCACCGTCACCTACGCGCTCACGGACGGGCGCGTCGTGCGCCGCAGCTACGTCGACTGCCGCGCCTTCTCCCGGGAGCTGAACGAGCCCGGCTCCGTCGCGCAGACGATGACGGCGCTGCTCAACTGTCCCGAGGCCGCGCTCGACCGCGTGCTCGGCGAGCTGGCGGACGACAAGAGCAACGCCTATCTCACCGGCGGCTACTACGACGTCGTCAGCGACGGCGCCTACGGCGAGGACGACGGCGAGCTGACCTCCGCGCAGGCCAACACGCTCGTCTCCGCGCTGCGCCGCGACTACGAGGCGGGTCACGCCTCCAACGCCTCGCTCTTTGAGGACACGCTCTACAGCGGCAGCTTCTATGTCGAGCTGGAGCTGTGGTACAGCGTCCGGATGGACGAGAAACCGACCGACCGGTCGATCGACACGACCTCGAGCGGCAGCGTCTGTGCGATCGTCACGCCGGGCATGACCTGTACGCTCGAAGCGCTTGCCGGCATGGGCATCGAAACGCCCACGACCGCGCGCGGCTTCTGACGCATGGCTGCACGAAAAAAGCGCAGACGCGTCCGGCTGGAGCGGGCGGTCATCGCCGTGCTCGTCCTCTGCATCAGCGCGGAGCTGGTCTACTGGTTCCGCCACCGCGGCGTCCCCGGCGCGGACGTGTCCACGCCGGAATGGGTGGAGCAGGACATCCTGCCGCTCAACCCGTATTCCCGCCCCGGCACGCCGCTCGAGACGATCGACGGCGTGGTGATCCACTATGTCGGCAACCCCGGCACCTCGGCGGCGGCGAACCGCAGCTTCTTCGCCAACCTTGCCCTCACGCACGAGACCTATGCCAGCGCCCACTTCGTCGTGGGGCTGGAGGGCGAGGTCCTCCAATGCGTTCCGCTCTCGGAGGTCGCCTACTGCTCCTCGCAGGCGAACGATCACACCGTTTCCATCGAGGTCTGCCACGCCGACGAGACGGGCGAGTTCTCCGCCGAGACGATGGCGAGCCTCCTGCGGCTGACGGCGTGGCTGTGCGAGGAATTCGATCTCGCTCCCGCCGACGTCATCCGCCACTACGACGTGACCGGCAAAATTTGTCCGAAATACTACGTCGACCACCCCGAGGCGTGGGAGGACTTCCGCTCCGCCCTCCGCGCGGCGCGCACACAGGAGAACCCTTCATGAAACAGATCCCCAAAAAGCTGAGCGGCTTCGCGCTCAAATACATCGCCATGGTCTCCATGCTCTGCGACCATGCGAATATGCTCGTGATCCGGCGCGGCTTTTTCGCGCCGTTCCGCGGTGAGGACGGAAGCACGCTCATCCCGCAGAACGCGCCCGCATGGCTCGGCGCCGTGCAGGGCGTCTACCGCGTGTTTGATGTGCTGGGCCACCTCGCTTTTCCGCTCTATGTCTTCCTGCTCGCCGAGGGCTTCACGCACACACGGGACCGGAAGCGGTATTTCCTCACGCTGCTGGCCTTTGCCCTTATCAGCGAGCCGGTCTTCAACCTCGCGCACTATGAGCAGTGGACCGCTCCCGCGCTTCAAAACGTACTCTTTACGCTCTCGCTCTCCTGCCTGGAGCTATTCGTGCTCGCACGCATTGAGTCCGACGCGGCAGAGCGCGGGAAGCGGATAGCGCTGTACGTCCTGACCTGTCTCGTCTTCGGCGCGGCGGCGTTTGCCGTCCGCAGCGAATACGTCTTTCTCGGCACGCTCTCCGCCGCGCTTTTCTATCTGCTGCGCTCGGCGGGCGTATGGCGGCTCGCGGGACTGCTCCCGCTGCTCATCGCCTCGCCGTGGGTGCTGCTGTGCGCACCGCTCCTGCTGCTCTACAGCGGCGAGCGCGGGCGGCGCGGCGGAAAATATTTCTTTTACTTTTTCTATCCCGCGCACTTTCTCCTTTTGCAGCTGCTCGGGAAATGGATCGCTACAGCCCTTGCATAAGGAAAGCGCGGAGCCTTCTGCTCCGCGCTTTTTCATCTTATTCCGACACCAGCTCGTACTCTCGCCCCGCGGCAAAGCGGGCGATCATCTCGCTCGTGAGGGCGACGCCGTTGTCACGGTAGTCGCGGCGCAGCTCCTCGCGGCTGACCCACGCGCCGTCCGCCAGCTCAAAGTTGTCGAGATGGATGGTCTCGTCGCCGTCCAGCTCGCACCAGTAGCCGAGCAGCAGCCCGCCGCCGGAGATGCCCCACGGCTGAGACTTATAGTAGCGCAGGTTTTTGACCTTGAGGCCGACCTCCTCCATCACCTCGCGGTGAACGGTCTGCTCGGTGGTCTCGCCGAACTCGGTGAAGCCTGCGATGAGCGCCGTGCGCGTCGCGCCGGGGCGGTTCGCGTACTGCGTGAGCAGCAGGTAGTCGCCGTGCGTCACCGCCACGATGACCGAGGGGTTGATGCGCGGGAAGATCATATTGCCGCACCTGGGGCAGTGCATCATGCGCTCGTTGACGTCGTGCTCGAGCGGCGTGCCGCAGCGGCCGCAGAACCTCGTGTCGCGGTACCAGCAGCACAGGTGCCACGCGCTGACCGCGGCGAAGGCGATCTCCTTCGGCTGCTCGGTGCGGAAAATATTGATGTCGCGGTAGGTCCAGCCGTCCGGCTCGCGCGGCGTTTCGTCGCGCAGGAGGTAGTATTCCCTGCCGTCCAGCTCAAAAAGGTAGGTGAACCTCTCATCGCCGTCGGGAAACATGGCGCGGCTCGGGAGCTTGAGTCCGTTGTCGTCGATGCGGCAGAGGAGGTTTCTCCCGCAGAACTGCACGACGGCGCTCGACCTCTTCGGCACGGCGTTCGGCTTCCATTCGTTGTATAAATGCTTCGGCTCGATATCGTGGATCATGGCGCGGCCTCCGGAATTTGTCGCTTTCGCGTATTTTTCGCCGATAGTATAGCCTATTTTTGCCACTTCCGCAAGCATTTTCAGCCTTGACAAAGCGAAAGAATGCGGGTAGAATGACCGTAATATGTGGAATTGTGCAGATGAGGACAAGTAGCTTCCCGTCCGCCCGCAAAGAGAGCTGCCGGTCGGTGCGAGGCAGCGGGGCGCGGAGAGCGAATATCACCTCGGAGCAGGCGTCTGAAACCGCAGTAGGACAGCCCGGGTGCGACCGTTACATCGCGGCATTTGAGCGGCTGCCGGAACGGCAGCAAGAAGAGTGGTACCGCAGAGTATGGTTATGCTTTGTCTCTTTTGTCGGGAGACAGAGCATTTTTATTTTGCAGCAAACAGAAAAATTCACATAAAGGAGACACGACATGGATTACAAAGCGACGCTGAATATGCCGAAGTCCGGCTTCCCGATGCGCGCGGGCCTGCCTAAGCGCGAGCCTGAGATGCTCAAGCATTGGGAGGAAATGGACCTCTACAACGTGATGCTCAAGAAGAACGAGGGCAAGCCCCGCTTCGCTCTGCACGACGGCCCTCCGTTCTCCAACGGCGGACTGCACATGGGCCACGCGCTCAACAAGTCCCTCAAGGACTTCATCACCCGCTCCTACGCGATGCGCGGCTACTACACGCCCTATATCCCCGGCTGGGACAACCACGGTATGCCCATTGAGAGCGCCATCATCAAGGAGCAGAAGCTCAACCGCAAGGCCATGAGCGTTGCAGACTTCCGCACCGCCTGCCACCAGTATGCCGACAAGTACATCGGCATCCAGATGGAGGGCTTCAAGCGCATCGGCGTGCTCGGCGACTGGGAGCACCCCTACAAGACCATGGATCCCGGCTTTGAGGCCGAGGAGGTCAAGGTCTTCGGCGCAATGTACAAGAAGGGCTACATCTACAAGGGCCTCAAGCCCGTGTACTGGTGCTATCACGATGAGACGGCGCTGGCCGAGGCGGAGATCGAATATCAGGACGACCCCTGCACGACCGTGTACGTCAAGTTCCCGATGCACGACGACCTCGGCAAGCTCGGCCATCTCGATAAGAGCAAGCTCAGCTTCGTCATTTGGACGACCACCATCTGGACGCTGCCCGGCAACCTCGCCATCGCGCTGCATCCTGACGAGAGCTACGCCATCGTCCGCAACGACGACAACGGCGAAATGTACATTGTCGCCGAGGCGCTCGTCGAGAAGGTCATGGCCGTCGGCAAGGTCGAGCACTACACCGTCGTCGAGACCCACCCCGGCAACTTCTATGAGAATATGCTCGCGCAGCATCCGTTCCTGCCCAAGACCAGCCGTCTGGTCCTCGCCGATTATGTCACGATGGATTCCGGTACGGGCTGCGTCCACACCGCCCCCGGCTTCGGCGCGGACGACTATCAGACCTGCCGCCGCTACGGCATGGATATGGTCGTGCCCGTCAACGATCAGGGCCGCCACACCGACTATGCCGGCAAGTATGAGGGAATGCTCGTGGAGGAGTCCAACCCCGTCATCCTCAACGATATGAAGGAGGCCGGCTCCCTCTTCGCTTCCGAGGAGATCGTGCACAGCTATCCGCATTGCTGGCGCTGCAAGAAGCCCATCATCTTCCGCGCCACCCCGCAGTGGTTCTGCTCCGTCGATTCCTTTAAGGACGAGGCCTGCGCCGCGTGCGACGACGTGCGCTGGGTCCCGGGCTGGGGCATCGACCGCATGAAGAGCATGATCCGTGAGCGCGCCGACTGGTGCATCAGCCGTCAGCGCCGCTGGGGTCTGCCCATTCCCGTGTTCTACTGCGCCGACTGCGGTAAGCCCGTCTGCACCGACGAGACCATCGAGGCCGTTTCCGCCCTCTTTGCCGAGAAAGGCTCCAACGCCTGGTTCGAGATGGACGCCGCCGACATTCTGCCCAAGGGCTTCGCCTGCCCGCACTGCGGCAAGAGCACCGGCTTCACCAAGGAGGAGGACACGCTCGACGGCTGGTTCGACTCCGGCTCCACGCACTTCGCCGCAATGAAGAAGGATCAGGGCTTCTGGCCCGCCACGATGTACCTCGAGGGCCTCGACCAGTACCGCGGCTGGTTCCAGTCCTCCCTGCTGACCGCCGTGGGCGCGTTCGGTGAGGGCGCTCCCTTCAAGGAGTGCGTCACCCACGGCTGGACCGTGGACGGCGAGGGCCGCGCGATGCACAAGAGCCTCGGCAACGGCGTCGATCCCGCCGACATTTTCAACGAGAACGGCGCGGACATCCTGCGTCTGTGGGCGGCGAGCGCCGACTATCACGCGGATGTGCGCTGCTCCAAGGCCATCTTCCAGCAGCTCAGCCAGAACTATCTCAAGTTCCGCAACACCTGCAAGTTCATGCTCGATAACCTGGTGGACTTTGACCCCACACACCTCACCAAGGCCGAGGATATGCCGGTGCTCGACCGCTGGCTCATCACCAAGCTCAACGAGCTGATCGAAAAGGTCGAGCAGTCCTACAACGACTACGAGTTCCACATCATCACCCACGCGGTCAACGATTTCTGCGTCACCACGCTCTCGAGCTTCTACCTCGATATTGTGAAGGACCGCCTGTACTGCGAGGCGGCGGACTCCGCCGAGCGCCGCAGCGCCCAGACCGCGCTCTACCTCACGCTCTCGACCCTTGCCAAGCTCTTCGCGCCCATCCTCGCCTTCACCTGCGATGAGATCTGGCTCGCCATGCCGCACACCGCCGAGGACGACGCGCGCAACGTGGTGCTCAACGACATGAACAAACCCTTCACTGCCTACGCGCTCGACGCCGAGACCATGGCGCGCTGGGAGCACATCATCGAGGTCCGCACCGCCGTCAACGGCGCGCTCGAGGAGGCCCGCGCGGCGAAGGTCATCGGCAAGAGCCTGGAGGCCGACGTGCATCTGACCGTGCCCGAGGGCGATGTGTTCCTCGCGGACGAGAACCCCGCGGCGCTCGCCGACCTGTTCATCGTCTCCAAGGTCGAGCTGGCCGTCGGCGGCGAGCTTGCCGTCAAGGTCGAAAACGCTGCCGGCACGAAGTGCCCGCGCTGCTGGAAGCACTCCCTCACGCCCAACGCCGAGGGGCTGTGCCCGCGCTGCGCCGAGGTTGTGCGCCATCTGCCCGACCTGCTGTAAGCGAAATATTGTGTGATAAGGAGAAGATTCGCATGACAAGAAGCGAATGGAAGGCAGCCGCCCGCGCCCGGCTCGGCGGCGGCATCTTCAAGGATCAATGGCTCATGGGCGTGGTGTTCTGTTTGGTGGTCTCTGCCATCGTCGGCGCCGCCGGCAGCATTCTCCCCGGCGTCGGCGCGCTCGTCGTTACCGGCCCGATGCTCTACGCGCAGAAATATGCCTTCCTCGCGCAGGCGCGCGAGGGCCGAGGCATTGACCTCAACGATCTGTTCCGCGGCTTTCGGGACGATTTCGGCGGTACGCTGCTCATCAGTCTGCTCTCCGGGCTCTTTATCTTCCTGTGGAGCCTGCTGCTTTTCATCCCCGGCATCGTCAAGGCCTACGCCTACTCCATGGTCTACTACGTCAAGGCCGACCACCCCGAATACGGCTGGAGGGAATGTCTGGACGAGAGCCAGCGCCTGATGACCGGTCACAAGTGGGAGAAGTTCGTGCTCGATCTGAGCTTTATCGGCTGGGGCATTGTCGGCTCGCTGTGCCTTGGCGTCGGCACGCTGTGGGTCATGACCTACATGGCGGCGACCGAAGCGCAATACTACGAGTACCTGACCTCCGGCAGGACCTCCCCCGAATTTTAAGGCAGCGTCAGGCGGTCCTGCGGGGCCGCCTGACCGTCTTTCCCCCGCATCTGTTTACATTCCCAAGAAAGGATACCCCTCTATGGAACTGCAATACTCTACCCGCGATCTCGCCCGCGCCGCCGTCATTGCCGCCGCCTACGCGGCGCTCGCGTGGATCTCCAATTTCTTCGGCCTCGCCTTTCCCGCGATCCAGTTCCGCCTGAGCGAGGCTCTGTGCGTGCTGCCCTGCCGCGACCGCAAGGCGGCGATCCCCGGTCTTGCCGTGGGCTGCCTGATCACCAACCTGCTCAGTCCCTACGGCCTGCTCGATCTGGTCGTCGGCACGCTCGCCACGCTGCTCGCCGCCGTGTGGTCGGGCCGCTGCCGCAGCGCATGGACCGCCGCCGTGCCGCCGGTGGTATGCAACGCCGTAATCGTCGGCGCGATGCTCGCGTGGGAAAGCACGGGCTTCTCCGCCGCGTTCGCGGGGCTGTTCGCCTACAACGCGCTGACGGTCGGCATCGGCGAGGCCGCCGTATGCTTCCTGCTCGGCGTACCGCTGCTGCGCGCGCTGGAAAAGCGCGCCATCGCGTAAGAATACCTCAAAAAAACGGCGTTATTTGCGCGGAGCCCGCGCAAATAACGCCGTACCTCTTGCAAAAATGTCCTCAAATGTGCTAAACTAAAGAGAATTTATGCCCCGCTTTCATTCGGCGCGGGCAGGAAAAGAGGAAGATACCCATGGAACAGAAACGATTCTATATCACCACGCCCATTTACTACCCGTCGGACAAGCTTCACATCGGCCACACCTACTGCACGGTGGCGACCGACGCGATGGCGCGCTACAAGCGCCTGACCGGCTACGACGTGATGTTCCTGACCGGAACGGACGAGCACGGTCAGAAGATCGAGGACAAGGCCAAGGCCGCGGGCGTGACCCCGCAGCAGTTCGTGGACAACATCGTCTGCGGCGAGAAGGGCATCCTCGACCTGTGGAAGCTGATGAACATCTCCAACGACCGCTTCATCCGCACCACCGACGATTACCACGTCGAGGCCATCCAGAAGATCTTCAGGAAGATGCACGACAACGGCGACATCTACAAGGGCAAGTACGTCGGCAAATACTGCAAGCCCTGCGAGAGCTTCTGGACCGAGAGCCAGCTCGTGGACGGCAAGTGCCCCGACTGCGGGCGTGAGGTGGAGGACGCCGAGGAGGAGGCCTACTTCTTCAAGCTGAGCAAGTACGCCGACCGCGTGCAGCACCTGCTCGAGGACACGGATTTCCTCCAGCCCGCCAGCCGCGTGAACGAGATGGTGAACAACTTCATCAAGCCCGGCCTTGAGGATCTGTGCGTTTCCCGCACGAGCTTCACCTGGGGCGTGCCGGTGGACTTCGACCCCGGTCACGTCGTCTATGTCTGGGTCGATGCGTTGTTCAACTACTGCACCGCTCTCGGCTTCATGAACGAAAAGTACGACGATTACGATAAGTTCTGGCCCGCCGACGTCCACTTTGTCGGCAAGGAGATCGTCCGCTTCCACTCCATCATCTGGCCCGCGATGCTCATGAGCATGGGTATGCCGCTGCCCAAGCACGTCTACGGCCACGGCTGGCTCGTCATGGACGGCGGCAAGATGAGCAAATCCAAGGGCAATGTCGTCGATCCCTATGTGCTTGCCGAGCGCTTCGGCGTGGACGCGCTGCGTTTCTTCCTGCTGCGTACCTTCCCGTTCGGCTCCGACGGCAATTTCAGCAACGAGCTGCTCATCAACACCATCAACGTCGATCTTGCCAACGACCTCGGCAACCTCGTCTCCCGCACGACCGCCATGGTCGAGAAGTATTTCGGCGGCACGCTGCCCGTCGAGCGCGCCGAGGGTGAGTTCGACGCCGATCTCATCGCGGCGGCCTCCGCCCTGCGCGGCAAGTACGAGGCCGAGATGGAGAAGTTCCAGTTCCAGAACGGTCTGGAGGCCATCTTCAAGGTCATTCAGCGCGCGAACAAGTATATCGACGAGACCGCGCCGTGGGTGCTCGCCAAGGACGAGGCCAACCGCGCGCGCCTTGCCAGCGTGATGTACAACCTCCTCGAGACCATCCGCATCTGCACCATCCTGCTCACGCCGTTCATTCCCGCCTCCTGCGAGAAGATCTTCGCGCAGATCGGCGCGGCGGCGGACTGCCGCGATTGGGACAGCGCCGCCGAATGGGGCCGCCTGAGCGCAAGCGTCACCGTCCACAAGGGCGAGGCCATCTTCCCGCGCATCGACATGGAAAAGGCGCTCGCCGAGCTGGAGGCCATTCAGGAGGCGCAGAAGAAGGCCGCGCTCCCCGCGCTGGAGACCGAGCCTCTGACGGAGGAGAAGGTCGATTTCGACACCTTCTGCAGATCCGACTTCCGTGCCGTCAAGGTCAAAGCCTGCGAAGCCGTGAAGAAGAGCGATAAGCTGCTGCGCTTCACGCTCGACGACGGCACCGGCACCGACCGCCAGATCCTCTCCGGCATCCACAAGTGGTACGAGCCGGAGCAGCTCGTCGGCAAGACGCTGGTCGCCATCGTCAACCTGCCGCCGCGCAAGATGATGGGGCTCGAGAGCTGCGGTATGCTGCTCTCCGCCACCCACACCGAGAAGGGGCAGGAGGTCCTGAACCTCATTATGGTGGACGATAAGATCCCCGCCGGCGCAAAGCTGTGCTGAAATAGAAGCAAAGGGGCTATCTCTCGGTCGGAGAGATAGCCCCTTTAGAACCCCAGAGACAACGAGGGGCTTCTTCACCGTCGCGGCAAAGCAATTCCCGCGCCTCTTTGGGCGCGCCAATTGCGCCGCTTCCTCGAAACCGCCTCGCTTTTTCCGCCACCGGCGGCGCTTCGGCGCTTTCCCCTCGACCCCACGAACTGCCAATAGGAAGCTTTATTTCAGCAGCCGTATGAAGTTATTTTCCCTCAGTCGATTTGACGTACTTCTTGTTCCGCTCAGCCGCTGCTGCCATGCGGTCAAGGAGCCGGCAAAAGGCTTTTCCGCAGCAAGGCTGTACGCCGTTTGTGAAATGCCCTTTTGCTGGGGATCATCCCCTCTATCAAAAAGAAAGGATACCCTATGAGCTTGATTTTTGACACCCACGCGCACTACGACGACGAGGCGTTCGATGCCGACCGTGAGACGCTGCTCGCCTCCATGCCCGAACACGGCGTGGGGCTGATCCTCGACCCCGGCTGTGATTTGGAGTCCTCCCTCCGCGCGGTGGAGCTGGCGCGGACCTATCCGCACGTCTACGCCGCCGTCGGCTGGCATCCCGAGAACTGCGCGCCCTACACGGAGGGCAGTCTGGACGCGCTCCGCGCGTGGGCGCGGGAGCCGAAGGTCGTTGCCATCGGCGAGATCGGGCTGGACTACTACTGGGAGCAGAACCCGCCGCGGGAGCTTCAGCGGAGGGTGCTGCGCGACCAGCTCGCGCTGGCGCAGGAGCTGGACCTCCCCGTCATCGTGCACGACCGCGAGGCGCACGCCGACAGTCTTGCCATCGTGCAGGAATTTCCCGCTGTGCGCGGCGTGTTCCACTGCTTTTCCGGCAGCGTCGAGATGGCGCGCGAGCTTCTAAAGCGCGGCTGGTATCTCGGCTTTGACGGCCCCGTGACCTACAAAAATGCCCGCAAAACGGTCGAGGTCGCGCTCGAGTGCCCGCTCGACCGGATGCTGCTCGAAACGGACAGCCCCTATATGGCCCCCGTCCCCGTGCGCGGCACGCGCAACGACTCGCGCAACGTCCGCTATATCGCGGAAAAGCTCGCGGCGCTGCGGGGCCTGGACACAGACGCGCTGATCCGCCTGACCGCCGAAAACGGCAGGCGGCTGTTCGGGATCGGATAACGGAAAGAAAGACTCCGTCCGGCGGGCGGAGTCTTTCTTTTATGCTTTTTTCTTGAGCACACAGGCCAGCGCCGCGCATATAATGATCCCCGCCGCGAACGGGATCGCGTACAAAAAGGCAACGCCGGCCGGTGCGCTGTAGCAGTCGTGCGCAATGCCGCAGAGCATATCCCGATAAAGGTACGCCACCACGGCGCACATCACGTCGGAGAGCAGCACGGCAAGCGCGGCAAATACGATGCTCCATGTTTTCATAGCAGTTTCTCCTTTTACTTTTTCCGGAGGATCAGCACCAGACCTGCCGCCATGAAAAGGACGCAAAGCACCAGCAACAGCCCCGAGCCGTTGAGCGTGACCGCAGAGGACTCGTTCAGCCGATCCGCGGCATCCGGTACAGCCAGCATGACCGCGCCCACCGCCAGCAGAAGGACCGCGCCAAGCACACATAAGCCAATGCCGACCTTCTGCGTTGTCTGCCGAAAACCGTCCGTCTTTGTCCGCCGCACCGATCCGGTATCCGCTTCGCACGGTGTTCCGCCGGTCAGCTCATCCAGCGTAACGTGGAAGCATTCGCTGAGCGCCAACAGCTTATCCAGCTCCGGCGTGGATGTTCCCGTTTCCCTTAATTAAAGATATTGTTGGGTAAAAAAGAAAGGTCAGTCGATTTTGCCGATGAAGCGGTAGTAGAT